>VFQM010000581.1_pt1 | contig 39494 bp, 35 predicted proteins | sample 3512391 | NCBI WGS metagenome assembly VFQM01 (sample SAMN10412369, study PRJNA504923) | tailings metagenome | isolation source: Replicate 1 from Balatoc abandoned mine | place: Philippines
TGCATCCAGCGCCAGCGAGAGTTCGTACGCGTAGTTCGCGCGCACGTCGTAGGCGGGGTTGTTCCATGCCGCTTCGGGTACCGAGGGGTTGGGGCACTGGATGCCGCGTTCGATCGCGCCCTGCATGAAGTTCAGGTAGCCGCCCACGCTGCTCTCGTTGACGATCTGGAATTCGGGAGCGGTGGCGTCGGCAGCGGCCATGGCGGTGCCGGGTGGTACGTAGCCGGGACGGAAGAAGTTGAACACCGAAGGCGCGCGCAACGGACTCTGGCCCAGTTGCGTGCCGGGGTTGCTCAAATCGAAGATCTTCCAGCTGCCCGCGGCCGAGGTGACCGAGAAAGTGCGCGCCCACTGAATGAAGCGCAGCATGGGTTCGCGCAGCTTGCCGTGGCTGGTGCTGGCCAGTGAGGCTGCGCCGCGCGCCTCGTCGTCGAGCAGGATCGCCACCCACACGGTCTGCAGGTCGCCGCGTACCCCGTTGCCGTTGTCGTTGAACTTGCGCGCCACGCGCTCCACGTAGGCCGGGCTCGGGTTGCTTGTCACCAGGCGCTGGATCATCTGGCGCGCGAAGAACGGGCCCACGTTGGGGTGGTTGAACAACGTGTCCATCGCGATGCGCAGGGCGTCGCGCCCCGGTGTGCCCGCTGGGACCACGGCGCCCAGGAAGTGCGCCTCCAGCGTGGAGTGGCGGCTCTCGCGCAGGCTCATGGGTTTGCGCGCGAACGCATTGGACTCGATGGTCCAGCTCGCGCCCGGGGGCGTGATGCGCACGCCATCAGAGGTGTCGAAATCCCAACCGGTGAAGACGCGCGCGAGGTTGGTCACATCGTCTTGCGTGTAGCTCTCCACCAGACGACCGCCGCTCATGCGCGGCGTGCCGTCGATGTTGAGGTCGACCAGGCCAATGGTGAACAGCTGCATCACCTCGCGGGCGTAGTTCTCGTCGGGCACGCGGCCGGTGGCGGGGTTCTCCTTCTGGTTGCCCTTGGTGTTGAGGAACCAGCCCATCGCCGGGTGCAGGGTCACGTCCTCCAGCAACTGGCGGAAGTTGCCGAAGGCGTTGCGCACCAGCATGTCCCACCACGAGGCGTAGGCGTGGCTGCGCCAGGTGAACTCGGCCGAGGTCATGGAACTCACGAACATCTCGGAGAGCGCCAGCGCACAGCGCTTGCGCATCATGTCCGGCCCGCTGAGCAGTTGCGACCAGATCATGAAGTCGGCCGGATACGTGTTGAAGTAGTAGCTGTGGCTGTTGTTGGCGCCATAGCCGCGCGCTTCGAGCCAGTTCCAGCCGCTGGAGCGCAGCGGCGTCTGGAACTGGCGCGCCAGCCACATGGGGTAGCCCTCACCGCGCAATGCGGCGATCTCGGTCCGGGTGGATGAGAACTGCGCCTGCTGCAGGAAGCGCGCGGCTTCGGTGTCGTTGGCAGGCGCCAGGTTGCTGTAACCCGCGGTGGAGAAGGTCACCACCGGCACGATGGCCGGCTCTTCGGGTTCACTGCTGGCCGCACCACCACCACCGCCACCCCCGCAGGCGGCGAGTGCTGCGGTTGCCGCGACGGCCGCTGAGGCGGCGGCGCCCGGCCAACGCTGCGCCTCGGGCTCGTCGGGCGCCTGCGCAGGCGCGTGGGTGGGTGTGCGGGTTTCGTTGTCCGCCGGAGCGAGCGCCGGCAACGCTTCTCGTTCCTTCGCCATGACCAACCTCCAGTTGAATGGAGCGCGAGTCTAGGAAGGCGTGAAGCGAGCGTGATGGCGGGTTGCGAGCCGTTACAGATGCTTGTCGCGGCGCCGCCGCAGCCGCCGGACGGCTTACCGCTGGGGGGTATCGAAAAAACCGCTGGTCGTTCAGTGGCTGCGCGCAGCGTGCAATTCCGCACGCGTGCGCTCGGCAGCGGTGCGCGCAGCCGCCGCGAAATCCGCACCCGACGATGCATACAGGATGGCGCGTGACGAGTTGACGATGATCGGTCCGGTGATCGCATCGCCCTGCGTGCGCAAACCGGCGCGCACGGTGGCGGTGGCGTCACCGCCCTGTGCGCCCACGCCGGGGATCAACAGCGGCAAGCTGGGTGCCAGCGCACGCACGCGCTCGATTTCGTTGGGGTAGGTGGCGCCCACCACCAGGCCGAGCTGGCCATTGAGGTTCCAGGGGCCTTGCGCCAGCCGCGCCACGTGTTCGTAAAGCAGGGGCTGGCCTTCCACCGAGGCCAGTCGTTGCGCCTGCAGGTCGTCGCCCCCGGGGTTGGAGGTGCGGCACAGCAGGAAAGCGCCCTTGCCGTGGTGTCTGAGGTAGGGCTGCACCGAGTCGAACCCCATGAAGGGCGAGAGCGTCACCGCGTCGGCGCCGTAGCGCTCGAAGGCTTCGATCGCGTACTGCTCGGCCGTGCTGCCGATGTCGCCACGCTTGGCGTCCAGGATGACGGGCACCTTGGGGGCGTTGCGCTGGATGTGCGCGATCAGGCGTTCGAGCTGGTCCTCGGCGCGGTGCGCGGCGAAGTAGGCGATCTGCGGCTTGAAGGCGCAGGCCAGGTCGGCGGTGGCGTCGACGATGGCGGCGCAGAAATCGTAGATGCGCGTGGCGTCGTTCTTCAGGTGGGCGGGGAACTTCGCCGGGTCCGGATCGAGCCCCACGCACAGCAGGCTGTTGTGATCGCGCGTGGCGGCCAGCAGTTGTTCGGTGAAGGTCATGCCCCGATTCTAGGTGGGGGTCTGTGCCCGCCGCGCCCGCCGGGCACCGCGGGCCGCTACCATGCCCGCCCATGCATGCCATCTCCCGCCAGCACCTGGTGCTGCTTGTCGCACTCACCCTGGTCTGGGGGATCAACTGGCCCATCATGAAGGCCGGGATCATGGGTTACCAGCCGCTCAGCTTTCGGGTGCTGAGCATGTGGATCGGTCTGCCGGTGCTCGCACTGGTGCTGGTGTGGCGGCGCGTACCGTTTCGCATTGCACGCGAGCACTGGGCCGCGCTTGGCTGGCTCACCGTCTTCAACATGCTGTTCTGGCACACGCTGGCGGTGATCGCGATCCAGTCGCTGTCCAGCGGGCGCGCGGCCATCCTGGGCTACACCATGCCGGTGTTCTCGGCCATTGTGGGCGCCCTCTGGTTCCACCAGCGCCTGCCGCTGCGCGCCTGGGGCGGCGTGGGCGCCGCGGCGCTGGGCGTGGTGCTGCTGCTGTGGCACGAGTTCGTGCGCCTGTCGGGCGCGCCGCAGGGTGTGGCCATGATGCTGCTGGCCGCCGCCATGTGGGCCGTGGGCACGCAGATGATGCGCCGGACCACGCTGCCGTACGCCACGCTCACCCTGTGCTTCTGGATGACGGTGCTGGCCACGGTGTGGATGAGCGGGCTTGCCTTCGCCTTCGAGCGCCACGCCTGGGGCACCTTGCCGTCGCCCGGGGTCTGGGCCGCCATCATCTACAACGCACTGGGCGTGTTCGCGTTCGCGCAGGTGGCCTGGCTCATCCTCGCGCGCGATCTGCCGCCCATCGCGTCCACCCTGAGCGTGATGATGATTCCGGTGCTGGGCGTTTTCAGTGGCGCGTGGTGGCTGGGCGAGGTGCTGCACTGGCAGGACTGGGCGGCCGTGGCCCTGATCATGCTGGCCATCGCGTCGGTGCTCTGGCCGGCGAAGGACCGGACCCCGCCGATCGTCTCGCCGGACAAACCCTGAGCACGCCTCACTGATCCATCGCCAGACACAGATCGGCCCAGGCCTTGGCCTTGTCGATCGGGGTGCGCAGCAGGTAGGCAGGGTGGTAGGTCACGATCACCGGCACGCCTTCATAGCGGTGCACCCGCCCGCGCAGGCGGCCGATGGGCTCGGTGGTTTTGAGCAGCGATTGCACCGCGAAGCGGCCCATGGCGATGATGAGCTTCGGCCGCACCAGCGCCACCTGGCGCGCCAGGTAGGGCTCGCACTGCAGCACCTCCTCGGGCGCCGGGTTGCGGTTGGCCGGTGGGCGGCACTTGAGCACGTTGGCGATGTAAGCGCTGCGCCCGGCCTCTTCGTTGCTGCGCGCGCGGCCGCAGGCGCGCAGCATGGCGTCGAGCAACTGGCCCGCGGCGCCCACGAAGGGTTCGCCCTGGCGATCCTCCTGCTCCCCCGGGGCCTCGCCGATGATCATCCAGTCGGCCTGTGTGTGGCCCACGCCGAAGACGGTGTTGCGGCGCGAAGCGCACAGGCCGCAGGCCTGGCAAGCGGCCACGGCCTCGCGCAGCGCGGGCCAGTCCAGGGTGGCGATATCAGCACGGTCAGGGCGTTCGTGAGCCGGGGCGCGGGCCGGTCCCTGAGCCGGCGCAGGCGCGGGAGCACGCATTGGCGTGCTGGCCGGTGTGCTGATCGGTTCGCTGATCGGTTCGCGGCTCAGGGCCGCTGTCGTTGGCGCTGCTGTTGGTCGCGCGGATGCGCCCTCGGGCAGCGGCACCGGCGCGCTCACGACGGCGGCTGGCACGTCTGCGGCCACGGTGGCGCGGGCCTTCGGCGCCCACACCTTCACGCCCATCTCGGCCAGCATGGCGCGCTGGCGGGCGTCGAGCTGGCGCACCCAGTCTTCGCTCATGTGGCCGCCCGCTCGTCCAGGCGCAGGCTCATCACGATCGCGTCTTCGCGCTGCAGCGTGGTGAGCGGGTAGTAGCCGCGCCGCACACCCACGGCCTGAAAGCCGCAGCGCTCATACAGGCGCCGCGCGGGCGCGTTGCTCTCTCGCACCTCCAGCCACAGCGTGTGCGCGCCCTGGCCGCGCGACCACAGCGCCAGCGCCTGCAGCATGAAGCGCGCCCAGCCCTGGCGCTGGTGCACCGGCGAGACCGTGATGTTGAGCAGGTGCACCTCCTCCACGCCATGCATGGCCACGAAATAGCCCATCAGCCAACGGCCGTCGGCGCGCGGCGGGTGTGGGTGTTCGCCGGGCAGCGCCTCGCCCAGCAGCATCACCGCGGGGTAGCCTGCCTGCAGCGAATCGCGCAAGTGCTTGCGCGTCCAGGGGTGGCCATAGGCGCTGGTTTCCACCGCGTGCACCGCGTCGAGATCGGCCTCGCTCATGGGCTCGAAGGCGATGGGGCGATCAATGGCGCCCGCCGGCGCTGGCCCGGCCTCGGTGGGCGCGGGCCACAGGCCGCTTGCCCAGGTGGGCAGGGTGGTGCTCACCACGCAACCCCCGCGTGTCGCGTGCCGGCGTGAGCAGAAGCGGCCTGCCGCGCGTTGCTCATGCTGCCGCCTCGCGTTCGGCGGTGGTGCGGGCCACTTTGTCGCGCACGTACAGCGGCAAGGCATCGCGCGCGTCCACCGCCTGGCCCATGGCCAGCAGGGCAGGCGCCAGGCGCAGCAGCGCGTCGGCCGTGGGCAGGGCGTTGCAGCGCACGTTCGGCAAGGCCGCCAGCGCCGGGTACACACCAAAGGCGTTGCCCGCAAGCACCGTGTCGGGCCCCAGGTCGTTCGCGGCCAGCCAGCCGGCCAGATCGCCGGGGGCGCACAGGCGCGGCGGCGCGCGCTCGAGCAGGCCTTGCGGCGTGAGGGCGTAGAGCGCCACGTAGAGCTCGTCCATGCGCGCGTCGAGCAGCGCGGCGATGTGGCGCGGAGCGGCCTGTCCCTCGGTGGTCAGCCCGTCGCGCGCGTCTTCGGCCAGTGCCAGCAGCGTGTCCACCGGCAGCACCGGCAGGCCCTTCGGGTGGCGCGTGCTGCGCGTGCCATAGGCCAGGCCCTGGGCCACGGCGCAGGCGGTGCGCAGTCCCGTGAAGGAGCCCGGCCCGCGGCCGAAGGCGATGGCGTCGAGATCGGCCAGCTGCCAGCCGGCGGCGCCCAGCAGCGCCTGCACCTGGGGTAGCAGCGTGATCGACGCCTGCGCGCCGCCGGGCCCGCGGTAGCGCTGCACGGGCGCGCGCTGCCCGCCTTCGCCGAGCGCAAGCGACAGCGTGTCGGTGCTGGTCTCGATGGCGAGAAATCGCGGGTTATCGGGCATCGGCGCATTATCCCCGGCCGATAATCCGCCTCGTGATCCGTCGTCGTTTGCTCCCTGCTGCGTTGGGCCTGTTCGCGGCCCTGGCCCTGCCCGCCTGTGCCCAGGGCCCATCGCGCGAGCCGCTGCCCGCCCCGGTGCTGGCCGCTCTGCAGCGCGCGCAGGTACCGGTGTCGGATTTCTCGGCGGTGGTGGCGCCGCTGGACGCGGCCGAGGCACGGCTGCGCCACCGCTCGGGCGCGCTGGTGAACCCGGCCTCGGTGATGAAACTCGTCACCAGCTACGCCGCGCTGGACCTGCTGGGCCCCGAGCACACCTGGCGCACAAGCTTCTACACCGACGGTGTCATCGACGGCGGCGCACTGCGTGGCAACCTCTACATCCGCGGTGGTGGCGACCCCAAGTTCGTGCTCGAACGCATCCAGGATGCCTTCTACGCGCTGCACGACCAGGGTGCCCAGGTCGTGCTGGGCGATCTGGTGCTCGATCACAGCGCCTTCGACTTGCCGCCCAGCGACCCGGGCGCCTTCGACGGCGAGGCGCTGCGACCCTACAACGCGTCGCCCGACGCGCTGCTGGTGAACTTCAAGTCGGTCATCCTCAAGTTCGTGCCCGACCCGGCGGTCGGCGTGGCCCGCGTGGTCAGCGAACCACCGATGGCGGGCATGCAGATCGACGCCAGTGTGCCGCTCACCAACGGCCCGTGCGGCGACTGGCGTGGTGCGCTGCGCGCGCGCTTCGACGACCCGGCGCGCATCTTCTTCGAAGGGCGTTACCCCGCACGCTGTGGCGAGGGTCAGTGGCCCGTCGCCTACCAGGACCCGTCCAGCTACGCGGCCCGTGCACTCGAAGGCCTGTGGCGCAGCACCGGCGGCGCGCTCACCGGCCGCGTGCGCGAAGGCCTGGTGCCGCCCACCGCCACGCTGCTGTTCGAGGCTTCCTCACTGCCGCTGTCGGAGATCCTGCTCGACGTGAACCAGTGGAGCAACAACGTGATGGCGCAGCAGGTGTTCCTCACCCTGGGCCAGTTGTCGCCACAGGCCACGCCACTGGCCGGCAGCGGGCCGCTGCCCTTGCCGCGCGGCAACTTCGAGCGCTCGCGCAGCGCCGTGCAGGCCTGGTGGAAGCGGACCTTCGGGCCGTCGGTGCCCGCGCCGGTGCTCGACAACGGCTCCGGGCTGTCGCGCGACGAGCGCATCACGCCCGAGGCGTTGGCCCTGCTGTTGCGCCATGCTGCGCGTCACCCCAAGGCCGAGGCTTTCGTGGGTTCATTGGCGGTGGCCGGTGTGAACGGCACCGCCCGGCGCTATGCGGCCAGCGAGCGCAGCCCGGTCTACGGCAATGCCCTGCTCAAGACCGGCACGCTGCGCGACGTGAGTGGCGTGGCCGGCTACGTGAACGCGGTCAATGGCACGCGCTACGTGGTGGTGGCGTTCGTGAACCACCCGAACGCACCTGCCGCACGCACGGCGCTGGAAGCGCTGGTGGAGTGGACGGCACGATTGCCGGACTGACGACTCCCCCCTGCGCCGCTGCGCGCGCGGGGGCCTCACTTCAAGCCGCGGCGCGGTTGAGGCGGTCGCGCACACCGTCCCATTCGGGGCCCTCGGGCGGCGTCTCCACCCAGATCAGGCGCACGCCGGTGGCGTCGAGCTCGCGCAGCACCGCAAACAGCTCCTGCGCGGTGGCCGCGGCGTCGTCGGGCATGCGCCGCCTGGGCGTGCCGCGCGCGGCCTCGATGGGAGTGCGCGTGTACAGCGCAATGTGCTTCGCGTCATTGCCCAGCACCTGCATCGCCGCGCGCAGCTGCTTCGCGTCCATCAGCCGCACCTTCGCGCGTGGCGCGTAGTGCGATTCGAGCGTGCCCGAGGCGCGTGGCGCGGCGCCGCCGATGTCGCGCCCCCACACCGGCTCGCCCGCAGCGGCCTCGAGCTGCGCGGGCGTGAGCACGCCCGGGCGCAGCAGCACGGGGTGGCCGCGCGTGCAATCGACGATGGCCGATTCGATGCCGACCGCGCAGGCGCCACCGTCAAGGATGAGCAGCGCGTCATCGCCCAGTGCGGCGAATTCCTCGGCCACGTGCGCGGCGGTGGTCGGGCTCACGCGCCCGAAGCGGTTGGCGCTGGGTGCGGCCACGCCGCGCACGCCTTGCGCGGCTGCGGCACGCAGCACCGCCTGCGCCACCGGGTGGGCTGGGCAGCGCAGGCCGACGGAGTTCTGCCCGCCCGCGGCCACCGCGGCCACGTCGGCGCGGCGCGGCAGGATCAGCGTGAGCGGGCCGGGCCAGAAGGCGGCGATGAGCCGCTCGGCAAATGCGGGCACGGCGCTGGCGAAGGCATCGATCGCCTGGCGCGGCGCGTCGGGCGCCACGTGCACGATCAACGGGTGGTCGGCCGGGCGCCCCTTGGCCTCGAAGATGGCGCGCACGGCGGTGGCGTTCTCGGCGTCGGCGGCCAGGCCGTAGACCGTCTCGGTGGGCAGGCCCACCAGGCCACCCCGGGCCAGCCGCTGCGCCGCCTGTTCAATGGCGGTGGCGTCGCGCGCGTCCAGCAACAAGGCCATGCCGGCCTCAGGCGTCGAGCCCGGGCAGGCCCAGCAGGGCCAGCACCCGCGCCGCCGTTTCGCGCACTGCAGTCACCGACGGGCCGGTGATGTTGAGGTGGCCCATCTTGCGGCCTGCTCGTGCGCCGAGCTTGCCGTACAGGTGCAGGTGCGTGCCCGGCAGGGCCAGCACCTCAGCCCAGGGCGGGCTCACCGGCTGCTCGCTGGCTTGCGCGCGCACGCCGTTCGGGGCAAACCACAGATCGCCCAGCAGGTTGACCATGATCGCGGGGCTGTGCTGCACCGGCGAGCGCAGCGGCAGGCCCGCGAGCGCGCGCACCTGCGATTCAAACTGCGACACGTCGCACGCGTTTTGCGTGTAGTGGCCGCTGTTGTGCGGGCGCGGCGCCATCTCGTTGACCACGAGGTCGAGGCCGCCGCGGCCGTCGTCCACCAGGAAGTACTCCACGCAGAGCACGCCCACGTAGTTCATCTGGTGCGCGATGGCCTCGGTGGCGGTCTGAGCGCGGCGCGCCAGCGCGGCGTCGATGGCGCCTTCATGCACCTCGGTGAGCGCGAGGATGCCGTCGCGGTGCGTGTTCTTCTGCACCGGGTAGCTCACGCACTGGCCGTCGGCGCCGCGCGCCACGATCACCGAGCATTCGGCGCGCAGCGGCATGAGCTTCTCCAGCACGCAGGGCACGCGGCCCAGCTGCTCCCATGCGGCGGCAAGTTCGGCGCGGTCCTTCACGCGCACCTGGCCCTTGCCGTCGTAGCCCATGCGCGCGGTCTTCAGGATGCCGGGCAGCAGGTCGGCGGGTGCCGCCGCCAGCAGCTCGGCCGTGTCGATGGTGGCGTAGGGTGCGGGTTGCACGCCGCTGGTGGGTGCGCTCTGAACGAAGTGGGCTTTCTCCTTCACGCGGTCCTGCGCGATCGCGACGCAGGCCGACGAGGGGGCCACCGGCCGGTGCGCGCCGAGCGTGAACAGGGCCCCGGCGGGCACGTTCTCGAACTCGGTGGTGATGGCGTCGCAGCGCTGCATGAGCTGCGCCAGGCCGTCCTGGTCGTCGTACGGCGTCTGGATGTGGTAGTGGCTCACCAGCCCCGCGGGGCTCGCGGGATCGGGGTCGAGCACGGCGGTGAAGTAGCCCAGAGCCTGCGCAGCCTGCACGAACATGCGGCCGAGCTGGCCGCCGCCCATCACGCCCAGGGTGATCTGCTGGCCGGTGGCCGAGGTGCTGCCGGGCAGCAGGGGAGACAAGGGTTTCATGGGGTGGGCGGCAGCGTCATGGCGCGTGCGGCGGCGGTTTGGTCGGCGCGGAAGGCTTCCAGCTTCGCGCGCAGCGCGGCGTTCTGGTTGGCGAGCATGGCCACCGCGAACAACGCGGCGTTGGCCGCGCCTGCGGCGCCGATGGCAAAGGTGGCCACCGGCACGCCCTTGGGCATCTGCACGATGCTGTGCAGCGAATCGACGCCGCTCAGGTGCTTGCTGGCCACCGGCACCCCCAGCACCGGCACCACCGTCTTGGCGGCCAGCATGCCCGGCAGGTGGGCCGCGCCGCCAGCGCCCGCGATGATGGCTTTCAGGCCGCGCCCGGCGGCGGCTTCGGCGTAGGCGAACATGTCGTCGGGCATGCGGTGCGCCGAGACCACGCGCGCCTCATGCGCGACGCCGAACTGCTCAAGGATCTGCACGGCGTGCTGCATGGTGTCCCAGTCGCTGCTGGAACCCATGACCACGCCCACGTGGATGGGGTTCATGGGGATCGGCTTTCGGCCCGCGGGGCCTCCGGTAAAGTCGCGATTTTACGTTTCGCCCCCCCACGCCCCGTCCGGGCCCGAGCGCCGCCATGATCGACGTCACCATCGCCAATTTCGAAGCCGAGGTCATCGAAGCCTCCATGCACACTCCCGTGCTGGTGGATTTCTGGGCCCCCTGGTGCGGGCCCTGCAAGGTCATCGGGCCCATCCTGGAGAAGCTGGAGATCGAATACGCCGGCCGTTTCAAGCTGGTCAAGATCGATTCCGACCAGGAGCAGCAGCTGGCCGCGGCCTTCGGCATCCGCAGCATTCCCACCTGCGTGCTGCTCAAGAATGGCCAGCCGGTGGACGGCTTCATGGGCGCTTTGCCCGAGGGCCAGCTCAAGGCTTTCCTCGACAAGCACGTGCCCAGCGTGGGCGAGGTCGAGGCCGAGGAAGAGGAAGCCGCCGCGCAGGAGGCCCTGGCGGATGGCGATGTCGAGGCCGCGCTGGAGCGGCTGCAGCAGGCCGTCAAGGCCGACCCGGCCAACGACGACGCGCGCTTCGACCTCGTGAAGCTGCTGCTCGAACTCGGCCGCGACGACGACGCCAAGGTGGCCTTCGCACCCGTGATCGCCAAGGCCGACGGCGTGCGCCGCCTCGATTCGCTCAAGCGCTGGATGGCCGCGCGCGATGAGCAGGCCACGGTGGCCGACCCGAACGCGCGCATGGCCGAACTGCAGGCCGCCATCGCGGCCAACAAGCGCGATTTCGCAGCGCGCCACGCGCTGGCGCAACTGCTGTTTGCACACGGTCAGTGGACGGCCGCGATGGACGAACTGCTGGAGATCCTGATGCGCGACAAAGCCTGGAACGAGGAGCTGGCGCGCAAGACCTACATCGCGATCCTCGATGTGATCGAGCCGCCCAAGCCCAAGGTGGCCGAAGGCCAGGTGCCGCCGGAAGACCCGACGGTGGCGACCTACCGGCGCCGCCTGTCCAGCGTCGTGTTGAGCTGAGTCGCGCGGCTCAGCCCACCAGGCGCGTCAGCGCCTCGCGGTACTTCTCGGCGGTCTTCTCGATCACCTCGCGCGGCAGGCGCGGCGCGGGCGGGGTCTTGTCCCAGGGCTTGCCGTTGACCTTGGCGGCCTCCAGCCAGTCGCGCAGGAACTGCTTGTCGTAGCTGGGTGGGTTGCTGCCCTCGGCATAACTCTCAGCCGGCCAGTAGCGCGAGCTGTCGGGCGTGAGCACCTCGTCCATCAGCACCACGTTGCCGGCCTTGTCGAGGCCGAACTCGAACTTGGTGTCCGCGATGATGATGCCTTTCTCGAGCGCGATGGCTGCTGCGGCCTTGTAGAGCGCGATTGCGGTGTCGCGGATCTTGGCCGCCACCTCGGCGCCCACCATGGACACCGACTTTTCGTAGGTGATGTTCTCGTCGTGCTGGCCCATCTCGGCCTTGGCCGCGGGCGTGTAGATCGGCTCGGGCAGTTTCGACGCGTTCTTCAGGCCCTCGGGCAGCGGCACGCCGCAGACCGAGCGGCTCTCCTGGTATTCCTTCCAGCCGCTGCCGGCCAGGTAGCCGCGCACCACGGCCTCCACCGGAATCGGTTTGAGGCGCTGCACGAGCATGGAACGGCCGCGAACCTGCTCGCGCTCGGCCGGCGCGACCACGCTTTCGGGGTCCTCGCCGGTGAGGTGGATCGGGCAGATGTTCAGGCCCTTCGGACCGAGGCGATCAAACCAGTGCAGCGAGAGCCGGGTGAGCAACTCGCCCTTGCCCGGAATGGGCTCGCCCATGATCACGTCGAACGCGCTGATGCGGTCGGAGGCGACCATCAGGATACGGTCGTCGCCGACGGCGTAGTTGTCGCGCACCTTGCCGCGCGCAAGCAGCGGCAACGACGTGAGGTTGGAGGTGTGCAGGGCGGAGGTCATGGCGCGGTGGAATCCGGAAGGCGAGAAAAAAGGCCCGTTGAACGCTCAACGGGCCTTGTGCAGTTCGCCGGGATTATCGCAAGTTGGCGCGGCGAGCGGAAATCACTTGGCGGCCAGCCCCAGGCGCTCGATCAGCGCCTTGTCCTTGGCGAAGGTTTCGGTGGCCCATTTGCGGTAGTCCTCGCCATTGCGGTACCACACGGCCTGGTTGAGCTGGCCCAGCACCTCCATGTGCTTGGGGTCGTCCATGGCCTTCTTGAAGGCGTCGTGCAGCGTCTTGACGACGGCCGGGTCCATGCCCTTGGGGCCGGCCAGGCCGTAGGGCGAGGTGGACACCACGCCATAGCCCAACTCCTGTGCGGTGGGCACCTCCGGCCAGCGCTGGGTGCGCTGCTCGCCGAAGGTGACCAGCAGGCGCATCTGGCCGCCATCGACGTACTTGTCCCAGCCACTGGCGTCGCTTTGCGCCATCACGTGGCCACCCAGCAGTGCGGCCTGCAGGTCGGCGTTGCCCTTGAAGGGCACGTGCACGAGCTTGACCTTGGCGTTGCCAGCCAGTTCCTCCATCAGCAGGTGCGGGCTGCTGCCGGTGCCGGTGGAGCCGTAGTTGATCTCGCCGGGTTTCTGCCGCGCGGCCTCGATGTAGTCCTTGAAGGTCTTGTAGGGCGAGTCGGCCTTCACCGTGAGGCCGAAGGTGTAGCCCGAGACGCCGATGATGTAGGTGAAGTCGTTGAGTGGGTCCCAGTTGGTCTTCTGCATGTGCGGCATGCGCAGCAGGCCGAGCGGGAATTGCGAGATGGTGTAGCCGTCGGGTTTCGCCGTCTGGGCCATGCTCGCAGGCCCGAGCGTGCCGCCGGCGCCGGGGCGGTTCTCGATCGTGATTGGCTGGCCGAGGTGGCGGCTGGCGATCTCTGCCAGCGTGCGCATGTGGCGATCGGTCGAGCCGCCCGCGGGCCACGGCACGATGAGCGTGATGGGGCGGCTGGGGTAGGCCTGCGCATGCGCCGACACCCAGGGGGCAGCGCCGCTGCCGGCGGCGACGCCGGCCAGCAGCAGGGTGCGGCGGCGGATGGTGGGTGGGTTCGCTTTTGTCATGCTGTCGTCTCCTTGCTGGGTGGGCTGCCGGTTGGCGAGGGTTGCCGCGCAACGCACGGCGAGGGGTTTCACGATGGGCCGGTGGCGTCGCGCGCGGCCTGCTGTTCCTGCAGTTCGCGCCACATCACCTTGCCGCTGCCCGAGCGGGGCAGCGACTCCACGAATTCCACGATGCGCGGGCTCTTGTAGGCGGCCATGTGGCCGTGCGCCCAGTCGATGACGTCTTGCTCGCTGACCTTGCCGCGTTGCCCGGGGCGCAGCACCACGAGCGCCTTGACGGTCTCGCCGCGGCGCGGATCGCGCGCACCGATCACGCAGGCTTCCTGGATGGCCGGGTGGTGGTACATCAGCGCTTCCACCTCGGCCGGCCAGACCTTGTAGCCGCTGGCGTTGATCATGCGCTTCAAGCGGTCGGTCATGAAGAAGTAGCCTTCTTCGTCGACGTGGCCCAGGTCGCCGGTGCGCAGGAAGCGCTTGCCGTCGATGTCGATGAAGGCGTCCTGCGTGGCCTGCGGATTGCGCCAGTAGCCCTGCATGATCTGCGGTCCGTGCACCACGATTTCGCCGGTGGCGCCCGCGGGCTGTTCGGCCAGCGTGGCGGGGTCGATCACGCGGGCGTCGACGTCGAACACCGGCAGGCCCAGGCACTGCGGCTTGGGCCGGTGCAGCGGGTTGATGTGCGTGGCGGCCATGGTCTCGGTCATGCCATAGCCTTCGATGTAGTCGCGCCCGGTGAGCGCCTTCAGGCGTGCGGCCAGCGCGTCGGGCATGGCCGCGCCACCACCGCGCACGCACCGCAGGCTGGAGAGGTCCAGGCGCTCGAGTTGCGCTTGCGCGAGGAAGTCGATCACCATGGTCGAGATCGCCTGCCACATCGTCACGCGGTAGCGCGCCATGCAGATCGCCGCGGCCTCGCGGTCCCAGCGCGCCAGCACCACGATCGTGGCGCCCGCGTACAACGGGCCGTTGAGGCTGCCGGCCAGCCCGGTGACGTGAAAGAAGGGCAGCACCGAGAGGCAGACCGCATCGGCCGTGGTGCCGAACCATTGCACCCCGCCCACCAGCGTGGCCATCACGCTGCGGTGGGTGTGCATGCAGCCCTTGGGCTTGCCGGTGGTGCCCGAGGTGTAGGGCATGGCGCAGAGGTCGTCTGGTCCTGCGGTGAGCGGGCCCGGGGTGTGGGCGCTGGCCACGGCATCGGCCCAGGCATGCAGGCGCGGATCGTCCAGCGCGGCGCGCGGTGCGCTCACGAACTCGGGCACGCGCAGCTCCGTCGGTGCGCGCAGGTGGTCGCTGTAGGTGGCCACCACCACGTGGTGCAGGCCGTCGGCGCCGGCCTCGGCCAGCAGGGGCTGCGCTTGCGCCAGCAAGTCCTGCGCGACGAAGGCCACGCGCGCGCCGCTGTCGTCGACGCAATGGCGCAACTCTTCGGTGCGGTTCATGGGGTTCACCGGCACCACCACCGCGTTGGCGCGCAGGATGGCGTAGAACGCCAGCGCCCACTGGGGACTGTTCTGCAGGCACAGCAGCACGCGATCGCCCGCCTGCACGCCACACACCTGCTGCAGGTAACCGGCCAGCAACTCCGCTTCGCGCTGAAAGGCGACGTAGCTGAGCGCGGTGTCGTAGAAGACGGTGAAGGTCTTCTCCGGATGCCGCGCGACCGACGCCGCCAGATTGGCGTAGACGTTGGTGGCCGGCAGCGCCAGGTGGCGCGGCAGGCCGGGTGGCCAGTGGTCGGCGGGTGGCGTGGGCATGGCGGGCTTGAAGCTATTCCGCTGATCGGAAAAACGATCGGGGACAGTCAATATGCGGCGGTACCAGAGGTAACGTCAACCTGACTCAGGGAAATCGAGCATCCGTTGCGACCCGGCACTTCGGGAAAATTCCGAACAGCGGAATATCACAGAACGCGACGGACCCGATATTCCGATCTGCAGAAAAGGACAAGCCATGGGCCGCCAGCGCCACACCGCTTCACCCCCGCTCGCCGATGCCGACCCCGCGCAGGACCGCCGCTTCGTTACCGCGTTGGCGCGCGGGCTCACGGTGCTGCGCTGCTTCGGCCCGGCCGATCGCTGGCTGGCCCACCAGGAGCTCGCGCGCCGCACCGGTTTGCCGCAAGCGACGGTCTCGCGCCTCACGTTCACGCTCACGAGCCTGGGTTACCTGCGTCACCGCGCGGCCACGGGCGAGTACGCGCTCAGCCCGGCGGTGCTCTCGCTGGGCTTCAGCGTGCTGTCGAACTTCCAGATCGGGCGCATCGCGCGGCCGTTCATGGAGGCGCTGGCCGAGCACACGCAGGCCGCCATTTCGCTCGGCGTGCGGCACGACACCTCGGTGGTCTACGTGGCGCATTGCCGCAGCACCGCACGTCTCATCCTTGGCCTGGACGTGGGCACGCGCCTGCCCTTTGCCGAGACCGCCATGGGCCGTGCGATCTGGTGCGCGTCCACGCCGGGCATGCAGGCGCTCATCGCGCGCCGGCTACAGGCCGAGGACCCGGTGCGCTGGCCCGCGCGCGAGGCGGGGCTCAGCCGTGCGGAGGCGGAGCACGCTGTGCGCGGCTATGCGGTGTCGGCCTCGGAGTGGGAGCAGGACATTGCGGCCATCGGCGTGGGGCTGGACCTGGGCGACGGCCGCGAGGCACTCTCACTCACCGTGGGCGGGCCGGCCGCGCGCCTGCAGGGCGCCTTGCTGCATGAGGACTTCGCGCCCGCGCTGACCCGCACCGGGCGCGAGATCGTCGCGGCGATCCAGACCGCGGCCTGGGAGGACTGAGGCGTCACGACCGGGCACCATGAAAAACGCCACCGCCGGCGGTGCCGCAGCGGTGGCGCGTTGGGGCTTCGCGGTGAATCAGTTCACAACCTGGGCCAGTTCGCCCTTGGCGTATTTGCCCGCCACCACCTGCAGCGGCTCGCCCTTGATCTTGCCGGCCTGGCCTTCGCAGCCGAACTCGATGTAGCGCTGCTTGCAGACTTGCTTGGCGGCTTCGCGCGCGGGCTTGAGCCACTCACGGGCGTCGAACTTGTCGGGGTTCTCGGCCAGGAACTTGCGCACCGCGCCGGTCATGGCCAGGCGGATGTCGGTGTCGATGTTGATCTTGCGCACGCCGAACTTGATGGCCTTCTGGATCTCCTCGACCGGCACGCCGTAGGTTTCCTTCATCTTGCCGCCGTACTGGTTGATCTGCGCCAGCAGCTCCTGCGGCACGCTGGAGGAGCCGTGCATCACCAGATGGGTGTTGGGCAGGCGGCGGTGGATTTCCTGGATGCGGTCGATGGCCAGGATGTCGCCCGTGGGCTTGCGGGTGAACTTGTAGGCGCCGTGGCTGGTGCCGATGGCGATGGCCAGGGCGTCGAGCTGGGTCTTCTTCACGAAATCGGCGGCCTGCTCGGGGTCGGTGAGCAGTTGTTCGCGCGTCATGGTGGCGTCGGTTCCGTGGCCGTCTTCCTTGTCACCCTTCATGGTTTCCAGGCTGCCCAGGCAGCCCAGCTCGCCCTCGACGGTGACGCCGAGTTTGTGGGCCATCTCCACCACCTTCTTCGTCACGTCGACGTTGTAGTCGTAGCTGGCGATGGTCTTGCCGTCGGCCTCGAGGCTGCCGTCCATCATCACCGAGGAAAAGCCGAGGTCGATCGCGCCGCGGCACACGTCGGGGCTTTGTCCGTGGTCCTGGTGCATCACGAGCGGGATGTGCGGGTACATCTCGATCGCGGCCTGGATCAGGTGCTTGATGAAGGCCTCGCCCGCGTACTTGCGTGCGCCAGCGCTGGCTTGAAGGATGACCGGGGCACCCACCTCGTTGGCGGCCATCATCACGGCCTGCACCTGTTCGAGGTTGTTCACGTTGAACGCCGGGATGCCATAGCCGTTGGCAGCGGCGTGGTCGAGCAGTTCGCGCATGGAGACGAGGGCCATCGGGAGTTCCTTCGAAGGGTTCGGGTGGGCGAGGCGGCAGCCCGCCGGGCTGCATGGACAGCCGACGATTCTAGCTTTGGGCCCTTCGTCAGGACCGATCCGGGGAGCCCATGAAGCCGGCGAGCCGGTCCAGTGTCGGGGCCAGCGGCCGCAGCGGCGGCGCCAGCGTGGCGACCAGCGTGGCGACCAGCGTGGCGTGACTCACCCGTGGCAGCAGTGCGTGTTGCACCGACACGCCGCGCGCCTGCAGCGCGCTGGCCAGCGCCACCGTGTTGCGCTGAGGCTCCACCAGTGGGTCCTTCAGCGGCGCCAGCAGCAGAGCGGGCGGTGCCGGCCCGCGCAGGCGCTCGGCGTGGAACAGCGGCTGCGAGTCGACGGGGGTGTCGGGCCAGTTGAAGGCCGTGCGCGTTTGCGGCTGCACGATGGGCAGGAAGTCGTACGGTCCGGCGAGGCCCGCCCAGCCCGCGAGCTGTCCCGGCGCCATGCCTGCCTCGAGCAACCAACGCGGGTCAAGCGCGAGCATGGCCGCGTTGTAGGCACCTGCGCTGTGGCCGCAGACGAACAAGCGGGCCGGATCGGCGCCGAAATCGCGTGCGCGCTCTTGCGCCCAGCGCAGCGCACGGGCGCTGTCGCGCACGAAGGCCGGGTAGCGCACCGCGGGGCTGAGCCGGTAGTCGGGCACCAGCGTGACGATGCCGCGCGAGGCCAGGGCTTCACCGACGAAGCGGTAGTCGGCGCGCTCACCGGTGGTCCAGCTGCCGCCATAGAAGAACACGGCGATGGGGGCAAGCGGCAGCGGCTTTACGGGCAGGTAGACATCCAGCCGTTGGCGCGGATCGGGCCCATAGGCTTGGTCGGGCACGCGGGTGTGGGTGTCGGAGGGCACCAGCGCGTCGATCACGCGCAGTGGCGAACAGGCCTGCAGCAGTGGCAGCAGGCCCAGGGCGGTGAGTCCGCGGCGGATGAGATCGGGCATCAATGGATTACGCCATCGAAGCGCTGCCCGATGCGCTCGGTGCGACAAATCGTCACAACCCGTGGGGAACCTCGGGGCGCCGGCGCCGACCCTTTCTGGTTTGCCCAAAGAAAGGAGTTGCCATGTTTCCCCGCCATCCCCGCTTCGCGTCGCTGGGCGCCGTCCTGCTGCTTGTGCCTCTGCTGGCGCCAGCCCAGGTCACGCTCAAGCCCGACGGGCAGTGGCGTTACCTGCTGACCGCGGGTGCCAACGTCTCCTCAGGCAACAACGACGCCGGCTCGCTGAACTTGTCGGCCGAAGGCGCGCGCCAGACCACGCAGGACAAATGGACCTGGGACGCCCGCGCCGACCGCGCGCGCAGCAACGGCGCCGACACCATCGAGCGCTACGGCCTGCGCACCCAGTACAACCGCGATTTCGGCGTCGACTGGTTCGGCTTCGGTGCCGCCGAATGGCAGCGCGACCGCCTGGCCAACATCGCGGCGCGCTACTCGGTGGCCGGCGGTGTGGGCCGCCACCTGTGGCACGACGACGGCGGCTTCTTCGATGTGTCGGTCGGTCTGGGCTACACCCAGGACCGCTACCTGGCGCCGATTGATGTCGCCGGCGCTGTGCGCGACCGTTACGGGCGCGCCGAGCTGGTGCTGGCCGAGGAATCGAGCCACAAGCTCACCGACACCACCAGCCTGCGACAGAAGCTCACGCTCTATCCCGACCTGCGCGAACGCAGCAAGTACCGTGCGGTGCTGGACACTGGTCTGACGGTGGCGATGACGCAGCGCATCAACCTGTCGGCAGGCCTGAGCTACCGCTACGACAGCGACCCGGGTGTCGGCATCGAGAAGGGCGATCTCACGTTCGTGACCGGCATCTCGATGCGCATCGACTGAGCACCGTGCCTCAGCTGGCGCGGCAGATCTTGAGCGTATTGGTGCCGCCCGGCTGGCCCATGGGCTCGCCCACGGTGATGGCGTACACGTCGCCCGCCTGCACGATGCCGCGTTTCTTCAGGTGCGCCTCGGCATCGGCCAGCGCGTTGTCGCGATCGACGTTGGTCTCCATCAGCAGCGGGCGCACGTTGCGGTACAGCGTCATGCGGCGCTGGGTGGCCAGGTTGGGCGTCATCGCGTAGATGGGGGTGCGCACGATGTGCCGGCTCATCCACAGCGCGGTGGAGCCCGAATCGGTGAGCGCGACGATGGCCTTGGCCCCCAGGTGGTGCGCGGTGAAAAGCGCGCCCATGGCGATGCTGTGGTCGATGCGGGTGAAGGTCTTGCCCTGGAAATCCGCGCCGAGTTCGTGCAGGTCGGCCTTCTCGGCCTCAAGGCAGATGGCGGCCATCTGCTCCACCGTTTCCAGCGGGAACTTGCCGGCCGCGGTTTCGGCGCTGAGCATCACCGCGTCGGTGCCGTCGAGCACGGCATTGGCCACGTCGCTCACCTCGGCGCGTGTGGGCACGGGGTTCACGATCATGCTCTCCATCATCTGTGTGGCGGTGATCACGACCTTGTCCATCTCGCGTGCCAGGCGAATCATGTGCTTCTGCAGTGCGGGTACGGCAGCGTTGCCCACCTCCACCGCCAGGTCGCCGCGCGCGACCATGATGCCGTCGGACACCTTGAGGATGTTGGCGAGTTCGGGGATGGCTTCGGCGCGTTCGATCTTGGCGATCAGGCCTGGCTTGTGGCCACCACCGGCCACCGCGCAGAGCTGCCGTGCGAGCTCCATGTCGGTGGCGTTCTTGGGGAAGCTCACCGCCACGTAGTCGGCCTTCAGGCCCATGGCGGTCTTGATGTCGTCCATGTCCTTGGCGGTGAGCGCAGGCGCGGTGAGGCCGCCGCCCTGTTTGTTGATGCCCTTGTTGTTGGAGAGCTCGCCGCCGAGCTTGACGGTGGTGTGCACCGCCGGGCCCTGCACTGCGTCCACCGTGAGCACGATCAGACCGTCGTTGAGCAGCAAGGTGTCGCCGGGCTTCACATCGCGCGGCAGCTCTTTGTAGTCCAGGCCCACGCCGAGCGCGTCGCCGGGCTCGTTGCGAGCGGCGTCCAGCACGAACTTGGCGCCCGGCACGAGCTGCACCTTGCCCTCGGCGAACTTGCCGACGCGGATCTTGGGGCCCTGCAGGTCGGCCATGATGCCAACCTCGCGGCCCGCGCGCTGCGCGGCCTCGCGCACGAGGTTGGCACGGTCGATGTGGTCCTGCGCGGTGCCGTGCGAGAAGTTCAGGCGCACCACGTTCACGCCGGCGCGGATCATGGCTTCAAGCAGGGCGGGGTCGCTGGAAGCCGGGCCGAGGGTGGCGACGATCTTGGTGGCGCGCGTGGGCATGGGGGGCAGTCTCCTGTGGATGTGTGGGCGGCCGGAGGGTCCGGCCATGTAACTCGGTTTCAATTATGGGTGGAACCGGTTACCTCGGGGTTACCAACGGCGCGGGCTGGCAGTTCGGCGTCGATGCGCGTGCCCTCGCCGGGGGCGCTGCGCACCAGCAGTTGCCCGCTGTGCGATTCCACACGCACGCGCATGCCGAGCAGGCCGTGGTGTCCCGCCGGCACGCTCTCGGTGTCGAAACCCCGGCCGTCGTCATGCACCCGCACCCGCACGCGATCACCCGCCTGCGACAGGTGAACCTGCACGTGGCGCGCGTGCGCGTACTTGCTCACGTTGGTGAGCGACTCCTGCACCAGCCGGTAAGCGGTCAGCTCGGCGTTCTCGTCGAGATCGACAGGTGAAAAATACGTGTCGATGGCGATGCCCAGGGCCGCAGCGGTGTCGCGGCACAGCACTTCCAGTGCCGGGATCAGGCCGAGTTGGTCGAGCGAGGACGGTCGCAGGTTCTCCACGATGCGTCGCTTGACCGCGATGCCCTCGTTGAGGCGCTGCTCGATGCCGGCCACGCGCTCCAGCGCCAGCGACGGCACCTCGGGCACGCGGCGCAGCCGCGCGATCTCCAGCTTCATGGCGGTGAGCAGGCCGCCCATTTCGTCGTGCAGTTCGCGCGCCACCCGGCCGCGCTCGTCTTCGCGCGCCCTCACGTGGTGGCTCGCGAGGTTGCGCAGCGCGGTGGTGCGCAGGGCCACCTGGCGTTCCAGCGAATCGCGCTCGCTGCGCAGCTGCTGGGCGTGCGCCACGCGGCTCGCGTGCAGCACCGCGTTCTGGCGCAGGAAGAACACGTAGGCCAGCAGCCCCAGCATCGCCAGGCCATGCACCGTGAAGCGCCCGACCGCCAGCGTGCGGTAGATCGCCACGCGTTCGGCGGCGATGCGGCGCTCCTCGGTGACCAGCAGCACATCGGCCGCGCGGCGCACCGCTTCCATCTTCTCGCGGCCGATATCGGTGAGCACCAGGCCCTGCCAGGCCTGGTGCGAGCCGGCGTCATAGAGCGCGATCGTTTCGGCCGCCTCCGAGACCTTCTGCAGCGCACGCTCATGCAAGGCGTCGACCAACTGCAACAGTTCGGGGTCGTTGCGGTAGTGCTCGCGCAGCCGGCTCACCGCGTTGTCGAGTTCGTTGGCCGCGTTGCGGTAGGGTGCCAGGTACTGCTGCCGCCCGGTGAGCAGGTAGCCGCGTTGCGCGGACTCCAGATCGAGCATGCTGCGCACCACGTTCTGTGCTGCGGTGCGCGCGATGTCACGACCGCCCAGGTTCACCAGCGACTCCAGGGCGCGCTGGTAGGTCCATTCGGTGCCGGCAAACACGCCCAGTGCCAGCAGCAGCGCCAGGGCCGCGGCCACCGGGGTGCGCCGCAGGGCCTGACGCCATGGCCGGCGCGTGGTGGTATCGGTGGCGCAGGGCGTCAATGCAGCCCACCCGGTGCGGTGGCCGAACCGTCGGCGATGCGTTCGCAGTAGCTGATCAGCTCCTCGAGTTCGCAGGATTTGTCGAACACCCGGTCGGCGCCCAACTGCGCGCAGCGTTGCCGGATGTCTGGCGTGGCGCGGTTGGTGAGCACCACGCGCCGCGCGCCGAGCTGCGCGTCCTGCGCGGCCTTGAGCACGCCCAGCCCCGAGCCCGAGAGCAGGTAGATGTCGACGATCATGAGTTCGAAGGGCTGCGCTTGGCGCAGCCACCGCACCGCGTCGGCCTCGTCGCGCGCGTGGCCGATCACCTCGACCCCGGCCAGCTCCTGCAGCGTGGTGGCCAGGTGGTCGTAGATCAGCGGGTTGTCCTCGACGATGAAGGTGCGCAGCGGGATCACGGCGAAAGCGCGGGCGATGGTGGACGGCAAGCCGGGCGGGTGTGCACGTGGCAACGCGCACGAACGCCGCATGATGCCGCGTTCGTGCGCGTCGGCCAATGCCGCTTTGCCGAAGGCGTTGTAGGACGGGTCCTACAACGCCTTCGCAGGTGGCGTCAGCGGATGACGATGTCGTTGCGCACCGCCACCACGCCAGGCACGTTGGCCGCCAGGCGCTCGGCCGTGTTCTTTTCGTCGGCCGACTTGGCAAAGCCCGAGAGTTGCACCGTGCCCTTGAGCGTCTCGACGTTGATGGCCATGGCGCTGACCGTCTTGTCCTCGGCAAAGCGGGTCTTCACGCGCGTGGTGATGGTCGCGTCGTCGATGTAGGAGCCGACGGTCTGCTGGTCACGGGCGACTGCGCAGCCGGTGGTCTGCACCACCATCAGCGCGGCGGCCACGGCGAGCAGCGCGTGCGGGAGCTTGAGCGTGCTCATGGTGTGCTCCTTCAGCCCTGGCCCTGGACGGTCAGGCGGTTGTCGACCTCGATGACGCCTTCCACGGCGCGGGCCAGCGTGGTGGCGCGCTCGCGGGCTTCGGCGCTCGGGGCGGTGCCGCTGAGTTGGACGCGGCCGTTGGTGGTGTCGACGTCGATCGCGAGCGCCTTCAACTGGTCGTCGGCCACCAGGGCGGCGTTGACCTTGGCGGTGATGGTGGCGTCGGCCGCGCCGCGCGCCATGGCGTCGGCGGCGTTGCTGCCCGCGGCCTGCACGTCCTGCGCGGCTTGGCGGGCGTCCTGGCCCATTTGCGTGCCGGCGTTCTGCACCTCGGTCACGGTGCTGTCCAGACGCTGGCCGACGGTGGCGTCTTCCTGTTCGCCGCAGGCCACCACGAGGGTGGAGGCAGCGAGGGCGGCGGCGAGGGCGGTGATGCGGAGTTGGCGGTTCATGGAGAGGCTCCTTCCTTGGGGTTGAACGTCGGCCCGTTGCAGGGCGTCGGGCCGTGGAATGACTGTAGGAAGGCGCGGCCGCGCTGGCTGTCGGCGGTGTCGCCGCGAGCGTGTAGGACAAGGCCTATGTGAGGCGCGCGAGCGGCCTGCTAAATTGGCGCGCCGCGCAACCCCTGGATGAACCGAATGATCAAGGTAGGCATCGTCGACGACCACGCCATCGTGCGCACCGGTCTGCGCCAGTTCCTTGGCGAGCACGTGGACCTGCGCGTTACCGGCGAAGCGAACAACGGCCGCGAGGCGCTGGAACTCGCGCGCAGTGGCGAGGTGGACGTGCTGCTGATGGACTTGTCGATGCCCGAACACGGTGGGATCGATGCGCTGCAGGCGATCAAGGCGCGCTTTCCGGACCTGGCGGTGCTCATCCTGAGTGGTTTCCCCGAGGCGCAATACGCCACGCAGCTCATGCGCCATGGCGCCAGTGGCTACCTCAACAAGGAATGCGCGCCCGAGGAGATCGTCGAAGCGATCCGCGTGGTGGCGCGCGGACGCCGCTACATCAGCCCCGCGGTGGCCGAGCTGCTGGCCGACAACGCATTGGGCGACGCCGACAAGCCAGCGCACGAAGCCTTGTCCGAACGCGAACTGCAGGTCTTCCTGCGCCTGGCCAAGGGCGAGACGGTGGGGGCCATTGCCGAGGGCATGTTCCTGAGCGTGAAGACCGTGAGCACCTACCGATCCCGCGTGCTCGAGAAGCTCAAGCTCGCCAGCAACAGCGACCTCACCTACTACGCCCTGAAGAACGGCCTGATCCAGTGAGGCGCTGCGCGGCGCTCACAGCCAGCGCTCCAGCAAACGGCCCACGCCCTCCATCAGCCGCGAGCCCGGCCCGCGGCGTTCCCAGGCGTCCAGCGTGATCGGGCGTGAGGCCGCGCGATCGCGCTCGAACAGCGCGTTCATCTCGCTGCCAAAGGCTTCGCCCAGCACGATCACGTTGAGCTCATTGTTGGCCACGAAGCTCAGCCAGTCGAGGTTGCTCGACCCCACGGTGGAGAACACGCCGTCGATGACGGCCGTCTTGGCGTGCATCACGGCCTGGTCCATCTCGTGGATCTGCACGCCCGCTTGCAACAGCTGCGTGTAGTACGAACGCCCCGCGTGCAGAGCCAGCGTGGAGTCGCTGCGTCCGGGCAGCACCAACTCCACCGCCACACCCCGCTGCGCCGCGTCGCAAAGCGCCTGCACGAAGTCGGCCCCGGGTGCGAAGTAGGCCATTGTCAGGCGCACCTGCGACTGCGACGCGTCGATGGCGGCGAGCAGCGCGCTGTAGATGCGGTTGCCCTCGTCGCGCGGATCGCTCGCCAGCACCTTGACCACGCGGTCCCCGGGCTCGGGCGCGGCTGCGGGCCGGGTTGAGGTTGGCGGCTCCCCCGGGCAGCCCTGCTCACGCCAGGTGTCCTCGAACACGCGCGCGATGGCCGGCACCACCGGGCCGCGCAACTCGATCTGCGTGTCGCGCCACCCGTCGTCCAGCGCGGCGCCGGGTTCGCTGGCGGGTGCCCGGCGGCGCCATGAGCCGGAGCCTGAGCCGTAGACCCGGCTGATGTTGATGCCGCCGGTGAAGGCCACCGACTGGTCCACCACCATGAGCTTGCGGTGGTCGCGGTGCGTGATGCCCCAATGCCCCGGGCGGCGTACAGGGTTGACGGGGTTGAACTCGCACACCCGCACGCCGCCGTCGGTGAGGTGCTGAAAGAACTCGATCGGCGTGGTGATGGATCCCACCGCGTCGTAGATCACAGCGACCGCCACGCCCTCGGCTGCGCGCTGCAACAGCAGTTCGGCGACCTCGGCCGCGACGCCGCTGTCTTCGAAGATGTAGCTCTGCAGCAGCACGCGCTCGCGTGCGCTGGCAATGGCCGCCTTCATGGCGCCGAAGGTGGCCGGTCCATCCACCAGCAGCCGCGTGCGGTTGCCGCGGTAGAGGTCGGCGTCGCCGCTGCGCGTGAGCGTGCGCAGTTGGTGCACGAAGCGTTCACGCGCGCCCTCGGCCGCCACACCGCGCAGCGTCTCGCGCCGTGCCTCGGGCGTGAGCGAGCCCTGCGCGCCCCGCACCTGAACCCGCCCCGGTGCAGCGGTCGCTTCGGGTTGGCGAGGCGGCAGGCTGGTGCAGGCCCCCAGCAGCAGCGCCGACAACAGGCACGGCAACCAGGCCCCCGCGCTGGCGCGGCCTTCTCGGGCTGGCGCAGGTGGGTGTCCGGTCGGCGTTGCCTGGCGTTCTTCGTCGGGGCACATGGCGGGCGGCATTGGTGGCTTCGTTGCCAGTGTGGCGCGCGCAGGCCCCACCGGATGTCGGCGGGCGATGGGCGTCGCTGTCGGCCGCGTCCTACCCGGCAGGGCGCGTTCTGCCGACAGCCCGCGCGGTGCCCGCTGTCTACAGTGACTTCACCGCGGCGAATGCGCCGCCCTTCAGGAGCCAGCCATGCTGCACTACGCCGTCGTGTTCTTCGTCATCGCCCTCATCGCCGCCCTGCTGGGCTTCGGCGGTCTCGCCGCCGGGGCCGCCGGCATTGCCAAGATCCTTTTCCTGGTCTTTCTGGTGATGGCGCTGGTCAGCTTCATTGCCGGTGTGATGCGGCGGTGACCGGATTCATCATACGAAAAACCATAATTTGAAATTGATCATCATTCATAAACATTTATAATGCCGGGCTCCACCCCATCATCAACCCCGCGTGCACCCCGTGCCACGGTGTGGGGGGAGCCCCGGTTCTGCCGGGCGCCACCGGTCGCATCGTCGATCACCGGCGATTCGCTTCCCGCCCGGCCCGCCCCCGGCAGGCCGCCCGCCTCGGACGTGCACCGGCCGATCGTCGCCATCCCCCCGCTGTTTCCTGGCCCTGTCCGGCGCTGCCCGGTCCGGCCCGTTTCCCCGAAGCACTGACCCGACGGCGATCGGCCATCCGAACAGGAGGGCAGAACCGCCATGTGTGGACTTGCAGGCGAGATCCGTTTCGACGGAGAAGCCATCGACCCCAGCGCCATTGCGCGCATGAACCAATCTCAGCGCGCGCGTGGCCCCGACGGCCAGGGCCTCATGGTTTTCGACCGCTTCGGCTTCGGCCACCGGCGGCTGAAGATCATGGACCTCAGCGACGCGGCCCAGCAGCCGATGTTCGACCCCGGCCTGGGCGTGGGCATCGTCTTCAACGGTGCCGTCTACAACCACAACGCGCTGCGCCAGGAACTGAAGGCCAAGGGCTACCGCTTTCATTCAAGCGGTGATACCGAGGTACTGCTCAAGGCCTACCACGCTTGGGGGGCGCGCTTCGTCGAGCGCCTCAACGGCATGTTCGCGTTCGCGATCTGGGAGCGCGACAGCGGCCGCGTGCTGCTCGGGCGCGACCGGCTTGGCATCAAGCCGATGTACCTGGCGCCGCTGCCCGGCGGGCTGCGCTTTGCCTCCACCTTGCCGGCGTTGCTGGCGGCTGGCGGTGTGGACACGGGCATCGACACCGACGCGCTGCACCATTACCTCTCGCTGCACGCCATCGTGCCGCCGCCGCGCACGCTGCTGCGCGGCGTGCGCAAGCTCGCGCCGGGCAGTCTGTTGCACATCGAAGCCGACGGCACGCAGCGCGAAGAGCGCTATTGGTCGCTGAACTTCGAGCGCAGTGCCGAGGAGGAATCGCGCTCGTTCGACGACTGGAAGGCCATCCTGCTCGACGGCCTGCGTGCGGCGGTCAAGCGCCGCCTGGTGGCCGACGTGCCGGTGGGTGCGCTGCTCTCCGGAGGTGTCGATTCGAGCCTGATCGTCGGTCTGATGGCCGAGCAGGGTGTGCCCGGCCTGCGCACCTACAACGTGGGCTTCGAGGACGTGGGTGGCGAGGTCGGCAACGAGTTCGCCTACGCCGACATCGTGGCGCAGCGCTTCGGCACGGTGCACGAGCGCATCTTCGTGCCCGAGGCGCAACTGCTTGACCGCCTGCCCGAGGCCATCGCCGCGATGAGCGAGCCGATGGTGAGCCACGACTGCATCGGCTTCTACCTGCTCAGCGAGGCGGTGTCGCGCCACAGCAAGGTGGTGCAGAGCGGCCAGGGTGCCGACGAGGTGTTCGGCGGCTACCACTGGTACCCGAAGCTGGCGGGCAGCGCGCGGCCGGTGGACGACTACGCCGCCGCCTTCTGCGACCGCGACCACGCCGAGATGCGCGCCGTGCTGCAGGACGCGCACCTCGGCGCGGACGCGACCCGCGCCTTCATCGCCGAACGCCTCACCGCGTCCGGCGCCAGCGACCCGGTGGACCAGGCACTGCGTCTGGACACCACCGTGATGCTGGTGGACGACCCGGTCAAGCGGGTGGACAACATGACCATGGCCTTCGGTCTGGAGGCGCGCGTGCCCTTCCTGGACCACGAGCTGGTGGAGCTTGCGGCGCGCATTCCGTCGCGCCACAAGCTCGCGCACGGCGGCAAGGGCATCCTGAAGGAGGCGGCGCGCGCGGTCATTCCGCACGAGGTGATCGACCGGCCCAAGGGCTACTTCCCTGTGCCCGCGCTCAAGCACCTCAAGGGCCGCGTGCTCGAGACGGTGAAGGACGCGCTGCACAGCCGCGCGGCGCGCGAACGCGGGCTGTTTCGCGCGGACTACGTGCAGCAGTTGCTGGCCGCGCCCAGCGACCACATCACGCCGCTGCGCGGCTCCAAGCTCTGGCAGCTCGGCCTGCTGGAGCTGTGGCTGCAGACCCACCTGCGTTGAAACCGAGGAGACACACGCCATGAGCACCGCCCGCCAGCACGCCCAGCGCGCCCTGCGCCTGGAGCGCTCCGCCCTCCCGCACCAGACCACCGATCGCCGCGATGCCGTGGTGCACTGCGGCTGGGGCCGCCTGATCGGTGGCCACACCTTCACTGACCCGGCCGCCATCGCCCAGGCGCTGCTGCAGGAGGCCCCCGGCGAACGCGATATCGCCTTCTACCTGGACAAGCCGCATGTGGTGGTGTCGCACGCGCCGCAGCAGCTGTTCGTCGATCCGTCGGAGACCTTCCGTCTGCCGCTCAATACCTACACGCCGCAGCGCGCGCGGCGCCAGGGCTTCACCATCCGCCGTCTGCGCTCGCGCGCCGACGTGGCCGCCATCAACGCGATCTACCGCGCGCGCCGCATGGTGCCGGTGGATCCGGCGCGCGTGTGGGGCGAGCGCGCCGATCGCACCACGGTTTACGTGCTCGCCGAGGACCGGCTGAGCGGCGAGGTGCTGGGCGTGGCCATGGGGTTGGACCACGCCGACGCCTTCGGCGACGCCAACCCCGGCGCCAGCCTGTGGGCGCTGGCGGTGGCGCCGCAGGCCAGCCACCCAGGCATCGGCGAGGCGCTCACGCGCTACCTGGCCGAGTTGTTCCTGGCGCGCGGGCGTGCCTTCATGGACCTCTCGGTGCTGCACGACAACGCGCAGGCCATCGCGCTCTACCAGAAGCTGGGTTTCCAGAACATCCCGGTCTTTGCGGTGAAGCGGCGCAACGCCATCAACGAGGCACTGTTCAGCGAGGGCACCGACCGCGACGGCCTCAACCCCTACGCCCGCATCATCGTGGACGAGGCGCAGCGGCGCGGCATCCGGGTCGAGGTGATCGACGCCGAGCAAGGCTACTTCCGCCTCACGCACGGCGGGCGCAGCGTCACCTGCCGCGAGTCGCTGAGCGAACTCACGAGTGCGGTGGCCATGAGTCGCTGTGCTGACAAGCGCGTGACATCGCGCCTGCTGGAACGCGCCGGGCTGGCCGTGCCGGCGCAGACCATGGCGGGTGACCGCGAACACAACGAGGCCTTTCTGCGCCAGCACGGTGCGATCGTGGTCAAGCCGGTGGACAGCGAGCAGGGCCGCGGCATCGCGGTCAACCTCACGTCGATCGACGAGGTCGAGACCGCGATCGAGCACGCCAGCCATTTCGGTGGCGGCGTTTTGCTGGAGCAGTTCTGCGAAGGGCAGGACCTGCGCATCGTGGTCATCAACCACGAGGTGGTGGCCGCTGCGGTGCGCCAGCCCGCCACCGTGGTGGGCGACGGCCACGCCACCATCGCCGAGCTGATCGAGAAGCAGAGCCGCCGCCGCGCCGCGGCCACCGGCGGCGAATCGCGCATTCCCGTCGATGGCGAGACGCGGCGGTGCCTGGCCGCGCAAGGCCATGCGCTCGAAGACGTGCTGCCCTTCGGCACCGCGCTGCCCGTGCGGCGCACCGCCAACCTGCACACCGGCGGCACCATCCACGACGTCACCGATCGGCTTCACCCGGCGCTCAAGACCGCCGCCGAACACGCCAGCCGCGTGCTGGACATCCCGGTCACGGGCCTGGACTTCCTGGTGCCCACCGTCGACGGGCCCGACCACGTGATCATCGAGGCCAACGAGCGACCGGGCCTGGCCAACCACGAACCGCAGCCCACCGCGCAGCGCTTCGTGGACCTGCTGTTCCCCGCCACCGCCCAACCGGAGACCGCGCCATGAGCGAAAAGAACTTCACCCTGCCGCCGCTGGACGAGGCCTACCTCGAAGAGACCCTGCTGCAACTGCTCGCGATCCCGAGCCCGGTGGGTCTGACGGACGCCATCGTGCGTTACGTGGCTGCGCGGCTCGATGCGCTGGGCGTTCCCTACGTCATCACCCGCCGCGGCGCCATTCGCGCCACCCTCAAGGGCCGCGAGCGCCACCCGGCGCGCGCCATCGTGGCCCACCTGGACACGCTGGGCGCGATGGTGCGCGAGCTGAAAGACAACGGCCGTGTGGGCATCGTGCCCATCGGCAGCTGGTCCTCGCGCTTTGCCGAGGGCGGGCGGCTCACGCTCTACACCGACACGCAGCAGATCCGCGGCACCTGCCTGCCGCTCAAGACCTCGGGCCACGCCTTCGGCGACGGCATCGACAGCCAGCCCAACAGCTGGGACCACGTCGAGGTGCGGCTGGACATGCCCGTCAGCGGCCGCGCCGAGCTGGAGGCCGCGGGCGTGAACGTGGGCGACTGGATCGCCTTCGACCCGCAGCCCGAGGTGCAGCCCGGCGGCTACATCAACGCGCGCTACCTGGACGACAAGGCCGCGGTGGCCGTGCTGCTGACGGCCTGCAAGGCGCTCAGGGACAGCGGTGCCAGCCTGCCGGTGGACGTGCACCCGCTGTTCACCATCACCGAGGAGGTGGGCTCGGGCGCCTCGGCTGCGCTGCACGGCGACATCGCCGAAATGGTGAGCCTGGACATCGCCATCGCCGCGCCCGGCCAGGCCACCGACGAGCGCGCCGTCACCATCTGCCTGCAGGACCTCTCGGGCCCGTTCGATTACCACCTCTCGCACAAGCTCATCAAGCTGGCGCAGGCGCATGGAATCGCGCACCGGCGCGACGTGTTCAAGTTCTACCGCAGCGACTCGGCCGCCGCGGTGGAGGCCGGCAACGACATCCGCACCGCGCTGATCGGCTTCGGTGCCGACGCCTCGCACGCGCAGGAGCGCACGCACATGGATTCGCTGCGCGCGCTCGGTGCGTTGTCGGTGGCCTACCTGATGTCCGAGCCGGTGGCGCGGCGCGACCGTCAAAGCATGGGATCGATCGAGGGCTTCACCGAGCAGCTCAAGCCCGGCGAGATGCAGGTGACCACCACCACGCTGCCCGATCCGCAGGAGTTTCTGGAAGCGAAATCCTGAACCGCGTCAGGCCCTTGCGCGCTCTTCGGCCAGCAAGGGCCGCAACGCCCATAGGCCCAGCGCCGGCCCGATGGCCAGCCAGGGCAGCAGCGCACCCAACGCCACCGACTCGGCCAGCCACACGAACAGCAGGATGCTCACGATGCTGATGCCGAAGCCGATGCTGTTGGTGAGCGTGAGCACGCTGCCCACGGCCTGCGGCGGGGCGTTGCGCGCGGTGAGTGTGCTGAACTGCGGTGAGTCACCCGAGACGGTGATGCCCCAGAGCACGAGCCAGGCGTAGAACAGCGCGTCGGGCGCGCCGATGGCCAGCGGCGTGGCCAGGCAGCAGGCGCCACTGAGTGCGAGCTGCGTGCCCGCCACGCGCGCGCTGCCCCAGCGCTGCGCCACCCAGCCGCCGCCCGCACAACCAATGGCGCCGGCGCCCAGCACCCAGAACGCGGCCCACGACAACTCGGTGCCCGCGAGCCGCGTGGCCAGGATCAGCGGCACCATCACCCACATGGTGTAGAGCTCCCACATGTGGCCGAAATAGCCCAGTACCGAGGAGCGCACGCGCGTGTCCGTCCAAACCGTGCTGAGCGCGCGCCACTGCAATGTGCTCACGCGCGCCACTGCGCCGGGGGCATCACCTAGCGTGGCGTACAGCAGCACCCCGCCCAAGGCCGCCAGCAGCGCCACACCCAGCATCAGCGTGGGCCAGGGCAGGGCATCGCCCAACGCGCGCAGCGCGTGCGCGCTGGCCGAGCCCACCACCAGCGCCGCGATCAACAGGCCCAGTGCACCGCCGAGCCCGCGGCTGTACCACTGCGCGGCGATCTTCATGCCCACCGGGTAGATTCCCGCGAGAAAAAAGCCGGTGGCAAAGCGCCAGGCCAGCAGCGCGTGGTAGTCGCGCACCGTCCACCAGGCACCCACGGTGCAGGCTGCGCCCGCGAGTGCGCACACCAGGAACACCCCTCGCGGGGAGAAACGGTCGGCGATGGCGAGCAGCGCGAACACCAGCGTGCCCGCGATGAAACCGAACTGCAGCGCCGAGGTGAGTGTGCCCACCGCGCTGGTGGCCCAGCCCAGTTCGCGCTGCAGGTCGGGCATGACGGCGTTGACCGCGAACCAAAGCGAGGTGCCTGCGAACTGGGCGAACACCAGCACGGGCAGCACGTGGCGGGGAATGGGGGCGGCGCTCATCGCGCGCAGCTTAGCGGCGCCCGATGCCCGGCGCTGTCGCGCACGCTCGGATGCCGAACTCAGATCCCGCGCGCGCGATCGGCGTGGAAGCGCTGACGGAAAGCGCCGAAGGTGCCGGCGTCCAGCGCCTCGCGCACCTCGCGCATGAGGTTGAGGTAGTAGTGCAGGTTGTGCACGCTCGCGAGCATGGGCCCGAGCATCTCGCCGCAGCGGTCCAAGTGGTGGAGGTAGGCGCGGCTGAAGCCGTCGCGGCCGCCGTCGGCCCAGGCCACACCACTGCTGCCTGCGCATGCGTGGCAGGTGCAGGTTTCGTCGAGCGGCCGGTGGTCGGCCTTGTGCTTTGCGTTGCGGATCTTCAGGTCGCCGTAGCGCGTGAACAGCGTGCCGTTGCGCGCGTTGCGCGTGGGCATCACGCAGTCGAACATGTCCACGCCCGCAGCCACGCCTTCCACCAGGTCTTCGGGTGTGCCCACGCCCATCAGGTAGCGCGGCTTGTGCGCGGGCAGGCGGTGCGGCGTGTGCGCCATGATGCGGCGCATGTCTTCCTTGGGCTCGCCCACGCTCACGCCGCCGATGGCGTAGCCCGGGAAGTCCATCTCGACCAGCGCCTCCAGCGATTCCTGGCGCAGGTGCTCGAACATGCCGCCCTGCACGATGCCGAACAACGCGTTCGGGTTGCCCAGGCGCGCAAATTCGTCCTTCGAACGCTGCGCCCAGCGCCGGCTCATTTCCATGCTCTTGCGCGCCTCGGCCTCGGTGGTCAGGTGGCCATTGGTCTCGTAGGGCGTGCACTCGTCCAGCTGCATCACGATGTCGCTGTTGAGCACGGTCTGGATCTGCATGCTCACCTCGGGCGACATGAACAGCTTGTCGCCGTTGACGGGGCTGGCGAAGTGCACGCCTTCCTCGGTGATTTTGCGCATGGCACCGAGCGACCAGACCTGGAAACCGCCCGAGTCGGTGAGGATGGGCTTGTGCCACTGCTCGAAGCCGTGCAGGCCGCCGAAGCTCTTCATGATGTCCAGCCCCGGGCGCATCCAGAGGTGGAAGGTGTTGCCCAGGATGATCTGCGCGCCCATCTCGTGCAGGCTGCGCGGCATGACGCCTTTGACCGTGCCGTAGGTGCCCACGGGCATGAAGATGGGGGTCTGCACCACGCCGTGGTTGAGCGTGAGCGTGCCGCGGCGCGCGTGGCTGGTGGGGTCGGTGGTGAGCAGGTCGAACCGCAGCATGAGGGGCTTTCGTGAGCGGCGGATTGTAAGGAGGCCTCTCACGGAACTTGCGCCGCATCAACTTCGGCGCCCGGCGCCTTCCTAGCATGGGCCATGGGAGTTCATTGCCGTTCGGGCAGTGCGCTTGCTTCAACCCCACTGGAGAACCCCATGAAGAAGACCATCAAGGGCTTGGTGCTGCTGGCCTGCACGCTGGGCGCGGCGTTTGCGCAGGCCCAGGCGCCGCAGGCGCAGATCGACCTCGGCAAGCTGGAGTTCAGCGACAACTGCGCCAGTTGCCACGGCATCGAAGGTAAAGGCAACGGCTCATTGGTCTGGCTGCTGCAGAAGAGCCCGCCCGACCTGACGCAACTGGCGAAGAAGAACGGCGGTGTGCTGCCCGTCAACCGCATGTACGCGGTGATCGAGGGCACGGCGGCCGTGCCCGCCCACGGCGTGCGCGACATGCCGGTGTGGGGCCGCGATTACAGCGTCGAGGAGTCTCAGCGGCTGCGCGAGGCACGCGGCAATTACGACTCGGCCGCGGTGGTGCGTGCGCGCATCCTGACGCTGATCGAATACATCAGCCGGCTGCAGACGCCCTGACGCCTGCCGTTGTCGCCCGCCTCGCTCAGCGCCGCTGCAGCAGCATGGCGTCGCCGTAGCTGAAGAAGCGGTAGCGTTGTGCGATGGCGTGCTGATAGAGCCGCATCACGTGCTCGTAACCCGCGAATGCGCTCACCAGCATCATCAGCGTGCTCTTGGGCAGGTGGAAGTTGGTGATCAGCGCGTCGATCATCTGGAATCGGAACCCGGGCGTGATGAAGATCTGCGTGTCGCCTTCGGTGTGACCGAAGGCGGCCCAGCTTTCCAGTGTGCGCACGGTGGTGGTGCCCACGGCCACCACGCGGCCGCCACGCGCGCGGCAGGCCTCAATGGCGGCGATGGTCTCGGCCGGCACGCGGTACCACTCGGCGTGCATGGTGTGCTCGGCGATGTTCTCTGTCTTGACCGGCTGGAAGGTGCCGGCGCCGACGTGCAGCGTGACCTCGGCGGTGTGAATGCCGCGCGCGCGCAGCGCCGCCAACACGCCGTCGTCGAAATGCAGCGCCGCGGTGGGTGCGGCCACGGCACCGGGGTGCTTGGCAAACACGGTCTGGTAGCGGCGCTCGTCCTCGGCGGTGTCGCCGTGTTCGATGTAAGGTGGCAGCGGCACGTGGCCATATGCCGCCATCAGCGCGTGCGGCTCGCCGCTGAAGCGCAGGCGGAACAGCGCACCATGTTCGTCGGGCCAGCGGCCCAGCAGCTCGGCGGTGAACGCGTGGCCCCCATGCTCCGCCGCTGCGCGGGTCGCTGCCCCCCGAGGGGGCGCGAAATCGCCTTGGGGCGGCCCGGCAGCGATTTCCCCCTGCATGCGCAGCACCGCGCCCACCGGCGGCTTCTTGCTCACCTTCATGTGCGCGACCACCTCGTGGTTCTGCAGCACGCGCTCCACCAGCAGCTCAACCTTGCCGCCACTGGCCTTTTCGCCAAACAGGCGCGCCTTGATGACCTGGGTGTTGTTGAATACCAGGAGATCGCCCGGCGCCAGCAGTGCGGGAAGTTCGCGGAACACGCGGTCCACGGGGGCTGGACCGCGACCGTCGAGCAGGCGCGAGGCGCTGCGCTCGGGTGCCGGGTGCTGGGCGATCAGTTTGGGGGGCAGAGCGAAGTCGAAATCGCTCAGGGTGAAGGCGCGCTGCGCCGTCGGTGCGGAAGACAGTGTCATATCGCTTGAGGGCCGGACGGGCCCGTTCCAAGGGGGGGTGGGGTCGGACGGGCAGAATTGTCCCATGGCCGAATCCGCAGGCACCTCCGTCGCACCCAAGCCCTTGTCAGCGCCCCAGAAGGCGATGCACAAGCTCGGCTTGAAGCGCGACATCGACCTCGCGCTGCACCTGCCGCTGCGCTACGAGGACGAGACCCGCATCGTGAAGCTGCGCGACGTGCGCAACGGTGATCTGGTGCAGATCGAGGGTACGGTGACGCACAGCGAGGTGCAGTACCGCGGCCGGCGCCAGTTGCTCGTCACGCTCGACGACGGCAGTGACACCTGCACGCTGCGCTTCTTCAGCTTTTACCCTTCGCACCAGAAGACGCTCGCGGTGGGCGCACGCATCCGCGCGCGCGGCGAGATCAAGGGTGGCTTTGCGGGCTACACCATGCTGCACCCGGCGTTCAAGCTGGCGGGCGGCGAGCTGCCTGAGGTGCTCACGCCCGTCTACCCCACCAGCGCGCAACTGCCCCAGGCCTACCTGCGCAAGGCGGTGGTGGGGGCACTCGCGCGGGCCGACCTGCACGAAACCTTGCCGCCCGACGCGCTGGCCGGCCTGCAGCGCAGCGCGCGCGTGAGCGCCACGCTGCGCGAAGCGCTGCAACTCCTGCACCACCCGGGGCCCGACGCCGCCCTGGCCGCGCTGGAAGACCGCAGCCACCCCGCCTGGCAACGCCTCAAGGCCGAAGAATTGCTTGCGCAGCAACTCTCGCAGGCGGTGGCCAAGCGCGAGCGCGATGCACTGCGCGCGCCGGACCTGCCGCTGCGCCGCGGTGGGCTGCACGAGCAGTTGCTGGCCACGCTTCCCTTTGCACTCACTGCCGCGCAGCGCCGCGTGGGCGAGGAGATTGCGCGCGATCTGGCGCGCACCGTGCCCATGCACCGCCTGCTTCAGGGTGATGTGGGCTCGGGCAAGACCGTGGTGGCCGCGTTGGCCGCGGCGATTGCCATCGACGCGGGCTGGCAGTGCGCGCTCATGGCGCCGACCGAGATCCTGGCCGAGCAGCATTTCCGCAAGCTCATCGGCTGGCTGGAGCCCTTGCTGGAGCCGCTGGGAAAGCGCGTGGCCTGGCTCACCGGCAGCCAGAAGAAAAAGCAGCGCAACGAGATGCTCGAACTCATCGCCAGCGGCGAGGCCGCGCTGGTGGTGGGCACACACGCGGTGATTCAGGAGCAGGTGGTGTTCCAGCGGCTGGCGCTCGCCCTCATCGACGAGCAGCACCGTTTCGGCGTGGCGCAGCGCCTGGCGCTGCGCGGCAAATCGCTTGAGCACCTGGAGCCGCATCTGCTGATGATGACGGCCACGCCGATTCCGCGCACGCTGGCCATGAGCTACTACGCCGACCTCGACGTCTCCACCATCGACGAGCTGCCACCCGGTCGCACACCCATCGTCACCAAGGTGGTGAGCGACCAGCGCCGCGACGAAGTGGTGCAGCGCATCCGCGGGCAGATCGAACAAGGCCGGCAGGTGTACTGGGTGTGCCCGCTGATCGAGGAGAGCGAGGCGCTGGATCTCTCCAACGCCACCGCCACGCACGCCGAGCTGTCGCAGGCCCTGCCGGGCGTGCTGGTGGGCTTGCTGCACTCGCGCATGCCGCCGGCCGAGAAGAAGGCCGTGATGTCGCTGTTCGTGCAGGGGCAGATGGGTGTGCTCGTATCGACCACCGTGATCGAGGTCGGTGTGGACGTGCCCAACGCCTCGCTGATGGTGATCGAACACGCCGAGCGCTTTGGTCTGAGCCAGTTGCACCAGCTGCGCGGCCGCGTGGGCCGCGGCGCGGCAGCCTCGGCCTGCGTGCTGCTCTACAGCGCACCCGAAGGCGGCCGGCTGGGTGAGACCGCTCGCGAACGCCTGCGTGCCATGGTCGATACGAACGACGGCTTCGAGATCGCCCGCCGCGACCTGGAGATCCGCGGCCCCGGCGAGTTCCTCGGCGCGCGCCAATCGGGTGCGCCGCTACTGCGCTTTGCCGACCTCGCCACCGACGGTCATCTGCTGGCCTGGGCACGTGAGACCGCGCCGCTGATGTTGTCGCGCCATCCCGCGCTGGCCGAGCAACACATCGCGCGCTGGCTGGGCAGCAAAGCCGAATACCTCAAGGCCTGATACCTATCCGGCGCGCCATGGAACCTGCTCTGCCGGGCCATCGGCGCGGTCCCCCTGGGGGGAAGACGCGAAGCGGCGCAGGGGGGCACAATGCGGCCCATGACGCTCACCGAACTCAAGTACATCGTCGCCGTGGCGCGTGAGCGGCACTTCGGCAAGGCGGCCGAGGCCTGCTTCGTCTCGCAACCCACCCTGTCGGTGGCGATCAAGAAGCTCGAAGAGGAGCTTGAGCTCAAGATCTTCGAGCGCAACGCCACCGAAATCGCCGTCACGCCGCTGGGCGAAGAAATCGTGCGCCAGGCCCAGACCGTGCTGGAGCAGGCCGCCGCCATCAAGGAAATCGCCAAGCGCGGCAAGGACCCGCTGGCCGGCCCGTTGCGCCTGGGCGTGATCTACACCATCGGCCCCTACCTGCTGCCGGACCTCGTGCGCCAGGTCATCGAGCGCACGCCGCAGATGCCGCTGGTGCTGCAGGAGAACTTCACCAGCAAGCTGCTGGAACAGTTGCGGCTGGGCGAGATCGATGCGGCCATCCTTGCCGAGCCTTTCCCCGACACCAACCTCGCGCTCGCGCCGCTGTACGACGAGCCTTTCCTGGCCGCGGTGCCGCACACGCACCCGCTTGCAAAACAAGGCCACATCACGGCCGAGGAGCTCAAGCGCGAGACCATGTTGCTGCTGGGCACCGGCCATTGTTTTCGCGACCACGTGCTCGAGGTCTGCCCCGAGTTCGCGCGTTTCTCGAACGACACCGAGGGCATCCGCAAGAGTTTTGAAGGCTCGTCGCTGGAGACCATCAAGCACATGGTAGCCGCGGGCATGGGCGTGACGCTGGTACCGCGCCTGTCGGTGCCGCGCTCCGCGCTCGACGATTCGATGAAGCCCGGGCAGGATTTCGGCGACTCGCCCTACGTGCGCTACCTGCCCTTCCAGGGCGATGCCCCCACGCGGCGCGTGGTGCTGGCCTGGCGGCGCAGCTTCACGCGCTACGAGGCCATCGCCGAGCTGCGCAATGCCATCTACGCCTGCGAACTGCCGGGCGTAAAGCGCCTGTCCTGATTCCCGTCGGAGTGTTGCCGTGTCGGCCTCCATGCCCGCCTTGCCCCAACCCTCGCGCCTTTCGCTCTGGCTCGATCTGATCCGCTGGAACCGACCTGCCGGCTGGCTGTTGCTGCTGTGGCCCACCTTGTCGGCGCTGTGGGTGGCCTCGGGCGGCTTCCCCGGCTGGCACCTGCTCGCCGTGTTCACGCTTGGCACCATCCTCATGCGCAGCGCGGGCTGCTGCGTCAACGACGTGGCCGACCGCGACTTCGACCGCCACGTCAAGCGCACCGCCCAGCGCCCCGTCACCTCGGGCAAGGTATCAACAAAAGAAGCGCTCGCGGTGGGTGCGGTGCTCGCCCTCGCGGCCTTCGGGCTGGTGCTGACCACCAACGCCCTAACCATCGCGCTGTCGTTCGCGGCGTTGGCGATCACGCTGGCCTACCCGTTCGCCAAGCGATTCGTGTCGATGCCGCAGGCGGTGCTCGGGGTGGCTTTCAGCTTCGGCATCCCCATGGCTTTCGCGGCGGTGCAAGGCACGGTACCCGCGCAGGCCTGGGTTCTGCTGCTGGGCAACGCGTTCTGGGTGCTGGCCTACGACACCGAGTACGCCATGGTCGACCGCGACGACGACCTCAAGATCGGCATGAAGACCTCGGCCATCACGCTAGGTCGCGCCGACGTGGCGGCTGTGACGGGCTTTTACCTGCTGCACCTGGCGATCTGGACGGCGGCGCTGTGGCCCATGCTGCGGCCGGTGGCCTGGCTGCTCGCGCTCGCGGCGGCGCTGGCCCAGGTGATGTGGCACTTCACGCTGATCCGCGACCGCTCGCGAGAGGGCTGCTTCACCGCGTTCCGCGCCAACCACTGGCTGGGGTTCACGGTGTTTGCGGGGGTGGTGGTCGGGTTGGCTTGATTCTTCGCGCGTGGCACCTCGCGTGCCCGCGGCTGCGCCGCGCCCTGCTCCGCGGCTGTCCCCCGCCAAGGTCTGCGCCCTTGGCTCCTCCTTTATGCCGCTGCGCAGGGCACACCGCATCCGCGGGCGGTGACCAGGGTGAGAGCGCTACGATGGCGCGTATCGGCCAGAAGCGGTCATTGATGAATGACCGCTGCGGTGTTGCACACAGATCGTTGCCAATCTCC
>VFQM010000582.1_pt1 | contig 39453 bp, 26 predicted proteins | sample 3512391 | NCBI WGS metagenome assembly VFQM01 (sample SAMN10412369, study PRJNA504923) | tailings metagenome | isolation source: Replicate 1 from Balatoc abandoned mine | place: Philippines
GGACTGTTTCTTAACGCTCAGTCCTCCTTATTGTAATGGATGATGCTTTTTGATTATTGAATCATGAATAAGCGAGAACTTACCAATCTGTCTTAATCCTTATTGTAATGGATGATGCTTTTTGATTAAATTTAATCCCACTATTTAATAAACTATAAAATAGTCTTAATCCTTATTGTAATGGATGATGCTTTTTGATTAGGTAAGTTTGCTACCAAAGGTCAAAAAACTATCAAAGTCTTAATCCTTATTGTAATGGATGATGCTTTTTGATACTATGAAAAACGCAATCCAGTCCCCAAACTTCGCGTCTTAATCCTTATTGTAATGGATGATGCTTTTTGATCACTAGGCGAAGCCTGTTTACCTTACTTAGAAGAGTCTTAATCCTTATTGTAATGGATGATGCTTTTTGATAAAGAAGATTTAGTTGGTGTGCTTTACGTTCCAAAAGTCTTAATCCTTATTGTAATGGATGATGCTTTTTGATTCAGGTCTTTTGATTGCAAAGGGATTAGTAGGTGAGTCTTAATCCTTATTGTAGTGGATAGCCTGTCCCGAGGAGCCCAGCGGATCGGGAATACTTTCTGACCCACCCTGCATCCCGGCCCCTCGCTAAAACAGTCCACTGGACTGTTTCTTAACGCTCAGTCCTCCTTATTGTAATGGATGATGCTTTTTGATTCAGCAACAAAGCACCAAAAGCTCCAGCTTTGACCGTCTTAATCCTTATTGTAATGGATGATGCTTTTTGATGAAAAGGTAACGGTTAGCATTGATAAGACGGCTATCGTCTTAATCCTTATTGTAATGGATGATGCTTTTTGATTGGATCCAAAAAGACCGTTAAACACGCGGTTAAAAGTCTTAATCCTTATTGTAATGGATGATGCTTTTTGATTTACACTAAATTATGAACGAGCAGTTATTGCAACAACTGTCTTAATCCTTATTGTAATGGATGATGCTTTTTGATTACCCAAAGGAGCGCCTTCTATCGCAGAGGTTTACTGTCTTAATCCTTATTGTAATGGATGATGCTTTTTGATTTTTTTGTTTTAAACCAATTCGCCATGAATCAGAAAGTCTTAATCCTCATTGTAATGGATGATGCTTTTTGATAGAAAAAAGATCCGCCCTCATCGCCATCGTTGCAGAAGTCTTAATCCTTATTGTAATGGATGATGCTTTTTGATCTCGGGAAGTTCGTCAAACCGATAAAGACGAGAGGTCTTAATCCTTATTGTAATGGATGATGCTTTTTGATCTAGTATTGTGCTAACAAAAAAACAAATAACAAATGGTCTTAATCCTTATTGTAATGGATGATACTTTTTGATGGCAAAAACAAAAAACACTAAGACAATGCCTACTAGTCTTAATCCTTATTGTAATGGATGATACTTTTTGATCAGTATCTGGTCAACAAAATGATCCAAGAGATGCAAGTCTTAATCCTTATTGTAATGGATGATACTTTTTGATACCGCTATGAAATACTTCATGCTAATTCTAGCAATGTCTTAATCCTTATTGTAATGGATGATACTTTTTGATCCTCGCTTAGTAAATGGTAAGGTGGTCGTTATCAGTCTTAATCCTTATTGTAATGGATGATACTTTTTGATAAGTTAAAAATATTTCTCTAGCTTTTTCAAAATTGTCTTAATCCTTATTGTAATGGATGATACTTTTTGATTCTCCTTTTCAACTTGTATTCCTCTTCGTCTTAAGTCTTAATCCTTATTGTAATGGATGATACTTTTTGATCGGGTATGAAGAAAAGCTTGACTTCACCCTCGGTGTCTTAATCCTTATTGTAATGGATGATACTTTTTGATTTTCAAGCCTGTTGCCGCAGGCTAACGTGGGTTCAAGGTCTTAATCCTTATTGTAATGGATGATGCTTTTTGATTGTGCAAATGGTTGATGGTTGATTACAGAAACATCAGCGTCTTAATCCTTATTGTAATGGATGATGCTTTTTGATGGGTAAAAGAAAAGTTTTAGAGTTAATCTAAAAATGTCTTAATCCTTATTGTAATGGATGATGCTTTTTGATTAAAGAACTAAGCACTGAAGAGATCAACTCTCTGTTGTCTTAATCCTTATTGTAATGGATGATGCTTTTTGATGACGGGTTGAAAATCATTATTGAGACACTTAAACCATGTCTTAATCCTTATTGTAATGGATGATGCTTTTTGATAGGAATGGTTCCTACTTGAACGAAATTGAACCAACGGTCTTAATCCTTATTGTAATGGATGATGCTTTTTGATAGTATCCACTGAAGAATTTAAGAATGAATTCTTCCCGTCTTAATCCTTATTGTAATGGATGATGCTTTTTGATTACGATCAATTGGTCTGACCGAAACGGAAACCCAGTCTTAATCCTTATTGTAATGGATGATGCTTTTTGATTTCATTTCTTAAATATCATCAGCGCCCTCGATATGGTGTCTTAATCCTTATTGTAATGGATGATGCTTTTTGATGATTCTCCCGCGAGGTGACGGCTACCGCGCCTTCGTCTTAATCCTTATTGTAATGGATGATGCTTTTTGATTAACCGAAACACAAATTTTCGAACTGCTTAAAAATTGTCTTAATCCTTATTGTAATGGATGATGCTTTTTGATACTATTTTCCTACTCGTTTAATGATGGATACAAGTGTCTTAATCCTTATTGTAATGGATGATGCTTTTTGATTTAAGTCAAATTGGTTTAAAGTACCAACCCAAATGGTCTTAATCCTTATTGTAATGGATGATGCTTTTTGATGATGATCGAAAGCACCTTGAATCAGGTCGAAAGGTCTTAATCCTTATTGTAATGGATGATGCTTTTTGATGTAGCTGAGAATGCTGCATCTGATAATAAATAAAAAGTCTTAATCCTTATTGTAATGGATGATGCTTTTTGATTAGCCTAGTTCAACCTAGCGAAGTGAATCAAGTTTGTCTTAATCCTTATTGTAATGGATGATGCTTTTTGATTATGCAATGCTTGCTTTTGGCAGTGGATTGGCTGTCTTAATCCTTATTGTAATGGATGATGCTTTTTGATTGTTGAAGAATTCAGCAGTGAAACCGTATCAATTGGTCTTAATCCTTATTGTAATGGATGATGCTTTTTGATAAACTGCCAAAATAGTAGAGGAGGCAGTTAAAGCTGGTCTTAATCCTTATTGTAATGGATGATGCTTTTTGATAATCAAAGCTTCAATGATTGCCCTGTTTATGGCAGTCTTAATCCTTATTTTAATGGATGATGCTTTTTGATTCTGAAAATGAACCCAGTCGGACCGGTGCTTATCCGTCTTAATCCTTATTGTAATGGATGATGCTTTTTGATAGGGTTGTCTGAAGCCGCTAAGGCTGGTCTGAAGGGTCTTAATCCTTATTGTAATGGATGATGCTTTTTGATGGTGCAAATAGTATTGTTTGCATCCGAAACTTCATGGTCTTAATCCTTATTGTAATGGATGATGCTTTTTGATCAATCCTATGGCGTATCTGCCATCAACCTTTACAGTCTTAATCCTTATTGTAATGGATGATGCTTTTTGATACCAAACAAAAACCTGGACATGGTGATCTATGGTGGTCTTAATCCTTATTGTAATGGATGATGCTTTTTGATCGTAAACAAGGACATCCAACAGGCTTTCATCAAGGTGTCTTAATCCTTATTGTAATGGATGATGCTTTTTGATAACAAAAATTTACGTTGGAGCTTCAAACATCAAGCAGTCTTAATCCTTATTGTAATGGATGATGCTTTTTGATGAAAACTTTGGCCTTATTAAGCCAATGGATGTTTAGTCTTAATCCTTATTGTAATGGATGATGCTTTTTGATAAAACTTTAATCATTATTATTATAAGTATTATGAAGTCTTAATCCTTATTGTAATGGATGATGCTTTTTGATCTACATTTGCAGATTTAATAGCTTCGCAAACTAAGAGTCTTAATCCTTATTGTAATGGATAGCCTGTCCCGAGGAGCGCAGCGGATCGGGAATACTTTTTGACCCACCCTGCATCCCGGCCCCTCGCTAAAACAGTCCACTGGACTGTTTCTTAACGCTCAGTCCTCCTTATTGTAATGGATGATGCTTTTTGATCGACAAAGTGTTCGCCATCCTGAAGTCAAATTAAAAGTCTTAATCCTTATTGTAATGGATGATGCTTTTTGATTACTCCATGAACATCGTAAACCGAGACCTGACACGTCTTAATCCTTATTGTAATGGATGATGCTTTTTGATTTTACCATTGAAAACATTTCAATTCAGTAGCATTAGTCTTAATCCTTATTGTAATGGATGATGCTTTTTGATAGGAAGAAACCCCTCTGTAAGGTATTAAATTTAACGTCTTAATCCTTATTGTAGTGGATGGTGCTTTTTGATGAGGTCAGACCTGTTTGCCAAGAAGGAAGGCGATACGTCTTAATCCTTATTGTAGTGGATGGTGCTTTTTGATTGCAGTCTATGCGTATCCTACAGAAGTCAAATCTGGTCTTAATCCTTATTGTAGTGGATGGTGCTTTTTGATGATGAAATTCTCTATATACGTGAATATACTTGGGGGTCTTAATCCTTATTGTAGTGGATGGTGCTTTTTGATTCCTGCGCAATTTGAAGAAGAATTATATTTACCCAAGTCTTAATCCTTATTGTAGTGGATGGTGCTTTTTGATTTTTGTAAACTTTACTATAATCAACATGATGAATTGTCTTAATCCTTATTGTAGTGGATGGTGCTTTTTGATGTATTAAATTTAACCCAATGGTATTAACTGTTGGGTCTTAATCCTTATTGTAGTGGATGGTGCTTTTTGATAAATTCTCTGGGGATGATGGAATTATTAAAGGAAGGTCTTAATCCTTATTGTAGTGGATGGTGCTTTTTGATTTAGTGATAATTGTTCATCATATGAAAATGAAATGTCTTAATCCTTATTGTAGTGGATGGTGCTTTTTGATAGTGGCGATAAAGTTTATGGATATGTATCTGAAAACGTCTTAATCCTTATTGTAGTGGATGGTGCTTTTTGATTTTCCAATGGTACGCGGTCGGATCCTTAAGGATTGGTCTTAATCCTTATTGTAGTGGATGGTGCTTTTTGATTACCCCTGAAAACAAAGGTACGTTCACTTCCGAGCTTGTCTTAATCCTTATTGTAGTGGATGGTGCTTTTTGATGCAACTCCAGCTTATCGAGCTGCTAGAATTGCGGAGCTATTGAAAGGTCTTAATCCTTATTGTAGTGGATGGTGCTTTTTGATTGGGTATGTAAAGGGAGAAATTTCCGAATAAAAGTCCTGTCTTAATCCTTATTGTAGTGGATGGTGCTTTTTGATGAACACAACATGAGTATTACAAAAGATTTTGTAGTGTCTTAATCCTTATTGTAGTGGATGGTGCTTTTTGATACAATCTGGTAATTCACCTTGTTATAAACTGTAATGGTCTTAATCCTTATTGTAGTGGATGGTGCTTTTTGATGGAATTAGAGAGTTTAACAGCAAAGTTTCTGAAGTCTTAATCCTTATTGTAGTGGATGGTGCTTTTTGATTGATCATACTGAAATTGATCATACTTTGGCGATGGAGTCTTAATCCTTATTGTAGTGGATGGTGCTTTTTGATCTTACTAAGCTATCGATTAGTGAGATGGGTTATGTCTTAATCCTTATTGTAGTGGATGGTGCTTTTTGATAACCATGAAAACTCAACAAATAGTAACAGCAAAGGTGTCTTAATCCTTATTGTAGTGGATGGTGCTTTTTGATTTAGATATAGAGAAGCTGTAACTCAAACTATGAAAACGTCTTAATCCTTATTGTAGTGGATGGTGCTTTATGATTCGGAAAAAAGGCATGGAACAAAAGAAGAGAGCGTAGTCTTAATCCTTATTGTAGTGGATGGTGCTTTTTGATTGTTGAGATTGATGACCTTAAAGTGTTATCGGAGTTGTCTTAATCCTTATTGTAGTGGATGGTGCTTTTTGATACCGTGAAGTATGGCAAACCTCAAGTGATAGACCCGTCTTAATCCTTATTGTAGTGGATGGTGCTTTTTGATAACAGCGACTGTGAAATCATATTCAATTCCTGCAATGGTCTTAATCCTTATTGTAGTGGATGGTGCTTTTTGATCATTGAAATTATCGGGGCAAGTCAGGTGGAAATCGTCTTAATCCTTATTGTAGTGGATGGTGCTTTTTGATATTGTTAATAAGTGAACTTTCGGAATTTCAAAGAAGAGTCTTAATCCTTATTGTAGTGGATGGTGCTTTTTGATGGCAGCGAGGCGGAATGTATGTAGATGAAGAAACCGTCTTAATCCTTATTGTAGTGGATGGTGCTTTTTGATTACCAGAATCTGGTTATAATGCAGTTGTGACCGTGTCTTAATCCTTATTGTAGTGGATGGTGCTTTTTGATGCGTTCGCGCCGGATATGGAGGTGACGTTTTTGGAGTCTTAATCCTTATTGTAGTGGATGGTGCTTTTTGATTTCTGAATTTGAATTGTTAGAACAATCAGATAAAGGTCTTAATCCTTATTGTAGTGGATGGTGCTTTTTGATCTAACTTTCAAAACAATCAAAATCATGAACACAGCTCGTCTTAATCCTTATTGTAGTGGATGGTGCTTTTTGATCCAATGATGGTAATCCTATCTTGAGAGTAATTGCTCGTCTTAATCCTTATTGTAGTGGATGGTGCTTTTTGATTGCCTTAGTCTTGATCAACGATTCGCGAGACGCTAAGTCTTAATCCTTATTGTAGTGGATGGTGCTTTTTGATATGCTTGTCAAGTTCTTAAAGAAAGAATACTCGCCAGTCTTAATCCTTATTGTAGTGGATGGTGCTTTTTGATGAATGGAAAAAGTAAGCCCAGACATGTTGAAGAATGTCTTAATCCTTATTGTAGTGGATGGTGCTTTTTGATCTTACTTTCGCGAGATCAAAAAAACTCCAGGTGTTTGTCTTAATCCTTATTGTAGTGGATGGTGCTTTTTGATAACCATTACTTTAAGTGAAATATTGGTGTTGTAATGAGTCTTAATCCTTATTGTAGTGGATGGTGCTTTTTGATAGTGCACAATCCTACTTACTGTCAAATGGGGAATAAGTCTTAATCCTTATTGTAGTGGATGGTGCTTTTTGATGCACGAAAACAAACCCTTCGTTGAACTTATCAACAGTCTTAATCCTTATTGTAGTGGATGGTGCTTTTTGATTTGCAGAAGTATCGACCGAAGAATTTAAGAATGAATTGTCTTAATCCTTATTGTAGTGGATGGTGCTTTTTGATTATTAACTAGAGTGTATGAGAATAAAATGGATTTATTGTCTTAATCCTTATTGTAGTGGATGGTGCTTTTTGATGTTACCTTCCTGGATTTCATCGGGTGCACTGTCACTCGTCTTAATCCTTATTGTAGTGGATGGTGCTTTTTGATACTATTAGTGGTTTACCATTGAAAACATTTCAATTCAGTCTTAATCCTTATTGTAGTGGATGGTGCTTTTTGATCCGCTGGTATGGCGGATAGAAATCCTCTATTTAAGAGTCTTAATCCTTATTGTAGTGGATGGTGCTTTTTGATAAGAAGTGACATTCCATAAATTTGTGGGAGTGACTGTCTTAATCCTTATTGTAGTGGATGGTGCTTTTTGATACAGGTTTAAACGCCTACTGGTTCAGTAAATAAGGAGTCTTAATCCTTATTGTAGTGGATGGTGCTTTTTGATTATGGAAGTTATCCCAAAAAAGAACTCACAAAAGAGTCTTAATCCTTATTGTAGTGGATGGTGCTTTTTGATAAAGTAATTGGGTGAATTACAATACAAAATTTTATACGTCTTAATCCTTATTGTAGTGGATGGTGCTTTTTGATACATTGTACAGGATTGTAGAAAGTGAAGACTGTTGTCTTAATCCTTATTGTAGTGGATGGTGCTTTTTGATTTTTCCAATAGAAAGTCTTTCCTATGATATTCAGGAGTCTTAATCCTTATTGTAGTGGATGGTGCTTTTTGATGGGAACAAGCCTACTCAACAGGAGAGCTATTAGGTTGTCTTAATCCTTATTGTAGTGGATGGTGCTTTTTGATTCCGAATTATTGGGTTTGCGAGTAATTGCAAGTGAGAGTCTTAATCCTTATTGTAGTGGATGGTGCTTTTTGATGTTCGCTAAGAAGGAAGGCGATACGGGAAAGAGAAAGTCTTAATCCTTATTGTAGTGGATGGTGCTTTTTGATTAAAACAATTCAGAGACAGGGTTCATTATATACAGTGTCTTAATCCTTATTGTAGTGGATGGTGCTTTTTGATATATTATATTCAACGTAAAGACAGTTTGACAAGGTCTTAATCCTTATTGTAGTGGATGGTGCTTTTTGATGACTAAACAATTTATTAACAAACTAAATTACAAACAGTCTTAATCCTTATTGTAGTGGATGGTGCTTTTTGATAGTGGTCGACCCTGCTAAAGGGTTGTCAGAAGCCGGTCTTAATCCTTATTGTAGTGGATGGTGCTTTTTGATTATCAGCGACCAAGGAGTCATCCAGCAGATCAAAGGTCTTAATCCTTATTGTAGTGGATGGTGCTTTTTGATAATGGACGTCCTTTTGCCGAATTGATTGCAGAGTATAAGTCTTAATCCTTATTGTAGTGGATGGTGCTTTTTGATTGCTGGCGGAGATTATGAAGGCAAAAAGACCGAAATGTCTTAATCCTTATTGTAGTGGATGGTGCTTTTTGATCAGATTAAAGCTGCTCTAGAAGACACCGAGAACAGCGTCTTAATCCTTATTGTAGTGGATGGTGCTTTTTGATATCGATAGACGAGGTGTTAGGATGGAAGGGTCAGAGTCTTAATCCTTATTGTAGTGGATGGTGCTTTTTGATCTAAATTTTCCGGTCTTGAGGAGATCACTCCGGAAAAGTCTTAATCCTTATTGTAGTGGATGGTGCTTTTTGATTTATGAAAAAGAGATTGTTAGTGCAAGAGGTTGATGTCTTAATCCTTATTGTAGTGGATGGTGCTTTTTGATACAAGAGAAGTTATCGGAACCGTTAAGGGCTTCAAGGTCTTAATCCTTATTGTAGTGGATGGTGCTTTTTGATGTAGGGTGGGTTTACTCTTAAGACGAAGATGAATAGTCTTAATCCTTATTGTAGTGGATGGTGCTTTTTGATCGAAAAGAGAGCGATACCGGCAGACGAAAAGGCATTTGTCTTAATCCTTATTGTAGTGGATGGTGCTTTTTGATCGTTCCCTTATGTTGTATTAGAGACCGCTGAGGGCGTCTTAATCCTTATTGTAGTGGATGGTGCTTTTTGATAACCTAACTTCTTTCTTGTAAGATTCTCCTTGCAAGGTCTTAATCCTTATTGTAGTGGATGGTGCTTTTTGATTCGTATTGACCACAGACAAAGAAAACATCAAAATCTGTCTTAATCCTTATTGTAGTGGATGGTGCTTTTTGATTAATTGTGCACTTTTCAGTACGGCTTGCGAGCATAGGTCTTAATCCTTATTGTAGTGGATGGTGCTTTTTGATTTCAGAACCAAGCTCCACAAAAGCAGATTCTTGGGAGTCTTAATCCTTATTGTAGTGGATGGTGCTTTTTGATCGCGCCGGATATGGAAGTGACGTTCCTCGACTTCATCGGGTCTTAATCCTTATTGTAGTGGATGGTGCTTTTTGATATGGGCAACAAGTTGCCTTTGCGGAGTTGATCCGTAAGTCTTAATCCTTATTGTAGTGGATGGTGCTTTTTGATAGTTATCGCAACAAGAGATAGATTCTCTTTTTGCGTCGTCTTAATCCTTATTGTAGTGGATGGTGCTTTTTGATAACCATGAAAACTACAAGAGATCAAATCAAAAATTGTCTTAATCCTTATTGTAGTGGATGGTGCTTTTTGATAGTATTTCCTTGGAGACAAAGAAATTCCAAAAGAAGTCTTAATCCTTATTGTAGTGGATGGTGCTTTTTGATGGCTGAATTTACATTTACTTGATATTCAGCTTGTTTTACTATAGCTTTAGACTGAAGTGGTTTTAGTTTTTCCATAATAAATTAATCCAGCCGATTCTTGCAATCAAGCTAAGTCCTTTTTTGCAATTCTGAAAATCTCACCGACCAATTATTCACGCTCTAGCTTGATCATCTTCCACCCGGCTTCCTTTTTCCCCTTCACCGGGCTGAGCTTGGCCTCACCTTTGACCCGATCGCCCGATTTCAACCCCAGCTGCTTGATCCATCGTGGTTCTACAAATACCCCAGATACAAACCCAAAGTCCTGCCCTACTCGCTGTACCAGCTGACCCGACACTTCTCTGAAAAACTTCCCTCGCTCCGCATGTTCCCCTGCCGGGTCCAAACGCTCACAGCGGGAGCGGCTCTCCTCCTTCACTTCTCCCCTGAATAGGTATAGCTCCCCTACCCTTACCTTCTGCCGGATTCCAGCCCATCCCGACTTACCCTCTGCTGTGACAAATTGCATCACTTGCTTATCCTCCTGCCAGCCGGTCACCAGCACCAAAACGGTCTGCTGCTGGATTCCCAGTAAGGCCTCCGCTTCGTGAATGAGCTTAACATATCGGCTCTTTTGGTCCACTTGAACTGCCTCCCCGTACCATTTGCTCCCCAGCAGTTGACGATGATTGCCTCTCAGCCCCCAGCCCATCTTCTCCCGTACGGCTACCAGCTGATCCAGCTCCGTTTTGGCCCAGTCGTATTCTTTGGCCTCGATCAAATGCGCTATCAGCCTCTCCCGAATTCCTGACAGAAACTCCGCCGAAGTCTTACAGGTCATTGCTTTGCACAGGCAAGCGAGATAGAGCTCAGGCTGATCCTGATGAGCCTCTGCCATCACCTGCCATACCCAAAACTCCCCGCTCTTCTTCTTGGCAAAAGGAAGAAATGCTTTTAGACCTTCCTCTCGGCTACCACTGGAGAGCAGAAGTTTAGCCTTGAAGTAGGAGACGTAAAGCATGTGCTGATGTGGCTCCAGAAGAGGTGACACGACTTGATCCAAATAAGTTTGAATCCGGCTGGAATCCGCCTTTTCCCTGAGCAATGCCTTGGAATAGGCGATGTGCAGGCGCTCAGCCAAACAGATTAATTTTCTGCCTTCAAACTCGGTCTTTTGGAAATCCTCACCTTCCAAAATCCCAAAACCTCCCAAATAATCCACCCAATTCGTCAATGAGTGCCCGTCCCACCAGGACTCAGGGGCCTTGATCAGCTGCTGCAGGATCAGCTTATAGACTAGTTTGCCATCGGGCTGTACCTTTTCCGACATCGTGCCCAAAACTTCAAAAACTACCTCTCTACTGATCCTTTCCTCTTTGATGGCAGCCCTGACCAGGTAAAAAACCGTCCACGCCAACGCTTCCGCACTCACCGAATCATCTGCTGAGTGAACTTGAAAAGCCTCCCAAAATTGACCCTGATCTACCAGTTCTTTGACCTTAAGGTGATTTTCGGCCAAAATCCGTACAAAATAGCCCATCCGCTCATGAAGCAAGGTTTCCTCCTGGGGGAGATTCATCTTCTGATATTCTTGAAGGTATCGCAAGGCTTGAGCAGATTGTCCGGCCTGGGTGTGCTTCTTGATCAGATAATAGATAGACCATGCATGAAAACGGCGATTCCAGAGGTCTTCAGGCTGGCCTGTCACCGCCTTCAGGGTCAATTGATATGCTTCTTCGTGGCGATGCTGGTCCCTGAGTGATTTGATTTGCTGGGCAAAAGTCATAGAAAAACAGTGTTTGGAGGATCGATGATCTGGTCAATGTTTACATTTTTGCCGATTAGCTTCATACTGCGTGCATCGGAGATATTGAGCGGGATGAGGATGATGCTGTCTATATTTTCATAGACTTCATTGATCTCAGCGAGTGTGAGTCGGATTTCGTCAAACATCCTGTTGTCGGTATGAAGCAGAAAAACAGATTTCTGCACCCGAATACCACCCTTTTGGAGAAGGTACTTGGCGATGAGCTTACGGACCTTGTTGTTTTGGATATCGTAGAGGACAAAGTAGTTCATGGTTGTGCTTTTTACAGGTGCGCTTTGCAGGATTCCGAGCATACGCTGGATTCGCTCCGGCAGAGGGAGAAGTGGATCGGTCTCTTCCTTGGGAGGCAAAGCCTCAGGATTAAGCCCTGCCTGCCGGATTTTGGCGATCCGCTCTCTGAGGTCAAATTCTTTACGGGGCGGCTTGGGCATCGAGCGGAGGATTTTGGAAACTTGCCTTGAGAAACTCCGTGACGGTCTGGCTAAACTCCCTATGCGAACCGGTCTTAGTCGTACTCACGATACTCACTCCCCTACGGCCAAAAAACACATTAATCTCAGCCCAAATCGCACCCGAAGAAACACGGATCTGCCGTCCATAAGCTATGGGCTTCACGGCATCGATTTTGGCATTGATTTCTCCGAGAAATTCCTTCAGTTGTCCCATGACCCACTCGAGTTCTTCCGGCTGCTCGTAGTACTTTTCTTTGGGAGCTCTGATTTTCTGACCCGTTTTGGCTTTGATAAAGGCTAAAATCTCCGGTGCCAAGTCCTGAGTAGGCTGTGACTGCGGAGCCTCATTCAATAGGGGCTGAACTTCCCTGTGGCCCTTTTGGATGGCTCTCGCCTCTCGCTCGATCTGGTCCATGGCGATAAAAGACTCCTTGGGCACGAGCAGCTCTGGATCGATCGACACAGCAATTGCATTGTAATAAGCCTCCGGATCAAAGCTTACAAAACAGCACCTGCTCACATCGTGGGTCTTGTGATCCAAAGCCGGCCCAAGGCCATATTCCCGCTCAAGACTGAGGCAGAAGGCTTTGTAGAAAAGTACGTAATAGGCAGGATCAGTGATCTTGGGCTCAAGCTTGAAGAGTACCTTCAGCCCGTCCCCACTCGGAGAGGCAAACAGCAACTCTACCCGGGCATCCTGACTGAGCCGCTCTCGGAGTTGGATGATATCCAGACCATGCTCACTGAGGTGATCTATATCCACGAGAAATCGGTCTGCGTAGAGAAAATTCTCCTTGCGGCGGATTTTGGGATGAAACTGCGCACAGACTACATAAGGAAGTGTTGTCTTCATTTTCCGGTATTGGGCCGGATCCATAGCCCGTATGGTCTGAAGTCTTCGCTGTAGCGCAGCCACTTCCCCTTCGGGATTGATGAGTGCCCTGTGAAATTTATCGATTGTCACGTCGTAGAGTTGGTCACCTGCTTGGGTGACATTTTTGCCTAGTCGGATCATTGCGGCGCATTTTGGATGAAAAATTTGGCCAGACGGTGCATATCTTCATCGATATGGGAGATTCGGCTGAGTTGTCGGCTATGGAGCAGGATGACTTCGCCCAAATAATCATTGACCGACTGGATTAGGATACGCTTGGCCAAAGGCCCCAAGAGAAGGGCGCCATCGCTTTCTCGAGTTTCAAAAGACTCCTCCGGAAATGCCTGACTGAGACAAAGACGAAGTACCACATAATCCATATAGGTTCGGTAGCGCTCGATCACGTCATACACCAGTGCGGGACGATTGTAGTCGTCTCGGTGGAAAATCCCGACGTAAGGATCTATACCTGCCTTGATCAGTGCGCCTTCCACTTTGCCATACAGGATACCATAAGAATAATTGAGCAAGGCGTTGAACGGGTCTCGGGCAGGCTGCCGATCTCGTACCTCAAACCGGTAAAAGTCTGGCATCAGCTCGGCCAAAGCCTGAAAGTATCGCTTGCCTGAGGCCCCTTCCCAGCCGCGTAGCGTGGGAGCCGCATCAGATATAATCGTCCCTTCTGTATCTTTTACTTTTCGCTTGTAATCTTCGATGGAGTTGATCGCAGATTTGAATACATTATGAGTACGCTGGTTTTCCTCCAACGCCGGTTGAAAAGTGAGCAGAACAGCCACCTGATTGTCCAACTTCTGATAGATCAGCTCCTTGACCCAAGGTAAAGCGGCAGGAGAATAGAGAAAATTGACTTGGGCCTTTCGGATATTGCTGATCGAGCCATACTGTACGCTCCAGACGCGGCCTTCGGGATTGCCCAGGTCATTGACAAAGAGTACCTCGATCTGATGCTTGATGGCAAGCAGGATGGCGTCCGAGGTGATCCGAGCGGCCTTGGAGATGCTGATGCTCCGGACAATATCTGGAGGGAAGGTCTGCTTCCCCTCAGGGGTAGCGATGACGAAAAGCTGATTTTCCTTTTGAAGAGTCGCTCCAAAGGTGTTGATGACGAGATGCATAGCTGACTATAAGTTTATATTTCACAAACCCTGTCAGAATCTCCACTCGCTACTCACCCGCTGCCTAATGACAGGATAAAATTTTATTTTCCAGATCCATCAAACCCACACAAGACCCATCCCGCCAATTACCCTATCCACCAATCCTGCACGAGATGCAGTTTTTCCTTAGCCCGAGTGATACCCGTGTACCACCATCGGGTGAGCTCGCTGGGGCTCATGACATACATGCCTTTGTTGAGGAAAAAATACACTTCTTCCCATTCTCCTCCCTGACTCTTGTGGCAGGTCACGGCATAGCCATAATTGGCCCTCAGGCTATTGAGCCAGGGATCTTTTTGCATAGCCGAAAAATACAGCTCTGATTTGGGCCGTATTCTTCTTGACCTCATCCGTTGACTAAAGTCAATCATCAGGAGACGCTGCTGCTCGGCATTCAGATTAGCCTGACCTGAGTTGAGCGGATCGAGACAAAGCATGGTTTCGTAGGCTTTATTGCTCAGGCGGGCTTTGACAGTGACATGGACAAATTGGATTCCTTTGACCGACTCCTGATTTCCCACCTGAAGCACTTCCACAAAATCACCGTTGGTCAAGGGCACCAAATAATTGTTTTGGGTGACCATCAGCAGGTCTCCCGGTTTAAGGGATTCATGCGCATTGCCGTAGAGTCGCTTGCGGACTTCCTGATTGATCTGATGACAGTTGACATTACTCAAGCTGATGGCGATGGTATGCTGAGTTCCCTGACGGGTGACCGACTGAATGTATTTTTCCTTGATTTGATCAAACGAAAAAAGATTGATCTGTACTCCCTGTCGGGCGGGGAGTTTGACCCATTTGGTCTTGAAAGGAACTCCGGTCATTCTTCGCACTTGGGTTGCAAGCCGAAGTACCTCAGAATCCTGCTTTTGCCGGAGAATCTGATTGAGCTCAAAGGCTTGGACTTTTTTGCCCAGATTTCTGAAAAAAGTCTCCGACAATGCCGGACTTTCCAAAGAGCCTACTGGAGGAAGTTGGCAGGGATCTCCGGCAAAAATCACTTTGTTATTTCCTACCAAAGTCAATAAGTCAGTCAGTAAATGTCCCGAACCAAAAGAGGCGAATGAGGTGGCATCTGCCCGCTCGTCACCAATCATGGAGGCTTCATCTACGATGTAAAGTTTGACGGAGTCTTCATCCGGTTTGCGGATTTCGAATAGTAGGCGCATCTGCCCAAAATCATCCGGACTGGTGGTCTCTTTAGCCGGATCGGCATCACCATCGATATCCTTGAAGTGATACAGCTCCGAATGAACGGTACGAGCCACAAAGCCGGTTTTGGCACTGAGAACCGCCGCCGCCCGGCCTGTGGGTGCGAGGAGGGAAAAGACACGTTTTTGACGGTCCAGGTAGGTGGCTAGGTATTGCAGCAGGGTGGTTTTGCCAGTCCCGGCATAACCTCTGAGGATAAAGAAGCCTTGTTCGGGATCGTCTAAAAAGTCTTTGATTTGATCAAAAGCCTCTTGCTGATGAGGGGTAAGCTGGATGGTACTCATGGCCAATATGCTCTGAACCGGACAAACTTAAATTGAGAGACTTTGCTTCCATCAGGCAACACTTCAGTAATGCGTTCGGTAGTGGAAGCGATGCATGAGATTCCTACTTGTTGGAGTTTTTTGATCATGGACATGCAAAAAGTCAATTCTCCCATGATGTGTACCTTTTGGGGGTTTCGCTTTCGGATGATGATGAGATATTCATCGGTAAGCTTGTCCAATGCTGCTTCATTGAGATTGGGATCCACATGCGGAAAAGGCAAATCCTCGACAGGGCCGTACACTTCTTTGGCAAATTCCAATTGTGAATCAGACCATTGGGAGGTCGGGTGATTGGTGAAGTTGAGGAGCATGAGGCTTACAGGCTAAAAAGTTTTTTCAATTCCTCCTCATTTTTCAGGTATTCTGCACCGACAAGTTTGATTCCAAGGTAGTTTGCTCTACTTTTTTGTTTTTCATTCAATTGGTCAAACTCATCAGTGCAGAAAAGGTACGCATTGACATACAATCCAAAATCCTTTTTAAGTGCAGCTGCTTTGTAAAGTGTTTCATTGTAGAGCGTATTTTGGATTTTTCCATTTTGGGAAATCGAAGATTTACATTCGATAAAGTAAAGAGAGTTTTTATGAGTAAATAATATATCAATTTCATTAGGGCTTCCTTCACGGTAAATATGGACCCCCATACCAATTTCTGGACTTTCAAATCCAAAAAGTCTTTTGATGGTAAAAAACACATATTCTTCAAACCAATCCCCAGTTAAGTATTTTGTCTCTTTAGTAGAAAGCCACCCCTTTGAATGGTTAATTGGGTCAAATCCAAACCTGATAAGTTCAGCATAATGGTTATTAAAACCCGGATATTCCTCCAATTTTAACTGCTTTTCGCGAAGTTCATTGGTGTGTAAAAAATTAATCGCTTCAATGATTTTATGGTTTCTTTGATTTAAAAACACATCCAATATTTTATTTGAAAATTCAAAATTCCGGATGGTTTTGTTCCTTTTTAAGATATCATTTTGTTCATAGTATTTTCCAGATCCATCTTTTACCCCATTGGCTTTTAGATAAGTGGCAAGATCAATTTTGTAGGTATGGAAAATGATATTGTTTTCAATTTCTGGAAATATTTGTCTGAATTGATTTTTTCCTCCGTCCAAATAAAAGACTTTGGTGGTATCTGGAAACCTTGAAATAAAGAAATTATAGGCTCCTAAAGCCATGATCTTGGTTCCTCCAGTCAAATTTAAAAAAACCTCTGAGCCTTTATGGAGTGGGTCTAGAGACAAAATCCTTCCTTCAAAACTTTTTAGGTTGTATTCATCCACTACCACGATAGCTGTTTTCTTTATTTTTTCCTTGCAAGATTCTACGATTCTTCCTGTGACCCCTTTTTTCTCCATATCTTCTGTAGTGATAAAAATGTGGAGATCTATACCATCCATTTCTTGGATAAATAGAACATTTGGAATGGTTTGCACACTGACCAAGGATACAACAATTTTCTCAGGCATAGGAATTATCCATTAAACTTTTCTTTCAACAAATTTAGTTTATCAGCAAGGCTAAGCTGCGGGGTGCTTTCCACAGTCAATATCTCCTGATTTGAGTATTTCTTAAAATCTTCTAAAGTAATCACTTTGTCGATTCCCAAGTTTCCCCTAAGCTGCTCGAGTTGATCCCGATTATCCTCTGCATCAGGCGATTCGGCAAGAATTGCCAGATACTTTTTACAGTTTAGTCCAAACTTTTGGGTGAGAGATGCCAGTTTAAACATTGGGATTTGGAATTTTTCCTTTCGGTAGGTTGGACTGCTATAGACCTTACATTCAAAGACATACAAATCGTTTTTATGTAAAAACATCAGGTCAAATTCATTGTCATGGGGATTGCTGGTAATACTCCCGATTTTCTTAAGACCGATACTACAGCCGATTTGTGAGTCATTGAGTCTAAAAATCCGCTTAAAAAACTGATAACAGTAAAACTCAAACCAGCCACCCAACAGGTAGTTTTTGTCCGCTTCTTTGTAATCCGGGTGATTGGCTTTTTTTATTTCAGCGACCCTTCCGGCACCACCGGATTCGATGACTTTATTGAATAAGGAGGTTGGTTTGGGAATCCCTTTGTAATAAGGGAGCTCACCCGTGATTTCAAATCCGTAGGCATAGAGGTACTGGTCTAGGGAAAGCTTGATGGTATCATCCATGGGAATTTTCGATACCTCGGGATAGACTTGTTGGTAGTGCTCAGCATTGATGGGGGCATAGAGCATCCTTGAATCAAACTTTTGGAAGTGCGCAAATACCATCTGAGACATCAATTTGTTCCCACCTGTGATATTGACTACGTAGTGCGCATCTTGAGGGAAAAGGAAAGATTCAAGCTGCTGTTTAATCCGGCTTGCATCATTGGCATCTATAACTATTCGCTGACAGACCCGAGCCTCCAAATCAAGCGCTCGGATCATATGATCTGTCGCTTGCCGATTTTCCATTTGCTCGGTGGTAATGAAAAAAAACTCCGAATCAGGCTGTGCGAACTGCCGGATAAATAGCAGATTGGGCACAGCCTGATCGGAGATTATGCAGACAAGGTGGGGCATGAGGGCAATAATTATTTTAAATAATTTAGGTTCTAAGGAAAGACCACCAACAAAAACCTGAGCTTTCAGATGAACAATTTAAAGGTTCGTGGATTAGCTTTCACTTAGAATCTCTTTGGTCTTACTATCACCTAACCATCTGCTAATCTTTTTGAAGTATTGATTATTCTCCCATCTGGGATCCTTCCATTTGAGTTTTTCCTTTTCAGGTAATACCGAATAAATCTCTTTTAATTTTCCTATTAAAATTTCTTGATCCTGAGGTTCCTGAAGTGAACCACCTTTAAACTTGATTTGAAAAACTTTCATTGCCTTTTCCAAACCTTCAAAGGCTCTTGAGTTCATTTTTACCGATTCAAGATTAATGGGGTTTGTTAGTTTTTGATCTTTCAATAACTGATCAATTTCCTGACTTTTTTGAGCCATTATTTTAACCTTTTCTTCCTTGAAGAGGATTTGCTTTTCTTTAAGCATTTGAACCAGAACCTCTTTTTGATTCGAAATCAAATCATCTAGTCCTTTCTTGACAGACAATTGATAAGGTAAAGTGGGATCATCTTTACCTTTGGAAGCTAGGGATCCAAAAAAAGATTCCTGCTCGGCATGAAAGACCTTCTTTTGTTCAATTTCCGGTGCTGAGGCTTTACCCGAAATTATTACGGGATCAACTACTTTAGAAAAATCCAGCAGCGCTAAGACATCCTTTTTTGCCTGATTAAAGTCGTTAATCCTATTTTCCATATCCAGCTTCTGATATTTCAAGATCTTGTCTCCCTTTTCGGAAGGTTTGGCCATGGAGAACAATTCTTTAACCTGAGGAGAATCAATCCAGGATATCCCTTTTGGGGATAAAGCATAGTTCATAAAACATTCAAACTCTTTCAAAAGAGAATTCAATTCATCTTTCTTTTTGTTTTGAATTGACAATAAAATCTTCCCATACCCTAGCGGTTTGGCCATTCCGATATTATGATAAAAGCCCTCATTACCATGAAAGGTAAGTGCAGAAATCAACGCCCCCAGTTCTTCCTTACGCAGGTTATGGTAGGCGATTTTAAATGTGAATTTGGTTCCCTTCGGGAGAGGGGAGTATTTGCTAGCCACATCTTCATTAGCCTTTCCTTTGATAATCGGAGCGGGATTTGAAACAGGATCTGAAAGCCTTACCGGATATTTTTTCCAACCTCTTATTCTGCCTTTTTGATCCTTAAAAGTGAAATAGTTTCCGGATATTTTACCTTGTCCGTCCTTGATGTTTTGTTGAATATAATTGGGATAATACGAGGCTTTAGGTCCACCTAGCACATCAGTTACCTGTGGTAGTGGACTAACGCCTTTTTCTGCAAAAGCATGACTAATCATCACTCTTCCTTTCAGAGAATCAAACTTGTTATTCCCCGTTTTTTTGATGTATCCAAAAAGACAATCTGCAAAATCAGGGGTTTGGGAACTGTCGGATCCTTGATAGTTTAGAATACTTTCCTTAACCGAGAAATTGTACGTAATCTTATAAAGTAAAGCGAGACCAATATCCAGAAGATTATTGGCTGTAGGGGCCTTTTTGTAATCTTTCAGGCGGAAAAATACAGGTATTGACTCCCCTTTTAACAGTTGGGCTTTTCTCCATTTCCAATCCTCTTTTTGCTGCCCTTTGTCATGATCATAATAAGCATGAAACAAGTTTCTTATGATTTCATGAGGTCTGCCTTCCTCATCTTTCTCAAGAGGAATTTCAGGGTTACTATAGTTAAAGAAGATGAATTCGTATTGCTTCCCTTGGTTTTCCTTTTCTTTTCGGACTCCAGGTTGGCCAGTAAACACAATAGTGCCTTTTGTCCCTTGACCAGTTTCATCAAGGATATACTTTTCTCTACCTATGCCATCTTCAGGTTCATCAACAGATTCAAAATTAAATGAATATCCATCCTTTTTGAATGGGAAAGCATCATATTTTGCCTTTGCAGACTTTTTTTTGTCTGAATTAATATTCGAGCTCTGTTGATAGTATTCCGAAATTTTTGATGGACCAGAAATTATATCCAAACTTTTATGTGAGATTCTACCCGGCCTACCACAAGGCGTTAGAAAATATTTCACTCCATCAAATCTTAACCAACCACATTGAACATCCTTTGAAATATCACTTTTTGGATAAATAACATTATTGTTAAAGTCCCTAACCGAATATTTCACATCATTGACCTTATCCTTCATCTTTCCATAGGTCATAGCTTCGATAAAATTGCGAAGCATCCCTTTGATAGAGGACCCGGGTATAAAGTATTTGGATTTAAACTGATTGAAATCAGGACTAATAATATCCTTTCCGTCTTTATCTTTTTTTCTGATTTCTCCATTTCTAACGAAAATCGGACTCTCAGCTGTCAGTTCAATATCCAAGACACCCGATTGGCTATCGATAAAAGGCTTATCATGTGATATGAACGGTCCCCAGTAAGGAGTCAGAATCTTATCATTTAGAGGAACAAAATTGTACGGTGCAGTAATCATGGGTTTTTCGGGCTAGTGGTATATTCAAATCCTTCAAAAGCAATCCAAGAAGGCTGTAAAACTTCCATTCCTTCGCAGAATTCATCTTTTTCAGCTTTCCAATATTGGATAGCTTTAAACTTTTTGATGCCAATATTTTCAAAGGGTGCAGAGGCTAAAAAACTAAAACGCTCAAGTTGATTTTGATCCACATTCTTCAAGTTGACTTGATGAATATGGTATTCTCCATCGATGTTTTTTATGTTAATGCACGCCCCACCTTCTTCAGAGGAATAGAGATAACCCTCAAGGATAAAAGGTAATGTAGAAAACATTGAACTTTGAAGAATATCTGGATTAAAAATCCTTGGCTTGGATTCATCCGAATACCAAAGGTAACCTGAGTAGGACTTGGTAAAATCTATATCGTTTGCTGTGATTTTTTTCATTTTAATTTTCCTTTTTTGTTCCAGTGAAAAATCCATGACCTTTTGTAGTCATACCTCCGAGAGGAATTCCACCTTGAATTAGGTCCTCAAGTGTATCTTCCCAAGCTTTTTTAATTTTAAGATCTTCCAAAGCTTCTTTTTTAACAAAAATATTTAGATCGATAGGTTGATCTTTTCCATAAAAAGCTTTCTCTTGAAAGAGCGCGCCATCTATCGCCCCACCAGTAAACCTATCAATCTTTACATGATTGAAAACCTTCTCATTTTCTTTTTTGTAGGTGAGATAAACATCCTGTATGATGACATTCCCTTTACCAGAGGATTTTTGTTCTTCTTGTGAATGGTTATTTGCAAACCCAAAAAGAGTCTTTATAGCCAAATTTGATTCTTCACTTTGGTCTCCAATTTTAAGAATTACGGCAGCTTCATCTTTGAGCTGATTTTCGAAAGAAATCCAAGATTGGGTTTTCAAAGGATCAAATCCCCGAATTTTCTTTTCCAACTCTACGAAAACTTCATCTGATGTATCGATACCTAAATTCTCCAAATCAGCAAGAGCTTCAAATTCTGTAAGAATTTTTCCCTCATCGATCGTGGCTTGGGGACGATATACATCTTTTGGACTCTCGATATAGTCGTCAATATTTTTACTGAAATTAAATCTTAATCTATGGGCTAATGCTCCTTTAATCGAAGTTGCAGGTATCAGGATATACTCCTCATCCGAGATTTTAGGGCAGTGATTTACCCATGAAATAATTTTTTCTCTTTTGGTAATGTGGTCAACATCTCCATCTCCAAAACCTGCTCCAAAAATGAAAAAGTCTTTTGCCTGGAGCTGAAGCTCGTATTTTTTCCAATCTTTTAAAGCCTGACCTTTTCCTGGATCTAGTTTTACTCCATTAGGAATAGGTAAATTAAGAGAAACGGTTTTCGACAAATACGCTGTCAGATCCGAGGTTTGCGAAAGATCAAAGACACGCTGGGTACTCCTTTCATGGATAATATTAAATTCCCCATGACCTTTTCGGGTTCCAGACCCCAATCTGAAGTCCGGTGTTTCCAATAACCCAAGTAGCTGTTCCCATGAGTTTTGATCTTCTTTAACACCTTTCAGTTCCATTTCAAAAACAAACCTCGTGCCTTTAAACACCAGTTCCTCATCATATTTAGCACCTTTTTCTACGGATCCCCTGCTATTGATTTTAACATGGTCTCTCAAAGGCAAGGCCCTAAATAATGAATAAAAAGGATCTTCGAAATCAATAGCCTGAAGACCTTCAATTACTTTTCCTTCCTTACCCACTAATAATCCTGGACTTATGATAAGTCTACTCCCATATCCATCTTTTGACTCTCCAGCTCTGGAATTCCCCATTCCACTGGAGCCAAATAGTTCATTTTCTAATTCTTTGTCAATGGAATGGCGAAGAACTCCCGCAATTGAAGTGCCTGGTAAATAAGGCAAACCGTTTCCATCTTTCGCGACCATGTTGTCATTTTGAAGCCCTACTTTTCCGGAATTAATTGCAAATGCCGAATGAGCTTCAATAGTTATTTGGGCTAAAAATCTATGCGTGAGTACTTTCATGATTCTTTCTGTTTTGGCATTTCAGTTGATAACTTTTGAATAAAATCCATAGTAAAAGCCTCTCCCTTCTCTTTTTTTAAGTTTTTTACTTTTTCAATAAGGACTGGCCCAGCTTTTCTCCACTGATTTTCAGATCTGCCTCTATTGATAAATCCAAATTCTTCTACAAATGTCATAGTGAAAAAAGAATTAAAATTTTTGGATTGTTTGGCATAACCGCGTATAGTTCCCCATTGACTCTTACTTGGCTCTAAAAGTATTTTTTTGTTTACTTCAATAAACTGATCCACTTCCTGTTTGACCTGCCTACCAAGCTCAGCAAATGATCTCCTATTTTTAAGTGCGGTCAAGAAAGATTCAGAAACACTCCCTACATGAGGATATGAAAATAGATATCCTTGAGTTTTTTTTGTTAAGACGGCATCTATCCTGTCAGATTCCTGCGGAAGAAATTGAGGATTGACCAAGACCTGGCCATATCCCTCAGATTTTAAGACTCCAATTCCCATTGAAAAGAAATTTTCGGGAACTGCTTCATTGATTTTAACAACCAATACGGAACCTTTTTCTATTATTATCCTGTCAGAATCTTTCGATTGTCTCTTTCCGTTCCACACTGGATATTTTCGACTCCTAACCTGCGATTTTCCCCAAATAATTTCATTTTTTTCACTACCTGTTAAATCCTTGGATGTAGGTATTGCAGTAAATAGCCCAAACTGGTCAACGAAACATAAGTCAGAAAAAGCATAAATAACAAGTTCTTTACCTGGTTCTTGGCGATAAACCGGTAGTTCCGAAATCTCTTTTTCAAATTTGATATTCACAAGACCATATTCGGCTGATTTCGATCTCCCTATTTGCTTCAATCCTTCAAGTTTTTCCCTAATAATTTCTGCATATTGGTCGGTAGAATCATGTATGGTAAAATATAAGCTGAGTCCTTTGGGAAGACTAAAATATCCGAACATTTGCCCATCTGCGGACTTCCTTTTTGCCGAATCAAAGGCAGATTTGAGTTTGAAATTTTGTTCCGGTTTGAAAAGCGTTTTTTCAGACCAATTAAAATAGCCTCCTCTTGCCTGTTTCGGCTGGATTTCTTTTCCATCCTTATCTACATATTTAGCATTGAGCTTAAGATTCATTGGTAATAAAATTTCCTCTCCTAAAGATTTCCCTTTGGGGAAATAGAATGCTGCAGGAACTGGGATCATGCTACCACCTTTGATCCGAGGATACGCATTACCAAAAATCACCTTTCCATTATGGAAAAGATCTGTTGCATGCTGATTATATAGCTCTTTCGCCACTATACCTAAAATTTTTGATCCTGGTATAAAATCCAAAGATTGGGATTGACCTTCCGTTGCCGCCTTAGAGGAAATAATAAGGTCGGACTCTAGTGTACAGGTATATTGATAGATTTTCATGATTCAAACACTTTAATTTCACATCTTCCTAATCCCCTATTTCTATTAAGACCAAGGTATTTTATCATAGGGGCAGATTTGCTGAGCAGTTCATAATATTTGATTTCAAAATCTGTAATTGCACCATATAGGGTGAGAGGAATGGTCACTTCCATTTGGCGTAGACTTTTATCTTCTGCCACACCTAATTCATCTATTTTGGTTGAAGAAATAACCTCATAAAGAGATTCTGAAAGGCCTTGGGAAAGGATCTCTTCTGCATGGATTGAAGAAAGCTGCGCATCAGAGAAAAATAGTTTAGAGCCACTATCTTCCGAATATCCAAAAGTTCCAAAGGCTTGCTGAACCATATCTTGATCTAAATAGGCCTTTGATAAGGCAGCTAATTCCTCAGCTGCATGTCTAAAAAGCCCTTTAATTGTTTTACCTGGAATATATGGGAGGTTATTATGATCTTTTAAAACAAGACTATCTGCTTTTGTACCTCCTGAGAGACCAGAGCCGATATGCCAATACCCATAAAATTGAATAGAAAATTTTATTGATTTCATTGCGGGAAGATTAAAGGGATGAAAGATTGACTACATCATAAAGATGTGTGTACGTCTTGTTGTCACGCATAAAAGGATACTCGTTTTCCAAGTGCAGGTCGGAAATTATATTTTGATTGTTTCTCTCTTTTAAGTTTTGTCTAATTCTGTCAAACATAAACTTAGCCTGAGTAGGATCATGATGTACAACGCCAAGCCACTGACGCAGACCTGTCCGAGGAGCAGAAGGTCGCTTAATAGTCTTAATCCAAAACAGAAGTTCATCTATCGTGCTGTAAGAAGTATTTTTATCAATAAAGTAAGGGCCAAAATCGAATCGGATATGGCCATGATCAAGCATTTGATCTACAATAGCAGAATAGTCCTCTACAAAGCTTGATTGGACTTTATGGAAAATCGCTGAAGATGGAATTATCCCCTCAATAAGATTGGACTTCGAGGATGTTTTGGCCGCGGCTGTTAAAGACTCGCTCAAATGAACTCCGTAATGAAATGGAAAATTTGGTTTCACAAAACTCACTCCAGCACATGCAGTTAGTCCTTTGCTCAGACCAAGATTTTCGTCTTCAATTTTTAGCCTTTTCTCGAGTTCAAGGAACATGGACTTTGTATTGGCTTCGAATTTTTTGAGAAAGACGTTTGTAAAAGGAATTGCTGCATCCCCTTTAATTATCACGGTTATATCATCACCCCCCAAAAGAATCGGTCGAATCGGAGGTTCATAGAATTCAGATTTGGACTCATTTCCAAAAATTTCTTGATACGCTTCTTTTACAGATTGTTTGGTGGCCAAATCAAGGGTTTTGGAAAACTCCCTAATAACTTCTTTTATGCCATTCCCTTCAATTTTACTGTAAATTGACATGATATGAGCTCCTAATCCATTACCGTCTGCATGAATTATTCCCAACCAATTATTCCCTGAAGTGAAATCCCCCCATTCTACTGCAAGTTCGGAGTTGTCCCTTATAGCCGTTGCTTTTTTTCTTCCCGTCAAAACCTCCATTAGTTTTGACTCGCTTATTGCTGCACGCTTATGTTTGCTTAATTGGCCTAAGTCTATTATTTCATCTTTTTCATACTTTACTCCCAATCCTCCTGTCCTTCTTGCCGAAGCCCCAATTTTGAAAGGATTATAATCACCTAGAATATAGTTGGCTTTGTTTCGCTGTATCCTTAACCGATCTTCTAATGCTTGCAGAGCCTTACCATATGATTCAAAATCACCAAGTGTAACTGATGCTTGACTCACAGTAATCCCTGGGGCTTTCAACATCACTTTTTTTGAAAATCCTTTTACAACTTTTTGACAGTCATCTGCTTTATTAAATTCGTATTTAATATTTCCAGCTGCACTCAAAATCAAGTCTCCCTCGTGAAACGGAATTCCATTTTCCTCAAGAAACTCTTTGAAAAAGGTACTGCTCAAATAATCAATCAACTCACTTCCACCTACTATTTCTTTCAGCTTATTGGTCTGAAAAATGAAACTTTGGATGCCCTGTATACTGGCACCATAAAGGTATTTAGTCATATAGTCTGTTTTTTTATATGTGATACTACTCCAAATCCCACGCTGACACTTTTGCCCAATCCAATGTCTGAGGGGAGAAAAACATTCGTGCTAAATGACAAGTCAAAAGCCAATAGACTCTTCCCTTTTCGGGTGATCGGATACACCTTTTCAAGGTCCGTGATTTCTAACTCGACGCGCTCTTGTATCGACCACTCAATCCCCTTGGCAAAGGACAGAATATTCCCTACTAGAATTTTCTCCAGCATGGCAAGTCGTGAAGCGAGTGCAGCTTGAGATTGATACTCCTGATAGTTAGCCTCATTGAGTGGGAGCCAACACTTGAGTCGATAGTGGAATTTATGATCCCTCACTCCTACATCAAATCGATTGATCTTGATATTTTCCACCTGTAGGGAACGACTCTCCTGACCAATTCGAATCAGCCCCATGTTATTTTCAAAAAGTCGGTGGATTTGTTCCGAACCGGCATGAATACTCACCAATCCTGCTTTGCCACGAATCGATTGGTACTGAATCAGCGGATAGGCATAATGAAACTTTTGATCATTCAGATGATTATGGTACAGGACATGCTCTCGACCTACCAAATCCACCACTGCTCCACGAAATGCAGGTATCTCACTGGATTTCAGGGGTGTATCAAAAGTAACTCGGACTACTCTTACAAAAGGCATCGAAAAAAGGTTTTTTTGGGCTTATCAACTTCACAAAAATCTTCTAATGCATTTTAAATAATTAAAAGGAATTTGCCAAGGCGTAATTAATAAGCGATAAGCATTAGGTAATAAGCGCATGAAATTCAATGATATTCGTTTAGCAGAAAAGAATGAAAGAAGATTTAACTGTGAAAACCCCTTCTTCTGTTCCGAACCTGTTGCTTAAGAAATAATCCGTGACTAGATCTAGAGTAGGGATTCTGCTGTGCTGTAAGCTTCCCCGAAAATTGGACCATTCAAAAGTTTACTTTTCACCCGATAAGCGAAGGTAAGTGAATACTCCAATCGGTTCAAGACCAAGGCGAGCGGTTGGCTTGGGCTTGTACTGATAACTACTTCTGGGCATGCTTAGGGCTTTACACGCCTGACGTTGGCTCACTCCATGTTCTTGGATCATGTGTTGAACCAGCACGCCTTTTTCGTCAGGCGTCAGAGCTTTTTTGAGACTGCGTCTTTCAGGGCTTCATGTACCAAGCTTAGCTCTGCATACATCCGCTTCAGGCGGGAGTTCTCTTCTTGAAGCTCCTTGAGTTTTTTTACTTCACTGGCTTCCATGCCCCCGTAGCGCTGCTTCCATTTGTAAAAGGTGGCTGTACTGATTTCCATCTCCCGGCAGATATCTTCCACTTTTCTGCCGGCTTCATGCGATTGAATCGCTTTAACAATTTGGGTCTCTGTGAATCGTGACTTCTTCATAATATCCATTTAAAGTTGATCATTTCATTCTCAACTTTCAAATGGCCGAAGTTTGGGGAAGCCGACAATCAAACACATGCTGAATCTGAAAGTCCTAAAAGGTGTACTGACCTAAATCAAGGCTACAAAACATAGAAACAAAAAACCAATTCAGAATAAATTGGGGACTGGTTTTGAGAATTTGAAAGCTCGAGTTTTTTAGCGGACCATACCTACTCTTCTGCCAACTCGTCAATTAACCGAATAGCTTCGCTTTTTTCACTATGCTGGAGGGCTTCTTTCGCTTTAGCAATCTCTCCCTGCTTGAGCCAAGCCAGGCCCAAATACCACCAAGAGTCATCCGCAAATATACTTTTGGGGTATTCTAAGGTTTCCTGAAAATAGGATATCGCTTTTTCACTTTCCTCTAAAGCGAGGTAAGACGCCCCTAAAAAGTAATTCAACGTGTCATTTTTTGGTTTTTGCTGAAGTAATTTTTCCCAGCGCTCGATCGCAAATTGGTATTTGCCCAATTTGTAATCTACCATCCCTCTATCAAACTCATACTGATCGCTTTGGCTCATAGCCATGACCAGTCCCGGGTCTGGCTTGTAATAGGCCTCGAAGAGTCGTTCATTTGCCGACTGTCCACCATCCAAAAGTACCCAAAGACCCAAGGCGAATATGAGTGATGCCGCTACTGCCCAAGGGATCCAGGCTAGTTTTTTGGACCCCTGAGTTATGGACTCCTTTTCGTTGGATTCAATTTCTTGGTGGAATTTATCCATTTTTTGGCGGAGAATGTCGGTTTCCACTTCTTCAAGGATGATTCTGATTTCATTTACTTTTCTACCCAGGGAAGCATTGGCATTTATTTCCTGTTCAAATACACGTCGCTCCGCCTCTGGCATTTTCCCGCTGAGGTAATCTTCGATCCTTTCAAAATCTTCTTGCGATATATGGTTTGGATTTTCCAAAGTCTAAAATTTTATTTGGGTTTTTATTTTTTCTCTGAGCTGCTTAATACAGCGGTATTTGGAATTGCGGGCTGTCGCTTCGGTCCATTGAAAAGCCTTGGCGATCTGTTCCATGGATTCCTTAGCGAAATAAAATCTCCCTAGTATCTCCTTGCATTTATCCCCGAGGTTTTTGATCTCTGCTGCTACTAAAGTCCGGTACTGAATCCACTCAAGGTCTTCTTCTTCGTCTACTTGGTCGTGCTCCGTCTGAAGCATGACAGTTTTTTTGAAATGGGAGGATCTGACAATATCCAGCCATTTGTTTTTGGCAATTTGGTACAAGTATCCTGTAATAGCAGTACCGCTTGCCGGTGTGAATTTATTATTCTTCACATTGTTCCAAAAAGCGATAAAAGCTTCCTGAAATAGATCCTTGGCTTGATCCTCGTCGCCATTGTTGTCGAGGACAAACTTCCGCACCTTAGGGTATTGAGATTGGTAAAGCCATCGCAGGATTGAGGAGTCATTGGCTCGGACACCATTAACTAATTGCCCCTGTGTGTAAAAAGCATTTTTCTGCATAGGAAATTAAAGTAGCAGAAATATACTGATTAATGGCTTTGAATCAATCCATTTGCCTTGTACCTATACATCGGAAAAATGGGTGGATGTCATCAAATAGGTACAAAAAAGTCAGCCGAGGAATCCCCGGCTGATCTTTTTACCTTAAAGTGAAAAATCAGAACTGATCTATGTTTTGATACACATTAAGGTTGTTGTTTAGTAAATCCACCAATAGCGCTTGATGCGCCTGCACAAAGGAGTTATTTGCTGCTGAATTGGTATAATCGGCATTGCCGTTGAAGATAAGTGCCACTGCCATCCCATTGCTTTCCGTCATGTAGGAAGATCTGGTACCAGGCAAAGCTCCGTAGAAATACAGTCGGTTACCCCATCTGACGATGCCATTTCCGAAGTCTGGACTGAGGGGTGCTGGGCCTGAACCTTGTAGGAATTGGCTGTAGGTAGAGGCATTCAGAATATCCGGCCTGGTAGGTACACCATCGATAGCGGTCACAAACTTCAAGAGATCAATGGCGTTGATCACCAAGCCACCGTCGCCGTCCCTTCGCTCCAAGGCGATATTGTACTCAAATCCCTTTGTTCCACCTTGTCCATAGTATTTGACTTCGTTGGGGTGTCTTCCGCTGAGCGTGCCTTTGCCCATGATGGCACTGCTGATTCCTAGTGGGTCGAGGAAGTCATCCTTCATGAATTGATAGAAGGACTTGCCCGATACTTTTTCTATCACTCTCGCGGCGACAAAATAGTTGGTATTAATGTACCAATACCGAGCGCCCGGATCGTGTTTGAGTAGGGCATTGTCCATCATCCAATCGAAGAAGGCTTTGTTATTCATCGCCGGGTTGGAGTCTATCGCATCACGATCATTGGGCAATACCCAACCGCCACTAGTCATTTGGAGAAGGTGCCTCACCGTTACATTGAGGACACGTGCACTGTAAGCCTTGGTGCCGTATTCGGTTCCCAGTATCCCACTAGGCCCAAATACTTTGTCATCAAGCGAAAGCTTACCTGACTGCACCAACCGCATGATCGCAACCCCTGTAAAAGTCTTGGACACACTGGCGACCCTAAAGCGATGATCTGTGGTCATGTCCACATTCGCTTCGACATCGGCTTTGCCGTAGGCTTTGGTGTACACAAGTTTTCCATTTTTGGAAATAGCCAAAGAAGCTCCAGGGATTTTCTGAGTAGTCAAAAATGAGTTGATCTTTGTATCAATCACATCAATGTCCATTTGGGTTTCTGGCGTTGGAGGAATAGGAGTAGGGTCTTCCTCTTTGGGACTACATGCAAGGCTAAGTAATAAAAAATAGCGCATCAAGGTGCCTGTTGATTTGAATCGGAAACTGTTTGGAGTACTCATCTTTTTTGTCATTTGGTTGGAAAATAGGTAACAAAATAATTTTTAAAGACATGGTTCTTTTTGGTCAATAGGAACTCAGGAGCCACACTTAGTTATACATCGGAAAGATTTTTGATTGTCATCATTTTTTGAGGAAAAAAAATGAAAAACATTGAGCTTTTAGGACTCGAAATCAGAGGGGTATTGGTCAACTGGCGGAATTCAGTAAAATCTTAAAAAGTAATAGCTGTCTAGGTAATGTTGGTTCTTTGGACCAAAAGGCCACAGGTTTTCAATTTTTAAATGAAAAAAACGCAGAGAACTACTGACTCAATAACAATTAAATAAAAACTATCTTTTTATTTTTGTCTTTTCCCCAATTTCCAAATCAATCCAGCAAGGCCAATTATGGCTAAAAATAGAATCAGGTAGTTGCGCCAAAGAGTCTGGGAGGTCATCTCGATCGGAGATGGATCTCCGATCAGGACCATCCCGGCCCAAAACTCCGGGGATAGCCCTCTTCCGCTTGACTGTTCCAAATACTGCAATTTAGCGGCTCTCAAAGCGGATGGTTTATCTATACCCTGTGCCAGCTTTTCATAAAAAACTTCTGTGATTTGGCTGCTAGCTTTTTCGTCAATCTTCCACAAGCCCACCAATAAACTTTCGCTTCCTGCATAAGTGAAGGCATGAGCAATCGACAGCATACCTTCTCCCGGCGCGATCGTACTCTTGCCTGTTTCGCAGGCGGTCAAGACTGCCATCTGCGAGCGTAGATTAAGATTATAGATATCAAAGGCGTAGAGCTCATTGTCGCCATCCAATCCAGTTGAGTTCTCTGATTTTGAGAAAAAAAGTTTCGAAAAATCCGGACTGAGGTTGTTGGACTCCGCGTGTGTTCCTATGTGTAGGATGCGATGTTCGCCTGCTGATCCGATAAAATTTTGCAGTGTGGATTGAGATTCGGTGAAGGTTTCTCCGCCCAGAAATTTCCTCATTTTAGTGACCAGCTCTTGAGTAAAAGGCTGAGGGACCAAAGTCAAATAGGCGCGGTCCAAGTACAGGGAATCCTGTACCCGGCTGAGGTAATCGGTTTTCATTTGATCCGAAAATCCAGGAGCAAATGCCACATAATTAGACTTAAATGCACTTTGGTTTCTTTTGGGCTTCAGCAATTGCGAATGGAAATGATAGCTGATGCTATACTTTGACAAAAGACTACCATTTGCAAATTCGCTATAATCGGTCAGCTGAGTCGGGGTGAGAAGCTCAAAGCTGAGGTTGTACAAGTCACCATCCGGGATAATTAGTACTTTCTCATGATTTAGGTAAGGTAGTAGCGGCTGCCAAAGATGCACATACAGCTGATTCAGTATGGCCAAGCAAACCTGAGGTTGATTCCAACTTTCATTCAGTGCTGCAATCTGTCCTTCCACTTTTCCATAGTCTAATTTGACTAGTACCTGGGTCTTGTCATCTATCACGATTGCTGTAAGATCCTTTCCGACAAACATGTATCGAATCAAACTTGACCCTGCAGGAATGCTGCTTTGTATGTCCTCCAAGCTCGCTTCCTGATTACCATACCTGAATTGGTAATATTCCGGAAACTTAGCTTTTAGATTTTCCATGAAACTCTCTAAAGCATTGTTTGCACTGAGGTAAGATTCAAATCCTTCTTCCTCCATTTGCAGGGACTGAGCGAGGTTGGTCTTGAGTTGCTGCTCGGTTTCATGAATATCCGAAGGTACATTGGCAAAGCGGAGATTGTCGAACCGTTGCAATCGTGAGCGAAGGCGGTTAAATACCGCTGATTCGTGACGGGAGAGGAGCGATTGCATGTATCGTTTTTCTCCCGTGATTTCGAAAAGCTCCAGATTAAGCTTCTTTGCAAAATCATACAATTCCTGGTTGTTGGCGATGAGCAAGCCCATGTCTTGGTCGGATTGAAGGACGGTTTTTCTCCGCTCGACCGCATCGATCGCTTCATCCAGCATGGCGATGGATTTTTCGAGAAATGCTTGGTCCCGATTGGTTTCCAGAAAATAGGATGACTTCACTTGAATCAGGATAGCTTTTGGTTTTTGAGCTTCAATCTGCATAGAATCCATCCAAGAGCGTTCTCCCTTCATAATATCGGTCCCGAATGTTTTCAAGGCATTTTTGCTTAGCTGAAGCGATTCGGTATAGGAGCTCAGCAGGAAATGCACCTCTGCTAAGTTGATTTGATGGTTGAATTCCAGAAGAGTCCCAGCGCCTTGGTTGGCGCTGATATATTTCAAACCCTTTTTTGCTGTATTCAAGGCCTCATTTTTGAGTCCTCTCGAGGCAAAGAACGTGGATGCATGGTTTAAAAAATTCAAATAATTGAAATCATAATCGCCTCCTAGGATTTTCTGGTATTCCGTATCAGCCTTGAGGTACCACTCTTTCGCCGAATCGGTATTTCCGCGTGACTCTTCCATTCTTGCCAAAGTCCCAAAGGCATCGGCTTTCCAATCGATATAATCACCCTCGAACTGATCTATTAACTCAATCCCTTGTACCAAAAGCAACTCCGCCTGTTCATATTCCCGCAGGGCAAAGTAATTTTGTCCCAATAGGATAAGTGACTTAAACACCTCCGGGCTTTCCGGCCCAAAAGTGTTCTTTTTTTGCTCATAGGAATATTCCAATAATTCTCCTGCCTTGAAATAGTTACCGAGGCCTTTGTGCATTCCGGCTAGGTTATCAATGGACTGATAAAGAAATTCCCTGCCTTGGGCGATTTGCAGTGGATCAGATATGGCCTCGATAAAATCATTTAAATGTTGGATGGTTTTTTCCATCGATTGGATGCCTGCGGAGGTTTTGCCGAGGACAGCCTGTACGCCAGCAAGGTTGTTGTGGATCAAAGCAGGGCGATAGTGTTGGTTTCTAGGCGTGGCTTCCATTTCTGAAAATTGCTTCAAAGCTTCCGAGAAGTAATATTCCGCGGAGTCAAATCGCGACCCAAACCAATGGATATTGCCAAGCGCATTGTAGCTCAGGTACATGGACTCTGAATCAAGTTCAGGTTCCTTACGGTAGAGCGAAATAGCTTTGAAAACATGCTCTTTGGCTTGCGCCCTTTTCCCCAAGTAGAGCGAATAGGTAGCAAGATAGTTTTGGATTCTTCCTCGTTCTTTGGATGTGGATTGGGGGTCTTTGCTCGCCCATTCAAAGGCCTTGAGGTTTGCCTCGTAGGCCAATCCCGTCTGGCCGATATACTCAAAATATCCGGCAGATTCCCGAAAGACCTGCTTGTTCAAGTTCGGAGAAAGTCCCTTTTTAAGGAATTCGTCAACAAAACGATTCACTACCTCGATACCCTTGGTGTCACCGCTTTTTTCCCCTGTAATCCTCCCCACGTAGGATACATACAAGGGAAGGGAATCCATCAAACCTTCAGCTGCCGCGAGTTTCAGTTGCGCCTTGAGTGCAGAGTCTGCCTTCGCTACTTGATTATTTTCAAGGGCATTTTCGATCCAGTCCAATCCTTTTTGACCCACCTGGGCAAGTATCTCCTGCTGACTAGTCCAAAAAATGAGAATCACTGAGATGAAAAATCTGGCTAACATGTTGGGATGTTTTTTTAGTAAAAAGTGAGTAGCTGAAGACCTTTGTTGACAGGACACCAACTACCCACTGCTAAATGAAATTTAGAGAAAATATGAAAGGATTTGAAGCGATCAATCGGTAATTTCAATTACAACATTGGCCCGTCCACCCATTGGAGCGAAAACTGCTATACCCCTTTCTATTCCAAGGGCACAATTAGGACCCATTGCACCAGTACCCCAATTTGCACTTATAGTGAAGTAATAATCATTACCAATGATGAGCTTAGGTGAAGCGCCTGGATAGGTATATTCCGAAGGGGGTCTTTGACTTGGCACCCAAGTAACTCTTCTGTTTTCCCATCTGTATGGCACTTTGAAACCGTAGAATGTAACGGTGTATCTCACGGCCTTGGGATGAACAGGAATAATAGCCATATAATTTACGCCTATGACACATTTTGTGTCGGTGGAATTATCCCAAGGTTTGATAGATAGTGGTATATCTAGCACTACCTTTTTGGGATCGTTGGCTACGGTCAACTCTCCTTTGACGGTTTCTCGAAGGGTCCATTCCGAATCAGTCTTGGCTTTGAAATATACTCGGGCGATGAATGATTCTACGCCCTCTTTTACCTTTTTATCCAGCGCCTCATAGTTCAGGGCATTTCCCATGGTTGTAGCACTCTTGAGCGTGCCATTGAATTTTCCGTAATTCCCTGAAGTCTCCCATTCGACTTTATAGTCAAGCACATCGTTAGATACTATGTCATTCACACCGTCTGTTCGCTCAAGGTAAAGCCTCACGCTTTGCCCACCCATCAGGGTGATTTTTTCTGGCCTCATGACGAGTTTGAGTTTTTTGACGTTGATCGTCGCCTTACCCTCTCCTACCAAAGTTTGAGTAGTTCCTGATTTGATGTAGACCTCAACGGTGACAGTTTCATAATTATTTTCTTCCAAGTTAGCTGTTTTGCTTTCACTCCGAAAGTTGACTGTATTCGTGCTTGTTTCGATGGATACTCCTTTCTGATTTCCAGAAAGCACTACTCCATATTTACCGGTTGTAGACCATTTATAGACGAAACTCTGTCCCTCTGAAAGTTGAGTTTTGGTTTCTGCCTTCAATTCTAAATTGGACAAAGGCACAACTGAAGCTTCCTTTGGTGAAATAGTAACATCACTTCGAATCGACTTAGCCGTAAACACATCTATTCTGTTAGACATGGCGATTTCTCCTGTGAGTTTTGTCATATCCAAGAGTTTTACTGTCAGTTCGACAGCTTTGATTAGTTTGGTGTATTTCTCAACAGCGGACGCGTTGTTGTAATCTCTGTCCAGATCGATCCAGGTAGGAGTAGACTGATTTTTGTATTTGTCAACCAGAAGCTCGATAAATTTCTTTTGAAGTTCTTGACCCGCTTTATCTACCAAAATGTATTTGACTGTTTCGGTGATTGCATTCTTCCAATCTCCCTTTTCTATCAATTGCCAAATTGCCGGAGATTGACTTAGAAAAAATTCATATGCCTCAAATCCAAAATTTGTATCCTGATTTCCTTTGATTTCTGACAATATTTCAGTCAGGATGGGGGCTACAAAGTCCAGGTAAAACTGTTTAGCCATCAGCTTATCCCAAGTATTTTTTTCATCAATGGTCATTGGGAATGATTCGGGATAGAATGCCGTTCCTACCACCCTGACTTTGTAAGTGGCTTCGTCCTCATTGTCACCCAGCGGCAAATTGATTGGATCAGTTTCTTTTCTGGCATATTGAATTCCATTATTCATTGCCCAATCGACAATCGTTCCAAGGGTACTGCTGAAAGCATTTGTTGGTTCGATCTCTACAGATGTTGCGGCCTTTTCCTCCTTGCCGATGGAAGATATCAAAACAGTTTCTTCCTCGGATCCTTTTGCCTTATAAGAGGTTTTGTAAAAAAACGCATGAGCACGCCTGCGGTAGGTATTTGCCAGTTTTACAGACAAGGCATCATTTTCAAAAATCTGGATTCCACTTTGTAGTCCGGTTGGGTCGACATTGATTTGTCGGGCACGTATGTCGATTGGTTCGGAGGTTTGGGAGAGCTCCGCTATGTAAGTGGCTAATGGGGCTTCAAATGCCCCTTTGTCAATAGAACCAATATCACCTTTGATCATTTGGGCAACTTTCTCCTTGAATTCGGGCATCCCGGGTAAAGTTGAGGCGGCTTTTAGGTATTCTTGAATGATTGGTTCGGGTCGAAAGTAAATACCAGCCGCAAGGTAGAACAAGGCTTCTGCTGTAGTTTCTGCATCGAGCTTTTTGTTTCCTTCGTGAAGGATACCCATGAGCAGGATTCTATTACTTTCGTCCATCAAGTATGCCACTCGATGAAACCCATCGGGAAGTACAGCTTTTGACTTTCCGGAAGCATCTACATTGAAATCCATCAATCCTGTAGTTAGCTTGGTTTTACCTAAATCGACATTTACTCCTTGTGGAAGCTGGATGTCGACATCCACCGTTTTAGCCAGTGGTATTGAGGAAATAGGCTGATTGGGGGGATTGGGGCTGGGGTTCTCCTCTTCCTGACAGGAAAAAACCATGGAAAGGAATAAGGTTAGCAGTAGGGGAAAAGTGTATTTTTTCATAACGATTAGCGGTTTTTTGCCAACACATCGTATGATTTTAAACTTGTCATCAATGAATTCAGAATTTTTTTTCAAAAAATCGTTGAGAACTCCCAAATCTGTTCTTGTATCTTCTTTTCAGATATTCCAGATTCTCAAAAAAGTAGAGGCCAACTGGATTAAGTCGGACAAATTGGAGGTAAGGACGATTACGAAAATTTTTATCTGATAAAATCAATTTCTCCACATCCAGCTCCCCATCCGATCAATCTGACCTTTCTCCCCGAGAAATCGAGGTGCTCGAATGCCTAAGAATAGGCCTAACCAACAAGCGAATTGCAGAAAAATTATTCATCTCGCCCTTCACCATCAAACGGCACATCCAAAACATCTACCGAAAACTGCAAGCCCAAACCCGAATTGAACTGATGGCATCTGGGAAAATGATCTCCTACCTCTACAAGTTGACCAAATCTCATTATATGTTGATTTAGACAAGGTGTTAAGAAATTGACTCTGCATAGATTGCGATATAGCTGTAATTTCGAAATCATAACCTGAGCCTTTAAATTGGTTAAAGTAGGCTTCCATGCAGTCAGTTTGGCTACCTTCACAGTCAGCTGTCAGCTCGTATACAACAAATTCAGTCAGCTTGTTGAGTTCTTCGATTTGGGTTGGTTCGAAAAAGTTGCCAAGTTCATCTGTTGACGAAGAGCATCTCCAAAATAATAGAAAAATGGCTATGAGCCCCAAATTTTTGATCATGGCTTATTTGTGCATAACAACCGTAAAAATCTAACGCCTTACTCCAATGCCTTGAATTTTAATATTGTGGGGGCTGATTCTCCCTGTCTTTTCATTATCAAATTAAGTAATTGGGTGATTTTATAATGAAAAAAACCACTTTTTTTGATTGAAACTTTAAAAAAGATTCAGTTTTCAATCCTCCCTCAATCATTGAAAAAGGAAGCCTAAAGCTCCCCTTCATCTGCAAAGGAAAAGTATCCTTCTGAAGTCAAGATAACATGATCCACAATGGGAAAATCCAAAGCACGACCGATTTCTACCAGTCTTCGGGTAAGTCTTCTATCCTGTTCGGATGGTTGAAGGTTGCCACTCGGATGATTATGACTAAGAATTAAGGAGGAAGCGTTCGCCTTCAATCCGGCAGCGAAGACCACTTTAGGATCTACTACAGTTCCTGCCGTTCCACCTGTACTGATTGTACAAATTCCTAATACTCGGTTTCCTCTGCTCAGCAGCATCACTTGAAACTGCTCGATGTATTCCAGCGCATCCGAATTCCAGAATTTCAACAAGACATCATAAACTTGCCTGGAACAAGTAACTTTTGGACGTTGGCTTGCCTTGATTTTTGGTCGATAAGCCAGTGTGATTTCTGCGACTTCATTAAAGTGGAATGATTCATGTGATTTTGATTGATTTTCATCGGTCACATGGAATCTCGCATTAATGTTTATCAAGGGTTCAGACACGTTAGAGTTTTGCTCGATTTGAGTTAAAGTTTCCATAATTTTTTGTGTTTTGGTGAAACATGAATTATGGAATGATCCCAGCCCTGTTCCGAGCAAGGCCAAGAGGAAAAGGAATAAATAAGCGGAGATTTGCGGGCGAGCTTTATGCCGGAAGCTCTTTGCCGCCCCGAGGATAAAGGGCTAACTTATTCCGGAATTCGGGGTCACTTGCCCCTCTTTTTTTAATTATCGTAAAGTGTGGTGAGCTCAAAGGCATTTTCTGAAAATGGGGTTGTATATCATTCTTTGAAAATTCTAGTTTTGATTATATCCGAATTCACCTCTAGTCAACAAAACCCTTTTCCACCAACTTTCCCTCTGAAGGATCGTTTCTTTGTCAACAGTTGACTTATAAATATCTAGAATAGAATACCTGAAATATTTCTTCACATGGTCAAACGAAACCTTTTTTAGATCCTCATTTCCCCCATTCCCATTTTTCACATAGTCCCGCCATCTTTGTAAAATCATCTGCTCGCCAGTTGCAGAGCCAACATATCTCTTTCCATTTGAAACATCTGTGATCAGATAAACTCCTTTCTGATTTTGTAGAGCTGTTTTCCAGTTATCTTTTTCAATAACACGGGATAACTCTTCCCATGAAAGGTTTACATTTTCGTAACCTGGAAAAATATCATTGTCGAAGATATCAGGCAGGATTTGGGCAACTTCGCATTCCTCCATCACTGAAGAAGCCCAACGAATCATGGTTTGGGATTTATTTTTAAATCTCACTATCAAGCGTCCAAGGTATTTTTCAAATTCAGGAATCACTTCAAATTCAAATCCGACGCCATCCTTTTTATCCAAATCCTTGGTAACTCTTCCAATATGAAACAAAAGCCATAGTTTATCATTCCGGGTTCTACCCTTAAGTTAGTGAGGATATAAGTTTAAGCCACCGTTAAAGAATAAAATAGCGCTTCTAAAGTTTGCGAAAGTTCTATATCCTC
>VFQM010000583.1_pt1 | contig 39449 bp, 26 predicted proteins | sample 3512391 | NCBI WGS metagenome assembly VFQM01 (sample SAMN10412369, study PRJNA504923) | tailings metagenome | isolation source: Replicate 1 from Balatoc abandoned mine | place: Philippines
ACAGCGTGTGGGTACAAGACAGCGTGATTGTGGTGCAAAGAGAAGACGGCACACAAGAAGAAATTGTAATACCACAAACTGCAGACGGTAGTATACAAGAAGTAGTGCTTACCGATAGTGTGGGGAATAGTTATACGGTAACTAGTGATGGAAATGTACTAGGAGGAGAAGGAATATCACAGAGTAACCCAAGTATAACTGATAGTTTACTTGTAGTTCAAATAGAACTAATTAAAGAAGTTCTCGAATATTATAAGACAGAAATCAATCTATGGTTGGAAAATAATGGAAAGGGACCTCTTGAAGAAGAATTGATTAAAAGGATTATGGCGATGCCCGATTGTTTACCGGAGGATGAAGAAAAGTTAAATACTATCCTGGATAAAATTCAAGAACATCTGGAAGATACTGAAGCTTTACTTGATTTATTAAAAGAGGATGATGTCAATAAAACTAGGATAGAGGAGCTTACCAATAAATTAAGTGGAGAACAGCCACCCTATGCTGCTGGGTTATCAGAGTCAGAATGGGATCAGTTGGTAGATATGCTTTGTCCCTACTTCTTAGTGCAGGAGACACGACCTGAGTTGGTCAGTATTGAGCCAATTACTGACAATGAGTTTGCAGCAGGCATTGATAACGATAAGTTGGAAATTAAGTACTCTATTGATACAACTAAGGTTTATCCTCTCTCTTTTGCGAAAATTGAGATTCGAAAAAATGATGGTACACTGGTTTATCTGAATAGTGAGGTAATTGAAACTGGAATGGAAAAAACCTTTGAATGGAATGGTAGAATGAACCAAGGGGATTTTAATGATAAGTACATCAGGTACGATCAGTCACCTTTTACAATAAAAATTACGGCATCTGTAAATGAGGATTTTTCTGATGCTTTTGAGGTAAGTACGACTGCTAGAGTTCATCAATTTGCAGATGAATGGAACGATGCTTCTGATGGAATCAAAAACCGTATATATGTAAACAATGCCCCTCTTGGCACCTCTAAATTTGAATATTACTTACTCCTTCGTGAGCAGATGATTGATAAAATAGAAATTGAGAATATCGATGATACTGGTCCACTTGGCTATATGGATGCAAATGATACTACCTTTAACTTCTTAGGTAGAGAAGTTAGTGTTCATAAAAATTATCAACTCATCCTAACAGAAATTGAAAACGATATTAAGCAGGGTGGGGACTATGCTAATTATAAGAACAAATACCCAATAGGTAGCTACACAATAAGATTTATGAACCATTCTCAGATTATTAGTGATCACTCCTTTGGGTTTGCTTTAGATATTGATCCTAATAAAAACCCACAAATTACAGAAATGCAAAACTTATTTTTGAAGATTGCTACTAATGAAGACTTTTGGCATAGCAATTTATCCCTTGATCAAATGAAAAATGCTAGTAACAAATATAAACAAAATATAAATAGCAGTTCTTTAACTGATATCATTATTGGATTCAACTTTATCAGGGCATATACCAATAATGAATTACCGAAGTACACCACACAAGACATTATAGACGGACTTATAAAAATTGAGACTACATTAATCTACAATAACTATATTAGTATATCACAAAGATCAGCCCAACTTGTTAATGAGCTTTGGTTTGATAAGAGAGTGTCGAATGAAGCATTAACGGAATTACAGGTTACTATTCCAGCAAGTTGTTTAAATAATATTTCACAGATTGAGACTATTAAGGAGAAAATACAGTTTTTCATAGGGCTTCTCAATAATGGATATAAAAAAGCTTATTCTATGACAACTAATTTTAATGAGGAATATCAGTATTGGAATAGCTATTTAACCAATGTCAGTCTAATTTTAGATAAATACAAAAATGCATTTAATCTAATCATCACAGAAATTGATGAGACAAAAGCAAGTAATTATATACCAGCTTCTTTCGACATTCATACTGATTTTCCTATTGTGAATTCATTTGACATTAGCAAGGTCAATCGCTTTCTAATTTTTATAAATAGGGTTAACGAAATTTTGGGTAGTTCAGCTATGGGTAATAAAACATTATCCCAATACATAGATTGGCTTAATCAGAGTGATACGAGGACCTCATTGGCTCAGTTGGGCACAACGGGTTTTTTCAATCTGGAGAATAAATTTGTTAGTTATTTCCTTAATTCAGGTAAAATTGAATGGGGTGGTAATTGGCCAAAGAAACGGGATTGGATGCATTTTCAACCTGTTCCTATATATCTAACATTCGATTAAATTTAAATATCATGAAATCATTATTGATAATTTTGGGTACTTTATTTTCTTTCTCGTCTACCGAGGATCAAAGATATCCCGAACCACTTACCAATTTTTTGAAATTAAAGTGGGAATTTGAAACTAATAGTAAGAGCACTCTGCCTGCTCTAAATGGTCAATATTTAATTACTGCGGATAATTTGATAATTGATTCAAAAACAGGAAAAAAAATAACATGGACAGAAATCAATAGTTGGAGTGATACATTATTGATTCATAGCACAGAGTACAAATTAATGGTCATAGACATAAAAAATGATAGCCTTATATTTGAAAGGAGAAGAAACAGAGCACATTATATAGGCCCTAAACAAGTAGAATTAGTCAATAATAAAATTTGTGTTGAAGTGATCGATAACAAATTGATTCAAGCAATTGATGTTTTAACTAAAAAAATTTTGTGGACATACCATTCCAATTCAAGAATTTTTAATAAGCCACTTATTTTTGACAACTGTGTATATATCTCAAACCTAAATCAACTATTGATTTTAGATAGACATAACGGAAATTTGATTAATCAATTATCATTTCTTGGACCAGTTTTATCGGGGATAGTCAAGTCAAATAATTTTCTTTATATGATAGTGGAGAACGAAGGACTAACTGCTGTAAACCATAACACAAAATCAGTGGAATGGCAGGTTCCTCTAAGCAACTATTCCAGTAGAGCTAATAGAATAGTTATAGATAAGGACAGGATATTTTTTTCAGGTAATAGTTTACATGCCGTAAGAATTAATGACGGTAGTTCTGTTTGGGAGATTGGGGACAATAAGGATATATATATTCGCGACTCAAGAATATCAATAATTAAAAATTACATCATTTTTTATTCATTTAAATACAACGAAAATATACTTACAGTCGCTGACAAAAATACAGGCGAGATTTTATATGAAGGCTCAAATTCAAATATATTAGGTGGAGATAGTGATAATTCGGATGGAGTCGCCAAAGAGGATCTTTTATTAATAGATTTTGTAGATGGTTTAATTGATGAAAATATTCTTATTGGAGTTCTTGATAATAAAATATACGGACTGGAGGTAATGAAATAGTAAAGTAAAGATTTGACATCGTGTTGAAAGATTGTATAAGATTTTGTAGGTATTTGACCTTCCCTAGCCGTAGGGTCTCCATACGACCTAACAAGAATAGAGAAAAATGCAGTTGATCTTATCGTGACGCTAAGACTATTTGGTGTAGGGTCTATATAACTGTGTAAAGGCACAAGTAAGCCATGCTCTAGCCACCGCACAACGCTCGCACCAGTTGAATATTAATTCCGGTTTAAGCAAACTTATACGTAGCAAAGCTAGCACATGTCTAGCATGAGTTTGGGTTCTATTGTGGTTATACACTTTTCTGCAGTTGTTGTTCTGGCATTTCGTCATAGGTTTTGCCGTTCAAAAGCCTACCATTTGCTTTTTTGTTGCGTCCACCCCATTGTTTGAAAAAGAATGCGACATCTGATTTTTCACATTGTTTCTGAATATCTAAAACCCAATCAGCATTCATTGGTCTTGGTCTATGTCCACTTTCTCCACCAACAATAACCCAATCAATTTTCTTTAAATTTAGATTAGGCAGGGGTCCAATTAAAGGTTCGCAGGATAAAAATTTAACTCTTGCTTTTGTCTTGCGAAGAAAGTTAATGCGGTCAATTACACTTTCATTTTCAATTGAAACTCCCATCCAGATGTTATGTGTCCATTTTAGTTCCCTGTGAACTTCAAAAAGCCTCTCCGCTCTTTTCGTAAGGACTTGGAATACATGGTTAGGGTTCTCATTCATAACTTTGAAAACTTGTTTAATAAAGTCAAGAGGAATTTCTTTGTGAAAAAGGTCACTCATTGAATTTACGAAAACTATTTTTGATGATTTCCAAGTATATGGTATGTTTAGCTGGTCTTGATGTGTTCTTACTTTAAAAGAATCTTTGTATTTTTCAACACCCATTGCTTTTAATCTCTTAGACATAATTTCTGCGTAGCAGAATTTACAACCAGTTGAAATTTTAGTACATCCCGTTGTCGGATTCCAGGTCATTTCTGTCCACTCTATTGATGATTGGGCCATTTTAATTATTGTATTTTTTGACAATATCACTGCCAATTTTTTCGGCAGTTTTATTGTTCGAAGTTAAGAATAAATGATACATAATTGAATTACTGGAATTTTTTAATTCGTACGGTTTAGAAACGAATTCGAAAACTTCTTTTAATCTTGCTTTATAAAGTTTCGCGGAATTTTCTATTGCATCTTTTTCTTTTTCAATAAAGGTTATGTCTTCAAATAATGTCACGGTCTTTTTATAGAAACGATTCTCTATTTCATCTCGATTTAAACCCAAGAATATTTCTAGCTTCTCTAACCAAGCATCCGAAATTTGCCCATTCTTTTTAAGTAGTCTATTTACTCCAAGACCTGTGGGGACAAGTATCCACATATCAAGAGGAAGTCCCCTTAGACTTTCAATTGAGCGCCATTCAACCTGCATTCCGCAAGGGTCAACATACGCAAGTGTTCTGACATTTTTATTTCTTGGGTTTCTAAGGAAATTGGCAAGGTCAATAATTTTTTTGTTACAATCATCACACTTTGTATAAATGACTTTATCAGGGAAAGCATTTTTAGTATTCTCTTCAAGTAGAGCAAAATTCTTCGGGTCTTTTTCAACAAAGTAATAACTGTCAAAAGGTCGGGGCTCTGATAGTTCAATGATTCGTCTTGCTGCACCAACAGTAACATCAACATCAACTTTTTTATCTTTAACAATAAAACCACTGCCTGCAAAACCATCAAAATACATGAGTTTGAAAAACTTACGGTCTTTCATGATGTTCAAATATGCTTTCGCATATTCAACTAAGATTTCGATTTTTATTTTTGTCCAATCTCCGCCAAAATTGTTCATGGTTCTATCTTTAGTTTTTGCTTGTTGTTTGCAAATGACTGCCCGTGTAAACTCATGAGCAGATTTTTTTTATACAGGAGCCCACCGCTTATAATTCCTAATATCGGAAATTTTCTAAATTCTCAAAACACTTATTTATCACGATCTCTAACCTATTGCACTTTATGATTACGCGATACATGTCCAACTAACTAGTACGAAGTTTGTCTAATGCTCAAACTGTGGTTTAGTAAATCGAATTTCAGCATCACTTTGTGTTGTTGTAGACTTATACCGCAGCAGGGATAGCAGCGGAAATCCTTTTTGCTGCAGGGCATTAGCGCGGGGCAAAAAGATTGAAGCCACGCGCTTCGCGTGGCCCGCCCGAGGCACGAGGGGCTGCCCTGACGATTTATTTTCAAAAAAGGGTGGTGATAAAATTTACTACAAACCTTTCACTCGCTTCACTACCAATGGATCTGTGCAGCTTGCCAATAACTCCTGATTACTTTTTAATAACACAGGATGAATAAAATCCGGAGCTATTTCTGTTAAGGGCTCCAGCACGAAACGCCTGGAGGCTATACCCGGATGGGGGACTTGTAGCTGTGGTGTGTTGATGATGCTTTGGTTAACATACAAGATGTCGATATCGATAAGACGCTCACCCCACTTTTCTTTGCGCACGCGCCCCATGGTTTGCTCAATAGCCAGCACCTGTGCTAATAAACTTTCGGCTGTGTGGTTTGTTTTAATCTGTAGTACCTGGTTGAGAAAATCGTTTTGATCTTGTTTGCCCCAGGCTGCTGTCTGATAAAGGGATGAGCCTTGCACAATGGCACCACAGTGCTGCGCAATAAGTGTAGAGGCTATGGCAAGATTGGCCTCCAGATCGCCTAAATTGCTGCCTGTCAATAAAAAAACTCCTTCTATCATGTAATTATAGAGGCTGCAAACATACTTTTTAAAAACATAAGGGCATTCCTTATTTTTGGAACTTAAATAATTGTGAATATGGGTTTTTGGAAGAGTTTTTTCGCGACACTGCTCGCTCTTTTTGTTTTCTCCTTCATTTCTTTCTTTTTAATGATAGGCTTCATTGGCGCCCTTTCTTCTGAGGCAGAGGTAGTTGTAGCCGAAAATTCGGTATTACACCTGAATTTAGATGCCCAGATAACGGAACAACAAGTGGATAACCCTTTTGAGGGCCTGCCTGTGTTGGGTGGTGAAGTGGCTTCTGTAGGATTAATTGAATTAAAAGAGGCCTTGCGCAAGGCCAAAGACGATACTAAGATTAAAGGCATTTACCTGACGGTGAGCTACCCGATGACGGGCTTTGCTACACTGGAGGAAATACGCCAGTCGCTGATCGATTTTAAAAGTAGTGGCAAATGGGTGGTGGCCTATGGTGATATGATGTCGGAAGCGGCTTATTACCTGGCTTCTGCGGCCGATAAGGTATACTTGAATCCACAAGGTGATGTAGAGTGGAATGGTTTGGCGATTGAGGTGAGCTTTTTTAAGCGCATGTTCGAAAAGCTGGAGATAAAGCCAGAGGTTTTCAGAGTAGGTGAGTTTAAAAGTGCTGTTGAGCCTTTTATGCTTGACAAGATGAGTAATGAAAACAGGCTGCAGCTAACGGAGACAATTAACTCTATTTACGATCATGTGGTAACACAAGTAGCGACAGCACGTGGTATGGATAAAGCAAAACTACGTGAGCTATCGGACAAGATGTTGGTGCGTAATGCCAGGCAGGCGGTTGAATATGGTTTGGTGGATTCCTTGCTGTATGACGATCAATTAACAGCCGAACTGAAAAGCAGACTTACCCTGACAGACGATAATGATATTAAATTTATCAAGTTGAATAAATATCGTAAGAGCTATTCAACTTATAAATCATCTAAAAATGAAATCGCCATTATTGTAGGCGATGGAGAGATTATGCCTGGCAAAGGCAACGAGGGTACTATTGGTGGCGACAAGTTTGCCGAGCAGGTGCGCAAGGCACGCGAAAATGATAAAGTGAAAGCGATTGTGATTCGCGTGAATTCACCCGGTGGAAGTTTTCAAGCTTCGGATATTATGTGGCGCGAGATTACCCTGGCAAGTCAGTCAAAACCTGTTATTGCCTCTATGGGCGACTATGCCGCATCAGGTGGTTACTATATGGCCATGGGTTGCGATACCATTGTAGCACAACCGCATACCATTACAGGCTCCATTGGTATTTTCAGTGTGTTGTTTGATGCGAGTGATTTAATGTCGAACAAACTTGGTATTACCACTGAACAAGTGAAGACCGGTGAGTTTGGTGAAATGATTACCATTAGCCGCGCTCTCACCGAAAATGAAAAAGCTGTATGGCAACGCAAAACTGAAGAAGGCTATGAAGTATTTACCAGCAAAGCGGCTGAAGGCAGAAACATGGATGTAGAACAATTGAAGAAGGTTGCCTCCGGTCGTGTGTGGACAGGTGCGCAAGCGAAAGAGCGTGGTCTTGTAGATGTGCTGGGTGGTTTTGATGATGCCATTAACCTGGCAGCAACAGCTGCAGGTATCAGTGATGATTATAAAGTCAGGTACTATCCGCAGAAGCAGCCCTTCTTTCAGGAGTTGATGCTGCAACTGGAAGAAAATTCAAGAGTAAACGCTTTGCAGCAAGAATTGGGTATGTATTACCCTTTCTACATGCAGATGCAGCGCGTGCAACACTACCAGGGTATGCAGGCACGCTTACCTTTCGAACTTTCTATACACTAAACCCCCAAGCATGACTTCAATACGCAATAACTGGACTAAGCAGGAAATAGAAGCTATTTATAATAAACCGGTGTTGGAGCTGATTTACGATGCAGCTACTGTACACCGTCAATTTCACGAAGCCAGCGAAGTACAAGTGTGTACACTCTTGTCGGTAAAAACGGGTGGCTGTCCTGAGGACTGCGCTTACTGCCCACAAGCAGCGCGCTACCACACAGAGGTTAAGGTGCAGAAGCTGATGGAGGTAGAAGAAGTAATTGGCAAGGCATTAGAAGCCAAGGAAGCAGGTAGTACGCGTTTTTGTATGGGCGCTGCATGGCGCGAAGTGCGCGACAACCGCGACTTTGATAAAGTACTTGAAATGGTGAAGGGAGTGAGCACCATGGGCATGGAAGTATGCTGCACCCTAGGCATGTTGAGTCCTGAGCAGGCACAGAAACTGAAAGACGCAGGCTTGTATGCCTACAACCACAACCTGGATACAAGCGAAGAATTTTACAACGATATCATCACCACGCGCAATTACGGAGATCGTTTGGAGACACTTGAAAATGTGCGCTCCGCAAAAATATCAGTTTGCTCCGGTGGTATTATTGGCATGGGCGAAAAGGAAGGAGACCGCATAGGTATGTTGCATACATTAGCCACACTACCGGAACATCCGGAGTCGGTACCGGTCAATGCCTTGGTACCTGTGGAAGGCACACCGCTGGAAGACCAGGAGAAGGTGTCGGTGTGGGAGATGGTGCGCATGATTGCTACGGCCAGAATTATTATGCCGAAGGCGATGGTACGTTTATCGGCTGGCCGGGTACGCATGACACTGGAGGAGCAGGCCCTGTGTTTTATGGCGGGTGCAAACAGCATTTTTGCCGGTGACAAGTTGCTGACAACCCCTAATCCGGGTTATGTACAAGACAAGGAAATGTTCCAGATTTTACAGCTGAGTCCACGACCTAGTCACAAAGAAAATTTGGCAAAAATACCTGTTTTGTGATGTAACGTAGCTTTATAAAAATTAAAGAATCGTACCTAAAGTATCACTTCAGGTTGGCCTATTACACCGGTTTTCCGAAGGTCTAAAGAAGTTAAGAGCCTTTCATCAATAAAATGAAAGGCTTTTTTCATGCCTGACGTTTAAGCGCACTGCTCCGGTGTCGAGTGGTTGGCAGGCGTGCAAGTCAGGGGCTGTTCAGTACATCACCAGCACGGAGTGTTGGGTGTAATAATTTTATCAGCCTTCCTTATGTCTGTCACTACAGGTCACTTAAGTTTTGGGCTGGCATCGGTCACACGTATAAAACGGAGTGATGATGCAATCACTTTAGTGTTAACCTTTTTGACAGACAAAGATTTAGTATGTAACAGGCTTTATACAACAAGGCACAAGACTGTACACTGTTGTATAAAACATGTTGCTTTAAGCAAGGGCCTGGGCACCCATGCTTAGGGTTAAATCTTTGTTTTTCAGAGGGGAAAAATCAGAAAGTACCTTCTGATACAAACCCACCGATTGGCTCCTGATTGTTAGCAGCCTGTGTTGCAGACTGAGCATTTTGCTTGTTAACAAAGGTGAAGGATAAGGTTGCCACAGCAACAATAGCCAATAGGATTAATGTCTTGGTTTTCATACGCTCGTTGATTAAAATTTTTAGAAACCTTTTACACTGCCTTGACCGCCTTCATTACCAGTTGTTGGCTTCACTTCTTCTTCAGTGCATGCAGAGAAGGTAAGGGCAACAACAAAAACAAGGGCTAGAATTGTAAAGAACTTTTTCATAATAGTATGGGCTTAGGTTTTAAATTAGGTTTAAATCATTTAAATTGACGATGCAAATATTGGTTGGCTCTCTTGATCTGCAATGTCATACAAAAACCCTATCCTACATTCATGCTGAAGATGAGAGCAATTCAGGTTTTTCTTTTTTTACTACTCCCTGTATTTTGTTATAGTCAGAATCTGGATTCACTGAAGAATGTAGTGAATAGCACTCCTCAGGATCAGCAATTTGAAGTCATCTTGTCCTACATGCGCTCATTGCTTAGTGAAAATGTTGAGCAGTCTTATAATGTATCTGAGTATGCAGTTAAGTATGCGGAGAAAAGAGCAGACAGTTTATTGATAACGAAGGCCCTATACGCACAAAGCTTTTTATTAAGAAGATTGGCTAAGGAAAATGAGGCGGTAACGAATTTGAAGAAAATTTACGGTATTGCTAAAAGGAACAATTACATTGAGGAGTTAAGTAAAATACTTAACCTATTAGCTGTATCTTATACATTCACTGCGAATTATGATGAAGCCTTAAAGGCAAATTTTGAGGCGCTCACAGTGAATGAAAAGCGAAATAGCCTGGAAGATATCAGTATGTCTTGCAACAATATTGGTCTTGTCTACTTCAAGCTTAGTAATTATGACGAGTCTATCAAGTATTACCAAAAGTCTCTTGATGCCAAGAAAAAATCAGGTTCCACTTTCGATCTTGACAGGCTTCATATAAATATGGCGCTTTGTTATAATCAGCTTAAGGCGTTTAACGAAGCAGAATTAAGTATTCAAGAAGCCTTTAAAGCATGTGGTAATAATTGCTCAGATGAAATTGTCATGGAAGCTGAGTTGGCTCTAGGTGTTTCTCTGCATAATAGTAAAAGGTCAGACGAAGCCATTGAACATTTTAATAAATCGTTACTGCTTTCAAGAAAATTGAGTAGTACTCGATTTGAGATGGAAATATTATCTCTGTTGGCCAGTACATATTTAGAACAGGGTAATGATGAGAAGGCCTTGGAGATTCTAAGAACTGCTGAAAACATTTCTAACTCTACTGTATACCTTCAGTCTCTACTTTATCTCTACGAAAAGTTTTCTGACTATTATGCGGAAACAAGCGACTACCAAAACGCGGCCTACTACAGTAGAAAGTATAGTGGTTTAAGGGATAGCGTTTTTAGTGAAAACTTAATTAAAAATCTTGCAGATGTTCAATCTAAATTTGCTGAAAGAGAAAATCTCGCAACTATTTCTACTAAAGACCAAATCATCAAGCAACAGCGCTACATCAGCTCCTTAATTGCCCTTACTTTCATTCTCTCCGGCTTACTCATTTTATTTATTATGCGCACCAACAGGATTGCGCGTAAGCTCAATTCTAAATTGTCAGAAGAAGTACAAAGGCAAACAGCAGAACTTACAGTAGCAAAATCTAAACTGGAAAAGTCTAATAAATCTTTAATGTATGTAAATGCAGAACTGGACAACCTTATTTACAAAACATCGCATGACCTGAAAGGTCCGCTTACTACACTGAAAGGTATTTGCAATTTGGCCTTGATGGATGTAAAAGATGCCACTGCGCTCGATTACTTCGCTAAAATTGACCAGACCACTGCTAAACTCAGCAAAGTATTAGACAGACTATCTGTGATCAGTGTGATCATGAGTACAGAACACCAGGTGGTGCCCATAGACTTACCTGCCGTGATCAATGAAATTGTTCAACACGAAAAGCGCATTGCCAAGCAGAAGGATATTAAGGTTGATTTATTTCTCAAAGATATTCCCGGCTTCGCTACAGATCCTAAGTTGTTGCGCTATGCACTGGAGAGTGTGATCAGCAATGCCTTTAAATACCACAATGATTCTCCGCGTGTAGATTCCTACATCAGCATTACTGTTAAACTGAAACGCGAAAGAGTAATCATCAGCATTATCGACAACGGTATTGGTATGGGTGTTGATGACAAGGCTGATGTTTTCCGTCTCTTTTTCCGCGCTTCGGAGCGCTCTGAAACAGGAGGTACCGGTTTATTTATTGCCAAGCTCGCCACCGAAAAATTAGCCGGAGATATAGAATTCTACAAACTGCCTAACGAAACAGAGTTCCGCATTACACTGCCTAAGGTCTTTGAGATGACCCAGGAGTTGTACGATGAAAGGGAACTGAACAAACATGTAATGGCGCCTAAGATTAAAGCCCCTGATATTTTGAAGTAACCTCAGAGATCCCTGAGGTTCGCAGAGAATCAGCTTTGCGACTCTGTGGTTAGATTTTTCACACCGCAAAGATCGCTGAGGTTCGCAGAGGGATTAGCATCTTCAATATTATTCAGCTTGCAGAATTATTCCTCCTCAGAGTCTCTTGGAAAGTGGGAGGCATGAGCATAAGGACTCTGAGGATTAAGAATAACACCATTAGTAAAGTAGAATCAGAGTTCCGCAGATAATACCGGATTTGAAATCCGACATATTCAAAGTCCCTGATGCCCTTCTGAACATTTGGAACAGCTAGTGGAACATCTGGAAGAGCAAGTAGGTTCGGTGGCTGTATTTGATATGCCGACATCGTTTTTTTACTGCCTCTTCTTTAGCATCTTTGCGTTTTATTCATCATGAGCAAAAAAGAATTTAAGCGTTATACCGTTACCGCAGCCCTGCCTTACGCTAACGGCCCCCTTCATATCGGGCATATTGCCGGTGCCTACCTGCCTGCCGACACTTATGTACGCTATTTGCGCCTAAAAGGCGAAGATGTAGCCTTTGTCTGTGGATCTGACGAGCATGGGGTGGCCATCACCATTGGTGCTAAAAAGGAGGGTGTTACGCCTAAGGCCTTCGTGGATAAGTATCACGAGCTCATGAAAAAAGCTTTTGTAGACTTTGGTATTTCTTTCGATATCTATTCACGTACCTCTAATAAAATCCATTACGAAACCGCTCAGGATTTCTTTAGGAAGATTGATGCACAAAACATTTTTCTCGAAGAAACTTCTGATCAGTATTACGATGAGCAGGAAGGCATCTTTCTGGCCGACCGATACATAGCCGGTACTTGCCCTAATTGTGGTCATACCAATGCCTATGGCGATCAGTGTGAAAAGTGCGGCACGAGTCTTAGTCCCAAGCAATTAATCAACCCACGGTCTACTGTATCTGGTAATACACCCGTGCTGCGCCCAACCAAGCATTGGTATTTTCCATTAGATAAATATGAGAACTGGTTGCGCGAATGGTTACTGGAAGGCCACAAGAGCGATTGGAAGACTAATGTATACGGTCAGTGCCGCTCATGGATTGAGCAAGGTTTACAACCACGCTCTATTACCCGCGATTTGGAGTGGGGGATACCTGTTCCACGCGAAGATGGTAAGGGAAAAGTTTTATACGTCTGGTTCGATGCCCCCATTGGGTATATCTCGGCTACTAAAGAGCTAAAAGGTGCTGACTGGGAAAAATACTGGAAGGATAAAGACACCAGACTTATACACTTTATTGGCAAGGACAACATTGTATTCCATTGCATTATTTTCCCTTCTATGTTGAAAGCTGAAGGCAGCTTTATTGTGCCGGATAATGTACCCGCTAACGAGTTTTTAAATTTAGAAGGTGATAAGCTTTCAACTTCCCGTAACCATGCCGTGTGGTTGCATGAGTACTTACAGGACTTTCCAGGTAGAAGAGATGAGCTGCGTTATGTGCTCACTTCCATTTCGCCTGAAACAAAAGATGCGGATTTTACCTGGAAAGATTATCAACAAAAAGTAAACAGTGAGTTGGTAGCCATACTCGGTAATTTTGTAAACCGTGTGATGGTGCTTACCTGGAAATTCTTCGAAGGCAAGGTACCCTCAGCGCATGAGTTACCGAACACTAACGAGAAGCGTAAACGCATACTGGACTTATACAACCAGGCGCATACCGATCTAAACAAATCAGCAGCTGACATGATTACTTCACTGGATGAATTCCGTTTTCGTGAAGCACAATTTCACATGCTGAACATTGCGCGTATTGGTAATAAATTTTTAGCTGATACAGAACCCTGGAAGCTTGCTAAAGAAGACATGGAGGCAGTAGGTTGCATTTTAAATTATGCACTTACGGTGGTGGGTAACATCGCTATTGCCTGCGAACCTTTCTTACCCGATACTACAAAGAATATTGCTACGCAATTAAATGTTGACCTGAATGCATCGGCTACGAAATTCTGGAAAACAAAAATGTTGGTTGAACCTGTGCCTGCGCAACATCAATTGGCTGCCGCAGCATTATTATTCAAAAATGTTGAGGATGCAGAGATTGAAGTACAAGTTGAAAAGCTAAGAAAAAATAAACCTACAGCTATGCCGGAAGCAAGTGCTGAAAAACCATTAACACCGTTAAAGCCCATTATCACTTTTGATGATTTTGCTAAACTTGACATTCGCATAGGTACTGTTACCGCTGCGGAAAAAATGGAGAAGTCAGACAAGCTATTGAAGTTAACTGTAAACAGTGGTTTGGATGTACGTACGATTTTAAGTGGTATTGCCAAGCACTACAAGGCAGAGGAGATGGTAGGTAAACAAGTTACCTTCATTGCTAATTTAGCACCACGTAAAATGATGGGTATCGAATCACAGGGCATGATCTTAATGGCTGAAGACAAGGAAGGTAAGTTACGTTTGATAGAACCAAATGAGGCGGTTAATCCGGGTTCAACAGTGAGTTGATGTGTTGATGAGCTGATATGCTGATTCGTTGATGCTATAGATTAATCTTACCGTTCGAGGAGTCAATAAAGACCAGTAATCATAGATAGATAGCTTAGAAAGTTGTTATTAATTCACTTTCTGAAAATTTAAGTCACCACCAGCATCATCGTATGAATTTACCAAGGTGAGACATTGTCCAGAAGCACTCACACGCAGTATACTGATTTCTCTTAGTTCACCTGTAGTTGTTGTAAAGCTGATCTTCAGTTGCTGTTCGGCCACTGCGACACCTGCATCATCAACAATAATTTCGTAATTTTCTTCTGTTACTATATTATTTTCAGTAATGATAACCTTGTTGCTGGTGAACTCAAAAAAGATTTGCTTGCCTGAGGAGTAGCTGGTTTCTACGTAATTACCAATGGCGCTGTTCGTATAAAAAGTCTTTATCCATTCCCATCTCCCTATCAAAAGTGCAGCAGCGTTTTCTTTTGTTTGCGCAACTTCTTCTGTTGGGCAGCCAATAATCAGCTGATTCTGAATATCATTATCACTGCAGCTGTTAAATAGAAAAAGAAGTACTATAAAAAATAGGGCTTGGAATTTCATGATAAATTATCTTGACTCTTAGACACAGGTAGTGAGGAATAGGTTGGAGACTGGTTGTTCGTTGTTCGTTGGTCGTTGCTCGTGGTTCGTTGTTGGTTGTTGGTTGTTCGACAGGTTGTTCTTCCAGCCTCGAACCTCGAACCTCTAGCTTCCAGCCTCGAACTTTGTTTTACTTATTAAACTGACTCATCGTGTTGGCAATACCGGCTGTACAGAAAGACAAAACCATTTCATTGGCACGGTCCATCACCAGAGGCAACTCTTTAAACTCTTCACTGCTAAAATTACTCAACACAAAATCCACTTGTTGTCCCTTGCCGAAGTCATTGCCTATACCAAAACGCAGGCGCGGATAATCCTGTCCACCACAGAGCGCTTCTATGTTTTTTAATCCATTATGTCCAGCTGCACTGCCTTTTGCGCGCATTCTTAAGGTGCCGAAAGGTAGGGCAAGGTCATCAACAATTACCAATAAGTTCTCCTTGGGTATTTTTAGTTCGTTCATCCAATACGCTACTGCCTTACCACTCAAATTCATGTAAGTAGTAGGTTTAATCAGGTGTAGACTGCGGCCCTTGTGTTTGATTTCAGTTTTAAAAGCATGGCGCTCCAAGCTGAATGCTGCCTTGAATTGTTCTGCCAGCCTGTCCAGTACCAAAAAGCCAATGTTGTGGCGTGTTAATTCGTATTCAGGGCCAATATTACCAAGACCAACAATCAGGTATTTCATAGCTATTGATCAGTGAATGAAAGTGTAAAGTAAAACATTTTGTATCCAGCGAAACGATATTGACTTATTAAAATAAAAAGCCGCTTCAGCTTAATCCAGACAACTACTAAAACAAAAATCCCTCCCGATTGCTCAGGAGGGATTTTATATACTGTAATCACTTGATTACTTCTTACCTTCTTCCTTCTTCGCAGGTGCAGCTTTAGCAGCAGCAGCAGGCGCAGCAGCTTTACCGGCAGCAGGAGCAGCGGCAGCAGTTTCGGCAGCCTTAGCAGCTTCTTCAGCAGCCAACTTAGCAGCACGGTTAACTTCAACAGCAGCAATCGCAGCGGCTTTAGGATCAAGGAATTCAAGACCAGGTAATTTCATATCACCAACTTTTACAGCGTGGTGGAAATCAAGACCTGAAACATCAACGTCAATATGGTCAGGCATATCCTTAGGGAAGCCATATACCTTTAATGAAGCTCTCTTACGAACCAATGAACCACCTTTAGATACACCAGGGGCAGAACCCACTAAGGTTACAGGGATGTCCATCTTAATTTTTCTGTCATCAGAAATGCGCAGAAAATCTGCGTGCAGTAAAATTTCACTTACCGGGTGAAACTGTACTTCCTGAAGAATAGCTTTGCACTCTTCACCTTCAATGTTAAGGTGCACGAAGTGAGCTTCGTTTGTGTAAACTAAATCACGGAAAAGAATCATGGGTGAGTGGAAGTGGATTTGTTTATCACCTCCGTACAATACGCATGGAACGTCACCCTTCTCGCGTATTCTTTTTGATTCTGACTTGCCGAGATTTGCTCTTCGATACCCTATAATCTCAATCGTCTTCATAATTGTTTATTGTTTAAGTTAAAATTGTTACAAACGCATAAATAGAGAGCTGATGGACTCGTGGTCGTGAATCTTACGAATCGCTTTTGCGAAAAGATCAGAAACGGTCAGCACTTTTATTTTAGAAGTCTTTTGTTTTAAAGGAATGGTATCAGTTACTACCAGTTCCTCTAACATCGAGTTCTCAATATTTTCATAAGCCTTACCGCTCAATACTGCATGCGTACACACAGCACGAACAGAACGGGCACCCTTGTCTTTTAATAATTCGGCAGCCTTGCAGATAGTGCCGGCAGTATCTACCAGATCATCCACCAATACTACGTCTTTGCCCTCCACTTCACCGATCAGGCGCATAGATTCAATCTTATTGGCTTCTTTGCGGTATTTATCGCAAACGGCCAGATCGGCTTCAAAAAACTTCGCAAAACTTCTGGCGCGTTTAATACCGCCCACGTCAGGTGAAGCAAACATGATGTTACTTTCAAGACCAAGTGACTTTAGGTAAGGCACAAAGATGAAAGCACCATCCAGATGATCAACGGGAATATCAAAGAAGCCCTGAATCTGATCTGCATGCAAATCGCAAGTCATAATGCGAGTGGCACCGGCAGCTGAAATCAGGTTAGCAATCATTTTGGCGGCTATGGCAACACGGGGCTTATCCTTACGGTCCTGGCGGGCATAACCGAAATAAGGAATTACAACGTTCACATTATGCGCACTGGCACGCTTGGCAGCATCTACCATCAACAAAAGCTCCATTAAATTATCTGCAGGAGGAAAGGTTGATTGGATGAGGAAAACATCATGGCCGCGAACAGACTCTGCAATGAAGGGAGACATTTCACCATCGCTGAAGGTTTGGTACAAGACCTTGCCCAGGGGTTCACCATACGAGTGCGCGATTTTCTCGGACAAGTATTCGGTCGATCGGCCACTGAAGATTTTTACTGCCATGTCTTTTGTTATTGGTTGTTGGCTATTCGTTATCCGATGCGAAATTAAGCGAATAACGAACAACTAATAACTAAAAATCCCCCCGACCGCTCGGGGGGATTTTACTTGTTGACCTACTAGGATTCGAACCTAGAAAAGCAGAATCAAAATCTGCTGTGTTACCATTACACCATAGGTCAATACCTACCCTAAATTTGGGTCTGCAAAAGTAGAACAAATTTCGAAAAAACAAGGCTGGACTTACAGCTTTTTTACGCAAAATCTCAGGTATTTGATTCTCAGGGGCTTGAAATCAGGGCGTAATTCCTTTTTCGCCCATTCCTGTCTGGCCCTCGAGGAAGCCCTCTGCCCAGAAGCGGTATTTATCTAAGATGGAAATAACCGCATTTTTTAAATGGCGGTCGTTATTAAAGTCGATAGAACCATATAAGGTGGTGGCATAACCCTGCCATACGGCCCGGTTTTGCCGCCTGTCGTAAAACTGAATCAGTAGTGTGCCGGATTTTAAATTGAATTTTTGGGGGTCGTAGTTTAAATCCTCTTTTTGACTGCTTACCCAATCTTCAATTTCCGGTTGCTGATAACCGTTAAAAAACAAACTATCGGCAAACATGCGAAAGCTGATAATCAGGTGTGGTTTGTCGCTCTCTTTGTAACCGAGAAATTTCATGCGGGCCACAATGGCTTTTTCTATTACCTCGTTCGTCATCGACTGCTGTGCACCCACAGCATGCATCATGGAAAAACTTCGGTATTTCTTAAAATTGCCTTTATAGCTGTAATCATATTCAACCGGCAGTTCTTTGTAGCCGAGACATGAAGTTAACACAAGCAGTAAGAGGATAGGGTAGAGTCGCATCATAAACCCGATAATTGATCATTGAAGATAATAAAAAAGAGCGATAAAAATCCTACACCTTTTTTGCAGTGTGCCGGTGTTTAACTGGCTGCATCATGGAGCAGTAGTTTATGTGGGAAAGCCAGGATCATCCTTAAACAAAATGGATGAGGTATGTGGTAAAAACGAATACTTGTTTATATTTACCTGTAAGGAATGTTTCGTGTGCAGTGGAAATGTGCGCCATTCCAAAAACATAGCAAAACCTAAAAATTTAACAACAAAATATACAGCCATGAAAACACTTATCGTAACATTATTTTTATTGTTCACCTGGCCTGAGAATGAACGGGGATTACTGATTACAGAAGATCGAATTATGTTGGTGATAGATCAGAACACAACTGAACTTGAATTAAAGGAATACAAGAAAAAGTTAGCAAGTGAATATAAAATCAATGTAGATTATAAACTAAAGTTTAATGGTTCTAAAAAGGTAAAATCAGTAGAGCTTAGTGTTGATTGCAACGATGGGTTTAAAGGCAACATGAAAACACTATTCATGAACGAGAATCAAAAGGCTGGCTTTACAAGAGATTATAGCAAGCAGGCCGCTACGCCATTCTTAATTGGTTCTTTGTAGTTTATTCATGGAATTCCATACTAAAGAATCCTTAACATCATTTATTGAATAGGATTTACTTGATGGCTACAATAACAATTCATTTTAACTTTAATACTTTTTAAAGTTTTATGAAGATTCGACTCGTATAAATTTTTTCAGAAGAGTATAACCCTTTAACCATGCCTTGGCATACTTAGGTTACTAAAGACTAGCAGCACTTGTGAATTCTTTTAAATGATTATAATCATGGTTCTTTTCGATCAACTACTGGCAAATGCCGGATTTTATTTAAAAACATAACTATAAAAATCAACGAGGAATATGGATATGGAAGCAGTTCAAGGTAAAAGAATTATGGCTAAAAATGTATGGGGCTCAGCCCTTTACTTAGCTATTCCATGGACAGTAGCTATGATCGTAACAAATTCAATTATCAGAGGAAAATTATCAGCGGATGTTATAATTGCAAACCTGATTGGAGGGATATTTTTCTGGCTATTTTTTACCCTTTTTGTAAAATACTTTTCAAGCAATGTTTACAAAAAAATAAGTATAGATATCGCAAACGATGAAGTTATTCTTGTAGAGGGTGGGGCTAATCACTTTAGAGGTAAAGAAGGAGTTGGTGGTAAACTCGTATTAACCAACAAGCGCCTGGTTTTTAAATCGCATAAATTTAATATCCAAAACCATCAGCAGGATTTCGAAGTAGATAAAATTATAAATCTTAAAACTTTTAAGTCCATGTTTTTTCTTGAAAATGGTTTAATCCTGGATTTTGCAGATGGCACAAGTCATAAGTTTATTGTGGATGAAGCAAAAGTGTGGATGGATATGATTAGCAATAGTACCGTTACCCCAAAAGCCATCTAACCGGTTTATAGTGCTTAAATTTTTAGATAAGCTTTACTTGTTAAAATTATTTTTTCCTATTTTTATGTAGGCCTGTCTATTTACTAAAATTCGCTTGATTGTTGTTTGCTGTATGATTGAGTAGATGAATATATGGTGCACCTGCCTAATCTTTACTGTTTTAGGTATAGTGATATAAAGACAGAGAAGTAAATTATTTTTAGAGTTATGAAAGAGTTACTAAGCTTTTCATTTGCGTTTATAGGAATTTTATTTTCAGTATTAGCACTCTATTTTATAATAACAGATACTTATCGATTCTTAAAAAGTAAGAGGTATAAGTTGTTTATATACAGAAAGGCTGGCCTCTATCTCTCTGGCTTATTATTTGCCATATATTTTATAACCGAAAAGATAAATATTATCCTGCAATAAAGGCTCTATTTGCGCTTGCCGGTAGGCTGTTAGCCAGTCAAGTAAATCTGACGACTAAATCGGGGAAATGATCTACCTATGAACCCAATCCTAATTCTGGAAAAGTGAGCTTAGCAAAATAAGCACACTACCACAGGTGCATTTGCATAAGTACTTAACATTTCAGAACTTCAAACCAAACTGATGTTAGTCTAAGTACTATTTTTTTATATGAGCTCCATTTACGTTGTTGAAGACGATCCGCTAACGGCATCTCTCTTATCTACCATGCTGAAACAAACTTATGAAGCTGATGTAATGGTTTTTGATGATGGCCAAACAGCTCTCGCAGCGTGCAGAAAAAACTTTCCTGATATTTTGATACTTGATTATCAGCTACCCGGCATCACGGGTATTGAAATCTATAACCAACTCCAACACGATTTACCTGAAACAACACTGGTGATCATGGCCAGTGCTATAGATGATGGCATACAAGTGTTGAAATTTATTCAGCAAGGCATCAGAAATTATGTGATCAAAGACGACCGGCTTCATCAATCTATTGTAGATATCATTACGGAAGAAGGCCCTGCCTTTATTAAACGAAAAGTGTAAGCTCACTACATACTCACTCAACCTGATTAATTTTTTTAAAAGCAAAGTTCGGTGCCACTCGTGATAGCCAATACAATAAAGTAACCTTACCAATTTTAATTTCCGTCTTATCCTTCTCCAATCCCTTAATCATTTCAGCTACTGCCTGCGCTGCAGAGATGGCTATTTTTGGAGGTGTGCCACCATGCCAGGGTGTATCTACTACCGGAAACAAAACTTCTATTACCCTGGTTTTCTCCTTGCGTAAATTAAACCGGAGTGTTTGGGTAAAAGAATGCAAGGCCGCTTTTGAGGCATTGTAAAAAGGATAAATGGCCCTGGGTGCGTACACCAAACCCGTAGTGATGTTGATAATCGCAGGATGCTCATTGGCGCTGATGGTATCATACAAGTCTTTGATTAGACGAATGGGGGCGAGCAGGTTGGTATTGAATTCCTCTTCGGCCAGTGCCAGAGCCTTATCGTTTTGTATGAAATCAATTTTATGAGCAATAGCTGCATTATTGATGACGATGTTTAAACCTGCATGTTGCTGCCTGAGTGTTTGCGTAAAATCATGGCAGGCCTTAGCATCGCCCAGGTCGCAGGTGTAAGTGATCAGGCGGGGCTCCTGCGCTTTGGCAGCCTGTAGTTTTGCCTCCGAGCGTCCGCAAATAATTACAGTGTTGCCTTTCTCGATTAATACCTTACTTAAGACCAAACCAATGCCTGAACTTCCACCCGTAATCAGGATGGTGTTATTGTGTAGCTTCATACTTATGTTGAATAATGATGCAAGGTGTTAGTGCAGCACCAGCTGTGCATTGACCTAGGTCAAAAAATAATTTTTCGCCTTATCCGGCTAAGGGTTTCAGGCTTAATGCCCAGGTAAGAAGCAATGATGCCTTGCGTAATGCGCTGGTCTACGCCCGGAAATTCGTTCAGAAAATTTTTATAGCGGGTTTCGGCATCGAGCAGGAGTAAATCGCGCTCGCGTTTTTCCTTGCTGATAAAGCCCTTCTCTACAAACTTGAGCAGAAAGCGAAGCCAAAAAACATCTGCTTCCAATAGTTGGCTGAAGTCTGCCCAGGGTATCTCCAGCACTTCGGCATCCTCCAGGGCTTCAATGGCAAAGTAAGAGGGGCGCCTGGCGATCATGGCCGAATAGGAAGCAATAAAAGTATGTTCGCCAATGATGCCCTTGGTATACTCATCGCCCTTATCGTTTACATACACATAGCGAAACAGCCCGGAGCTGACAAAGGCAATTTTAGCAGGCACTTCTCCATGCTCAATAAAAAGCCCACCAGCCTTAATAGACCTGGCGCGACTGATCAGCAGCAGGGCTTCGGCTTTGTCTTTGTCTAATAATTTGTGCAAGCCTTCGTGCATAGTGCTTCGTTGATATTAGGTGTAAGCCCCAGTAAAAAGCTCAGTACCATATCCTCAAACGTTCAATTCTGCTTTTATGTTTACTTTATTACATGCAGCCAGCAACATAGGCTTCACTTAATGAACATTTTCTAGCTTTAGTGAATAAAATGTGGATTATGAGATACTTCGTTATCATACTTATGTTTACCAGCTTACCTGCTGCTGCTCAGTCTTCTGTTGATTATGTACAGGTATATTTCAATAGCCTTCAGGAAAACAAAAGCCCTGATCCTTTAGTAGTTAAAAAGATAGAGCAGATGGATGTTACTACTTTATGTAAACATGTGTCGCCTTATTTTAATAATGAAATTTCAAGAGTCCGATTAGAGGCCTACCTCTTATTACATCAGCGCGGTGTCAAAAGCATAAAACCGAAAGACAAACAAAAAATTATTTCACATTTATTGCACGGGTGGTTTGATGCTGATACGGGTATTAATGGTTTTGTGGCTTCTGCTCTTTCAGTTTATGCGAAAAGTGATTTTACGAAATCCGCTAAGGACAATATTGTCTTATTGATTAATAAGTCTCCCGGCTACTACCATCAACTCGTTAAAATAGCAGGCTTTTTAGAAATCGAAGAATTGATTCCAGTACTAAAACAAAAATTAACGAGTACACTTAAGGTTACTGATCGTGTGCGCTGGGCTACTTATTTGGCTTTAAGTCGAATGGGAGATGATAACGCTACACAGTTTGTACTTAACAAAGTAAAATCACAAAGTTTAAATGATGAGGTGGTTTATAATTTGTTTCCTGATCTGGTATACACACGGCAAAAACTAATAATAGATTATGTAATAGAACAACTTTATAATGATGAAGCCAATTGCAACTCGTCCAATCCCGAGAAAAGTAAACGTATATCCTGTAGTTATAGGATAATGGAGTATTTAGCAGGAGCCATAGAAAACTATCCATTAGTAAAAGATGTTAGCGGAGAGTTAGTTGTGGATAATTATGAGAAGGCTTTAGAAGATGTAAGAGCTTGGTTTAAAAATGTAGATGGCCTTTATAAAATAAAGAATGAACACTTGTAAGAATAGAGTATTGTCCTGAGCTCATTTCAAACATCTGCAAAAGTTCAATTAATCTTTTTTCACTAATTTATTACATCAAGTATTATTTTCTTCCTGTTTGCTTCATCGATTTTTAACTTGCTGTAGAAGTTAATCCTCGTTGATGCGCAAAATAATTATATCACTAGTCACCCTCTTAATCTGCTCACTCCATGTTAGCGGATCAATAGCTACTTTTAAAGAGGATTCGTTAATTGTTGATAATAAAAAATCACCAACTATAAATAAGGAGCCTGTTCTTCTTAAGAGGTTCACCAATTTGACAATTCCTGAACTAACAACAAATCAGGATCCGATTCTTATAAACAATACTAGTGACGATGATTCTATTAATTATTATAGAGCTAAAGCAGAGGAGTATCATCAGCAGGTAAGCAGTCAGAATGCCTATGTAAGTGATTTAAACAGTCTACTTACTTTAGAATTACCGGTTGGTCTTGCATCGAGTAATGAAGATCCTAATTACGCCATCATTATTACGCAAGTTAAAGTTAATACACAGGGAGCCTTTGTCGAAGCCTATTTATTGTTAACACTACCCAACGCTAATAATACTAAGATTGCTTTCCGCGGTAAAAATATTCGCTTCTCGCAAGAAGGCGGTTTGGCAGGTGAGGGGCGTTTGGAATTGGTTGGTGACTATCATATTCCACTAGGTGATAAAACCCTGGCATGGCTATTAGGTAAAGGAAATACTTTTGTAGAATTTGATTGCAATGGTTTTAAAGAAATTGGCTTAGAGGCAGAGGTTCAATTTTCGCGTGACTTGATTATTCCTGAATTGCCAAATGGGGAGCTTGATACAGAATTAAATAATCGTGTTAAGACAAAATTCATGGCGCGAGGCCAAAGCTGGACAGATATTATGGTTGGTGTCACACTTCCTCCTTTTCAAATAAAAGGGCTAAAAGATTTTGGGTTTAGTGTAACTGAAGCCTATCTGGATTGGAGTGATCTCGCCAATCCGCCTCAACTTACTTTTCCTGCATCTTATACTTCACCATTTCTCCAAGCTGGCAGTCCTAATTTATGGCACGGTATCTATATGAAAAAACTAGAGGTTCGTTTGCCTAAAGGTTTTATTTTAAAATCAGATACAACCGTAAGAACTAAACTTGGTGTCGAGCACATGTTGCTTGACGAACAGGGTTTTACAGGTATCATCTTTGTTGAAGGAAGTATTATTGATGTTGGTGATATGAAGGGATGGCACTATTCACTTAACAGAGTAGCCATTGGTGTAGTAACAAATCAACTAACAGGTTTTGAATTAGCAGGTAAAATTTCGGTACCAATCATCAAACAAAAAAATGGCGATCCAACTAATTTCAACTATACAGCACAAAGAAATTTGAATGGCGAATACATGTTTGCAGTTCAAGTAGAGAATAATTTAGTCATACCGCTGTTGGTAGCGGAATTAAATCTTACAGCGGGGTCTTCTATTACTGTTAAAGAAAAAGATGATCGTTTTTATCCTACCATGATCTTGAACGGTTCATTAAACATTAAAGGAACCGGCTCAGGACCAAAAGCTGAATTATTAGGTATACAATTCGAAGGTATGCGCATCAGTACAGAACATCCCAAGTTCGATGTAGCTGCATTAGGGTTTGGACGAACCGGAGATCAACAAAAGGTATCAAAGTTTCCTGTTTCAATTACAAGCATTATGGTGAGGAGGGAAGAAGATCGTTTTGGCCTCGGCTTCGATCTTCAGGTAAATGTCGCTGGTAATTCTCAGGCAGCCGAAGTAAGTGGTACAGCAGGATTAATTGTTTGGGCAAAAAATGAAGTGCGTGAAATTACGGGACCTGAAGGAGAACCTGTACGGAATGAAGATAACTGGGCTTTTGATAAAATAGAAATTACTGCTATTGCCATCCGGTACAGCAAGCCTGATGTTATTGAAATTGATGGGATGATAAGATTTTTTGAAGATGATCCCACCTATGGCGATGGATTTACCGGAAGGATAAGAGGGATTTTTGGTGAATTAAAAGCAGGATTTGAAGTATATGCTTTATTTGGAAGAACCGATACGTACCGTTATTGGTTTGCCGATGCGTTGGTAGAGTTAGGTAGTGCAGCTATTCCTTTGGTGCCAGGTATTTTAAATGCCACAGCTTTTGGTGGTGGCTATTATCATCGTATGCAGCAATCCAATCAAACCCTAACAACACCTATTGGTGTTACTCCTTCAGGCATCCGATATATTCCTAATCAACAATCCAGAGGTGTAAGAGCCCTGATGAAATTTGCTACACCTACACCTGAACTTATGAATGGCGTGGTAACGCTTGAAATTGCGATGAACAGCAATGGAGGAATTAACACGGTGACTTTAGCGGGTAATGCAAATTTTTTAGGCTTACAGGAATTGGCTGAGGGTAAGGTGAAGGAACTGGCTGGCGATGCTGCCGGGGGTAACATAGCTTCAAAGTTAGCAGGCATGCTTGCAGGACAGGTATGCGGTAGTATGCACCTGACTTTTGATAATGTAAATGATGTATTTCACGGAAATCTGCAGGTTATTGTTAATGTAGCCGGAGGTGTTGTGCGTGGTATTAGCAGTGGCAACAGAGCTGGTTGGGCAGTAATACATTTTGAGAGTAATGACTGGCAAATTTTGATAGGTACTCCCGATCAACCTTTAGGTATAAATGTGGCAGGTATTTTCCAATCTCGATCATATTTTATGGCAGGGAAAAATATACCGGGTAGTCCGCCACCACCAAGACAGGTAAGTGAAATACTAGGTAATGTTGATCTGGACTACATGCGCAATATGAATGACCTCGAATCTGGTACTGGCCTTGCTTTCGGAATGGGTTTCATAGTAGATACTGGCGATTTGAGATTCCTGATGTTTTATGGAAGGTTTGCAGCTGGTGTTGGATTTGACATGATGCTAAAGGATTATGGTCCTGCCTTTCATTGTGCAGGATCGACAGGACCTATGGGTATTAATGGTTGGTTTGCCAATGGACAGGCCTATGCCTTTGTTGCAGGTAGAATTGGGGTGAAGGTCAATCTCAAATTCTATAAGGGCGACTATGATATACTATCCTTAGGAGCAGCGGCAGTTATGCAGACAAAAGGACCTAATCCATTCTGGATGAAAGGCATTGTTGGTGGCTATTATAAAATATTAGGTGGTTTGGTAAAAGGCAACTGTCGGTTTGAAGTAGTAGTGGGTGAAGAGTGTATACCTGTAGGTGAACAAAATTTATTGGCTGATGTGAATATGATAGCCGAATTAAGTCCCGCTAATGGCAGTGACAAAGTTGATGTTTTTACTACTCCGCAAGTTGCTTTTAATATACCTGTTGGGCAGATTTTTGAAATTACAGATGTTGAAAATGTAAAGCACTACTATAAAGCAGTGCTGGATGAATTTAAAGTTGAAACAGAAACTGCTTCTTTGACCGGGGCAACGGTTTGGAACGAAGCAAAGGATGTAGTAGTGTTTAATGGGCAAGAAGTATTGCCAGGCGAAAGCAAAATCACAGTCAAGGTTAAACTCTCTTTTCAAGAGCGAATAAATGGAGTATGGTCATTGGCGAAATTTGATAACCAAACTGTTGAAGAAACGGCAAGCATTACTTTTGAAACTGATAAGGCTCCTGACTATATACCAGAGCATAATGTATCATATTCTTATCCTATTAAAGGTCAGCTAAATTTTTATCCACAAGAGTACGACAAAGGCTTTATCCAATTAAAAATAGGGCAGGCCTATCTATTTGAGAATAAAAACGGTTGGATTCAAAAAGTCAGAATGAGTGCTGATAATGGATTTGCTGAAACAGACCTGACCTATAACAATCAAACGAAGCGAATTGATTTCAACATGCCGCTGGGATTTGATAAGGCCAAGGTTTATCAATTTGAAATCCTTAACATACCTACTCAGACCACGCAGATTGATGCTAATGTACGCTTGATTAATACAGAGCTGCAAAATGATTCAGGTAGTTCCGATACCTTAAGTACAAAGACATTAGAAGGCGATATAGCACAGCTTGAAGTGAAATCAATTTTTAAAAGTGCTTTTAGAACAAGTAAGTATAAAACCTTTGGGGAGAAGCTGTCATCAATAACATTGAGACATGCTGTAAGAAACTCCGTGTCTATTAATGTATTTAATCTTTCCAGTTACCTCATAGGGGATGAAATTTGGGATGCTGCAGAATTAATTGGACTGAATGGAAATACTCCGTTTATTAAAATGGAGGCAGTTACTCATAACAATGCCTGGTATCAAAACATTGTATATCCTCTCTTATATATTGGTTACCCTCTTGCAAGTAGTATGCAACTTGCAAGGGATACAACATTTTTTGGTTTCCCTCCGATACGATATAATTATTTTGTTCTTAAGCAAGCGTTGGCTTCATTGCCTGATGGTGTAAATACATTTACTATGCCCGCCTTTACCAATGAGTATATTGTTTATGGAATGAATGTTCCCGTGCATTTGGATTTCCTGGAACTACAGCGAAAGGCTGTGAATTATGTAACAGATAATCCGTCTGCATATACTTCCCGATTACAAAGCATTATTCAGGGAAGAACACCCTACATCCGGTTTGGGCCATACTACATAAAATTGAAATATGTAATTCCTAATATCAATAAAAAGACCAGTGAATACGAATGGTTATTATTTAATAAGATAACAGATAATGCAAACTAAAGAACGATCATGAGCATCCAGAGAGCTAAATATTAACTCGCGTCATTGCGAGGGAGGCACGACCGAAGCAATCTAAGTTTTTCAGATTGCTTTCAAATATTCCATCAACCTTTCAATTACGCAATCTTTTATGACTTTAAAATGGATATTCATAATCAGCTGAGATTTAAAAATAGAGAGTGCATCCGTCAGACCGCTGAAAGCTGAAGTAATCAGCGGTCAGACGGATTTTAGGTAAAGAAACAAATTAGAAGATTGATCTAAACAGATGCTTAAGTATATAGCAAACATATTTTGTGTTACAGTATTTTTAGTGGAAATAACTTGTGTTTTCTCTATTGCGCAAGATAGTTTATATGTAGAAGATCAGATAGCCGTACTTGGAAGACCCTCAAGCGATTCCATTACCTTACGGTGGGCACCTCTTAATTTCGAGGTATGGCAAAAAGGAAACAACTACGGTTATGTTATTAAACGCTATACAATTGTACGAGATAGTTCGGTACTCTTACCACCAGAACTGCAAATTTTAAATTCAGATCCGATACAGCCTAAAAAGCTCGATGATTGGGAGCCTTTGGTAAAAAGAGATAAGTATTCAGCTATCGCGGCCCAAGCCATCTACGGAGATCGTTTCGAAGTGAATCTCAGCGAAAGTGATATCATGACTATCGTTAATAAATCGAAGGAACAAGAACAACGATACTCATTTGCACTCTTTTGTGCAGACATGTCAGCTACTACAGCAATCGCGTCTGGTTTGTTGTATACCGATAAATCGATTAAGAAGAATGAGAAATATTTATACAGAGTTGAATTGTTCAATAACGCAGATTCAATCAGAGGGAGTGTTTTCATTGGGGCAAAAGACGCGTATCAGTTACCAACACCAAAAGAGTTGATAGTCGACTTTAAATTTCCTTTAGTTTCAATACAATGGGAGAAGGATATGTTTGGATACTATAGTGCCTATCGTATAGAGCGATCAACGAATGGTACTATTTTTGAAACTGTTTCCGACAATCCACTGGTAACCTTAAGTCCGGGTAAAACAGATCAAGGCCGATATGAATATGCTTCTGATTCAATCAGCATTATCGGTGCAGAATATCATTACCGTGTACGCGGTATCTCTCCCTTTGGGGAATTGGGGCCACCTTCTGAAGTGGTTAAAGGCAAAAGCACGAAATCATTAAGCTCAGTTCCATTTATTACGGAAGGCGAAGTACTGAATAATGGAGCTGTCAGGTTGATCTGGGAATTAAGTGAAGAAGAGAATTCCTCTATTAAGGGTTTTGTTGTAGAAAGAGCGGAAAAGGTTAAAGGTGACTATCTGGTTGTTAGTAAAGAACTATTGCCAGCCATTAGTCGAACCTTTGAATATGTAGAAACAAACCAGATCAACTATTATCGAGTAAGAACTTTAGTTAGTAATGGAGATGAGTATGTTTCACCACCCTACCTGTTACAGCTTATTGACAGCATTGCTCCACTTACACCTGTAGACCTGCAGGTAAAAGTGGATGAATTCGGAAATGTTCAATTGAACTGGAAAGAAAACAGTGAGCCTGATATTTTTGGCTATAGAGTTTATCGTAGTAATTTCTCTGACGAAGAGCTGGTCATGCTGACTGGTTCACCTATTTCCAATACTTCATTTGCTGACAAAGTAAATGTCAATGCATTACAAGAGTCGGTTTTCTACAGTATAGCAGCAGTTGATAGAAATCAAAATGAGTCAATAATTTCTTCAAGAGCTAAACTAGTGTTGCCGGATAAAATTAAGCCACAAGCCCCGGTTTTTTTGCCAGTTAAAGGGTCTGAGCATGGTGTGTCATTACGTTGGTTGCCAAGCGGAAGTGCAGATGTGGTGCGTTATGATGTGTATCGCAAAGCAAGTCGAAGCGATAATTGGATACGATTGAAAATGCTGGATACTACGACAGATTCAATTTTTCAATATATGGATAGTCATTCAGAAAGTGGAGAAGCGAATGTTTACACAGTGGTGGCTGTCGATGATTCCGGATTAGAATCAGAGCCTGCTGCTCCTGTTCGGGGTGTTAAAATTGATAATACTTTACAGCCAGCAATAACATGGAAGGAGTATACTATTAATAAAGAATCCAAAACCCTTACCCTTCATTGGGTTTATCAGGCTGAAGAGGTTGCGGAGTTTCGTATTTACAGATCGGTAGATAGTGGTGCATTAAGCCTTTATAGAACCATTGAAGCTACTACAAACTACTTTACTGATAAGATTTTTTCAGCAAAGCAATACAACTATGCTGTTTTGCCAGTATTTAAAAACGGAGCAAAAGCGAAAATGAGCGAAACGATTAAGGTGAATTACTAAATACTATTTTTATGGTTAGTGCCAGGCTATTACTTACATCAATACTCAGTTTAATATTTCTGCAGTCGATACGAGGTCAACAGACAATGGTTGTAGATATATACGTTAGTCTAACAAGTATTAGCGGATGTAATATTCAAGTTGTACCAGTTGCTATTAACCAGATGTCTCTTGATGTAGTGTCCAATTCGGGTTTAAACGTTTTGCAAAATCAAGTATCCGATGCTCAAGAGCTTGCTTTATTTGGTGAAGTTCCTTTGGCTGGAAGTAATTTTATAGGTACAATAGGTTTTGATGCGCAATTTAGCTATGACCCTACGGTGTGTCCAGGTTGGACAGGGAGTGGTGGTAATGTATCAATAAATATTTCTGAAGGTATTCCAATAAATTTTAATGGGTTATGTTCTTCAAACAATTTTCAGTATGATACTGGTTCAGGTATCATTTATACATTATCATATTCAATAAGCCTTATAATGACAGTTCCTGTAGTAACACCTCTTTCTGCTACTTGTAATACAAGTGCCATCAACCTTCAAGTCAATAACACAGCGCCTTTTTATACCTGGCAAGTCCTTAATAGTTTGGGTAATTGGACTACTTTTAGAGAGGCTGCATCAAATGCAATTGTTGCCACCAGGCAAGAACTTCAAACGGCTGCAGGCAATGGTGCCTACCATGGCCGCAATGTAAGGGTGGTAGAGTCTGGCTGTGCCAGCAATAGAAATGGGCCAAGCTCGGATGTTTTTTATTTTCATGTGCCGGCACCGAGTTTTAATTTAGTAGAAAAAGATCAAGACTGTCATAATGTAATAAACGGTGAGGTTAATATTGTCATTACAAGTGCCCTATCACCAAATGTAAATGACTTTGTCGTCAGTTTGTACGATGATCCAGATGATCCACCGATAGTGCAAGACACTTTAAACAACTTGGCAAATCACGATATCTACGATCTTGGTACAAGTACTGGTGACTCCAAATCATATTCAGTAACAGTCACGAATAATACTGACATAGATTTGTATGGTTCTTGTAGAGCAGAAGCGAAAATAGCTGTTATAGAAAATCCCAATCCTATTTCAACAACTTTTACGAATCCTCCTTTAGAAAAAAATGGATATTATATTAGTTGTAATGGTGGAAGCAATGGTGAAGTGACAGCTCTTCCTAGTGGTGGTGTTGGCGGGTTTAAAAATTTTTCTTGGTGGAAGAGCAATGTAAACCAGAATATTGCAAGCGCAAGCATAAGTAACCGCAATGTTGGCACATATCAAGTCAGGTATCAGGATGCTAACAACTGCAATGCCTCTGAGTATGTTGAGTTAACCCAACCTCCGGCTCTTACGGTTTCAATTGAATCAAATAATCAAGATGACTATAATGGTTTTGATATAAGTTGTCCTGGTGCTACCGATGGCTCAATCACCGCCATTGGAGAAGGTGGTGTAGGTAATTATTCCTACCTATGGAATGAAGGCCCCTCTGTTGCAAACTATGATGGATTGGGTACTGGAACTTATGATGTCACAGTTTCCGATGGCAATGGTTGTCTTGCAAATTCAAATATTACATTAACTGCTCCACCCCCAATAACATTCTCTCTAACAGAAGGCGCCATTACCTGCCCAGGATTATCTACTGGTTCACTGACTGTCAGTAATGTATTGAATGCAATTGGAGAAACACTAACTTATGCATGGTCTAATGAGGGAACTGATAATAATATACAGAATCTCTCTGCAGGAACTTATCATGTTACCATCACCGATACGCAAGGCTGTACTGCTTACCGAGAGCAAACCTTGAGCGATCCATTACCTTATTCGCTAACCATTGCTCCTCAAAGTAATTACAATGGTAATTTCATTAGTTGCAGTAGTGCTTCGGATGGTATTTTAAGTGCAACCTTATTAAACGCAGCTGATATTCCAGCGACAGGAACTTTTAGCTGGTACGAAGGTGAGATTTCTCTTGGCGCAGGAGCAACAATTACTAACCTGAACGAGGGCACTTATCGGGTAGAAGTAATTTATGGTGCGAACTGTGAAATAGAGCAAACTTATTTTTTAAATGCCCCTGAACCATATACCGTCAACATCACTCCGCAAAGTAACTACGATGGAAATGTTATAAGCTGCAGCACTGCATCCGATGGGATTTTAAGCGCAACCTTGTTAAACGAAAATTCACTTCCTGTAGTCGGTACGTTTACCTGGTACAAAGGGGAGGCCATAGTAGGTGAGGGTGCAACTGCCTCCAACCTTAATGAAGGTAATTATAATGTTGAAGCTGAATATGGAGATGGGTGCACAGCTGAAGGTACCTATTTTTTGGAAGCACCAGAGCCCTTTGTTGCTACTATCGCTATTCAAAGTAATTACAACGGTTCGGCAGTTAGTTGCCATGAAGCCGAGGATGGTGTACTGGCGGTAACCTTATTCGATGAAGAAGCTAACGCGGCCGATGTTGAGTTTTATACCTGGTCACGCAATGGTGAGGTAATTGCCACAGGTGAAGCGCTGGCAAGTATTACTAATCTTAGTCAAGGTGACTATAGTGTTGTAACTACCTATATGGGAGTTTGTACAGCTACTGCTAACATTACTTTGTCAGACCCGGATCCAGTGATCGTTAGTGTTCAAGCTGACTCGGATTACAATGGTTACATTATTTCTTGCGTAGGCGAAAACAACGGATCACTACTGGCGATTGCGGGTGGGGGAACTCCGGGCTCCTACACTTATGTTTGGGATACTGGCACAGAAAACGCATCGCTCATTAACGTTGGCGCAGGTGAATATCAGGTTACAGCCACTGATGTGAATAATTGCCCTGCCGTATCAAGTTTTACAATTGAAGACCCACCGATACTTACTGCATTTATTGAAACTACTTCAGATTTTTTTGGCTTCCCAATAAGTTGCACCGGTCAATCTGATGGTTCGTTGTTGGCTACGGCTACAGGTGGTACAAATGAGTATACATTTCTTTGGAGCACAGGCATCAATACAGAAGCATTAACAAATATTCCTGCAGGTAACTACATAGTTATAGCTTCAGACGAAAACGGATGTACAGCGGAAGCGAACATAAGCATTGTTGATCCACCTGCAGTTGAAGTCTCCATCTCAATATTATCAGATTATAACGGTCAGGCGATAACATGCGCAGGTGAGGCAAATGGCCGCCTAGAAGCAATTGCAACAGGCGGAACAAATATTTTCTCTTACGCTTGGAATATTGGTACACTTGGGTCTATACAAAATAATTTATCCGCTGGAATATATGCAGTAGTGGCCACCGACCAAAATGGTTGTCAGGCACAGGCACAACGAGAATTGATTGAGCCAACACTGGTTGTAGCTTCAATTGTAAACATCTCGGATTATAATGGCTTTGGTGTTTCATGCGCTGACGGAATTAATGGTTTTATTGAAGTAACAGGAGCGGGAGGCACTGGTACTTTTTATTATAGCTGGACAGACCATACAGAAACCAGCAATCTGTTGGCCGGGATTGGTGCAGGTACGTATACGGCAATTATTAGCGACAGCAATGGATGCAGCGATCAAGTAACTCAGCAAATTACAGAGCCGATAGTCTTAACGGTATCGGTATTGAATAAAAATGACATCACCTGCTTCGGTGGTAATAATGGTAGCATTACTATTCAAGCAAATGGCGGTGTACAAGCATACACCTATGGAATCAACTTAGCTGAACAAACAAACGAGCCTATATTTTCAACATTGGCAGCTGGTGATTATAATTTGCATGTGTATGATGCAAACAATTGTTATGCAACAGTATCAGAAACATTAGTGCAGCCTTCACCGATAGAAATTAGTTTCGAGGATATTGAACCTGCCTTCTGTGATGACCCCAGGGGTAGTGCATCAGCCATTGCTACAGGCGGTGTAATGAATTATACTTATCAATGGCGAAATTTTGCTAATGAAGTTTTTGATGAAGATAACAGGGTGACCAATCTTGCTGCAGGTTTATACTCACTATTGGTTACGGATGAAAATAATTGTGAAGCTTCTAAATTTTTGGGCATTCAGGCTACAGATGGTCCTGTGGTAATGATTGAAGAAATTATTCCGGCTAAATGTTCGTATTCTGCAGATGGTAGTATAAGCATACAAGTAATTGAAGGCGATGGACCGTATACTTTTGAATGGCAGGATGGACAAAGTTCAGCAACGGCTCTGAATCTGGCTCAGGGAGAATATTTTGTTGTAGTACAAGATGCGAATAACTGTACTACCGTAAGTTCAGCTATTGTAAACGCTCCTCCGTCATTAACGATTTCACTTATCGAACTAACACCACCATCTTGTTATGGCTATAGCGATGGTAGCATAGAAGTATTGGGTAGTGGTGGCACAGCACCTTATGCTTACGATTGGGGAATTTTTCAAGGCGCACTGTTTCCAGGAAGAAGTAAGGGTAATAATTACCTGACCTTGTATGATGCAAATCAATGCATGACCCAAGCAAGCTATGCAATACCTGAACCAACACCACTTTCCGTAAATCTAGTTTCCAGGGTTTTACCTACTTGTTTTGGAGCATGTAATGGTCAATTAGAAGTAATAGCCTCTGGTGGCAACGGAGCTTATGTTTATAGTTGGGATTCAGGAAGCCAGTTTGCACTGGCTAACGATTTATGTGCGGGTAACCATGCAGTAAGCATTCACGATGCAAAGGGTTGTACACTAGAGACAAGTTATAGCCTAGGTCAGCCAAGTCAACTAACACCTCGCTTGTTGGTACTTGACTCACCTGATTGTTATGAAGGCTGTGATGGTGAACTAGCAGTAGATGCCATAGGCGGGGTAGGAGGCTATAGCTATGCGTGGTCGAGTGGTCAGGCAGAGGCCAATGTTCAAAACCTTTGTGCAGGTTCATATTCGGTAAGCATTCAGGATGAAAATGGGTGTGAGGCGCAGCAAAGTTATGACTTGATTAATCCTGCACAATTACATGTCGAGCTTGGCGAAAGCCGAACCATTTGCGAAGGACAAAGCCATACTTTACACGTTGAGGGTATTTGGTCGACTTATCAATGGACAAGTAATGTAAACTTTCAAAGTGAAGCAGCTGAGGTGGTGCTTACCCTTGCAGGGCAATATTGGTTGGCCGTTACTAATACCCTGGGTTGCATTGCGCGAGATACTTTTTTACTGTCTACTTCCAACGATTTATTGGGTGCTTCTTTTATTATGCCTGCCGAGGCTATTGTACAAGATACAGTGGTGTTGATAGATATAACCTGGCCTATGGCAGAAAGTATCCGTTGGCAAGTGCCTTCGGATTTTAATTTGCTGGAAGATAAGGGCGATGTTATTCATGGTAAGTTTTCGAAAGCCGGTGTGTATACGATTGGCATGCATGCACAGTTGGGCGAGTGCCATGATGAGGTAACAAAATCTATTTCAATTTTAGGCAGTACAGCTGATGGACAAAGAGAATTATTAGGTTACGAAGAATTTGTAAAAATATTTGAGGTGTTTCCCAATCCAACACAAGGTAGGTTTACTATTTCACTTCAGTTTGCAGAAGAGACATTTGCCACGCTGAGCATTTGGGAAGTATTAACCGGAAAAATTATAAAGCAAATAAACCTGGACGGGGGTGATGATTTTTTGGTGAATGTTGACTTATTGCCTTTACCACCTGGTGCTTATGTACTGAGAATGGATTACAGGGGCGGTGTTAAGTATTTGCGTTTTGTTGTTAACTAAAGATTAGCACTGTGTAGTTTTTTAAGAGTCAACCGTGAAGAAGGTTGCAAGAATTACTCTTCCGAATTTTTAATTCGGAGTAAGTATCCAAGGTTTTTAATCCTACCTGTCACTTGCAAATTGTTACATAGTCTAAATCATCTTAGTCATTGAATGAGGTATGGGTCTCAGACCCCTTGATAATCCTTCCGAGTTACAAATTTGGAAGAGCGTAAGCATATTGAGGCTGGTTGGATGCTTCTCCCAATAAACTCAGGAGAAGCATTACATCAGATTTTACTAATGAATAACACAGGCACCACCTGCACAGGCGGCTTCAGCTTGTAAATCGGTATCGTCCTCTGGTTCATATACTGTTGATAAGTCAATAGCAGTTAGGTGTTGCTCTAGTGCCAGAAACGTTTCTTTCGAAATATCTTCAAAGGGTGCTTGTTTATAGTTACCATTGTCGTAAGGCAATACACTAAGTCCGTTGTAGGATGCATTGTTCTTCCACATCCACCTACCTACTGTTTCCCACTCATCATCTTTAATGGATACAGTAGCCGATACGTTGTTGGCATTGTAACCCATACGAAAACCTCTCCTTACCCATTCAGTGTTAAATAGTTTAATTCTTTCAAGCAGATCCATAACAGGTTCGGTGCGCACTATGCTGTGGGCAGGTGCGCGTTGTGGAATGCAGATGATGGCTTGTCGGCTATTGAGCATATCATCTTCCAGCAACTGCGGGTGGTGCTGTTTTAAATAATCGTATAGCTCTTCATTTTTACCGATGCGCATTCTGCGCAGGTAAAAGAGATTGTGCCAGGCATGTATACCGGAGGCTGTGCCTAACACCAGTGAGCTGGTACCTGATGGTTTAATGGTAGTGCAACGTGCTGCGAAGGAAATGCCGATTTTTGCTGACACTTCATTGTTAACGCGCTTTACTACATCGGCTGCTTCGTGCAAATCAAGTTTAAGTATGCGTCCACTGGCGATACCAGTCATGCCTACACCGATGAGGGCATCTTGTTCGGTTGTGCTTTTCCACACTTCACGTAAATAATGGAAGTCAGTAAAGCCAGCCTGTAGTGTACCAAGGAAAGCAGCCGCCCCGGCACGCGCATTCAATTCGTCCTGCGTTTCTACATCGGAAACATTCACCTCGCACAAATTGCAGAACTGAAAAGGTTTAAGGGCAATTTCGCAACAAGGATTGGTGCCCCAGTCTGGATGGTTGCTGAAATAAAAACCAGGTTCACCGGCACCAGATAGTTCTATCTTTTTCCAGAGTGAGAAAAATTCTTTTTCTGTTGTGTCGGTACGCGATAGCACTGCCGAGTTGTTGGCTCGTCCGCGTTGCTCATTGAGTTCCCACCAGTTGCCAAACTTGCAGGTGAGCATGTCTTCATCGTCAGGAGAAAAGAGCGAGATCATAGCAGACCTCCTAATTCCACCGGCTAATACAGCATTTGCAATGTGGCACATGAGGTCGTGGCATTCGAGGCTGCTGAGTTGTTCACCATCTGCTTTGCGATCGAGTATGGCCATCAGGTGTGCATGACAAACTTTGAGTGGCTCTGGCCCTGGTGCTTTACCTCCGGCTGTTACCAGTCTTGCACCTTTCGGACGAATGTCGGAGTAGTCGAAATCAGGTAAGGCATCATTTTGTCCGAAGTAGGCTTTCATAATCATCTTAATGGAATCGGCCCAACCTTCCAGACTATCGCCTATGAGGAAGCGCCTGCGTTTTTCGGCTTTGTGAATGACAGGCAGCTTAGCTATGTGATGCCTTTGCACAGAAAAACCAACACCTGTACCACCGAGCAATAAAAACATGGCTTCAGGGAAAGCACGGATATCGTCAACGGGCATGTATGCGCAATTGTAAATTCTGCTGTTATTTTTGATAATGGGTGTGCCGGCAAATTGCATGGCACGCATGGATGGTAATATTTTTTTGGCGAGCACCCATTGCATGTTGTCTTTGATTTCCTGTTCCAGTGCCGGATACTGCTGGATCATCATGTCCTGGTAGCGGTCACAAATCTCCGGCCATATTTCTCTTCGGTGCTGGTCGCTAAGGTAGCGTGCATATTTAGTGTAAACGACAATGTCGCTGAGTATTTGTTGGTTGAGTTCCATATGGATAATGATTAAGTCTAAAAAAATAAGATTGACTTAAAGTTATCAATTAAAGATAATTTTATCCTTTATTAATAAGAATAGATGATTTGCAGAACACAGTAATTGAGGTAAAAACGCAGTAGCTGACAAAAATCAGTTTTTGAAAGAAGATTTTGTTTTTTGGACTGCTTTAAAGTTTTAAAAAATTATCATTAATTATCAATCCTTACTTTATCCATCATGGTAAGAATCGGTGTTATTACTTGAAGACAAAAAGAAGTGGTAGAGTCTTGGTGACTACCAGCTCACTTTTTTACTTTCCGGTTGCTGCGAAGAAAGGTTTTGCCATCAGCCAGGTCTTTGGCCAGGTCTTGCACTGTTTTTTTATGCAATACTTTACTGAGTTGGTTTTTGTATACTTTTACCTGATGGTGTATAGGGCAGGGTTGTTTGTCAGAACATTGCTTTAATCCCAAGGCACAAGTGGTCAATGCACTTTCTTCATCCATAGCACGCACCACCTGACTAAGGGTAATGGGTTTGGCCTTAGGGTCTATATAGAAACCTCCGTTAGGACCTTTAACAGACTCAACCAAACCTTCGCGTGAAAGCGTTTGCAGTATTTTAGCTGTAAAGGGTAGGGGGGAATCAATTGCTTTGGCAATTTGCTGGATGCTGAGTTTTTTATCTTCACTGCCTTTATTGGTGATAATCAGGACAGCGCGGATGGCATTTTCGCAGGCTTTTGTGAACATATAATTTTGAATAATACAAGTATACTAAAATCAGCATTCAGATTTTTATATTTGTGAAATTGATTTTTTTCTTCAACTACTTACGCTCCTGTGTTTTTCTAAAATAAAGAATCACCGTCCCTTCGGAGACGATGATTGGGCTGAAGAATCAGCATTCAGATTTTTATATTTGTGAAATTGATTTTTTTCTTCAACTACTTACGTTCCTGTGTTTTTCTAAAATAGAAAATCATCGTCCCTTCGGAGACGATGATTGGACTGAAATTCGAATTCTATCTTCTATATCCTATCTTCTATCTTCTATCTGTCCTAGCCTGAAATAAGTTGACCGTTTTTTGGAGTTTAAAAACCAAAAAACGA
>VFQM010000584.1_pt1 | contig 39420 bp, 37 predicted proteins | sample 3512391 | NCBI WGS metagenome assembly VFQM01 (sample SAMN10412369, study PRJNA504923) | tailings metagenome | isolation source: Replicate 1 from Balatoc abandoned mine | place: Philippines
CGGTCGGCATCGGCGGCGATCCGGTCAACGGCACCAACTTCATCGACGTGCTCGAACTCTTCCTCGCCGATGATGCGACCAAGAGCATCATCATGATCGGCGAAATCGGCGGCGATGCCGAGGAGTCCGCCGCACAGTTCCTGATCGACGAGGCCAAGCGCGGTCGCAAGAAACCGATGGTCGGCTTTATCGCCGGTCGCACCGCGCCCCCCGGCCGCCGCATGGGCCATGCCGGCGCGATCGTGTCGGGCGGCAAGGGCGATGCCGAAAGCAAGATTGCGGCGATGGAAGCGGCGGGCATCCGCGTGTCACCTTCGCCGTCGCTGCTTGGTGAAACGCTGGCCGAGGTGCTGAAAGAGCGGGTGTAATCGCGCCCGCGGAGAGTTGAATATGAACATCGAACGCATCAGCTTCGACACCGACGAGGTGCAGGCCGGACCATCATGGGCGCGCTCCGGATGGCCGCTGGTTGACGACGGTGATTTCACCGCTGCGCTTGACCCCATGCAGATGCAGGTCGCGGTCAAGGCGGCGGCGGCCAAAGCCGGGGCGCCCATCGCCGATGGCGATGTCGCGCGCGCCGCCGATGCATCGATCCGCGCGATGATGCTGATCCGCACCTATCGCGTGCGCGGCCATCTGGCGGCGAAGCTTGATCCGCTGGGCATCCAGAAGCAGGAAATTCCCGCTGACCTGACGCCCGAATATCACGGCTTTGTCGGCGCTGAACTCGACACGCCCATCTATCTTGGCGGCGCGTTGGGGCTGGACAGGGCGAGCATCCGCCAGATCGTCGCCATCCTGCAGGCAAATTACTGCGGCCCCGTTGGCCTTGAATATATGCACATCGCCGATGTCGAGGAACGCCGCTTCCTGCAGGAGCGGATGGAGGGTGCCGACAAGCACATCGAATTTTCCCCCGCCGGCAAAAAGGCGATCCTGAACAAGGTGATCGAGGCCGAGGAGTGGGAGAAATATCTCGCGCGCAAATATGTCGGCACCAAGCGCTTCGGGCTTGACGGTGGCGAGTCGATGATCCCGGCGATGGAGGCGATCATCAAATATGGCGGCCAGTACGGCGTCAAAGAAATCGTCTATGGCATGGCGCACCGCGGGCGGCTCAACATGCTCGCCAATGTGATGGCCAAACCCTATCAGGTCATCTTCCACGAATTTTCGGGCGGCAGCGCCAACCCCGACGATGTTGGCGGGTCGGGCGACGTCAAATATCACCTCGGTACCAGCACCGACCGCGAATTTGATGGCGTGTCGGTGCATATGTCGCTGGTCCCCAACCCCTCGCACCTGGAAGCGGTCAATCCGGTGGTGCTGGGCAAGGTGCGCGCGCAGCAGGCGGCACGCGGCGACCTCGACCGCCACGAACAGGTGCTGCCCGTGCTGATCCACGGCGACGCGGCCTTTGCGGGGCAGGGGATTGTGTGGGAATGCCTGGGGTTCTCAGGGATACGTGGGTATAACACCGGCGGCTGCATCCACTTCATCGTCAATAACCAGATCGGCTTTACGACAAGCCCGCAATTCGCGCGCTCCTCGCCCTATCCCAGCGATGTGGCAAAGGGGGTGCAGGCGCCCATTCTTCACGTCAACGGCGACGACCCCGAAGCGGTAACCTTTGCCTGCAAACTCGCCATCGATTTCCGCCAGCAATTCAAGCGCGACATCGTCATCGACATGTGGTGCTATCGCCGCTTCGGCCACAATGAAGGCGACGAGCCAAGCTTTACCCAGCCGTTGATGTACGCCAAAATCCGCCAGCATCCGCCGGTGTCGAGCATCTATGCCGGGCGGCTGGAGCGCGAAGGCGTGATCGCCGCGGACGAAGCCGACGCGATGCGCGCCGCCTTCGTTGCGCGGCTTGAAAGCGATTTTGACGCGGCAAAAAGCTATAAGGCGAACAAGGCTGATTGGTTCGCGGGGCGCTGGTCAGGATTGCACATGCCCGCCGATCCCGAAGGCGCGCGGCGCAATGTTTCGACCGGCGTGTCGGACAAATTGTTCGACAGCATCGGCCGCACGCTGACCACCATCCCCGAAGGGCTGGAAGTGCACAAAACGCTGCGCCGCGTAATCGACGCGCGCGGCGCGATGTTCGCAGCCAAAGATGGCGAAGTGTTCGACTGGGCCACCGCCGAGAGCCTCGCCTTCGGCACGCTGCTCAGCGAAGGCTATCAGGTCCGCCTGTCGGGGCAGGATTCGGGGCGCGGCACCTTTAGCCAGCGTCACGCCGTCTGGGTCGATCAGAATACGGAAGAAAAATACATCCCGCTCACCGCTGTGCCGCATGGCCGGTTCGAGGTGCTGGATTCGCCGCTGTCCGAATATGGCGTGCTCGGATTTGAATATGGCTATGCCATGGCCGACCCCAAGGCGCTGGTGCTGTGGGAGGCGCAGTTCGGCGATTTCGCCAATGGCGCGCAGATCATGATCGACCAGTTTATTGCGGCGGGCGAGGCCAAATGGCTGCGTGCCAACGGGCTCGTGCTGCTGCTGCCACACGGCTATGAAGGGCAGGGGCCCGAACATAGTTCGGCGCGGCTCGAACGCTTTCTCCAGCTGTGCGCCAGCGACAATATTCAGGTGTGCAATATTTCGACGCCATCCAATTATTTCCATGTCCTGCGCCGCCAGATGCTGCGCCCGTTCCGCAAGCCGCTGGTCATCATGACGCCCAAATCGCTGTTGCGGCACAAGCTCGCCGTTTCGCTGCGCAGCGATTTTATTGGCGAGGCGCATTTCCGCCGCATCATGTCTGACCGCACCCCGCCCGCCGATGCCGACGTGAAACGCGTCGTGCTCTGTTCGGGCAAGGTCGGCTATGATCTGATGGAGGCGCGCGACGCCGCGGGTCAAGCCGACACGACGGTGATCCGCATCGAACAGCTCTATCCCTTCCCCGGCGATCCGCTGGCGCTGCGCTTGTCGCGCATGCCCAAGCTGGAGGACGTTGTGTGGGCGCAGGAAGAGCCGAAGAACAATGGCAGCTGGTCGTTCGTCGAACCCTATATCGAAGAGGCGCTGACGGCGGCGGGCAAAAAGGGGATGCGCCCACGCTACGCTGGGCGGCTCGCGGCGGCCTCGCCCGCCACCGGCCTGATGTCGCGCCACCAGACCGAACAGGCCGCGCTGGTCGCCGATGCACTGGGGCTGAGCCGCCGGGCGGAAATCCGGCGGACGCGCAAGTAACTGTGCCCCGGCGAATGCCGGGGTCCAGAGCGGAAAAGACAGAAACTGGACCCCGGCTTTCGCCGGGGAGCAAGTGAGAAGAAGAAGATGAGCACCGAAGTCAAAGTCCCCACGCTGGGCGAAAGCGTGACCGAAGCCACCATCGGCGAATGGCTGAAGCAGCCGGGCGAAGCGGTGGCCGCGGATGAACCCATCGCCAGCCTGGAAACCGACAAGGTCGCGGTTGAGGTGCTTGCCCCCGTTGCCGGCGTGATGGGCGCGCATGGCTATGCGGCGGGCGACACCGTCGGCGTTGGTGCGGTGATTGGCAGCATTGAAACGGGCGGCGGCGCCCCGGCGCAGGCCGCACCGGCTCCCGCGCCCGCGCCAGCAGTTGCAGCTGCCGAGGTAGACCATGTCACCACCTTGTCGCCCGCTGTCCGGCGTCTGGTGCTCGAACACGGCGTCGATCCCTCCAAGATCAAGGGCACGGGCAAGGACGGCCGCCTGACCAAGGAAGATGTGCTCGCCGCCGCCAACGCCGCGCCCGAAAGCGCGCCTGCGCCGACCGCAGCGCCGACCCCAACGCCTGCTCCGGTCGCTGCCGGTGCGCCGGGTCGCCGCGAAGAGCGCATCAAAATGACGCGGCTGCGCCAGACCATCGCCAAGCGGCTGAAATCGGCGCAGGACACCGCCGCGATGCTCACGACGTTTAACGACGTCGACATGTCGGCGGTGATCGAGGCGCGCGGCCGCTACAAGGATTTGTTCGAGAAAAAGCACGCCGTGCGGCTCGGCTTCATGGGCTTTTTTACCAAGGCGGCGTGCCTGGCGCTCAAGGATATTCCGGCGGTCAACGGCCGCATCGACGACGATGAAATCGTCTATCACGACTATATGGACATTTCGGTCGCGGTCAGCGGCCCGAACGGCCTCGTCGTCCCCGTCATCCGCAACGCCGAAAGCCTGTCCTTCGCCGGCATTGAAAAAGCCATCGCCGACTATGGCAAAAAGGCGAAGGATGGCACGCTGACCATGGACGACATGACCGGCGGCACCTTCACCATTTCCAATGGCGGGGTGTTTGGCAGCCTGATGTCGACCCCAATCATCAACCCGCCGCAAAGTGCTGTGCTCGGCCTCCACCGCATCGAGGATCGCGCCGTGGTTGTGAACGGCCAGATCGTTATCCGCCCGATGATGTATCTGGCGCTCAGCTATGACCATCGCCTAATCGATGGGCGCGAGGCGGTGACCTTCCTGAAAACCATCAAGGAAGCGATTGAGGACCCGACCCGGTTGCTAATTGATTTGTGAGGGCGTGAATAATGACTGATACCCCCTACGACCTCATCGTCATCGGCGCTGGCCCCGGCGGTTATGTTGCCGCGATCCGCGCGGCGCAGCACGGGCTGAAGGTCGCTTGCGTCGAAAGCCGCGCGACGCTCGGCGGCACATGCCTGAATGTCGGCTGCATTCCGTCAAAGGCACTGCTGCACGCCTCCGAGCTGTATGACGAGGTCGCTGGCGGGCATCTGGCGAAATATGGTATGAGCTTTGGCACGGCGAAACTCGACGTCGCGGCGATGCTGGCCGAGAAAGACAAGGCGGTCGGCGAGCTGACCGGCGGGATCGAATTTCTGTTCAAGAAGAACAAGGTCGACTGGATCAAGGGCCATGCCGCCTTCACCAGCGCCACCAGCATCGACGTGGGCGGTACCAGCTACACGGCCAAGAATTTCCTGATCGCGACCGGCTCCAGCGTCACCCCGTTGCCGGGGGTCGACGTCGATAACGCCAAGCACATCATCGTCGATTCGACCGGCGCGCTGACTTTGCCCGCCGTGCCCAAGCATATGGTCGTCATCGGCGGCGGCGTGATCGGGCTGGAGCTCGGCAGCGTGTGGCGGCGGCTGGGGGCCGAGGTGACGGTGGTCGAATTTCTCGACCAGATCCTGCCCGGCATGGATGAGGACATCCGCAAGGAAGCGAACAAGATTTTCAAAAAGCAGGGCTTCGTGATCAAGACCGGCACCAAGGTCACCGGCTGCAGCGTGAAGGGCAAGAAAGCCACGCTGACGATGGAACCCGCCAAGGGCGGCGCTACCGAAACGCTGGACGCCGATGTCGTGCTCGTTGCCATCGGGCGGCGGCCCAACACCGAAGGGCTGGCGCTCGACAAGGCGGGCCTCGCGGTGAACGCGCGCGGGCAGATTGAAACGGATCATGATTTCCGCACCGCCGTGCCCGGCATCTGGGCCATCGGCGATGTCATCCCGGGGCCGATGCTGGCGCATAAGGCCGAGGATGAGGGCGTCGCGGCGGCGGACAATATCGCCGGGCACACCGGCATTGTGAACCACGCGGTCATCCCGTCGGTGGTCTATACCTTCCCCGAAATTGCCGGCGTTGGGCTGACCGAAGCGCAGGCAAAGGAGCGCGGCGAGGTGAAGGTCGGCAAATTCCCAATGATGGCCAATAGCCGCGCTAAAACCAACCGCCAGACCGACGGGCTGGTCAAGGTAATCGCGGACGCCGACAGCGACAAAGTGCTCGGCGTGTGGATCATCGCCAGCGTCGCTGGAACAATGATTGCCGAAGCCGCCGTGGCGATGGAGTTTGGCGCGACCAGCGAAGATATCGCGCTCACCTGCCACGCCCACCCGACCCACGCCGAAGCGCTGAAAGAGGCCGCGATGGCGGTGACGGGTAAGCCGATTCATATTTGATCGCGTTTAAATTGCACCCCACCCCCGTCTGCCCTGAGCTTGTCGAAGGGCTGTCCTTTCTTTGGCCGTCGGACAAGTGAAGGACGGTGCTTCGACAAGCTCAGCACAGACGGGTAGGGAGAGGGCAATGATACCCGACCTCGACAACGCCCTCCTCATCCGCCTGCTCGATCTCGCGGGCATTGGCGTGTTCGCGCTGTCGGGTGCGCTCATGGCGGTGCGGTTGCGGCAAACGCTGGTCACCGCGAGCTTCTTCGCGCTCGTCACCGGCGTCGGCGGGGGCAGCGTACGCGACTTGCTGATCGGCGCGCCAGTCTTCTGGGTGCAGGACGGGGCGATAGCGGCGGTGTGCATCGCGATCGCGTTGATCGTGTGGTTGACGCCGCAGCGTTGGTGGGATGGGCGTTTGCTCGAATGGGCCGATGCCGTGGGACTTGCGGCCTACAGCGTATTTGGCACAGCGAAGGCGCTGGCGTGGGGGGTGCCGCCGGTGCCTGCGCTCTTGATGGGGGTCATCACCGGCTGCGTCGGCGGCATCATCCGCGATCTGCTCGCGGGTGTGCCGTCAATTATCGTCCGGCCTGAAATCTATGTGACGGCGGCGGCGCTGGCGTCGGGGCTGTTCTTGTTGCTGCTTTGGGTCGGCGCCACTTTGCCCGTCGCGGCAGTGGCGGGAGCAGTCGCTGGCTTCGTCTTGCGCGGTGCCGCGATCCGCTGGTCACTGGCGCTCCCGGCCTATCGCGGGAATGATCATTGAAAACAGCGCGCTTTCCTACACCGCATCAATATGCTTCCATCGCGGCATGATCGGACCGGCCAATCATCTATTGTCAAAACATGTGCGATACCGTGTGAAGTTGCGCAGTTTTCTGCGGCTTTCCGCGAATTATCCCGACTTGCCTTTCGCCCCAAATCTGGCAGCTTATTGCCGATGACCAGCGCCAGCCTTCCCGCCATTGCCGCCCGAGTGCGGGCGCAAGCGACGGCGCTGCCCGCGCTCTATGGCCGTTTCGATTTCGACCGCGCGCCCGAACGCTGGGCGGCGGGGGCAGGGGATATGACCGAACTGGGCCGCACGCGCGGAGTGCAGCGCGCACCCTATCTGGCCGACCCCGATCTCACCGCGCGCATCCGCGAATATACGATGCTGGGCGACCAGGCGGGCGATGCCTATGCTGCGCTCACGCGCACGCTGGGGTTCCGCCAGACCGTCGATATGCTGGTGACCGCCTGCGACAAGGGTATCGAAGCTGTCCCCGATGCGCCGCCCGAACTTGCCGCATTAATCGCCGAGATGGAGGCGCGGCCCGACTGGGTCGACATGGATTTGGTGGCCGAAGGCGCGGCCTATGAGCGCAACGCCACCGCCAATCTGTCGCCCTTCCTGATCCGGGGGGCGTTCATCGCGACCTTCCTCAACAAATATAGCGCGCTGCCGATGGCGCTCACCGGCACGCTGAGCCACGCTACCGCCGCGCGGCGGGTGAAGGAAACTGCAACCTTCTTTGCCACCACCACGCTGCCCGGCGCGCTCGAACGCTATGGCCCAGGGTTCAAGGCGGCGGCGATGGTGCGGCTGATGCATTCGATGGTGCGCGTCAACGTGTTGTCGCGCGATGGCATGTGGGATGCTGCCACCTATGGCGTGCCGATCCCGCAACTCGACCAGATGCCCGCTGGCCTGATCCCCATTTATTTTCTGTCGCAGGAGGTGCTGGGGAAGGGCCGCAAGCATTTCACGCGCGAAGAGCGGGGGCGCGTAGAGATAGCGCGGTATCGCTGTTTCCTGCTGGGGTTGCCCGAAGATCTGCTCGCCGACACGCCCGAGGAGATCGTCAAAATCTGGCGCACGCGCAGCGCCACGCTGCGCTATGATTATGACGATAAAGTCTGCGGCGGCCTGCTGCGCGCGACGATGGAGGCGCAGCTATCGGGCGACCGCAGCCTGAAGGGTCGCATCATGCGCCGCCTCGAACGCTCGGTCAGCCGGGTGTTCTTTGTGCAGGCCTTTTTGAATGGCGATAATGAACGCGCCGCCAGCGTCGGCGTGGTGGTAACGCCAGCCGACCGCGCCATTCACGCCGCGACGATGCTCGCGCTGATGGGACGGATGGCGGCCTATCGATTCGCCTCGCGCCTGCCTGTGATCGGCGATATCGCAGATCGTCGCCTGGTGGCGCGGATCGAGCGCCAGTTGCGCAGCTATGGCCATGCCGAATTTGCTAGCAACGCGGCCGAATATCGTCCCGCGACGGTTTGACACGGTCTTGAGTGCGCTCACTTTCACCCCGCGACAGCAGGCCATTACTGACCGGGTTTGTGCGGCGCTGGGATTCATCGATGGCGTAACGGCAATTGGCCTAGGGGGTTCACATGCACGGGGCCGCGCCCGCCCCGATTCCGACTTGGACTTTTGTCTGCTCTACCGCGCCATTGAACCCTTTGATATTGCAGCGGTGCGGCGCATTGCCGAATTGCTGAATGATGGTGATAGACCAGTGGTCGCTGGCTTTGGAGACTGGGGGCCGTGGGTCGATGGCGGCGCCTGGCTGGTGATTGACGGCCAGCGGGTAGACTTGCTTTACCGCGCAGAAGAGAAGGTCGAAGCCGTGTTCGCTGATGCTCAGGCCGGGCACTTCGAAAGCCATTTCGATCAACAACCGCCCTTTGGCTATTTCGGACCTACCCTGTTGGGCGAAATTGCGACCATGAAACCGCTGGCAGACCCCACCGGGCGGCTGGCGGCTTTGCAGGCAAGGGTGACGCCGATGCCGTCAGCGTTGCGCCAGGCGATTGTTCAGCATTACCTGTGGAGCATCGAGTTCGGACTGACGGCCTTTGTCCCTAAATATGTGGCGGCAGGCACCACGCTCGCTGTCGCCGGCTGTCTGACGCGGTTCGGGCAAGCTTTGGTGCTGGCACTGTTTGCGCTCAATGACCGTTACTTTATGAATGACAAAACGGCGCTTGATGAAGCTCACGAATTTCCCATTGCCCCCGACCGGTTTAGGGAACGATTGACCGGGCTTTTGGCGGCTATCGGCAACAATCCGCAAGACCTAGCACAAAGCGTAGCAGAGTTCCGACGTCTATTTGACGATGTGCGCGCCCGGTCGGCTGGTTTGTATCACCCCTCTTGGTCGCTGGAGACGTTGACCGCATGACCCATCCCACCATCACTGCCAATGGCATCACTATTGCCTATGAAGACAGCGGACCGCGCGATGCGCCGGTGATTTTGCTCGTCATGGGACTGGGCGGACAGCTTACCCTGTGGCCCGATGAATTCGTCGATGCCCTGAACGGTCGCGGGTTCCGCACCATTCGCTATGACAACCGTGATGTCGGGCTGTCCACGCGCTTCGATGCGGCGGGGGTGCCCAATGTCAAATGGATGGTGGTCAAGTCGATCTTCGGCCTGCGCCCCACGTCGCCCTACACGATTGCCGATATGGCGAGCGACGCCACCGCGCTCATGGATGCGCTGGAAATCAACCGCGCGCATGTCGTTGGCGCGTCGATGGGCGGGATGATCGCGCAGCATGTCGCAGCGCGCGCGCCGGACCGATTGCTGTCGCTAACGTCGGTCATGTCGACCACCGGCAACCGCCGGTTGCCGCGCGCCAAGCCCGAGGCGATGAAGGCGCTCGCCGGGCGACCGACCAGCGGCGACCCCGAAGACATGATCGCCTATATGAAGCGTGCGGCCGGCATTATTGGCAGTCCGGCCTATCCCCCGACCGAAGAACGGCTCGACTGGCGGGTGCGGCGCGATTTCAACCGCGCCTGGTATCCGCCGGGCTTTGCGCGGCAAATGGCCGCCATCATCGCCGACGGTGACCGGCGGCCGCTGCTGCGGACGATTACGGTGCCGACGCTGGTCATCCACGGCGAGGATGATCCACTGGTGCCGCTAGCGGGCGGCAAGGACACGGCAGACAATATTCCCGGCGCGCGCCTGCTGACCATTCCCGGCATGGGGCATGATCTGCCGCTGGCGCTGGTCGAAACACTCGCCGACGCCATCACCGATCATGCGCGCGGCGTGATGGCGACAGCTTAGTCGATCAGCCGCGTCAGCAAGCTGACTTCCTTGCCCGCTGCACGCGGGACCTGCGGTACCCAGCCGCGGCATTCGAGGCAGGCCGCCTGCACCGACGGATTGGCAGCGAGCAGGCTCATGTCCTGCACCAACCGTGCCTGGATCAGCTGGCGATTGACCCCGGCCAGCGCAAACCAGCCGCGTGGGTTGGCGGCGGTCGGGGCGGCTTGCTGGGTGAAGGCCGCCAGAAACTGTGCAAAGGGATCGGGCGCTTTTTCAAAATAGAGCGGGTAAAACTCGCCCTCGACCTTGGCGAGCTTGGCGGCATAAGCCACCGCATCGTCAATCCCGCCAAACTGGTCGACCAGCCCCAATTGGCGCGCGGTGCCGCCCGCCCAGACACGCCCTTCGGCAATTTCGCGCACCTTGGCGATGTCCATCTTGCGTGAATTGGCGACCAGCCCGGTAAAGCGGGCATACATATTTTCGACGCTGGCCTGGGCCATCTGGTTAAACTCAGGACTGACACCGCCCAAGATATTGGGCTCACCCGACAGCGGGCCAGTCTTGATGCCGTCGGCACCAACGCCGATGTTGTCCAATGCCTTTTCGAAGCTTGGCAAAATGCCAAACACACCAATCGAACCGGTGATGGTATCGGGTTCGGCAAAGATGCGGTCGGCGGGGGTCGCCACCCAATAGCCGCCCGATGCCGCGACATTGGCCATCGATACGACGATGGGCAATTTCTTGGCCTTGGCACGCAGCAGCGCCTGACGGATTTGTTCGGAGGCCATGACCGAGCCGCCGGGCGAATCCACCCGCAGGACTATTGCCTTCACATTGCCATCGGCGATGGCCGTCAGAATATGCCCGGCGATGGTGTCGCCGCCCGCGGTGCCGTTGGGCTGCTCGCCATCGACGATTTCGCCTACCACGGGGATGACCGCGATGGGCGCGCCGCTGGTCGGGGCCGGATTGTTGGCCAGCCAAGCGTCATAATCAATGGCGTTGAAGGCCCAGGGCTGCGTGTCATCGGGCCGCCCCGCGATTTCGCCGACGCGCTGTTCAAAGGCGAGCCGCCCGCCGATCTTGTCGACCAGCCCGGCCCGGAGTGCAGCGGTCGCCAGGTCGCCCTGTGCCGCCAGCGTCGGGGCAACGGGGTTGGCGATGAATTCGGCCAGCTTGGCCTTGGGCCGTGCCTTGGCTACATCGGCCTGCCATTTGGTCCAGATGACATCGACATAGGCGCGCGCAGCGGCTTCGGCCTCGGGCGACTGGTCGCTACGGATGAAGGGTTCGACCGCACTTTTGAAGGTGCCAACCCGATAGACATTGGCGGTGACGCCCAGCTTGTCGAGCAATTCCTTATAATAAAGATTGGTCCCGCCTGGCCCGGTAATCAGCGCGCCGCCGATGGGATCGACCCAGATTTCGCTGGCGTGCGCAGCGAGTTGATAGGCATCATCACCATAGGCTGAGGCAAAAACCAGCACCGGTTTTTTCGCCGCGCGAACTTTGCCAATGGCTTCACCGACTTCGGCAAGCGCAACCTGGCCGCCGCCGAGGAAGCTGTCCAGATCGAGCACCACCGTCTTGACGCGCTTGTCGGTCGCTGCCGTTTCGAGCGCGTGGACCACGTCGCGAACGCGATATTCGCGCACGGGCATGCCCCCCGCACCGGTCAGCGCGGCAAAGGGGTCAACATCGGCCGGCTGCTCGCTGAGCACGCCTTCGAGTTTGAGCAGCAGCGCGCCTTCGCTGACCGGCAGTACGGCATTTGGCCGCGCGGTGAGCAGGCCGAACAGCACCACGAAGAACAGCAGAAGGAACAATAGCGCCAGCGCGTCTTTAATCGCGACGAGCAGTCGCCACACCTTGCGCGGAAAGCTGACGCCGTCGGTCGGCGGCGGCGGCGCGCGCCGGACGGGAGCCGAAGGCGGCACGGAGGCAGGGGCGGGCGCGGCGATATCGTTCATGCCTCTATAGCTAGGGGTGGCCCAGCCGCTTGGCAATGGCGGGTTCGACGGGAAACCGTCCCGTTCCGACCGGCGTCAATGCAGCCATCCGGCATCGCGATACCAGGCGGCGGTGGCGGCGAGACCCGCGGCGAAGGCGATTTCGGGTGTCCACAGCGCCGGATCAGGCCGCTTGTCGGGGTCGCTGACCCAGTCAGGATGCGCCATATAGGCGGCGCGGTCGGGGGTCAGTTTGGCGCGGTCGCCGCGTGCCAACCGGTCGGCGTGGGCCGCAAGCTTGAGTAGCGGGCGCGGCGCGCTGAACCGCAGCGCGCCGTTGCGGCCCACGGCGGCGGCAATCGCCGCGCCCATGTCGCGGTGCGACATGCCGCCGCCGGTGCCATCGTCAACCTCATACAGCGCGCCGGCCGGGAAATCGGACGTGACGGCCAGCGTGACCAGCAGCTTGGCAAGATCGGTCGCATGGATCCATGATCCACGCCCCGCTGGCGGCAGCGGGACGAAGCCCTTTTGCGCCATTTTGAACAGCTCCAGCATATCGCCATCGCGGGGGCCATAAACGCCGGGCGGGCGGACGATGGCCCACGGCAGCGGTGCGGCGCGCACCGCATCTTCGGCCCCCGCTTTGGACCAGCCATAGTTGGACAGCGCCGGTTCGCGTGCGGCTAGGCTGCTGACGTGGACGAACCGAGCGACCTTCGCGCGCGCCGCCGCGTCGGTCACCGCCTGCGTGCCAGCGATATTGGCGGCGGCAAAGGCAGCGCGGTCGGGCACGTTCACCGCCCCGGCGATATGCACGACCGCGTTTGCTCCGGCGCAAAGCCGGTCGAGCGCTGCCGCGTCGTCGAGTGCGCCCGCGATCCACGCCACCCCTGCGCGTTCGCCCTGCGGTCGGCGGGCGAGGGCGCGAACGGGCACGCCCCGCGCCGCGGCCACATCCAACACATGGCTGCCGACGAATCCCGTCGCGCCGGTGACGGCAATGGTCACAGCAGCACCAGATGGTTACGGTGCACCAGCGCGCTGCGCGGGGCATAGCCGAGTGCCGCCTCCTGCGCGTCGCGGCCCAGTCCCTTGATGCGGATGGCATCGCGCACCGGATATTCGGACAGGCCGCGTGCGATCGGATGGCCGTCGGGTCCGTCGATTTCCAGCACGTCGCCGCGCTCGAACTGGCCCGTAATGGCGGTTACCCCAGCGGCGAGCAGGCTCGCCCCGCCGCGCAGCGCCTTGGCCGCGCCCGCGTCAATGGTCAGGCGGCCCTTGGCGGTCAGCCCTCCCGCCAGCCACGCCTTGCGCGCCGTCGCCCCGCGCTCGGCCGCGAACAGCGTGTGGCGCGCGGGTGTGGACAAAGGGTGTTCGATCCGGCCCGACACAATGGCGAGGTCGCACCCCGCACTCGCGGCGATGCGCGCGGCGGCGATTTTGGATACCATCCCGCCCGAACCCATGCCGCTGGCCGAACGATTGTCAGCCATGGCTTCGATGGCAGCATCGATGCGTTCCACGCGCGCGATATGCTGTGCGTCGGGGTTGGCAGGGTTGCGGTCATACAGGCCGTCGATGTCGGACAGCAGAATGACGCCGCCCGCGCCCGCCGCCTGCGCCACGCGTGCCGCCAGCCGGTCATTGTCGCCAAAGCGGATTTCTTCCGTCGCGACGCTGTCATTCTCATTAATCACCGGGACGACGCCTAGCGACAGCAGCCGGTCGAGCGTCGCGCTGGCGTTGAGGTAGCGCCGCCGGTCCTCCAGATCATCAAGCGTCACCAGCATCTGTGCTGCCGTCAGCCCTTCGGCGGCGAGCAGTTCGGCCCACACGCCTGCGAGCGCAATCTGCCCCGTTGCTGCGGCGGCCTGTGCATCCTCCAGCGAAGCGCGGCCGCCCTTGGGCAGGTTCAGACGGCGTGCGCCAAGTGCAATGGCGCCGGAGGATACTACCGCCACCTGCTGGCCAGCGCGGATTCGGGCGGCAATGTTGGCCACCACTCCCTCCAACCAAGGGCGCCTGACTGCGCCCGCATCGTCGACGAGCAGCGCCGACCCGATTTTCACAACTAGGCGCGCGGTGGTGGGGGGCAGGAACAGGGTCATTGCGGCGGGCGATAGCGCGGCGATGGTCGCAGGCCAAGCACAGACCAATCTCCCCCATCCCGCCCGTCCTGAGCCAGTCGAAGTACCGTTCTTTCTTTCAGCCATGGTCGAAGTGAAGGACAGCCCCTCGACAAGCTCAGGGCAGGCGGGTTTTGAAGGTGAGAGGGTTTAAACCGGCGACCATTCCCCCACGGCATCCCCCGCACCGTCGCCCTTGTCGCCGAAAATCGCGTCCTGCAGGGCGTCGAGTACCGCCGGGATGCCCGCACCGCTCGCGCCCGACAGCGCGAACACCGGTGCGCCGCTGGCCTCCGCCAGTTCCGCCGACAGCGCGGCGATGAGTTCGGCATCCAATGTGTCGACCTTGTTCAAGGCCACCACGACCGGCTTGTCGGTCAGGCCCGCGCCATAGGCGTCGAGCTCGTCGCGGACGATGTGATAGCTGGTGGCGACATCCTCATCATTGGCATCGACCAGATGCAGCAACACACGGCAGCGTTCGATATGGCCGAGGAAGCGGTCGCCAATCCCCGCGCCATCCGCTGCGCCTTCGATCAAGCCGGGGATGTCGGCGACGACAAATTCTTGGCCCCGGTGGCTGACCACGCCCAGCTGGGGCCGGGTGGTGGTGAAGGCATAGGCACCGACCTTGGCCCCCGCATTGCTCACGGCATTGATAAAGGTTGATTTGCCCGCATTGGGCAGGCCGACAAGGCCTGCATCGGCGAGCAGTTTGAGCCGCAGCCAGACATAGCATTCCTCGCCCGGCCAACCCGGGCCATGCTGGCGCGGCGCGCGGTTGGTGGAGCTTTTGTAGCTCGCATTGCCGCGCCCGCCGTCGCCGCCGCGCAAAAACATCACGCGCTCACCGGGCTTGGTCAAGTCGAGCAGCAGCGTGCGCTCCTCGTCATCGGCCAGCACCTGCGTGCCCACCGGCACCTTGATGACGATATCATCGCCGCCCGCGCCGGTCTGGTTGCGCCCCGCGCCCGGCGTGCCGCGCGGCGCCTTGAAATGCTGGGTATAGCGAAAGTCGATGAGGGTATTCAGCCCCTCGACCGCCTCGAAAATAATGTCGCCGCCCTTGCCGCCATTGCCGCCGTCGGGGCCACCATATTCGATGAACTTCTCGCGGCGAAAGGCAACGGCACCGGGGCCGCCGTCACCGGACTTTACGAAAATCTTGGCCTGGTCGAGGAAATGCATGGAGTTCTATCTATTGCCAAATTCCCGTTCGCCTCCAGCGAAGTCGAGAGGCCGGGAGGTCGCGCGCGCCTTCGGGGTGTCTCGACTACGCTCGACACGAACGGAGAGGGATTGGCGGCTCCCTTAGGCGAGGTGCGGCAAAAACGCGAGTCTAGCAGCAATCCTTGTCGGACTTAGCCGCGTGAAACTTGGCTATCCGCCCCTCGATCAGCTCGCACGCAAGGGTCCGTGACGTATCGCGCGGCAGACCTAGCGCCGCCGCCATCGGCGCGCTCGTTTGCGCATCGCCCAGCGCCATCAAGACCACCACCAGCGGGTCTTCGAGCATCACCCGCTTTTCGTCGGCGTCGGGCGTCAGGTCGTCGATCAAACGGTGGATTGCGGCCACCACCGGGTCGAGCGCGTCTTCATTGCCGGTCAGCAGCATCCAGCTGGCGAGCGCCCCCGCGCCGCCCTGGTTAAAGGCGTCAAAGGCCATGTCGACAATGGCCCGCACGTCGCGGTGACCCAGCTCGTCGCCGCGCATCGTCTCGCCGATGGTCGCGCACACCCCTTCGGTCAGGAAGCCGGCAAGATCCTTTTGCAGCCCGGCGGCGCTGCCGAAATGGTGGAGCAAATTGGCGTGGGTGCGGCCGATGCGCGCGGCGACGGCCTTCAGCGTTACGGCCTGCGGTCCCGCCTCGAGCAAAATGTCGCGCGCCGCGACCAGCGCCTGCCCGCGGCTTTCTTCGGGCGACAGGCGTTTGCGCGGGGCGAGTTCAGCTATTGACATAAATGTAAGTTACCCGTTAATCTTGCGACGTTAAAGCCGACTTCTCCCGATTCTCTTTCGCTTGGAATGTCAATATGTCCAGCCCTTCGCTTTCTCCGACCCCCGCCGACCTCACCATCACGCCGCGCGACATTCGCTTTGGCCGTGCGGCGAAGCAAAAGCGCTGGTGGCTGGGCGGCGATCCCATCGGCTCCTCGTTGTTCACCGCGCTGTCGGTTACCTTTCCGCAGGGCGAGGCGATGTTTATCGAAGCGGTGAAAGCGCACCGCGAGGGCGTGCCGCGAAAGCTGGCAGGCGAAATCCGCGCCTTTGTGCAGCAGGAGGTGATCCACAGCCGCGAACATGTGGTCTTCAACCGCAAGATTGCCGAAACCGGTTATGATCTGTCGCCGCTCCAGGCCGATGTTGAACATATCATGGCGTTGATCAAAGAGCGCCCGGCCATCATCAATCTGGCCGCGACGATCGCGCTTGAACATTATACCGCGGTACTGGCACAATTGTTCCTCAAGGACCCGTCGATCTTTGACGGTGCCGATCCCGAGTGGGCCGATATGTGGCGTTGGCACGCGATTGAAGAGATTGAGCATAAGGGCGTCGCCTATGACACCTGGCTGCACGCGACGCGCCACTGGTCGCGCACGAAGCGCTGGAACGTCAAGACGCGGCTGATGCTGATCATCACGGTCATGTTTTGGGCGAAGCGCATCAAAGGGATGAAGGCGCTGCTGAAGCAGGACGGGCTCACCGGCTGGCGCGTCAATGCGCGCATCGCTTGGTATATGCTTGGCAATCCGGGGCTGCTGCGGCGGATTTTCGTGCCCTGGGCGGCCTATTTCCTGCCCGGCTTCCACCCATGGAACCATGACGATCGCGCGCTGATCGGCAAATATGACAGCGCCTATGCCGATGCCAAAATGCCGTCGAGCGTGGAATTGGCAAAGGCGGCCTGAGCGGTTAGGCGGGGTGGATGACCCCGCCAACCCTTAAAACGCCCCGCTTGCGGCTGCGCGAACAGCGCCTTTCCGACAAAGCCGACCATGTCGCGATGTGGGCCGATGCGCGCGTCACGCGTTTCATCGGTGGCGAACCGCGCGATGAAACACTGAGCTGGAGCAAATTCCTCGCCGCCGCCGGGCTGTGGCCGGTGATGGGCTTTGGCTATTGGGTGTTTGCTGACAAAGTGAGCGACCGGCTGATCGGGATGGGCGGCCTCTCCTATTTTGCGCGCGGTGTGCCGCTGCTCGAAGACGTGCCCGAAGCAGGCTGGGCGCTTGACGCCGACCATTGGGGGCAGGGCCTGGCGACCGAGGCAATGGCGGCGGTGCTGGCGTGGGCCGATGCCAACCTCGCCGCGCGCGAAATCCGCTGCATCATCAATCCCGGACACGGCGCATCCGAAGCGGTGGCGACGAAGTTGGGGTTCGCGGTGATCGGGCACCATGCGATGGAACCCGACCCGGTCAATGTGTGGGCGCGGGTAAATCCAAATCGTTCGTCACCCCGGACTTGATCCGGGATAACGCAGCACCGTCAGCTTGTTGTCCCGGATCAAGTCCGGGACGACGATGGCCTGCGTTCAGGCCAGCTCCACCACCAATATCCCGCCCTCGGCGCTGACCACGCGCACCTTGGCACCGGCGGCAGCATCAGGCCCGCGCACCGGCCATTCGCCGTCCCCGATCTTGGCGCGCCCCCGCCCGTCCTGGATCGCGGTCACCAGCGTCACCACTTCGCCGACATAGCGTCCGCCGCGCTGGTTGAGCAGCGGGTCGGTGGTTTCGATGGGGTTGTCCTTCATATATTTGCGCGCCCAGAACACGGCGGCGATGGACAGCACGGCGAACAGGGCGATTTGTCCGGCAAAGGGGATGGGCAGCACCCATGCGATCAGCCCGGTGATGATCGCCGCCCCCGCCAGCCAAATCAGGAAAAATCCCGGCAGCAGCATTTCGAGCACGCCGAGCGCCAGCCCGATCGACAGCCAGAACCAGTGCGGGTCAATCCCTTCGAGCCAACCGTTCATGTTCAACGCCCCTCACCCATTTTGCCGATGGCATCCTTGGCGATTTCGCCGATGCCGCCCAGCGTGCCGATCAGCTGCGTCGCCTCGACCGGGAACAAGATTGTCTTGGCATTGGGCGAGGTCGCAAATTGGCCCACGGCTTCTACATATTTTTGCGCGATGAAGTAATTGATCGCCTTGGCGTCGCCGCCGGCGATGGCGTCGGACACCAGCCGCGTCGCGGTGGCTTCGGCCTGCGCCGCGCGTTCGCGTGCCTCGGCGTCGAGGAAGGCCGACTGGCGGCGGCCTTCAGCCTCCAGAATCTGCGCCTGCTTCAATCCTTCGGCGCGGTTGATTTCATTCTGCCGCGCGGCTTCGGATTCGAGGATGGTCGCGCGCTTTTCGCGCTCGGCCTTCATCTGCCGCGCCATGGCGTTGCTGATGTCAGCGGGCGGACGGATGTCCTTGACCTCGACCCGGGTGATTTTCACGCCCCAGGGTGTCGTCGCATCGTCAACCACGTGCAGCAGCCGTGCGTTGATCTCGTCGCGCTTGGACAGGGTTTCGTCGAGATCCATCGACCCCATGACCGTGCGCAGGTTGGTGGTCGTCAGGTTCATGATCGACAGATAGAGATCGCTGACCTCATAGGCCGCCTTGGGCGCGTCGAGCACTTGGAAGAAAACCACGCCGTCGACCGCGACCATGGCGTTATCTTTGGTGATGATTTCCTGCCCGGGAATGTCGAGCACCTGCTCCATCACATTCACCTTGCGCCCGACCCGATCCATGAATGGGATGATGTAGTTAAATCCCGGCTGTGCGGCGTAAGTGAAGCGACCAAATCGCTCAATCGTATAAACAAAGCCTTGCCGGACCACAGTCACGCCCATCATAACAATGATGACGGCGAAGCCCAAAACCGCCAGAACGAAATACTGCATGAAATCCTCCCCGAGTGGTGAAGCAACATTGCCAAGCGCGGCGGCGCGCGCCAAGCATATTCGGACATGACGGTTAATTTTGCCCCACCGCCGCGCTCGCTGCTCTATGTTCCTGCCGCCAATGCACGCGCGCTGGAAAAGGCGCGCGGGCTCGCTGCCGACATGCTGATCATCGATCTGGAAGACAGCGTGCCGGTTGACCGCAAGGCCGAAGCGCGCGACGCGATGCGCGCAGCCTTGGCGCTGGGCTATCCGGGCAAGCGGGTGGCGGTACGGATCAACGCGCACGGGCATCCCGAACAGGCGGCCGATCTTGCCGCAATAGTTGGGGTCGCATGCGACGCCATTGTAGTGCCCAAGGTTGATGCGACTGGCGAACTTGCCGCGCCTGCCGCGCTGGGCAAGCCGCTGTTCGCAATGATCGAGAGCCCGGCGGGCGTCTATGCCGCGCGCGACATTGCCGCGCATGTCAGCGTCGCGGCGTTGGTGGCCGGTCTCAACGACCTCGCGATCGAACTGAAGCTCCCTGACGTCACCGACCGCAGCGCGATGGCGCTTGCGATCCAGACGATCGTGCTGGCGGCGCGCGCGGGTGGCAAGCTGGCGTTTGATGGGGTCTATAACGCCATCGATGATGCCGCAGGCTTCGCCGCCGAGGCCGCCGAAGGTCGCCGACTGGGCTTCGATGGCAAGACGCTGGTGCACCCGTCGCAGGTCGACCCATGCAACGCCGCCTTTGCACCGACCTCCGCCGAAATCGAGGAAGCCGAGGCGATTATCGCTGCCGCGACCGGCGGCGCGCAGCGGTTTCGCGGGCGGATGATCGAGGATATGCACGTCGCGCAGGCCCGCGCGCTGCTAGCGCGCAAAAACATCTGACTCGCGCTGTTAGCGCGCAAAAACATCTGACCAGCGCTGCTGGCGCGCGTCTTGCGCTGACGCCAAGCGCGTGGCAACGCTGCGCGCCATGATCACACGCGCCTTGCTCGCCGCCGCTGCGGCCTTCGCCCTTGCCCCCATCGCGGTCGCGCAGACCGATAAGCCGGTTACCGAGGCCGAACTCGCCGCGCATATCGACATCCTTGCCAGCGACATTTTCGAAGGGCGCGCGCCGGGGACGACGGGCGAATATCGCACCATCGCCTATGTCACGGGCGAATGGGCGAAGGCGGGATTGGTCCCGGTGCCGGGCAGCGCGACGCCGTGGCTACAACCGGTGCCGCTGGTCGAAACCAAAAATCTGGGCGGGACAGCCAGCTTTCGCCGCGATGGCCGCGCCATCGCGCTGGAAGACGACGGCATATTGCTGGCCAGCCGCACCGCCAGCGCCGAGCTCAAAGATTTGCCGGTTGTCTTTGTCGGCTATGGCGTCGATGCGACCGGCAAGGTCGCCGCGGATGTGCGCGGCAAAATTGCCGTCATGCTGTTCGACAATGCGCCCTTTGGCACCAACCTCCCGCGCTATCGCGACCGGCGGCGGTTGCTGGGCGAAGCAGGCGCGGCGGCGGTGCTGGTGGTTGCGGGGGAGAGCCTGCCCTGGGCGCAGCTCAAAGGCGCGCTGATGAACGCCAACATCGCGCTCGCCAGCAACGCGGCGAGCGGCCCCGGGGTGAGCGGTTTCCTTGCCCCTACCGCGTTTGACACGCTGGTCACACGTGCGGGCGAAAAATCGGATGAACTGCGCGCTGCCGCCAAAAGCCCCGACTTTGTTGCGCGCGATCTGGGGATCCGCGCCGACGTGACGGCGGCGACCGCCATCCGTGCTTTCGACAGCCACAACATCGTCGGCAAACTGCCGGGCGCCAAGCCCGACGGTAAGGCCATCGTCATCATGGGTCATTGGGATCATCTGGGCTTTTGCCGCCCCGAAGGCGCGCCCGACCGCATTTGCAACGGCGCGGTTGACAATGCCAGCGGCATCGCGGTGATGATCGAGGTCGCCAAACGGCTGGGGCGGGGCGCGCGGCCCGACCGCGATATCTATTTCCTGGCCACCACGGCGGAAGAAAGCGGGCTACTGGGTGCCTATCATTTTGCCGACAATCCGGTGGTGCCGCTGACCGACATCACCGTTGCGCTCAACATCGATACCATTGCCATCAGCCCGCGCGGAACCCCGGTCGCGACCATCGGACGCGGCTCCGCCCCGCATGATGCGCTGGTTGCCGACGTCGCGACCAAGCTGGGGCGCAAGCTCGATACCGACGGTGAGGCTGACGCCTTTGTCCAGCGGCAGGACGGGTGGGCGTTCGGCGCCAAAGGCGTGGTGTCGCTGATGGCGGGCGGCAGCTTTTCGGACATGGCGCTGCTGCAAGCCTTCCTCGGCAGCAACTACCACGGCCCCGCTGACCAGCCGGGCCAGCCCTATCCGCTTGGCGGCGCGGCCGAAGATGCCGACCTCCATGTCGCGCTGGCGCGGGCGTTTGGCAGCACCAAGCGGTGGGCGGGGACAGCGAAAGAATAGGCGCCCAACCCCCGTCGTCATGCTGAACTTGTTTCAGCATAACAAGCCTATGTCCGCCTGTTGTCCTGAAACAAGTTCAGGACGACAAAGCTAGCCTACTAAGCCGCCACTTTCGCCCGCTCGCTCATTTCCTGGTTGAGCATTTCGGCAAGCAGGAACGCCAGCTCCAGCGATTGCGCGGCATTCAAACGCGGGTCGCAATGGGTGTGATAGCGGTCCGATAGCCCTTCGTCGGTAATTGCCACCGCGCCGCCGGTGCACTCGGTGACATTCTGCCCGGTCATTTCGGCATGAATGCCGCCCGCGTGTGTGCCTTCGGCGCGGTGCACGGCGAAAAAGCCGCGTACTTCGGCCAAGATACGGTCGAACGGCCGCGTCTTATAGCCGCTCGCGGCTTTGATGACATTGCCGTGCATCGGATCGCACGACCAGACGACGGGGTGCCCCGATGCCTTGACCGCGCGCACCAGCTTGGGCAGCCCGGCCTCAATCTTGTCATGGCCATAGCGGGTGATCAGCGTCATCCGCCCCGGCACATGGCCGGGGTTGAGCGTATCGAGCAGGCGCAAAAGCGTGTCGGGCTCCAGGCTCGGCCCGCACTTCATGCCGATGGGATTGCCGATGCCGCGCAGATATTCGACATGCGCGCTGCCCTCAAAGCGGGTGCGGTCCCCCACCCACAGGAAATGCGCCGACGTGTCGTACCAGCCGCCGGTCAGCGAATCCTGCCGCGTCAGCGCCTGCTCATAGGGCAGCAGCAGCGCTTCATGGCTGGTGAAGAAGCTGGTGCCCTTGATCGCTGGCACGGTTTCTGGCGTCACCCCGCATGCTTCCATAAAGGCGAGCGCTTCGGAAATGCGTGCGGCGGTTTCCTGATATTTCTTGGCCCATGGGCTGCGTCCCATGAAATCGTGCGTCCAGCTGTTAACCTGGTGCAAATTGGCATAGCCGCCGTTGGCGAAGGCACGCAGCAGGTTCAGCGTCGCCGCCGACTGGCTATAGGCCTTGACCATGCGCTGCGGCTCGGGTTCGCGCGCGACAGCGTCAAACGCAATGTCGTTGATGATGTCGCCATAATAGCTCGGCAGCGAAACATCGCCTTGCACTTCAATGTCGCTCGAACGCGGCTTGGCAAATTGGCCTGCCATGCGCCCCACCTTCACCACCGGCAGCTTGGACGCAAAGGTCAGCACGACCGCCATCTGCAGCAGCACGCGAAAGGTGTCGCGGATATTATTGGGGTGAAATTCGGCGAAGCTTTCGGCGCAGTCGCCGCCCTGGAGCAAAAACGCCTTGCCCTCGACCACGCGCGCCAATTCGCGCGTCAGGTCGCGCGCTTCGCCCGCAAACACCAGCGGCGGATAGTTGCCCAGCTCGCGCTCGGCCGCGGCCAGCGCGGCAGCGTCGCGATAGGCCGGCAAATGCCGGGCTTCGTGGTTGCGCCAGCTGTGTGGTTGCCAAGGTTGCGTCATCTTGCTTCAGTCCAAATTGTCACGGCAATGGGGGCAGCCCCATGGCGCGGTGGCGGCGATAAGGCAAGTCAAAGGCCGCGCCGTTGCCGATCATGCCGTCAACCAGCGCGATAGTTACGCCAAATCTGCGCCATCGTGAAACAAGATTTCTCACTATGGGAAATCGACTGGCTTTGGGTTAAGTTGCGCATTGGGTCGCGCCTGACAAAAAACAGAACGGGCAGGATGAGATGAATTGGCTGGCGGATGGGGCGTGGCTTGGCCACGTCGGCATATTGCTGCTTATCTCGGCGGTGTTGGCCTCGCGCGAACCGGTGCGCTCGACGCTGTTCGGCCTCGGCGCGCTGTTTGGCGTTGCCACCAGCATTTTCGTGATCAACCGGCCATCCTATGCACTGCTGTTCAGCCTGCTCGTGGTGGCGATGCTGCTCAAATATGCGCTGCGCGCGCTAAAGCGCGCCGATGTGCGCTTCACGGCCGATGACGCGGCGCTGCGCGAGGCGCATTTTAGCGGGCTCGAGCCGGTCACCGCACGGCGGCTGATTGACGAAGGGCATTGGATAGAAGCCTCGCGCGGTGATGTGCTCATCCACCAGGCACAGGCTGCGCCATGCCTTTTCTTCATTGCGGCGGGTGCCGCCGAGGTGGTGCGCGACGAAGTGAACGTTGGGCAATGCACGGCGGGCGACTTGGTCGGCGAAGCCACGGTCGTTGACGGCGGCAGTGCGACCGCCACCGTGCGGCTGATCACCAACGCGCGGCTGTGGTTTGTACCGGCAGAGCGGCTGCGCGCTTTTCTTGAAGCCAATCCGGCGGCGCGCGCCGTTTTGCAGGATGGCTTTGCCCAAGCCTTGCGCAGCAAGCTGGGCGATGCCAATGCCCGCGCAGCCCAATCGGGGCTGACGGCGGGCGGAGCAGCATGACGACGCTTTATGGAATTCCGAATTGCGACACGGTGAAAAAGGCGCGGCGGTGGCTCGATGCGGCCGGGATTGCGCATCATTTTCATGACTTCCGCAAGGACGGGCTGGATGCCGCGCGGCTGAACGGGTGGGTTGCAACGCTCGGCTGGGAAGTGCTGCTCAACAAGAGCGGTACGACGTTCCGCAAGCTGCCCGACGATGCCAAGGCCGATTTGGATGTTGCTAGGGCCAGCACCCTGATGCTGGCTGAGCCGGCGATGATCAAGCGGCCGGTGGTGGAATATCCCGGCGGTCTGCTGGTCGGCTTCAAGGAAGACGAATGGGCGGCGCGCCTCGTGTGAGCGCCGTCTTGCATCTGTCATGTGCGGGTGCAAGGTCGCGGGCATGCGCCTGCTCCTCGCTCTTCTCGCCCTGCTGCTGCCCATGACTGCCGCTGCTAAACCCATTGTCATTGCGCATCGCGGCGCGTCCGGCGAACGCCCCGAACATACGCTGGCGGCCTACAGCCTTGCCATCGAGCAGGGCGCGGATTTCATCGAGCCTGATTTGGTGCTGACCAAGGATGGCGTGCTGGTGGCGCGGCACGAAAATGAAATTTCGGAAACCACCGACGTCGCCGACCGCCCCGAATTTGCGCCCCGCAAAGCGACGAAAGTCATCGACGGTGAGAGCTTTATCGGCTGGTTCACGGAGGATTTTACGCTCGCCGAATTGAAAACGCTGCGCGCCAAGGAACGGCTGCCGCAATTGCGCGGGGCGAATACTGCTTATGACGGGCAATATGAAATCCCGACCTTTGACGAGGTGCTGGCGCTGGCGCGCGATGAAGGGAAAAAGCGCGGGCGCGTGATTGGCGTCTATCCCGAAACGAAGCATCCCAGCTATTTCGTGGGCATTGGCTTGCCACATGAAGCACCGTTGCTTGCCGCGCTTGAACGCTTTGGCCACCGCGGTCGTGACGCGCCCATCTTCATCCAGAGCTTTGAGGTCAGCAATCTGGTCACACTGCTCGGCAAGACGCGCGTGCGACTTATCCAGCTGATGGCCGAATCGGGCGGCCCGCCCGACCTTCCAGATCGAAGCTATGCGGCGATGGCTACGCCAGAGGGACTTTCGGTCGTCGCAGGCTACGCCGATGGCATCGGCGTTGCCAAAGCGATGGTCATCCCGCGCGCGGCTGACGGCAAGCTCGGCACCCCGACCACGCTGGTTGCCGACGCGCGCAAGGCGGGGCTCGCCGTCCACGTCTGGACGTTCCGCCGCGAAAATTATTTCCTGCCCGCCGAGCATCGCAGCGGCCCGGACCCGCGCAGCGCGGGTGATCTAGTGGCTGAGATCCGGGCCTTCCTCGCCACCGGCATCGATGGCCTGTTCAGCGACAATGTGACCGAGGCGGTGGCGGCGGTCAGCGGGTTGGCGGCGCGCCCCAGATAAACACTTTGTCCAGCGGCTTGCCGAACACCTCGGCGATGCGGAACGCGACTTCCAGGCTGGGGGAATATTTGCCTTGCTCGATGGCGGCGATGGTCTGGCGCGTCACGCCAACGCGCTCGCCGAGCTCCGCCTGTGTCATTTCGCCGCTCAAAAAGCGCAGCGTACGGATGTCATTGGTGAAGGGGAGCGCCACGCCTCACGCCTCACGCCGATAGAGCCACAGCTGCGCGCCGATGCGGATCAGTTCGGAAAAGACGACCACGCCGAGCAGGCTGTAGAGCAATGTCACCCGGTCATAGCCGCTGAAAATCAGCCACACGCACAGCCACATGCCCAGCACTGCCGGATAATAGGCATAATGGGTACCACGCCAGTGAATCGACCGTTCGCGCTCGTCGGCGGCGGCATGCGCCTCGCTCGGGTTGCGTGCGGCGATAAAGCCGATGACGACCGACATGGCGATAATGATGCCGATGGTGCTGATGATCAGCAGCCCGCCGCTCGCCGCCAGATGTTCGGGGCCGCGCGGCAGCACCGTGTGCGAATGGATGAAGAACCAGCCAAAGGCGGCAACCATCACCACCAGCGCCACCCAATGCTTCTTCTCTCGAAAAGTCATGACCCAACTCCATGTCGATTTCATTTGACGTAATGTTATATAAAACAAACATTGAGTCAAATGAAATCGACACGCTAGCGCTTCTGCCTTTTGCCACGCGGCTTTCCCCGCTAGACGCGGCATCCATGTCCACGCTTCCCAAAACGCTCACGCTCGACACCTCGACGAGCCGCGCCAACCCGATGCCGCAGCCAATGAAGCGGCTGACCGTGCCGCGCATTCGCCAACGCAAGGGCGGCGAGCCGCTCGTCATGCTCACGGCTTACACGGCGCGCATGGCGCAGCTGTGCGACCCCCACTGCGACATGCTGCTGGTCGGCGATTCGCTGGCGCAGGTCATCTACGGGCTGCCGCACACCGTCGCCGTGACGATGGAGATGATGGCGCTGCACGGCGCGGCGGTGGTGCGGGGCAGCTATCACGCCGCCGTCATCGTCGACATGCCCTTTGGCTCCTACGAAGCCTCGCCCGAGCTCGCGTTCACCAACGCGTCGCGGCTGCTCAAGGAAACCGGCGCTGCAGGCGTCAAGCTGGAGGGCGGTAAGGTGATCGCCCCGACTATCGAATTTCTAACGCAGCGCGGCATTCCGGTGATGGGCCATGTCGGGCTAACGCCGCAGGCGGTGAACATCCTGGGCGGCTATGGCGTGCGCGGCAAGAGCGAGGAAGAGGCGCGCGCGATTGTCGAAGATGCGGTGGCGGTCGCCAAGGCCGGGGCCTTTGCGTTGGTCATCGAAGGGGTGATGGAATCGATCGCCATTGAAATCACGCAGCGCGTGCCTTGCCCCACCATCGGTATCGGCGCGTCGGCACAGTGCGACGGGCAAGTGCTGGTGACCGACGATATGCTGGGCATGTTCGACCGCGTCCCCAAATTCGTGAAACGCTATCAAGATATGGCCGCGGTCGTGACCGGCGCGGTCGCCGACTATGCGAACGAAGTCAGGGCGCGTTCATTTCCGACCGAGCAACAACTGTACCGCGATTGAACCCGCGCCCGATGGCGCGGTCCTGCGAAAGGCTTGGCCTTTGCAGGGGCGCTCGCTATGGACACTCGCCACGCCGCTGCCCCGGCAGCGCATGACGCCATGATGGAGAATAGCCTTGGCCACCCGGCCCCCCACCAACGCCGCCCTGTTGCAAGAAGTCGACGACGCCGTCCGCAAGGATGCGCTTGACAATTTCGCGCGCCGTTACGGCCGCTGGATCATCGCGCTGGTCGTTGCCGGGCTGCTGGGCTTCGGCGGCTATTTGTTCTGGCAGAACCAGCAGGCCGCCGCCGCCGGAGAAAAGGGTGAGGCGCTGGTCGCTGCGTTCGACAAGCTGAAGGGCGGCGACACCAAGGGCGCCAGCGCGGCGCTCGACGCCATCAAGGCCGACGCCACCCCCGCCTACCGCGCCGCCGCCACCATCCAGCTCGCCAATTTGCGCGCTGCCGAGGGTGATCGCAAAGCCGCCGCCGCGTTGCTGGCCGCGGTTGCCGCCGACACGGCCGTTGACCAGTCGATCCGCGACATGGCGCTGATCCGCCAGACCGCACTGGAATTTGACACGCTGAAGCCGGAAGTCGTCATTGCACGGCTCGCGCCGATTGTGGGGAGCACCGACCCCGTGTCCGCCTGGTACCCCAGCGCGGCTGAGCTCACCGCCATCGCCCATTATCAGGCGGGCCGCTTTGAACAGGCCGGTGACCTCTATGCAAAAATAGCCAAGATCAAGGACATCCCGCCGGCGCTGCAATCGCGCACCATCCAGATGGCGGGCATGCTGGGCGTCGACGCGGTCGAGGACCGGGCGTTGACGGCGGCACAGAAGGACGGACAGAATGCAAAATAAGCGTGGCGGGATGATGCGGCGATTGGGTGCGGTGATGTTGGCGGCGATCCCGCTGGCGGGATGCGGGGTGCTTGGCGGCGGCGACGGTGGCCCCAAGACGCCGACCATCGGCAACCGTGTGTCGATCCTGTCGAACGACGCCAGCGTGAAACTCGATCCGACCATTGCGGGACAGGCCGTGCTGGTCCCCGATGCACAGGCCAATGCCGACTGGCCGCAATCGGGCGGCAATGCGTCGAAATCGATGGGGCATGTCGCGCTGGGCAACAGCCGCACGCAAATCTGGTCGGCCAGCATCGCGGGCAACAGCAACAAGGTGCGGCTCGCCTCGCCGCCAGTGGTGGCGGGCGGACGGTTGTTCGCCATTGGCACTGACGCGCAGGTCCATGGCTTTGCCGCTGACACCGGCGCGGCTTTGTGGCGCGTCAGCATCGGGTCGGAAGGGCGCGACTTTGCCGATTCACTGTTTGGCGGCGGCGTCGCGGCGGATGGCGCCTTTGTCTATGCTACCAGCGGGGTGGGTGATGTCGCGGCGATCAATGCCGAAACCGGGGCGGTGCTGTGGAAGGTCAAGCCGGCCGGTCCGCTGCGCGGTGCCCCGACGGTGGCGTTCGGCAGCGTTTATGCGATGACGCAGGACAACCAGATTATTGCGCTGTCCGCCGCCGATGGCGCGGTGCAGTGGCAGGCGTCGGCCTCGCTCCAGGCGGGCAGCGTGTTTGGTGCAGGCTCCCCCGCCGCCGGACAGGGCACCATCGTGGCGGGCTATTCTTCGGGCGAGGTTCAGGCCTATCGCTATGAAAACGGACGCGATCTGTGGGACGATGCGTTAGCGCGGACCAGCATGGCCCTGTCGGTGGCAACGCTGACCGATGTGGACGCCGACCCGGTGATCGACCGTGGCCGCGTCTTTGCGCTGGGGCAGGGTGGGCGCATGGCGTCTTACGAACTACTGACCGGGCAGCGCAGTTGGGAAATTTCGATTGCCGGTATTTCCACACCGTGGGTGGCGGGCGAGTGGATTTACGCGGTGACCGATGACAGCAAACTGCTGTGCATCGCCCGCGCGACTGGCAAGGTGCGCTGGATTGGGCAACTCGCTCGCTTTCGCGACGAGGAAGACAAGGAAGGTCCGATCCGCTGGACCGGTCCGGTGCTCGCGGGCGGGCGGCTGATCCTGGTCAACACCGAAGGCCAGCTGGCCGAAGTGTTGCCCGAAGATGGCAGCATCGCCGCAACGCAGGAATTGAAGTCGCCCCTGTCGCAGCCGCCGATTGTGGCGGGCGGCGTGCTGCTGCTGCTCGACGACAGCGGGCGGATCACGGCGTGGCGCTGAACCGCCTGAAGAGGGGATAAGCCATGGCGCGGCAGGCCCGTGTGGCCATCATTGGCCGCCCCAATGTCGGCAAATCCACGTTGTTCAACCGGTTGGTTGGCAAGCGGTTGGCGCTGGTCGATGACCAGCCGGGGGTGACGCGCGACCGGCGTGAGGGCGATGCTGACCTCCTCGGCCTTAAATTCCTGATCGTCGACACCGCCGGATTTGAAGAGGATGACCCGGCCAGCCTTCCCGGCCGGATGCGTGCGCAGACCGAAAAGGCCGTGCAGGACGCCGACGTCGCGCTGTTCATGATCGATGCCCGCGCCGGGCTTACCCCCCTGGATGAAGAAATCGGGCGCTGGCTGCGCAGCCAGGCAACGCCGGTGGTGCTGGTGGCGAATAAGGCCGAAGGCAAGGCGGGTGAGCAAGGCGTGCTCGAGGCTTATGCGCTGGGCCTTGGCGATCCCATTCCCCTCAGCGCCGAACATGGTGAAGGCGTGGTCGATTTGTTCGATGCACTGCGGCCCCATGTCGAGCCGCCCGAAGATGAGGATGCGGCGCCCGCGTTCGACGAAGAGGACGAGCATGCCCCGCTCAAGCTCGCCATCGTCGGGCGACCCAATGCCGGCAAATCGACGCTGATCAACCGCATCATCGGCGAAGACCGGCTGATTACGGGACCCGAGGCCGGCATCACGCGCGATTCGATCCGCGTCGAATGGCAATGGACCGACGGCGACGGCCAGCTGCGCGAGATTCAGTTGTTCGATACCGCCGGCATGCGCAAACGCGCCAAGGTTCAGGAAAAGCTAGAAAAATTGTCGGTCGCCGACGCGCTGCACGCCATCGATTTTGCCGAAGTTGTGGTGTTGCTGCTCGACGCAACCAAGGGGCTGGAGGCACAAGATCTGCGCATCGCCGACCGCGTGCTCGACGAGGGGCGGGCGTTGATCGTCGCGCTGAACAAATGGGACGTCGCCGAAAATGCCAGCAGCCTGTTCAACGGCGTGCGGGCGGCGCTCGAGGAGGGGCTCGCCCAGGTCCGCGGCGTGCCGCTGCTCACCGTGTCGGGCGCGACGGGCAAAGGCATTGATGTGCTGCTGCGCGTCGCGTTCGAACAGCGTGCCATCTGGTCGCAGCGGGTGTCGACGGCCAAGATGAACCGCTGGTTTGAACGGGCGCGCGACGCCAATCCGCCGCCTGCGCCCGGCGGGAAACGGATCAAGCTGCGCTATATGACGCAGGCGCGCACGCGGCCGCCGACCTTTATCATCTTCGGCTCGCGGACTGATCTGTTGCCGCAAAGCTACCAGCGCTATCTGACCAACGGCATGCGCCGCGAGCTGGGCTTTGAAGGCGTGCCTATCCGCCTTAACTTTCGCAACAGCCGCAATCCGTTTGACGAGGATTGAGCAAAGGTGGTGACGGTGGATGCACGCGGCATGCGTTGCCCCTGGCCCGCCCTGCGGCTTGCGAAGACAATGCGCGCGCATAGCGAAGCGCTGCTGCTGGCCGACGATCCCAAGGCAGAAGGCGAAGCGGCGGCGCTGGCCGCGCTGCACGGCTGGCAGCTGTCGGTCCGCCGCGATGGCCCGATCTGGCACATCCGTGCGGCGCAGCTACCTCCCGCGCTAACCCGCCCGTAACCGCTTTTTTACGCATCGCTGCCATGACGGGTGGCAGGACCGTAGCGGTCCAAGGGCTATTGTGATGACGGATCAGGACCAGACGCTGATTGATTGGGACGAATATCGCGCCTCGCGCGCGCAGCTGGGGGCGGCCTTTGTTCGCATTCTCGGCTATTTCCGCGAGGATGGCACCAAATCAGTGCTCGCCATCGAAAATGCGATGCGTGAAGGCGATGCGCGCGGACTGGTAATGCCGGCGCACACATTGAAGGGCGAGTCGCGCCAATTCGGAGCCGAAACGCTGGCGCTACTGGCGGAAGATATCGAAACCTTCGCGCGCCGCTGCGTCGAAATGCGGGTGTCGCCCGAGGAATATCTGCCCAAGGTTGTCGGCCTGCGCTCGTTGTTCAACGCGACGCTCGACGCGCTAGAGGCCGAGACCAACCCGCTGGTTCAGCGCCGCCCGGTAACCGGCTTCGGCCGCGCCAAGGGATTTGCGGCTTAAACGCGCCAACCCATCGTCGTCCTGAACTTGGTTCAGGGCGACGGCGAGGATTTACTCCGACCCGGCATGCTCCGAATTGAGCTGGATGTAATTGGCAATACCCATGCGCTCGATCAGGTCGAACTGCTTTTCCAGCATATCGACATGCTCTTCCTCGCTGGCAAGGATGTGCGCAAACAGCTCACGGCTCACAAAATCCTGCACATTTTCGCAGTGAACAATCGCGCCCTTGAGCTGATCCAGCGCTTCATATTCCAGCTCGAGGTCGGCCTTCAATATTTCCTCGACCGTCTCGCCGATGCGCAGCCGGCCCAGCAATTGGAAATTGGGGAGCCCCCCCAGAAACAAGATCCGCTCGGCCAGCTTGTCGGCGTGCTTCATCTCGTCGATGGATTCGTGCCGCTCGAACGCGGCCAGCTTGGCCACGCCCCAATTGTCGAGCATCCGGTAATGCAACCAATACTGGTTGACGGCGGTGAGTTCATTCTTGAGCGTCTCGTTGAGCAGCTCGATTACCTTGGCGTCGCCCTTCATGTGACCTGTCCTGCTGATGTGTAATGGCCAGGGTCATAGCGCCGTCCGCACCATGCGAACAGCTAAAAATGGCCGAAAATCAATGTTTTTTGGCTATTGCGACTAGCAAGCAGTCGCGCGCTCGCGGCCGATAATGTCTCGCGCGAACGGCACGCACTGCCCGCATTTCACCTGGCAGCCGAGGTCGCGGTAGGCGCGTGCCGGGCTGCGCGCACCCTTTTGCACGGCTTCGCGGATTTCGCGTTCCCGAATGGCATTGCAAACGCAGACGATCACTGGCGCACCTCACTATTGCGAATCATTCGCTACTCTAAGTGCGAATGCCTCGCAATAGGTAAATGATCAGCGCCGCATTTTTTGCAATTGTCCGCGCGACAGGCTGCGCCACAGCCATTCGAGCGGGCCATAATGGAATAGCGCCAACCATGGCTTGGACCACAGCAACATTGCCGCCCAAATACCAAAGCAAAACAGATAGAGCGTAGGGCGCGACACGCTGGCGAACAGCCCGAGGCCGTAGCCATAAAAGATGGTGGTCATGACGATCGACGTGACCAGATAATTGGTAAAGGCCATCTGCCCCGCCGCCGCCAGCCGCGCAACGGCCCCGGCGCTTAGCCAGCTTTTGATCGCCAGCATGATTAGCGCCGCCCAGCCGACGGTCAGGATGAAATCAAACGGCATCGACAACGGGATATTGCTGCCGAAGACACTCGCCACCGAGAAATCATGGCTGATCTGATACCACATCAGCCCGGCCAAGGGCGGCACCGCCATCAGGAAACAGCGCGTGGCCCATTTGGCATAGCGCACGGCGTCCCATTCGCCGGTCAGCATGCGCGCCTTGAACAGCGCCATACCGACCAGCATCAGCGCCATTGTCTCCCAGATGAAAGAGATGATCTGCGTCAGCGGCCCGTCAGCCTGCGGCCCCAGCCGGTCGGCGAGGATGGCGCCATAGTCACTGCGCATCAGCGCGACCTGTTCGGCGAAGGCCTTGCTATCGACGCCAAAATCACGGTTGATGTCGACCATCGCTTCGGCCAGCCCGGCCTGCATTTCGGGTGGTAACCGCCCCGCCTCAAAAGCGGCGAGCAGCGCCCAAAAGGGCAAGAAGATCAGCATCGACAGCAGCGCAAAGCCGCCCGCCCACCAGAGCAAGGCTCGGATCGACAGGTTGCGGAATAAATAGAGCAGCACCCCGCACGCAGCATAAAGCGTCAAAATGTCGCCGAACCAGATGAGATAATAATGCGCGAGGCCGAACAGGAAGAGCCAGAACATCCGCGCATAATGGCTTTTGGCGGCGCTGCGCCCGCCCGCCGTGGCGCGCTCCATGACGAGCAGCGTGCTTGCCCCGAACAGCACCGAAAACATGCCCCGCATCTTGCTGTCGATAAAGATGAAGTTGAACGCCCAGGTGGCAATGTCGCCGCTGGCTGGCGCGCCCCCCGCGAGCGGATTGAAATAGCCCGCCAGCGGCAGCGCAAAGGCATAAATATTCATCGCCAAAATGCCCATCACGGCCACACCGCGAATGGCATCAAGGCTGATAAAACGGTCCTGTTCGGTCATGGCGGCCCCCTTGCCAGCGCCGACAAAAGCAGGATAAATCCATGATGAAAAGCGAAAAATGACCCGGCGACTGACGGCCTAAAACCAGCTCGAAATTGCCTCCAGCGGCTTCTTGCGCGTCGCCTGCACCAGGATGGTGGCATCAGCGGCAGCGTGCCCGACCACGATGATCATCAGCGCCTTTTCATCGCTGTCGCGCCCGCACAAGTCGCGCAGAAATCCCGTCGGCGACGGCGTGTGGGTCAATGTTGCCAGCCCCGCGCTGTGTAGCGACGTCAAGAGGAGGCCGCAGGCGATGCCGACGCTCTCGGTGACATAATAATTTTGCCGCTTTTCGCCCGGCTCAATTCCGCCGCGCCGCTGCGCAAACACGACAATCAGCCAGGGCGCGATCTCCAGAAACGCCTTGTCGGCGTCGGTGCCCAGCGGCGCAAGCGCATCCAGCCACTCATCGCTCGCGCGTCCGGCGTAAAATTCGCGTTCCTCGGCCTCGGCGGCCTCGCGGATCGCGCGCTTCTTGTCGGGCGAGCCGATCACCGCAAAATGCCACGGCTGATGGTTCGCGCCATTGGGCGCGGTGCCGGCCGCCCGGATCGCCGCCTCGATCACCGCGCGCGGCACCGGCGTCGGCGCGAAGGCGCGCACCGTGTGTCGCCGGGCCATATGGTCGGCAAAGGCCTGGGCCGCGGCAACGCGTTCGCCATCGGTCATCGCGGGCAGGGGCGGGAGGGGTATGGCGGGGTGGTCGGTCATGCCCGGCTGGCTATCGCAACAATCGCCCCCTTGAAAGCGCCATCGAAACCGCTTATTAACATCAATGTTGATAAGCGAGCGAATCGCTATTTCAGGACGAAGCCGATGACCGCCATTCCCCTCGCCCACCCCGACCGTATCGATGGCGGCTTTCGCCCGCTCAAGGCGTGGGGCCATTTCCAGAAGCTGGTCGCGGACAAGGAAGACACCGAACAGGTGTTCCACATCATCAATGCGCTGCGCGACAAGCGCTTTGCCCGCGCGGCCGAGCGTTTCTACGCCAGCGATTTCGGGCGCCAAACGCTGGAGCGCCCGGTTGATCTGGTGACGCTGCTCGACGATCATGCCGCGCTGCGCCAGCTCGAACCCGGCACCGTGGGCCGCGCCTACCTCGCTTTCATGGAGCGCGAAGGGCTGACCGCGCAGGGGCTGGTCGATGAATATGCCCGCTTCCGCCGCCATCAGCCGAGCTATACCGACCTGGTCGAACTTTATGCCAATCGCCTGCGCGACACGCATGATTTACACCATGTGCTGACCGGCTATGGCCGCGATGCGCTGGGCGAGGCGTGCGTGCTCGCCTTTTCCGAATGCCACACGCCTAGCTGGGGTACTTTGTTCATCGCCTGGGCTGGCGCGACGCAAATCCGCAAGCAAGTGCCCCGCGATGCCGGCATTTTCGGCTGCATCCGCGAAGCGCGCCGCCTGGGCAAGGCATCTGGCAATATCGCGCATCAGGACATCGCCGCACTGCTGCGCGAGCCACTCGACGCTGCACGCGCGCGGCTGGGCATCGGCAAGCCGGTCGCCTATTTCCGGGCGCACGAAGTGATGCGCGCGGCTGGGCTGAACCCGGCCGAGACGGCACTGGCACCGCAGACGGCCTGACGCCTGTTTTGCCCTGCCGCATTTTTGCGGTTAGGGTGGACCATGACCTCACCGATTTTCGGCGGCCATGCCATTGCCGCGCTGCTGCTGGCCCTGCTGGTCTTTTATGCCTTTGCTACCGAGCGGGCGCGGACCGAAATCATTTCCTTATCGACCATCGCGGCGATCGCGCTGGGGCTGTATTTGCTGCCGCTGCCGGGGGATGCCCCATATGACGGGCTAGCGCTCGCCTTTCAGGGTTTTGGCCACCCGGCGCTAATCACCATTTGCGCGCTGATGGTAATGGGGCGCGGGCTGGCGGTCAGCGGCGCGCTCGAACCTGCGGCGCGGCTGCTGCGCCGGGTGTGGCAGTTCAGCCACCAATTGGGCCTGCTGGTCACGATCCTGCTGGCCTTTGGCATGAGCATGTTTGTCAACGATACGCCCGTGCTGGTGTTGTTGCTGCCAATACTACTGCAACTCGGCAGCCAAGGCGCGATGCCGCCGTCGAAAACGCTGATCCCGGTCAATGCCGCCGTGTTGATCGGCGGGATGGCGACCACCATCGGTACATCGACCAATTTGCTAGTGGTATCGATTGCTCAGGACTTGGGCATGAAGCCCTTCGCCATCTTTGAATTTGCTCCGCTGGTGGTGATGGCGGCGCTGGTAGCGCTACCCTATATCTGGCTTGTGATGCCGCGCCTGCTGGGCAACAATGCGACCGATATCGCGGCGGCCGCCAACGACTATTATGGGGTGCTACGGCCACGCGCAAAGTCGGCGGCGCTTGGCCAATATTTGCGCGAATGGGTGCCGCGTCTGCCAGCCGCGCTGCGCTTTGCAACGCATGCCGCGCCAATCGCGATTGACGACAGGTTGATTGTGCGCGGAACGTCGGCGGATCTGCGTGAAGCAGCAAGGCTTATAGACGCGGCGCTGGCTCCGCTCTGGTTGGTGGAGAGGATCGAGGCCGATGCGCGCCGCGCTGAACGCGACCTTGTGATCGCTGAAGTCGCGATCCACGCTGACTCGCGTTTGGTCGGACGCAGCTTGCGCACCGCCGGCCTGCGCAATGTGGCGGTGATCGGCGTTAACCCGGCGCGTTCACCCGTTGCGCCTGATCACTATGCCGCGACCGATGCGGTGCTGGGCGATGGCGACATTTTGCTGGTGATGGGCACCGAAGCGGCGATCCAGCAACTCGCCGACGACGAAGGCGTGCTGTTGCTCGCCGGGGTCGAAGAACTGCCGCGTCGTTCAAAAGCCGCACTCTCGCTGACGATCATGGGCATCGCCGTGGCGCTCGCGACATCAGGGCTAGTGCCGATCGCCATTTCGGCACTGGCCGGGGCGACCGCCATGTTCGTGACGGGCTGTGTGCGTTTCGACCGGGTCGGCCGTGCGCTGTCGGCGCAGGTAATCGTACTAATTGCGGCCAGCATCGCGCTGGGTGATCTCATCCTCAAAAGCGGCGCGGCGGGCGGCATGGGCGCAGGTCTAGCGTCGGTGTTGCAATATTTCCCGGCCTTTGCGGTCGTGGCAGCGATCATGCTGTTCGTGACGCTGCTGACCAACTTTGCGTCGAATGCCACCGCAGCGGCGGTGGGGACGCCGATTGCATTTGCCTTGGCGCAGCAACTTGGCATGCCCGCCGAGCCGCTGGTGCTCGCCGTATTGTTCGGCTGCAACCTCTGCTACGCCACGCCCGTCGCCTATCAGACCAACATGCTCATCATGAAGGAAGGCGATTATCGCTTTGCCGACTATGTCCGCACTGGCGTGCCGCTGGTGGCGATCATGACAGTTGCTTTGTCGGCTCTGCTCAGCTGGCGCTACGGACTATAGCCGTCAACGCAGATCTTTGCGGATCACCAGTTTCAGGCCCGACCAGATCGCATCGACGGCACATACTTTGACATCGACCCAGCCCATCGGCAGCGCGACATTGCGGATGGTGTCTTCGGTGATATCGGTCGGCCGCTTCGATGCCTTTTTGGGCCAGCTCACCCAAACAAATCCATCAGCAGCAATGGTGTGGCGCAGGTCGGCTAGCAGCACTGCCAGCTGCGCCGCTTCGGTCGTGAAGATATGGGCAGCGTCCATTCCTGCAACGGGGTCGGCGAGAAGCCTGTGACCGGCGTCGGCAACTTCGGTCGCCACACTTTCGGGTAGCGCGTGCGTCCACAGGGTTAGTCCGGGTTTGAGCCCCAGCTTCTTGGCGAGCGGTGTTCCCGAATAACCCGCCGTCGCCATCGCTTCAGCCTTCCATCAGTGCCGGGAAAAATCCCTCATGCGCGGTGCGCAGGTCAGCGAGGCTGACCGCAAAATCGCCCTCGGGCAGTTCGAAGATGATCCGGTTCTTGATGGTGCGGCCCATGGGATCGACCGGGACATCGGACTGGTGCGCTTCGGCCAGGAAATCGGCGAGGCAGGTGTCGCAGACGGTGGCGAGGTACAGTCCCTGATCCTCGCCAAAAAACGAACCGGCGATGCCGAACGGCTGTTCCTCATTGACCATCACGCCGATATCGCCTGCCAGCGCCATTTCGGCGAGCGCCACCGCAACCCCGCCGTCGGACACGTCGTGGCAGGCGGTAATCCAGCCCTTGCGGATGCTGGCGCGAATGAAGTCGCCGGTGCGGCGCTCGGCGGCCAGATCCACGGGTGGCGGGGGGCCATCCTCGCGCCCATGACATTCGCGCAGCCAGATGGATTGGCCGATGTGTCCGCCGCGCTCGCCGACCGCGAGCACAATGTCGCCGGTGCGCTTGAAGGCGATGGTCACGGCCTGCCGCCAATCGGGCATCAAGCCGACACCGCCGATGGCCGGCGTGGGCAGGATCGCGCTGCCGCCGCCGGTCGCTTTCGATTCATTGTAGAGGCTGACATTGCCCGACACGATCGGGAAATCGAGCGCACGGCACGCCTGCCCCATTCCGTCCAAGCAGCCGACAATTTGCCCCATAATCTCGGGCCGCTGCGGGTTGGCAAAGTTCAGGCAATTGGTGATGGCGAGCGGCGTCGCGCCAACGGCGGTCAGGTTGCGCCACGCCTCGGCCACCGCCTGTTTGCCGCCTTCCACTGGATCGGCAAAGCAATAGCGCGGGGTGCAGTCGGTGGTCATGGCAAGCGCTTTGTCATGACCGTGTACGCGCACCACCGCCGCGTCACCGCCCGACAGCGCAACCGTATCGCCGCCGACTTGGCTGTCATATTGCTCCCAGATCCAGCGGCGACTGGCAATGTCGGGGCTGCCCATCAGCTTCATGAGATCCGCGGCCGGATCGGCGCTTTCGGGCGCATCGGAGAGTTCAGCGCGCTTTGGCGTCGGCACATGCGGGCGATCATAGAGCGGCGCATCATCAGCCAGCGGTGCCAGCGGAATATCGCACACGATTTCGCCTTTATGTTCCAGCACCATCCGCCCCGTGTCGGTGACATGGCCGATGACGGCGAAATCCAGTTCCCATTTGCGGAAGATCGCCTCGGCAAAAGCCTCCTTGCCGGGCTTCAGCACCATCAACATGCGCTCCTGGCTTTCGGACAGCATCATTTCATAGGCGGTCATGCCGGTTTCGCGCTGTGGCACGTCATCCATTTTGAGGTGGATACCAACCCCGCCTTTCGACGCCATTTCAACCGACGAGCTCGTCAGCCCCGCGGCGCCCATGTCCTGGATTGCAACAATGGCGTCCGACGCCATCAGTTCCAAACACGCCTCGATCAACAGCTTTTCGGTGAAGGGATCACCGACCTGCACCGTCGGGCGCTTTTCCTCGCTGTCCTCGCCAAAATCGGCGCTTGCCATGGTCGCGCCATGGATGCCGTCGCGCCCCGTCTTGCTGCCCACATAAACGATGGGGTTGCCGACGCCGCTGGCGGCCGAATAGAAAATCTTGTCGGTATCGGCGACGCCCACCGTCATCGCGTTGACCAGAATGTTGCCGTCATAGGCCGGGTGGAAATTCACCTCGCCGCCCACGGTGGGCACGCCGACGCAATTGCCATAGCCGCCGATGCCGCGCACGACACCGCTGATCAGGTGGCGCATCTTGGGATGGTCAGGGCGGCCAAAGCGCAGCGCGTTAAGGTTGGCCACTGGCCGCGCGCCCATGGTGAACACGTCGCGCAAAATGCCGCCGACACCGGTCGCCGCGCCCTGATAAGGTTCGATGTAGCTTGGGTGGTTGTGGCTCTCCATTTTGAAGATCGCCGCCTGCCCGTCGCCGATGTCGATGACGCCCGCATTTTCGCCAGGGCCGCAGATCACCCACGGCGCCTCGGTCGGCAGCTTTTTCAGATGGATGCGCGAGCTTTTGTAGCTGCAATGCTCGGACCACATGACCGAGAATATGCCAAGTTCGACCAGATTGGGCGCGCGCGCCAGCGCGGTGAGGACGCGCGCATATTCTTCCTCGGACAGGCCGTGCTCGGCAACGATTTCGGGGGTGATCTGGCTCATGCCCCGCGCCTTTAGCGAGAGCGGTGCGCCGCGAACAGACCCCATGATCGCCGCGCGAACGATTATGGGGT
>VFQM010000585.1_pt1 | contig 39379 bp, 31 predicted proteins | sample 3512391 | NCBI WGS metagenome assembly VFQM01 (sample SAMN10412369, study PRJNA504923) | tailings metagenome | isolation source: Replicate 1 from Balatoc abandoned mine | place: Philippines
CCGGCCAGATGAGCCGCGTCAACTCCGCGCGCATCGCCGCCATCAAGGCCGAGCACGCGGGTCTGCAGGTTGCCGGCGCGGTGATGGCCTCGGACGCCTTCTTCCCGTTCCGCGACGGCATCGACAACGCCGCCAAGGTCGGTATTACCGCGGTGATCCAGCCGGGTGGTTCGATGCGCGACCAGGAAGTGATCGATGCCGCTGACGAAGCCGGCATCGCCATGGTGTTCACCGGCATGCGCCACTTTAGGCATTGATATCGGCCGCACTGAAACCGGCATCTGCGTTGTTGCCCCAGGCCCCGCCAATGCTCATTGCCACTAGGCAACTGCGCTTGTCGGAACCTGGGGCGCCTAGCATCTACCGGCTTCATCGCGACCTAGTTGTGAGTTGCCCAATTTTTCATGAGAAGGATGGCCGAGCCGTCCTTCTCGCCTCCACAAGGAGAGAGACATGAACGTACTGATCATCGGCAGCGGCGGCCGCGAGCACGCCCTGGCCTGGAAAGTGGCGCAGGACAAGCGCGTCGAGAAAGTCTTCGTCGCCCCGGGCAACGCCGGCACGGCCACCGAAGCCAAGTGCGAAAACGTCGCCATCGACGTGCTGGCCATCGAGCAACTGGCCGACTTCGCCGAGAAGAACGTGCAGCTGACCATCGTCGGCCCGGAAGCGCCGCTGGTGAAGGGCGTGGTCGACCTGTTCCGTAGCCGTGGCCTGGACATCTTCGGCCCGACCGCCGCCGCCGCCCAGCTGGAAGGTTCCAAGGCCTTCACCAAGGACTTCCTGGCACGCCACAAGATCCCGACTGCCGACTATCAGAACTTCACCGAAGTCGAGCCGGCGCTGGCCTACCTGCGCGCCCATGCCTTGAAAAGCGGGGGCGCACCGATCGTGGTCAAGGCCGACGGTCTGGCCGCGGGCAAGGGCGTGATCGTTGCCATGACCCTGCAGGAAGCCGAAGACGCCGTGCGCGACATGCTGTCGGGCAACGCCTTCGGCGACGCCGGTGCGCGCGTGGTGATCGAGGAGTTTCTCGACGGCGAAGAAGCCAGCTTCATCGTCATGGTCGACGGCGAAAATGTGCTGCCGATGGCCACCAGCCAGGACCACAAGCGCGTCGGCGACGGCGACAGCGGCCCGAACACCGGTGGCATGGGCGCCTACTCGCCGGCTCCGGTGGTCACCCCGGACGTGCACCAGCGCGTGATGGACGAAGTGATCTACCCGACCGTGCGCGGCATGGCCAGCGAAGGCAACGTCTACACCGGTTTCCTCTATGCCGGGCTGATGATCGACAAGAGCGGCGCTCCGAAAGTCATCGAGTTCAACTGCCGCTTCGGCGATCCGGAAACCCAGCCGATCATGGTCCGCCTCGAGTCGAGCCTGGTTCTGCTGGTCGAGGCCGCCCTGGCCAAGGCGCTGGACAAGGTCGAAGCCACCTGGGACCCGCGTCCGACCGTAGGTGTGGTGCTGGCGGCTGGCGGCTACCCAGGCGACTACGCCAAGGGCGAGGTCATCGAAGGCCTGGACGCCGCAGCGAAAATCGACGGCAAGGTGTTCCATGCCGGTACCGCCCTGAAGGACGGCCAGATAGTTACCGCCGGCGGCCGCGTACTCTGCGCTACCGCTATCGGCCGCACGGTGTCCGAAGCCCAGCAGCAGGCCTACCGTCTGGCCGAGCAGATCCGTTGGAACGGTTGCTTCTACCGCAAGGACATCGGCTACCGCGCCATCGCCCGCGAGCAGCAGGACTAACGGGGCTACTCGAACATCAGTGGCTGTGCCATGCTGCCAGCCACTGCGTTCCAGCAAGCCATGCCGCTCAGCGGCGCTTTACCCGGGAAAGGACTCTGATCACCGTGCACTGGCCCAGCACAGCCCTCCGCCTACTTGCCTGCCTGCTGCTCTGTCTGAGCAGCAGCCTGCCGGCCATGGCCGATGCCCTGCACTGGCGTAGCCTGGTGGACGAACACAACACACTGCAACTCAAGGACATTCGCAGTTCACGCTACCAGGTCCAGTTCAGCGACACCCCGCTGCAGCAGCTTGCCATGCCTGGACGGGACAAAAGCCTCTGGCTGCAGGTCAGCCTGCCTGCCAGCGAGCAGACTCGCTTACTCCGTCTGTTTGCCCCACAACTGCAACAGCTCGACCTGTATCTCGTGCAAGACGACCAGGCACTGCTGCAACTCAGCGCCGGTGAGCGCCCACGCCACCCCGTCAATGCCCAGCCAGGCCCGGACTACCTGTTCAACCTCCCCCCCTTGCAGGCACCCGCCGAGCTGTATTTGCGTCTTGCCGCCAATCACAGCCTGCGCCCTACCCTGCAACTGACAGAAGCCAGCCAACTGGTCGACCGCCAGCCACAGCCACTGCTGCTGGGCATGCTGCTGGGGGCCTGCGTGATGTTGATCCTCTACAACCTGGTGCGTTATGCCTATGCTCGCACCCGCTGCGGCTTGTGGCTGGGCGCCGCACAGGGCGGCTTGCTGCTGAGTTGCGCCAGCCTGTTCGGGCTGCTGCCCGCCCCCCATCCTGACTGGGCCTGGTTACACGCCAGCCTGAGCGAACTGTTGGTGCTGGTTACCCTGGGCTGCAGCCTGATGTTCACCCGCAGCTTTTTCCAGCAAGTCTGTGCCGAGCAATACGGCCAGCGCTGGTTGACGGCAGCCGGCATCATCGTTGCCCTGGCCATGCTGATCCAGGCCGGCGATCTGCTGGCCGAGCAGTGGCTATTCCTGCTGGTGCTACTCGGCACCTTGTGCATGCTGAGCATCGCTTTCAGTCACTGGCGCCATGGCTATCGCCCGGCACGACTGTTCACCCTGGCACAACTGTTGTTCTGCAGCAGCTTGCTGATAGCCAGCCCGGCTTTCCTCGGCTACTGGCCCGTATCCAGCGCCACGCTACTCGGCGGCCTGCTGGCCAGCGCCATCGCCAGCCACTTTTTACTCAGCATGGCGCTCAGCGAGCGGCAGCGGCGCATTCTGCACAGCGATTTCAGCCATAGCCGGGCACGTACTGCCAATCGTGCCGAACTACGCGCCAAAGCCGAGTTCCTCGCACACATCAGCCATGAAATCCGCACCCCGATGAACGGCGTGCTGGGCATGACCGAGCTGCTGCTGGATACCGCCCTGTCTGCCAAGCAACGCGACTACGTGCAAACCATCCACAGCGCCGGTAATGAACTACTCGGCCTGCTCAACGAGATACTCGACTTTTCTCGCCTGGAGTCCGGGCAGATCGAACTGGACGAAGTGCAGTTCGATCTCAACGCGCTGTTCGAGGACTGCCTGGACGTGTTCCGCAGCAAGGCCGAACTGCAGCAGGTGGAGCTGATCAGCTTCATGCAGCCGCAGGTTCCGCAGGTCATCAAGGGCGATCCGGCGCGCCTGCGCCAGGCCCTGCTCAGCCTGCTGGAGCATGCTTTCCGGCACACCCAGGGCGGTGAAGTGCTGCTGCTGGCAACCCTCGACGAGCAGACACCGCCCTGCCTGCGCATTACCGTGCAGGACAGCGGCCAGGCCCTGTCGAACGAGGAGCGCCAGGCACTGCTCGGCGATACGCCGCACAGCAAGGACCTGCTCAGCCACCCACAGTTGAGTAGCCGTCTCGGCCTGGTCATTGCCCGCCAACTGTTGCGTCTGATGGGCGGCGACTTTGGCATCCAGCCTTGCAGCGGACGCGGCAATACCCTCTGGCTGAGCCTGCCATTGCGCCACCCAGCCAGCCAGCCGAGTGTCAGCCTGCTCAGCGGCCCACTGCAAGGCGCGCAGCTGCTGGTGGTGGACGATAACGACACCTGCCGCAAGGTGCTCCAGCAACAATGCAGCGGCTGGGGCATGCAGGTCAGTTGCGCCAGCTCCGGCACCGAGGCACTGGCCATGATGCGCAAGCGTGCCCAACTCAACCAGTATTTCGACCTGGTGCTGATCGACCAGGAAATGCCCGGCATGTCCGGCCTGCAACTGGCCACACGCATCAAGGAAGACAGCTATCTCAGCCGCGACAGCCTGCTGATCATGCTGACCGGCGTCAGCCAGGCACCGAGCAAGGTCAACGCCCGTAATGCGGGTATTCGCCGGGTGCTGGCCAAGCCCGTGGCCGGCTATACCCTGCGCGCGACCCTCGCCGATGAGCTCAGCCAACGCCCGGCAGCCAGCGAGCAACCCGCCCCCACCGCGCTGGAAATCCCCAGTGACTTCCGTGTGCTGGTGGCCGAGGACAACAGTATCTCGACCAAGGTAATCCGCGGCATGCTGGCCAAACTCAACCTGCAGCCGGATACCGCCAGCAATGGCGAGGAAGCCTTGCAGGCCATGCAGCGCCAGCACTACGACCTGGTCTTGATGGACTGCGAGATGCCGGTGCTCGATGGCTTTACGGCCACCGAGCGGCTCCGCGCCTGGGAAGCGCAAACCGGTGCGCCACGCACCCCGATCATCGCCGTCACCGCCCACGTGCTCAGCGAGCACAAGGAACACGCGCAGGCTGTAGGCATGGATGGCCACATGGCCAAGCCCGTCGAGCTGCTGCAGCTGCGTGAACTACTCGCCCACTGGATAGCGCAGAAACACCCGCCTCAGACCTGACACGCACCAGCAGCAGGCAGACAGGCCCCAGCGCAGTGCATCCCTCCCTGGCATACCGCCTCTCCCGCCACCAAAAAATCACATAAACCACTGAATTAATTAGACTTTAAAAACCTGGCACTGACCTTGCTCAAGCCATCTTGTCACTTGGATACAAGATGGAATTGCAGAGCATGTCCCACGCCCTCCCAGCCTTCACCCTGCGCGACTGGCAACAGGCCTACCGTAGCCAGCAATTGCAACCCAGCGTGCTCGCGGAACTGCTGGCCGCCTGTCGCGCCGAAGATCCGGCCTGGATCAGCCTGGCTAGCGCACAACAACTGCAGAGCCAGCTGGATCAGCTGCAAGAGCGCCTGGCCGCCGTGGATGGCGAAATCAGCCAGCTGCCACTGTACGGCATCCCCTTTGCCATCAAGGACAATATCGACGCCGCCGGCTGGAGCACCACCGCCGCCTGCCCGGAGTTCGCCTATGCAGCCAAGGCCGACGCTACAGTGGTCGCCCGCCTGCGCGCTGCCGGTGCCATCCTGATCGGCAAGACCAACCTCGATCAGTTCGCCACCGGTCTGGTCGGCACCCGCTCGCCGTATGGCGCGGTGCCCAACAGTTTCAACCCGGATTACGTCAGCGGCGGTTCCAGCTCCGGCTCGGCCAGCGTGGTGGCGCGTGGCCTGGTGCCCTTCGCCCTGGGCACCGACACCGCCGGCTCCGGCCGCGTACCGGCGGGCTTCAACAATATTGTCGGGCTCAAGCCAACCAAGGGCTGGCTGCCCAATAGCGGCCTGGTGCCGGCTTGCAAGACGCTGGACTGCATCTCGGTATTCGCCTTGACCGTGGCCGATGCCCTGGCCGTGGCCACCATCGCCGGCGGCTACGACGCTGCCGATGCCTACAGCCGCAAGAACCCCAATAGCGCCAAGGTCGGCATGCCCGCCCAACCGCGCCTGGCCGTGCCAAGCAATCCCGAGTTCTTCGGCGACAGCCAGAACCAGGCCGTCTATGAGGCCGCCCTGGGCAAACTGCGCGAACTGGGCGCCGAGTTGCAAGAGATTGATTTCGCGCCCTTCCAGCAACTGGCCGAGCAACTCTATTACGGCCCCTGGGTCGCCGAACGCACGGTGGCGCTGGAAGGCGTTGATCCTGCACATATCAACCCGGTGGTGCGCGGCATCGTCGAGAATGGCCACGCCTACAGCGCCTGCGACGCCTACCAGGCCGAATACATCCGCGCCGAACTGAGCCGGAAGATCAATGACCTCCTGGCCGGCTTCGACGCCCTGGTGGTGCCGACCTCGCCAACCCTCCGCACGCTGGCCGAGATGCAGGCAGAGCCAGTGTTGTTCAACAGCCAGTTCGGCACCTACACCAACTTCACCAACCTCGCCGACCTGTGCGCCCTGGCGCTGCCCGCCGGTTTCCGCGATGACGGCCTGCCGGCCGGCATCACCCTGATCGCCCCGGCCTGGCACGACCAGGCGCTGGCCGCGCTCGGGCAACGCTGGCAGCAGGCCAGCGGCCTGCCTCTGGGTGCCACCGGCCAGCCGCTTCCCCAGCAACCCAGCGACGATACAGCGGCGCCGGGCAGCGTGCGGGTGGCGGTGGTCGGCGCGCACCTGACCGGCATGCCACTGAACTTCCAGCTCACCACGCGCAATGCCGTACTGGTCGAGCAGACCACCAGCGCCGCGCATTACCGCCTCTACGCCCTACCCGGCAGCGTGCCGCCCAAGCCGGGCCTGGCGCGGGTCACCGAGGACGGCGCAGAGATCATCGTCGAGCTGTGGGATGTGCCGCAGGCGCGCTTTGGCGAGTTCGTCGCCGAAATCCCGCCTCCGCTGGGCATCGGCAACCTGGAGCTGGCCGACGGCCGCTGGGTCAAGGGTTTCATCTGCGAGCCCTACGCCCTGCAAGGCGCGCGCGACATCACTGCTTTCGGCGGCTGGCGCGCCTATCTCGCCAGCCTGCAAACCGCCAAGAACTGAGGAAGGGATAGTCCATGTTCCAGACCGTACTGATCGCCAACCGGGGTGACCAGCCGCAAAGCGGCGCAGCGACGCAGTCAAAGTGCCGGGTGGGCGCAGCCCGCCACGACGATCTCGCCACGGAGGCCTCCCATGTTTGAAACAGTCCTGATCGCCAACCGTGGCGAGATCGCCGTTCGCGCCATCCGCACCCTCAAGCGCCTGGGCGTGACAAGCGTGGCGGTGTATTCCGACGCCGACCGCAATGCCCAGCACGTGCGTGACGCCGACATCGCCATCGCCCTCGGCGGCGACAAGCCGGCCGACAGCTACCTGCGCATCGACAAGATTCTCGCCGCAGCAAAGGAAACCGGCGCCCAGGCCATCTACCCCGGCTACGGCTTTCTCTCCGAGAGCGCCGAGTTTGCCGAAGCCTGCGAGGCCGCCGGCATCGCCTTCGTCGGCCCAACTCCGACCCAGATCCGCGAATTCGGCCTCAAGCACCGCGCCCGCGAACTGGCCGGCGAGGCCCGGGTGCCGATGGCGCCGGGCACCGGCCTGCTGGACAGCCTGGAACAAGCGCTGGCCGCCGCCGAGACCATCGGCTACCCGGTGATGCTCAAGACCACCGCCGGCGGCGGCGGTATCGGCCTGACCCGCTGCGCCGACGCCGAAGCCCTGGCCAGCGCCTATGACAGCGTCAAGCGCATGGGCGAGCAATTTTTCAGCGATGCCGGGGTGTTCCTCGAACGCTTCGTCTACCAGGCCCGGCATGTCGAGGTACAGATCTTCGGTGACGGTACCGGCCGCGTCGTCGCCCTCGGCGAACGCGACTGCTCGCTGCAGCGGCGCAACCAGAAGGTGGTCGAGGAAACCCCGGCGCCCAACCTGCCGCAGGCTACCCGTGAGCGCCTGCATGCCGCCGCCGTGCAGCTCGGCGAGTCGGTCGGCTACCGCAGCGCCGGTACCGTGGAATTCATCTACGACGCCGCCCGCGACGACTTCTACTTTCTCGAAGTGAACACCCGCCTGCAGGTCGAGCACCCGGTCACCGAGGCCGTCACCGGCCTCGACCTGATCGAGTGCATGCTGCGCGTGGCAGCCGGCGATGAACTCGACTGGGCTGCGCTGGCTCGCGCCCCGCAGGGCGCCGCCATCGAGGTGCGCCTCTACGCCGAGGACCCGCTGAAGAACTTCCAGCCCAGCCCCGGCGTGCTCAGCGAAGTGCACTTTCCCGACGATGTGCGCGTCGACGGCTGGGTCAGTACCGGCAGCGAAGTCTCGGCCTTCTACGACCCGATGATCGCCAAACTGATCGTGCATGGCGCCAGCCGCGATGAAGCCATCGCCAAGCTGCGCCGCGCGCTGGGCGAGACCCGCCTGCACGGCATCGCCAGTAACCTCGACTACCTGCGCCAGGTGGTGGCCGACGAACGCTTCGCCAAGGGCGAGGTGTGGACCCGCCTGCTCGACGACTTCGCCTTCCACGCCCGGGTGATCGAGGTGATCGAGCCGGGCACCCACTCCAGCGTGCAGGACTACCCCGGCCGCCTGGGTTACTGGGACATCGGCGTGCCGCCGTCCGGGCCGATGGACAACTTCGCCTTCCGCCTGGCCAACCGGATTGTCGGCAACCATGCCAGCGCCGCCGGCCTGGAGTTCACCCTGCAGGGCCCGACCCTGCGCTTTCACAGCGACACGCTGATTGCCCTGACCGGCGCCGACTGTCCGGCCAGCCTCGACGGCGAGCCGGTGGCCTACTGGCAGCCGATCACGGTCAAGGCCGGCCAGTTGCTCAAGCTAGGCCGTGCGACCAGCGGTTGCCGCACCTACCTGGCGGTGCGCAACGGTCTGGATGTACCGCTGTACCTGGGCAGCCGCTCGACCTTCGCCCTCGGCCAGTTCGGCGGGCATGCCGGGCGTACCCTGCGCCCGGCCGACATGCTGGCCATCTCCCAGCCCGAGTTGGCCGCCTGCACCACCCCAGCCCCCGAGGCCCTGCCGCAGGCCGTCGACCCCAGCCTGATCCCGGTCTACGGCAACACCTGGGACATCGGCGTGCTCTATGGCCCGCATGGTGCACCGGACTTCTTCACGGCCGAATCCATCGAGGCATTCTTCGCCGCCGAGTGGCAAGTGCACTACAACTCCAACCGCCTCGGCGTGCGCCTGTCCGGGCCCAAGCCGAGCTGGACCCGCGCCGACGGCGGCGAGGCCGGCCTGCACCCCTCCAACGTGCACGACTGCGAATACGCCATCGGCGCGATCAACTTCACCGGCGACTTCCCGGTGATCCTCACCCAGGACGGCCCGAGCCTGGGCGGTTTCGTCTGCCCGGTGACCATCGCCAAGGCCGAACTGTGGAAGGTTGGCCAGCTCAAGCCTGGCGACCGGCTGCGCTTTCACCCCATCAGTTTCCAGCAGGCACAAAGCCTGGAGCAGGCGCAGCTGGGCAGCCTGCAGGCACTGGCCGCGGTCAGCGCAGTGAAGCTGCCGGCGCCGAGCCTGCTTCCCGGCGCCAGCACCTCGGCCACCATCCTCGCCGAGCTGCCGGCAGCGGGCAGCCGGCCGCGCGTGGTCTATCGCCAGGCCGGCGATGCCTACATCCTCCTGGAATACGGCGACAACGTGCTCGACCTGGCCCTGCGCCTGCGCGTACACCTGCTGATGGAAGCGCTCAAGGCCGCACCACTGGCCGGCCTGGAAGAACTCGCCCCCGGTGTGCGCTCGCTGCAACTGCGCTATGACAGCCGCGTGCTGCACCAGCAGGCGCTGCTCACCCGGCTGCTCGAACTGGAAGAACAACTCGGCGACGTCGATAGCCTCAAGGTGCCGAGCCGTATCGTCCACCTGCCGATGGCCTTCGAGGACAGCGCCACGCTGGGCGCCGTGCAGCGCTACCGCGAAACGGTGCGCAGCGAGGCGCCCTGGCTGCCGAACAACGTCGACTTCATTCAGCGCGCCAATGGCCTGGCCCATCGCGACGAGGTGAAGGACATCCTGTTCGACGCCAGCTACCTGATCCTCGGCCTCGGCGACGTCTACCTGGATGCCCCTTGCGCGGTACCGCTGGACCCGCGCCACCGCCTGCTCAGCTCCAAGTACAACCCGGCGCGCACCTACACCGCCGAAGGCACCGTGGGCATCGGCGGCATGTACATGTGCATCTACGGCATGGACTCGCCCGGCGGCTACCAGCTGGTCGGGCGCACCCTGCCGATCTGGAACAAGTTCGTGAAGAACGCCCAGTTCGTTGATGGCCAGCCCTGGCTGCTGCACTTCTTTGATCAGGTGCGCTTCTACCCGGTCAGCGAAGCCGAGCTGGACGCCTTCCGCGAGGCCTTCCGCGAGGGCCGCGCGCAGATCCGCATCGAGCACGGCGAGTTCGATTTCGCCGAGTACCGGCATTTCCTCGCCGAGCATGCCGAGTCCATCGCCGACTTCCAGACACGCCAGAAAGCCGCCTTCGAGGCCGAGGTACAGCTGTGGCGGGACGACGATCCGGCCGCCGCCGCACCGCTGGTCTGCGCCCAGGACGATGACGGCGACCTCGACGGCCACCTGGTCAGCGCCGAGATGAGTGGCAGCGTATGGAAAGTCCTGGTCGAGCCCGGCCAGCACGTCGAGGCCGGCGCCCCGCTGCTGGTGGTGGAAGCGATGAAGATGGAGCTGGCAGTCACTGCGCCGGTCGCCGGCACGGTCAAGGCCGTGCGCTGCGCCCCTGGCAAAGCGGTGACGCCCGGCGATGCGCTGCTCCTGCTGACCCCCACCGAGGCCGCCTGACATGCAACTGGTCAGCCCTGCCAGGACACCGCGCGAGCGCCCGGAGAATCTCGCCGAGCGCATCTACCAGCAGCTCAAGGACGACATTTTCGAGTTTCGCCTGCTGCCCGGTGATCGTTTCAGCGAAGGCGAGGTCGCCGAGCGCATGGCGGTCAGCCGTACGCCGGTGCGCCAGGCGCTCTATCGCCTGGAGCGCGAGGGTTACCTGGAGGTGTATTTCCGCAGCGGCTGGCAGGTGCGTCCGTTCGACTTTCACTACTTCGAGGAACTCTACGAGGTACGCATCGTGCTCGAACTGGAGGCCGTGCGGCGCCTCTGCGAGCGCGCTCCGGGCGAACTGCCTGCGCCCCTGGAAGCGCTGCGCCGCACCTGGCTGGTCGAGGAAAGCCAGCGCCTGCAGGACGGCCGTGCGGTGTCGCTGCTCGACGAGCGCTTCCACTGCCAACTGGTGGAAGCCACCGGCAACCGCGAGATGGCCCGCCTGCATGCCGAGGTCAGCGAGAAGATCCGCATCATCCGGCGCCTGGACTTCACCCAGGGCCCGCGGGTGGCGGCGACCTACGCCGAACACGGACAGATCCTCGGCGCGATCCTCTCGCGGCGCAACGAAGAAGCCCAACGCCTGCTGCGCACCCACATCGAGGTGAGCAAGGCGGAAGTACGCAAGATCACCCTGCACATGCTGCACAGCGCCCGCCAGCGCAGTGCCGCGCCCCTTCCGTAGTACCCACACCATCCGTCACTGGAGAGCATCACCATGCAACGTCGCAAACTGATCAAGGCTCTGACCCTGTCCTCCGCCGTCGCCGCCATGGGGCTGTCGTGGACCATCCAGGCCGCCGAAACCATCAAGGTCGGCATCCTCCACTCGCTGTCCGGCACCATGGCGATTTCCGAAACATCGCTCAAGGACATGGCGCTGATGACCATCGAGGAAATCAACGCCAAGGGCGGCGTACTCGGCAAGCAGCTGGAGCCGGTCGTCGTCGACCCGGCCTCCAACTGGCCGCTGTTCGCCGAGAAAGGCCGTCAACTGCTGACCCAGGACAAGGTCGCGGTGACTTTCGGTTGCTGGACCAGCGTGTCGCGCAAATCCGTGCTGCCGGTCTACGAGGAGCTCAACGGCCTGCTGTTCTACCCCGTGCAGTACGAGGGTGAAGAGCTGTCAGCCAACGTGTTCTACACCGGCGCCGCACCTAACCAGCAAGCCATCCCGGCGGTGGAATACCTGATGAGCGAAGACGGCGGCGCGGCCAAGCGCTTCTTCCTGCTCGGTACCGACTATGTCTACCCGCGCACCACCAACAAGATCCTGCGCGCCTTCCTGATCAGCAAGGGCGTCGACGAGAAAGACATCGAGGAGGTCTACACCCCCTTCGGCCACAGCGACTACCAGACCATCGTGGCCAACATCAAGAAATTCGCCGCTGGCGGCAAGACCGCAGTGATCTCCACCGTCAACGGCGACTCCAACGTGCCCTTCTACAAGGAACTGGCCAACCAGGGTCTGGACGCCACCGAGGTACCCGTGCTGGCCTTCTCGGTGGGCGAGGAAGAACTGCGCGGCATCGATACCAAGCCGCTGGTCGGCCACCTGGCCGCCTGGAACTACTTCCAGTCGGTAGAAAACCCGGTCAACAGCGAGTTCGTCAGCAAGTGGAAGGCCTACGCCAAGGCCAAGAACCTGCCCGGCGCCGACAAGGCAGTGACCAATGACCCGATGGAAGCCACCTACGTCGGCATCCACATGTGGGCGCAGGCCGTGGAGAAGGCCGGCACTACGGATGTCGACAAAGTACGCACAGCTCTTTATGGACAGACCTTCGCCGCGCCCAGTGGCTACACGCTGAAGATGGATGAAAGCAACCATCACCTGCACAAGCCGGTGATGATCGGCGAGATCCAGGAGGACGGGCAGTTCTCCGTGGTCTGGGAAACCGATGGACCGATCCGCGCACAGCCGTGGAGCCCGTTCATCGAAGGCAATGACCAAAAGCCGGATCACCCGGTGAAGAGCAACTGACGATACAAGCGCCGGGGGCTCGAGGCGGAGCGTGAACACAGCGCCTCGGCCTCCCGCGCCGCGTCAACCGTCAAAACGCTGCGGGCCGGGGAGTCAACCTCGCCCAGCCTGCAGCGCCTTCAATCGTCTCTCTCCTTCGAGGGCCACTCATGCCCACTGCGCTTACCCGAATTCTGCTGAGCCTGCTGCTGTTACTGCCGCTGGCCGTGTCGGCTGACGAGGCCGATGCCTTTGTCGCCGCCAATCCCGGCAAGCAGGCCGCATTGCTGCAGGCCTGGGCCGCCGCGCCACAGCCTGAACGCCTGGCGCTGTTGCAGGCACTGCAACAGAACCGCATCGGCGGCGATACCGACAAGCGCGCCTTTATCGAGCAGGCTGGCACCTGGCAGGCCGCCGATGGCACAGCCACGGCCAATGGCACACCGCGCAAGCTGCGCCTCAATAACCGGCTACGCGGCCTGCTCAGCGTAGCCCTGGCCAGTCATCAGCTGCTCGACGCCGATAGCCGTTTGCGCCTGGCCGCCGCCCGCCAGCTACAACGCAACACGCCAGCGGCTCTGCTGCCCTGGCTGGAAAGCCGTCTGGCCGTAGAAAGCGATGAATCGGTGCAGGCTGCCCTGGCCCTGGCGCTGGCCAACCTGCAGCTGGCGGACACGGACCCGAGCGTACGCCTGGCCGCCGTACAACTGCTCGGCAAGACCGGTGACCCGCTGGCGCGCACCCGCCTGGAAGGCCTGCTGGGCGGCGAGGAACGCGACACGGCGGTGCGCGCCGCTGCCGAGCAGAGCCTGGCTCAGCTCAACAACCGACTGCTGCTCGGCGAACTGCTCGGCCAGGCGTTCAGCGGCCTGAGCCTGGGCAGCATCCTGCTGCTGGCGGCACTCGGCCTGGCCATCACCTTCGGCCTGCTCGGGGTGATCAATATGGCCCATGGCGAAATGCTCATGCTCGGTGCCTACACCACCTACGTGGTGCAGCTGCTGTTCCAGCGCCATGCCCCGGAAGCCCTGGCCCTCTACCCGCTGGCCGCCCTGCCGGTTGCCTTCCTGGTCACCGCCTGCATCGGCATGGCCCTGGAACGCACAGTGATTCGCCACCTGTATGGCCGCCCGCTGGAAACTCTGCTGGCCACCTGGGGTATCAGCCTGATGCTGATCCAGCTGGTACGCGTCACCTTCGGTGCACAGAACGTCGAGGTGGCCAACCCGGCCTGGCTGTCTGGCGGCATACAAGTACTGCCCAACCTGATACTGCCTTACAACCGCCTGGTGATCATCGGCTTCGCCCTGTTTGTGGTGCTGCTCACCTGGCTGCTACTCAACAAGACCCGCCTGGGCCTTAACGTGCGTGCCGTCACCCAGAACCGCAATATGGCTGCCTGCTGCGGCGTGCCAACGGGGCGGGTGGATATGCTCGCCTTCGGCCTGGGCTCGGGCATCGCCGGCCTCGGCGGCGTGGCCCTGAGCCAGATCGGCAACGTCGGGCCGGACCTGGGGCAGAACTACATCATCGACTCCTTCCTGGTGGTGGTGCTCGGCGGCGTCGGCCAACTGGCCGGCAGCGTGAGTGCCGCCTTCGGCCTGGGCGTGCTGAGCAAATTCCTCGAACCGCAGATCGGTGCCGTACTGGGCAAGATCCTCATCCTTGCGCTGATCATTCTGTTTATCCAGAAGCGTCCGCAGGGCCTCTTCGCACTCAAGGGACGGGTGATCGACTGATGACTCAAGCACTCAATCAAACGCTGCTGGCCCGCGCCACGGCCAAACTCGGCCCGCAGATTTCGCTGGTTCTTGGCCTGCTGGTGCTGGCCATTCTCGTCGCCATGCCGCTGCTGCACCTGCTGCCGGCCGAGCACACCCTGCACATCTCGGCTTATAGCCTGACCCTGGTCGGCAAGATTCTCTGCTACGCCATCGTCGCTTTGGCACTGGACCTGGTGTGGGGCTATGCCGGCCTGCTGTCGCTGGGCCATGGCCTGTTCTTCGCCCTCGGCGGCTATGCCATGGGCATGTACCTGATGCGCCAAAGCGCCGGTGACGGACTGCCGGCCTTCATGAGCTTCCTGGCCTGGACGGAGCTGCCCTGGTACTGGTACGGCACCTCGAGTTTTCTCTGGGCGATGTGCCTGGTGGTGCTGGCACCTGGGCTGCTGGCCCTGGTGTTCGGTTTCTTCGCCTTCCGCTCGCGGATCAAGGGCGTGTACTTCTCGATCATGACCCAGGCGCTGACCTTTGCCGGCATGCTGCTGTTCTATCGTAACGAAACCGGCTTCGGCGGCAACAACGGCTTTACCGGTTTTACCCGCATCCTCGGCTTCGACATCACCGCAACAGGCACGCGTGCCGCGTTGTTCCTGGCCACGCTGGTCGTGTTGCTGGGCAGTCTGTACCTGGGTTTTGTCCTGGCGCGCAGCAAGTTTGGCCGGGTGCTGACGGCACTGCGCGACGCGGAGAACCGCCTGATGTTCTGCGGCTACGACCCGCGCGGCTACAAGCTGTTTATCTGGGTACTGAGTGCGGTGCTCTGCGGGCTGGCCGGCGCGCTCTATGTGCCGCAGGTGGGCATCATCAATCCCGGCGAAATGTCGCCGACCAACTCCATCGAAGCCGCCGTCTGGGTGGCCCTGGGCGGGCGCGGCACGCTGCTTGGGCCACTCCTTGGCGCCGGTATCGTCAACGGCATGAAGAGCTGGTTCACCGTGGCGTTCCCCGAATACTGGCTATTCGCCCTGGGCGCACTGTTCATCCTGGTCACCCTGTTCCTGCCCAAAGGCGTGGTAGGCCTGCTACGCAAGGAGCCCACCCCATGAAGACCACTCCCTTGGCCCCCACGCTGCTGCCGGCACACCTGATTCCCGGTGCTGCGCTGGATACCGGCAAGACCGTCGGCAAGGGCGTCAACGTCCGTCATGGCACGCTACTCACCCTGGAGGACATCAATGTCAGCTTCGATGGCTTCCAGGCGCTGACCGACCTGACGCTGTATATCGGCGTGGGTGAACTGCGCTGCATCATCGGCCCCAACGGCGCTGGCAAGACGACCCTGATGGACGTGATCACCGGCAAGACCCGCCCGGACAGCGGCACGGCCTACTTCGGTGAGCAGTACGATCTGACCACCATGAGCGAAGTGCAGATCGCCCAGGCCGGCATCGGTCGCAAGTTCCAGAAGCCCACGGTGTTCGAGGCCCTCTCGGTGTTCGAGAACCTGGAGCTGGCGCAAAAGGCCAACAAATCGGTGTGGGCCAGCCTGCGCGCGCGCCTGTCCGGCGAGCAGAAGGAGCGCATCGACGAGGTGCTGCAGACCATCCGCCTGGAAGCCTCGCGCCACCGACCGGCCGGCCTGTTGTCCCACGGCCAGAAGCAGTTTCTGGAAATCGGCATGCTGCTGATGCAGGAGCCGCACCTGCTGCTGCTCGACGAGCCGGTAGCGGGCATGACCGACGCCGAGACCGAATTCACCGCCGAGCTGTTCAAGTCCCTGGCCCGCCAACACGCCCTGATGGTGGTGGAACATGACATGGGCTTTGTCGGCTCGATCGCCGACCACGTCAGCGTGCTGCATCAGGGCCGCGTGCTGGCCGAGGGCTCGCTGGAGCAGGTACAGAACGACGAGCGCGTCATCGAGGTTTATCTGGGGCGATAACGCCGAATAAAGCGCTGCAGGCTGGACGAGGGCGTCGCTTTTTCGTCCAGCCTCAAGCCTCAAGCCTTCAGCGGTTTTCAAAGGATTCAGAACATGCTCAATATCGAAAAACTGCATCAATATTACGGCGGCAGCCACATCCTCCGCGGCCTGTCGTTCGACGTGAAGGTCGGCGAAGTCACCTGCCTGCTCGGCCGCAACGGCGTGGGCAAGACCACTCTGCTCAAGTGCCTGATGGGCCTGATTCCGGCCAAGGACGGCAGCGTGCACTGGCAAGGCCAGGCCATCACCGGCTACAAACCGCACCAGCGCGTGCAGGCCGGCATCGCCTACGTGCCGCAGGGACGCGAGATCTTCGCCCGCCTGACGGTAGAGGAGAACCTGCTGATGGGCCTGTCACGCTTTCCCGGCAGCCAGGCCAAGGAAGTCCCGGCGTTCATCTACGAGCTGTTCCCGGTGTTACGCGAGATGAAGCAGCGCCGCGGCGGCGACCTCTCCGGCGGCCAACAGCAACAACTGGCCATCGGCCGCGCGCTGGCCAGCCAGCCGCGCCTGCTGATCCTCGACGAACCCACCGAAGGCATCCAGCCCTCGGTGATCAAAGAGATCGGCGCGGTGATTCGCAAGCTCGCCGAGCGTGGCGATATGGCCATCCTGCTGGTCGAGCAGTTCTACGACTTCGCCGCCGAACTGGCCGACCACTACCTGGTGATGAGCCGTGGCGAGATCATCCAGCAAGGCCGCGGCGTGGACATGGCCCGGGAGGGCGTTCGCAACCTGGTGGCCATTTGAAGCACAAGGGCGTTAGACTAACGGCCATGCCACAGTTCATTACCCCCATCGCCGCGTATTACTACTACCTGCTCTCGTAGGTGGTAGGCGCTGCGCTGCATCCGACCGCCTGAGGCGGCTCGGCATGCACTCTGTTCCGGTCTCCCAGGCGGCATTCCCCCCAAGGAGACCTGCAATGACCGCTCACCAAGACCTGCTGGCCGTACTCGAAGAGCGCGGCTTCATTCACCAGTGCACCGACCATGCAGGCCTGCGCCAGGCGCTGGCGGAAGGCCCACTGACCTGCTACCTGGGCTTCGACGCCACCGCCGACAGCCTGCACGTCGGCCATCTGCAGGGGCTGATGCTGCTGCGCTGGCTACAACGGGCCGGCCATCCGGTGCTGCTGCTGATCGGCGGGGCCACCACGCGCATCGGCGACCCCAGTTTCCGGGACAGCAGCCGGCCGCTCCTCGATGCCACGCAGATTGCCCGCAACATCGACGGCATCCGCAGCTGCTTTGCCCGCTACCTGCAACTGGATGGCCACCTGGGACAGCTGGTGGACAACGCCGAATGGCTCGACGGCCTGGGCTACCTGGCCTTTCTTGAACAGGTCGGCCGGCACTTTTCGATCAACCGCCTGCTGGGTTTCGAGGCCATCCGCCAGCGCCTGGAACGCCAGCATTCCCTGTCCTTTCTGGAGTTCGGCTACACCCTGCTACAGGCCTACGACTTCGTGGAACTGGCCAGGCGACATGCGTGCCGCCTGCAGCTGGGCGGTGCCGATCAGTGGGCCAACATCATCAATGGTGTAGAGCTGGCACGCCGCCAGGGCGGACCACAGCTGTTCGGCCTGACCATGCCGCTGCTGGCCACCGCCGATGGCCGCAAGATGGGCAAGTCGGCACAAGGTGCGGTATGGCTGAATGCCGAACGTCTGTCGCCCTTCGAGTTCTGGCAGTTCTGGCGCAACTGTGATGACCGTGACGTCGGGCGCTTCCTGGCCTTGTTCAGCGAACTGCCAATGGACGAAGTACGCCGCCTGGCCGCCCTGCAGGGCGCCGAGCTGAACCAGGCGAAAATCATCCTGGCCGACCAGGCCACGCGCCTGGCTCATGGCGAACAGGCCCAGCAGCAGGCGCGTCTGGCGGCCCAGGGCCGGCAGGCCGATCAGCTGCCGGCGCTGCAGGTCAGCCAGGCACGCCTGCAGGAAGGCCTGAGCCTGGCCCAGCTGTTACTGGAGAACGGCCTGGTCAGCTCGCTGAGCGCCGCCCGACGCCTGGCCCAGGGCGGCGGCATCCGCCTGCGCGACACGCGCGTGACGGATGTTGACACGCCCCTGCCGGCGCACCTCGATGGTTACTCACTGAGTCTGGGCAAGAAACGCCACTGGCAGTTGCAGCTGCGCTAAGCCAAGGCAACCACAGACACCGCCTAGCGTGTCACCTGGCCAAGGACGGCCTCCAGGCGTGGTCCCAGCGGGCGATCGGCAAACCAGCGGCGATAGCTGTGCTGAAAGCGCCCGTCACGGTACAGCGTATGCAGCGCCTGCTGCCAGCGGGCTACCAGGGCCGTATCGGTCTGCGGCGAGAAGGCCAGGTAGGACTCATGTTCCATGAAGCAGTGCTGTTGCTGCACGTCTTCCATGCGCAGGTTGCGCAGACCCAGCAACTGCGGCACGGCGATATCGCTGGCGACGATCAGGTCACCGCGCCCCAGGGCGAACATGTGCATCATCTTGTCCTGGGATGCGACGGTGAACAGGTTGTCGAAGCCCTGAGCCAGCAGGTAGTCGGTGCTGTACCACTGGCGCGGCAGGGCCAGCCGACGCAGACGACGGGCATCCTCCAGACTGTCGACCCGCAGGTTGTCGACGCGCCGCGAATAGAAACAGGTACGCGCCTGCATCAACGGCCCAACCCACTGAAACCGGCTTTCCCGTTCGGGCGTGCGCGCCGTGGAAAACAGCCCTACCCCAGCCTCTCGCTGGGCCCGGCTATAGCCGCGGGTCCACGGCTCCATACGAATTTCCGCGCGGTCACCAGCCTGTGCCGCCAGCAGGCGTACCAGTTCGACACTAAAGCCGCTGGGCTGGCCGGCGCGGGTAAAGTTCAGCGGTGGATTTTCCTCACTCAGCAGCAGCACGTCCGCTGCCTGCAGCACAGGCGCGAACAGCAGCAACAGAAGGCAGCGCAAAGCAGCCATGACGACTCCACAAGCAGGATCAACAGCCGGTTATTGTGCCATGGACAGCAGTATAGAAGCCTGGCCGACAACGCAATTATTGCCAGCAAACTGCCAGCAGTCTTGCCGCCCGGCTTCACACACGGGATCATGCCACCAGCCTACCCGTCAACCGAGTTCCCCATGTCTGCGCCACGCTCTTCCGAACAGAACAACCCGCTGGTCGACCTGCTGATCAGCATCGTCATCCCCTCGCTGATTCTCATGAAGCTGAGCAGCCCGGAACGCCTCGGTGCCGACGGCGCACTGCTCCTCGCGCTGGCCTTTCCCTTCGGCTGGGGCGCACTGGACTTGTGGCGCAAGCGTCGCTTCAACTTCATTGCCCTGCTCGGCCTGGTCAGCGTCTTGCTCACCGGCGGTATCGGCCTGCTGCAACTGGACAGTCAGTGGCTGGCCGTCAAGGAAGCCGCAGTGCCGGCGATCATTGGCATCGCCGTGCTGTTCTCCACGCGCACCCGCTACCCGCTGATCCGCACCCTGCTGTTCAACGACAAGCTGCTGGACGTCGTACGCATCGAAGCCATCCTCGAACAGCGCGGCCTGCGCCTGCGCTTCGAGCAACGCCTGCAGCAGGCCACCTACCTGCTCAGCGGTACGTTTTTCTTTTCCGCGGCCATGAACTACATCCTGGCGCGCTGGCTGGTCACCAGCCCGGCCGGCAGCGAAGCCTTCAATGCCGAACTGGGGCGCATGACCCTGCTCAGCTACCCGATGATCGCCCTGCCCTCGATGGTCATGCTGATCGGCGTGTTTTATTACCTGTGGCGTACCCTGCGTGGTCTGACAGGGCTGAGCCTGGAAGAAATGCTCGCCGAACAGCACCGCGACAAGTCCTGAGCCAGCCACTACACTGCGCGGCTTTTTCCGCAGGAGCCGCGCATGTCACGCCCTCTTCCCGCCCGCGCGCTGGGCATCGACTTCGGCACGTCCAATTCCAGCGTGGGCTGGCAAAGCCCGCAGGACAGCCGCCTGTTGCCGCTGGAAGGCGACAAATGCAGCCTGCCTTCGGTGATCTTCTTCAACAACGAGGAACGTCGTCCGGCCTATGGCCGGCAGGCCCTCGACGAATACTTGGACGGTTATGAAGGGCGCCTGCTGCGCTCGCTGAAGAGTCTGCTCGGCTCCAAACTGCTGGCCAGCGAAACCACGCTGCTGGGCAGTGCCATGCCGTTTCGCCAGGTGCTGGGGCTGTTCCTCGGTGAACTCAAGCGCCGCGCTGAACAGGCCGCCGGACGCAGCTTCACTGAGGTGGTGCTGGGACGCCCGGTGTTCTTCGTCGACGATGATCCACAGGCCGACCGTGAGGCCGCCGATACCCTGCAGGACGTCGCCCGGCAACTGGGCTTTCGCGAGGTCAGTTTCCAGTATGAGCCGATTGCCGCGGCCTTCGACTACGAGTGCCAGATCAGCCGTGAGGAGCTGGTGCTGATCGTCGATATCGGTGGCGGCACGTCGGACTTTTCCCTGCTCCGCCTGTCGCCGGCCCGCCGCCAAGACAGCTGCCGGGACAGCGATATCCTGGCCAGCGATGGCCTGCATATCGGCGGGACGGACTTCGACAAGCAACTGTCACTGGCCGGCGTGATGCCGCTGTTCGGCTACGGCAGCCGCATGCACAGCGCCGCGCTGATGCCGACGCATTACCACCTGAACCTGGCCACCTGGCACACCATCAACGCGCTCTACACGCAGAAAACCCGCCTGGCCCTGCAAAGCCTGCGCTACGACTGCCAGCAACCGCAGGGCATCGACCGCCTGCTGCGCCTGCTGGAGCGCCGCGAAGGCCACTGGCTGGCCCTGCAGGTGGAAGCACGCAAGATCGACCTGGGGCACAGTGCGCAGCAGGTCATCGCGCTTGGGCAGATCGAAGAGGGGCTGCAGGCCGAGCTGAGCCGCGCGTTGTTCGAGCAGGCCATCGAAGCACCGCTGCAGCGCATTGCCAACACCGTGCAGGGCTTGCTGGCCAGCGCCGGGGTACGCGCCGAGCAGGTCGATACCCTGCTGTTCACCGGCGGTTCCAGTGCCGTACCGGCGCTGCGTGCTCGGGTTGCAGCCCTGCTGCCGGGCGCCCGGCAGGTCGAGGGCGACCGCTTTGGCGGCATCGGCAGCGGCCTGGCCATCGAAGCGGCGCGCCGCTACGGCTGCAGCGCCGCCTGAGGCGGCAGGCGATAACGCCAGATGCGCCGCAATACGGTCGCCAGTTGCCCGGCAAAGCTGCCGCTGTTGTAGAGCTGCCCATAGCGCTGGGCAATCGCCCGCACGTCCACGGCCATCTCGGCATAGCGACGTGCCGGCAGGTCGGGGAACAGGTGATGCTCGATCTGGTGGCTGAGGTTGCCGGTCAGGATATGCAGCAGGCGCCCCCCTTCCAGGTTGCTGGAACCACGCAACTGGCGCAGGTACCAGTGGCCGCGGCTCTCGCCGAGCACCGATTCCTTGCTGAACACGGCCGCCTTCTCGGTGAAATGCCCGCAGAAGATCACTGCGAAGGTCCACAGGTTGCGCAACAGGTTGGCCAGCAGGTTGCCGGCCAGCACGGCCAGCGCATTGGCGCCGAGCAACAGGGCCAGCACGGGGAACAGCAGGTAGTCCTTACCCCACTGGCGCAGCAACTTGGCATTGAACTGACGCAGCAACGGGCCCAGTTCAGCGGCGCTGAGACGCCCCTTGAAATACTGGTCCAGGCGCAGGTGCTGGATCGCCACCGCATACTGGAAGAGCAGCGCCTGCAGGGTCACCCACAGCGGTTGCCAGCGATAGAAGGGCTTCCAGCGCTGCTCGGGAAACAGGCGAACCACGCCGTAACCGACGTCGTCGTCCATACCCACCACATTGGTCCAGGTGTGATGCACATGGTTATGGGTATGCCGCCAGAAATCGCTGGGACCGACAATATCCCACTCGTAGTCGCGCCCGCTCAGTTCCGGGTCATTCATCCAGTCGTACTGGCCATGCATGACGTTATGGCCCAGCTCCATGTTCTCGAGGATCTTGCCCAGCGCCAGCAACAGGCTGCCGAGCAGCCAGGTCGGCGGGAACCAGCCCAACATCAGCAGCAGGCGACCGCTCCAGCAACAGGCACGCACAGCCGCGCGCACCCGGCGGATATAGCGAGCATCCTCGCTACCCAGGCTGGCCAGGGTACGCTGGCGCAGGGCATCCAGCTCCGCGGCAAAGGCCTGCAATTCGACTTCGTTCAGTTCACGGTCTTCACGGTTACTCACAGATCGATCTCCACATCACCCAGCGGCACGCTGACGCACAGGCGCACGGCCTGCCCCGGTTCATCACTGACCAAGCCGCTGCGCAGGTCGCGCACCCGGCCGCTGAGCAGCTGGCAGGTGCAGCGGGTGCAAATGCCCTGACGGCAGCCATGCATCGGGCGCAGGCCCTGAGCCTCGGCCTGCTCCAGCAGGTTGTGCGCCGTGTCGCCCTGGCAGGCCACGCCGCTGCGACGAAACGCCAGACGCACGCAGGTCTGTTCCCCGGCGTCGACAGGTGCCGGGCTGAAGGCCTCGCTCTGCAGGCTGGCGGGCGTCTCGCCGCCCTGCCACCAGCGCTGCACGGCGGCCACAAAGCCATGCGGCCCACAGGCCAGTGCCTGCTCGGCTGCCCGCTCCGGCACATGCGCAGGGCAGAAACGCCCGCTCAGCTCGTCGCCCTGCGCCGCCTGCCCGGTCAATGACCAGCGCACCTGCAGGTTGGCATGGCGCTGCATCAGCGCCTGCAGTTCCTCGGCAAAGGCACGCTGGCCGCGCTCGCGCACGTAGTGCAGCAAGGTCACCGGCGCGCTGTAGCCGCTGGCCAGGGCCTGGCGCAGCAAGCCGAGCAAGGGCGTGATCCCGCTGCCGGCAGCCAGCAGCAGCACGCCCTGCGCCTGCGACGGCCAGCGCAGCGAACCGCTGGCCTGGCTCAGCTCAACGCGCTCGCCAATGCCCAGGTGATCCTGCAGCAGGCCGGACAGGCGACCACCCGCCTGACGCTTGACGGCCAGCTCGATGCGCCCGCGGCCATCCACCGCAGTCAGGCTGTAACAGCGCGACAGGCGCACACCATCCACTTCACGAAACAGCTGCACATGCTGGCCTGGCCGCCAGTCGCAGGCATTGCCATTGCATTGCAGGGTCAGCGCCAACATGTCATCGGACACCCAGCGACGCGCCAGCAAGCGGGCATAGACACGGTTAAGACTGAGCAACGGGTGCAGACGTTGCAGCCAATAATCGCAGTCGGCTTCGCGTAGCCAGGCTCGCGCCGCCAGGCGCCGCCAGGGCATCAACAGAGGATTGAGTGGCCGCACGGCGGCCTGGGGTAGCAAGGGCATCTCACACATCCAGTGAACAAGTGTTCACCAAATTGACAGATGACCACAAATCAGTCAACACTTGTGCACCCAGTCGTTCACGCCCCGGCCGTTCGACGTCACTGCAGGGCTTTTGCTAAAGTCCCCGCCTCTCGCCAAGGATGCCGGACAGCATGTCTTCTCCCCGCGCCGAACAGAAACAGCAAACCCGCCAGGCCCTCATGGAGGCGGCCCTCAGCTTGATGCACAGCGGGCGCGGCTTCGGCAGCCTGAGCCTGCGCGAAGTCACGCGCCTGGCTGGCGTGGTGCCGACCGCCTTCTACCGGCACTTCAGCGATATGGATGAGCTGGGCCTGGCACTGGTCGCCGAAGTGGGCCAGACCTTCCGCGCCACCCTGCGCGAAGTGCGACGCAACGAATTCGAACTGGGCGGCCTGATCGAAGCCAGCACCCGCATCTTTCTCGATGCGGTACAGGCCAACCACAACCAGTTCCTGTTCCTCGCCCGCGAGCAATACGGTGGCTCGCAAGCCGTACGCCAGGCACTGGGCGAGTTACGCCAGCTGATCACCGACGACCTGGCCGCCGACCTGCGCCTGATGAACCGCCTGCCCCAACTGGACGATGCGGCATTGGGCGTATTGTCCGACCTGGTCGTGAAGACCGTGTTTGCCACACTGCCCGAACTGATCGACCCACCCGCTGCCAATCTACCCCCCCACCTGCAACCTGAAGCAAAGATCACCCAGCAGCTGCGCTTCATCATGATCGGCGGCAAGCACTGGCAAGGACTGGGCAAAGGCAGTCAATCGACGCCATAGAAAAAGGCCACGGGCCCGCACTGGGCCTGCCTGCTAGTCTGAATCTCGTCACATCCCGTGATGGTTCAGGAGTGCCTGCCATGTCCATCCAGCAACTGCTCGACCTGCTCGCCGACTACGCCGCCGCGCACAGCTAACAGACCGTTGAAACACCTCGCTGAGACCGACAAGACAAGGCGAAAACCGCCGCTACGCAGCGCAACGAGTAAGAACCGCAGCGTGGGCGTGGTGAGTCAAAAGCGCAGCTCAGGTTTGCTAGATGAGCATTTGAAGTGCTTCGTTCGCGCCTTCACGGCCACTTAGAGCCGGTTCAGCCTTCGCCTGTGAGGCCGTTTCAACGCAGCATGGCCAAGGCACAGAGGCATGGAGGCAGGGCGACGCAGGCAGGCAAAGCCTGCGGTAGTCGCTCAGCGGCCGGCTAAATCGCCAGGCGACCAACGGCCGTTACAACGCTCTTGGTTAACGGCCGGCAAACGTCTATCCTGCGCGACTTTTTTCGCCCGGGAACGCCCATGAGCACATCCATGCTTTGCTTGTTGAACAGCGCCAGCCCGGTCCGCCCCGCCTACCGGGCAGCTGCCCTGCAACTGGCCGATGCCCTCCACCAGCGCAACCTGGGGCTGATTTATGACGGCAGCCACGACAGCCTCGGCGCCCTGGTGGCCGAGCACCTGCTCGCCATGGGCGGCCAGGTTTTGGCGCTATTGGGCAGCAGCCAGGCACAACCCAACCCAAGCGCAGGCCTGAGCAGCGAGCGTTGCACGGATCGCCAGCAGCGCAAGGCACGCCTACTGCAACTGGCCGACGCGTTCATTGCCCTGCCCGGCGGCAACCGCGGTTTGCAAGAGGTCATCGAAGTATGGGCCTGGGCCAAGCTGGGCCAGCATCACAAGCCGCTGGGTCTACTCGACGGCAATGGTTTCTACAGCCAGTTGGGCGGCTTCTCGCGCAGCGCCGCCAGCGCTCGCCAATCGGGCGAAGCGCCCGCACTCCTGCAGATCGACAGCGATGCCGAGCTGCTCCTCGGACGCCTGCAGGAAGCCTGCAGCGCCCTGCCCGACTGCTCACCGGCCCTGCACAGGGCACGCACAATGGTGCAACACCCTCTACACTGAGGCTGTCATCCGGCAGTGGCGAACAGCTACTGCGGCTGCGCCGACCTGTGAGGGAACATCATGCCGCGTTGCCTGCACCTGCTGGGCCTTGCTGCCCTGCTGCTGAGCCTACCTGCCCTGGCGACGCCCCCTTTGCGCATCCTCAGCTGGCCAGGCTATGCCGACGAAGACCTGGTCGCCGCCTTCGAGCAACGTTACCAGCACCCGGTGGAAGTCACCCTGGTGCACAGCGACGAACAACTGCGCCGTCAGTTCAACCGCCAGCAGGGCCGCTATTTCGACCTGATCGCGGCCAACACTGCCGAACTGCAAGCCCTGCATGCCCAGCAGCGTCTACTGGCCCTGCCGCTGCAACAGTTGCCCAACCGCCTGCGCCAGCAACGGCGTTTCCGTGATCTGCAGACACTGCCTGCTATCAGCGCCGATGGCCAGGTGTATGCCATCCCCTACGCCTACGCCGAAATGGGCCTGATCTATGACCGCCAGCAGTTGTCACAAGCACCGCAGTCGATTGCCAGCCTATGGGACCCGGCGCTGCACGGACGGGTGCTGATCTACGATGGCGGCAGCCACAATTTCGCCCTGGCCGCACTGCGCCAGGGGCTGCCGCCCTTTGACCTTCCCGCCCAGGCGCTCAGCGAACTCGCGCGCGACCTGCAGGCACTGCGCCGTAACAGCCTGACCTTCTACCGCGGCCCGGAAGAATCGGCAGAACTGTTCATCAGCCAGGGCGCCGCGTTGATGTTTGCCAACTACGGTCAGCAGCAGGTCAAGTTGCTTCGCGATGCCGGCGCCGACATCGGCTACAGCATTCCTCGTGAAGGCGCCCTGGCCTGGCTCGACTGCTGGGCAATCAACCAGGCCAGCCAGCAGGTTGAGCTGGCCCTGCGCTGGATCGACTACAGCCTTGAGCCACCCGTCAGCCAGGCGCTCAGCGAGCGCCACGGGCTGGGCAGCACCCTGGAGGGTGCCGCTGACGCCCTGCCCGCCCAGGCTCGCCTGCACTGGCTGCAGCCCGTCGAGAACGAGCAGCGGCGTAGCCAGTTGTGGCAAGCCATTCGCAGCGGCAAACGACAACTGCCTGGCGAATGATCATGCCGCTGTCCATCGCCACCCGCCTGAGTCTGTTGCTGCTTGCCTTCGCCCTGTTGCTGGCGGCCAGCATCGGCTATTACGCCTGGAGTCAGAGCCGCGACGCACTGCTGCACGCTGCCCGCGAAGAGCTGTTGGGCGCCAACCGGGTTCTGGCGCTCAACCTCAGTGAAAGTCTCAATCAATCGGCCCGCCATGTGCAGTTACTGGCCGCCCTGCCCAATACGCGCATGGCTCTGGCCAGCCATGAGCCGCAACTGGCCGCTGCCGCACGCAACCGCCAGGCCCAGGCCTTTGCCCAACTGCTGCACTTTCATCCCCAGTACAGCCAGTTGCGCCTGATCAGCCTCGAGCAGTTCGGCCTGGAACGTATTCGCGTGGAGCGTGCCAATGGGCATATCCGCCGCCTGCGCAGTGTCCAGCGGGAAGAAAAGGGGCATTTTCCCTACGTCTATCTGACCCGCCAGTTGCGCGCCGGCCAGGTGCGCTTTTCACCGATAAACATCAACGACGAACAAGGCTCGAGCGACCTCGAACAACGCCCCAACCTGCGCATCGCCACCCCCGTGGTGGACAGTTATCAGCAGACCCTCGGCGTGCTGGTACTGAATATCGACCTGGAGCGCCTGTTCAACCAACTGCGCAATAACCTGCCGTCTCACTACCGACTGTTCCTGGCCAACGCGGAAGGCGACTTCCTGCTGCATCCAGACCCCCAGCAGGCCTTTGCCTTCGAACGCGGCCAACGCAGCCTGCTCCAGGCACAATTTCCTGCCCTGGCCGGCCTGCTCGATGAAGACAGCGCGCCGCGCGTCGCGGACCTCGGCCGACAGGCCAGCGCAGAGCATCTGGTTGGTGCCTTCAGCCGGGTCAGCCTGGACAGCGACCAGGGCACCCGCGTGCTGATTCTTGGCCTGGCCGTGGAGCACAGCCACGTGGTGGCGGGCGCCAATCGCCTAGCAGGCCAGATGCTGCAACTGGGGTTGTTGTTAAGCCTACTAGCCGCCCTGCTGGCACTCTGGCTGGGGCGCGCCTTCAGTGCCCCCTTGCGGGCCATGGTCAAGGAAATCCAGCACTTCTCGGAGCATCGGCAGATCGGCACATTGCCACTGCAGCGCGAGGACGAACTGGGCCTGCTGGCACGCAGTATCCATCAGCAACAAAGTCAGATTCTCGAGCAGATCCAGCAACTGCACGACAGCCACCAGGCCGCCGAACACCTCGCCCACCATGACCCACTGACTGGGCTGGGCAACCGGCTGCTGTTCATCGACCGCCTGCAACACGCCATCAGCAACGCCCGGCGCAGCGGCAAGCGCCTGGCGTTGGTATTCGTCGACCTGGACTACTTCAAGGAAATCAACGACAGCCACGGACACGCCATGGGCGATGCGGTACTGCGCCAGGTCGCCAACCTGTTGCGAGGCGCCACCCGCGCCGGGGATACCGTGGCACGCCTGGGTGGCGATGAATTCGTGATTCTCTACGATGGCCTGGACACGCACAGCGACCTGCCGCAGATCGCCGGCAAGCTACTGGCGCGTTTCCAGAATCGCCTGCTGATCGATGGCCAGGAAATCCATATCCAGGCCAGCATGGGCATCAGCCGTTTCCCGGAAGACGGCCAGGACAGCGTCAGCCTGCTACAGCATGCCGACCGCGCCATGTATCAGGCCAAGCGCGACGGTCGCAACCGTATCCGCTTTAGCAACGAACACGGCTGAGCATCACTCAGCGCGGCGCAGCAGCGGGGCGCCGCGCCGGCTTGCCGCCCTTGCCTTTGCCCTTGCCTGCCGCCTGCCCCTTGGCGAAAGCCGCCGCCTTGGCCTGCTCACGCTTATCCCAGGGCTTACTGCCATCGCTGGCCCGCGGCGGCAAACCGCTGTGCTGGGTAAGCAGCGGCTTGCTCGGCCGCTCGGCAGGCGTCGAGTTCTTGCGGCGCGCGCATTGGTAGCCACCACTCAGCGCCGGCTGCTGTGCCGGAATCAGCTGATGCTTGCCGGGGCCAATCAGATCAGCGCGCCCCATGGCCTTGAGCGCCTCGCGCAGCAAGGGCCAGTTGTTGGGATCGTGATAGCGCAGGAAGGCCTTGTGCAGGCGGCGCTGCCGCTCGCCCTTGATGGTTTCCACGCTCTCGCTCTTGTAGGTCACCTTGCGCAACGGGTTCTTGCCGGAGTGGTACATGGCAGTTGCCGAAGCCATCGGCGAGGGATAGAACGCCTGCACCTGGTCGGCGCGGAAGCCGTTGCGCTTGAGCCACAAGGCGAGGTTCATCATGTCCTCGTCGGTGGTACCCGGGTGCGCGGCAATGAAGTAGGGGATCAGGTACTGCTCCTTGCCCGCTTCTTTCGAGAACTTCTCGAACATCTGCTTGAAGCGATCATAGGTGCCGATGCCCGGCTTCATCATCTTCGACAGCGGCCCCTGCTCGGTGTGCTCCGGGGCGATCTTCAGGTAGCCGCCAACATGGTGGGTAACCAGCTCGCGCACGTATTCCGGCGACTCAACAGCCAGGTCATAGCGCAGCCCGGACGCAATCAGGATTTTCTTCACCCCGGGCAGCGCACGTGCGCTGCGATACAGCTGGATCAAGGCCGAGTGGTCGGTATTGAGGTTTTCGCAGATACCCGGATAGACGCAGGAGGGCTTGCGGCAGGCCGCCTCGATCTCGCGGCTTTTGCAGGCAATGCGGTACATGTTGGCGGTCGGTCCGCCCAGGTCGGAGATCACCCCGGTAAAGCCGGGCACCTTGTCGCGAATCTCCTCGATCTCGCGAATGATCGACTCGTGGGAGCGACTCTGGATGATGCGGCCCTCGTGCTCGGTGATCGAACAGAAGGTACAGCCGCCAAAACAGCCACGCATGATGTTGATCGAGAAGCGGATCATCTCGTAGGCGGGGATTTTCGCCTGGCCATATACCGGGTGCGGCACGCGGGTATAGGGTAGGCCGAACACGTAGTCCATTTCCTCGGTGCTCAGCGGGATGGGTGGCGGGTTGAGCCAGACATCCTGATTGCCATGGCGCTGCACCAGGGCTCGCGCATTGCCCGGATTGGTCTCCAGGTGCAGCACACGGTTGGCATGCGCATAGAGCACCGGATCGCTCTTGACCTTCTCGTAGGCCGGAATACGGATCACCGTGCGCGAACGGTCCAGCTTCGGACTGGGCAGGATCTCCACCACGCGTGCCGCCTGCGGATCATCCGCGGCACTGCCCTTGGCCTGTTCCAGCGCGCAGGACTGCAGGTCCTGGGTGCTCACATAGGGGTTGATGATCTTGTCGACCTTGCCGGGGCGGTCGATACGCGTGGAGTCGATCTCGAACCACCCCTCCGGCGTGCTGCGCCGCACAAAGGCCGTACCCCGGATATCGGTCATCGCCTGGATGGACTCACCGGCGGCCAGGCGATGGGCGACCTCGACCACCGCGCGCTCGGCATTGCCGTACAGCAGCAGGTCGGCCTTGGCGTCCATGAGAATCGAATGGCGTACCTTGTCCTGCCAGTAGTCATAGTGGGCAATCCGCCGCAGCGAAGCCTCGATGCCACCGATGATGACCGGCACGCCCTTGTAAGCCTCTCGGCAACGCTGGCTGTAGACCATGCAGGCCCGATCCGGGCGCTTGCCTCCCTCGCCGTTGGGGGTATAGGCATCATCCGAGCGAATCTTGCGGTCGGCGGTGTAGCGATTGATCATCGAGTCCATGTTGCCGGCGGCAACGGCAAACATCAGGTTCGGCCGGCCCAGCGCCATGAAGGCATCCTTGGACTGCCAGTCTGGCTGGCTGATGATGCCAACGCGAAAGCCCTGCTCTTCCAGCAGCCGGCCAATCACCGCCATGCCGAAGGACGGATGATCGACGTAGGCATCACCGGTAACGATGATGATGTCGCAGCTATCCCAGCCCAGCACATCCATCTCGGCGCGACTCATCGGCAGCACCGGCGCCGGGCCAAAACACTCGGCCCAGTATTTGGGGTAGTCGAACAGGGGCTTGGCGGCGTGCATGGCGATAACCGGGAACAGACGGGAAAAAGGCCGCGGAATATAGCACAAAAAATAGGCAGGATACCCGAGCAAAGCAGTCCGGCATTCACCTGGGCGCATGGCCAGCGCTACAGGCGCCTGACTATACTGGCAATCCTGACCCACCCGCCAAACCATGGAGCCTGGATGCCCCGCCTGCTTTACCTGCTCGGGCTGCTCTGGCTGAGCCTCAACCTGCCCGCGCTGGGCGAGCAACCTGTCCATGTGTACCTGCGCCTGTACGACCCGGCGGGCAACAGCCTTCCACTACGCCGTTGACAGGCCGATGATCTGCAACAGCAGACACCCCACATCGACTGCAGCATCGGTATCGCCCTCTACCCTGAACATGCCCGTCATCTGGAAGCCCTCTACCAGGCCGCAGATGACACGCTCAGCCAGGCCAAGACCGATGAGCCACTCAATAGCGACGCGGCACCCGTGCGGTGACCCGGGTCAGCAATTCATAGCCAAGGGTGCCGGCAGCCCGCGCCACCTCATCCACCGGCAGGCGCTGTCCCCACAACTCGACCTCGCTGCCCAGCTGCACACTTGGCAATACACCGACATCCACACACAGCATGTCCATCGACACCCGCCCGGCCAGCGGCACACGCTGCCCCTGCAACCACACCGGGGTACCGCTGGGCGCATGCCGCGGATAACCGTCGGCATAGCCGCAACTGACCGTGGCTATGCGCGCGTCATGCGTCGCCTGCCAGCTGCCGCCGTAGCCCACCGTTTCGCCGGCCTGCACTTCGCGCAAGGCAATCACCTCGGCACGCAGACTCATCGCCGGGCGCAAGCCCAGCTCGCCGGCCGACAGTTCGGCAAACGGGCTGGCCCCGTAAAGCATGATGCCCGGCCGCAGCCAGTCCATGTGCGCGGCAGGAATCATCAGCACCGCGGCCGAGTTGGCCAGCGAGCGCTGGGCAAAGGGCAGGTCCAGCACATCCAGGAAGCGCTCCAGCTGCAGCTCGGTGAGGCTGTTGCCACGCTCGTCGGCGCAAGCGAAGTGGCTGATCAGGTTGAGCTCGCTGACCTGGCTGGCCGCCTGCAGGCGGGCATGCCAGTGGCGCAACGCCGCCTCATCAAAGCCCAGGCGGTGCATCCCGCTGTCCAGTTTCAGCCAGACCCGCAACGGCGCCGGCAAGACACTGGCCAGCAGTCCCTCGGCCTGCTCGGCGCTGTGCAATACGACATCCACGCCCAACTCGGCCGCCCGCTGGTATTCGGCAACCGCAAAACAGCCTTCGAGTAGTAGCAGACGCGCCTGGCTCGCCACCCGGCGCACCCGTTCGGCCTCCTCGAGGCAGGCCACGGCAAAACCATCGGCGTCAGACAGGGCGGCCACCACCGGCTCCAGGCCGTGACCATAGGCATCTGCCTTGACCACCGCCAGGGCCTGGCGGCCCGGGGCGCACTGGCGGGCCAGCGCATAGTTGTGGGTAATCGCGGCAAGATCGATATGAGCGACCAGCGGGCGCATAGCAGACTCCAGCACTACACAGACAACCCGGCAGGCCGGGTCAGGCGGCAGGCCGCACGGCCTGCGCAACAAGGGAGGGGTTATTCGTCTTCGAAGGTGTACATGCCCGGCGCCAGGTTCTCGAAGCGCGTGTACTTGCCGAGAAAGGCCAGGCGTACGGTACCGATCGGGCCATTACGCTGTTTGCCGATGATGATTTCCGCCACGCCCTTGTACTCGGTCTCCGGGTGATAGACCTCGTCGCGGTAGACGAACATGATGATGTCGGCATCCTGCTCGATGGCCCCGGACTCACGCAGGTCGGAGTTGACCGGGCGCTTGTTGGGGCGCTGCTCCAGCGAGCGGTTGAGCTGCGACAGCGCCACCACCGGGCAATTGAATTCCTTGGCCAGGGCCTTCAGCGAGCGGGAGATTTCGGAAATTTCGTTGACCCGGCTATCGCCACTCGAACCGGGAATCTGCATCAGCTGCAGGTAGTCGACCATGATCAGGGCAATTTCGCCGTGCTCGCGCGCCACCCGGCGGGTTCGTGCGCGCATTTCCGATGGCGAGATGCCGGCCGTATCGTCGATGAACAGCTTGCGCTCGTTGAGCAGGTTGACCGCAGAGGTCAGGCGCGGCCAGTCCTCGTCATCCAGCTTGCCAGTACGCACCTTGGTCTGGTCGATCCGCCCGAGGGACGAGAGCATACGCATGACGATCGAGTCGGAGGGCATCTCCAACGAGTACACCAGCACGACCTTGTCGGTACGCAGCACGGCATTCTCTACCAGGTTCATGGCAAAGGTGGTCTTACCCATCGACGGACGACCGGCCACGATGATCAAGTCGGCAGGCTGCAGGCCGCTGGTTTTCTCGTCCAGGTCGGTGAAGCCGGTGGAAATGCCGGTAAGCCCTTCATTGGTATTGAACAGCGTATCAATGCGGTCGATGGTCTTGACCAGGATATCGTTGATACCCACCGGCCCACCGGTTTTTGGCCGTGCTTCGGCAATCTCGAAAATCTTGCGTTCGGCATCATCGAGAATCTCCGCGCCACTGCGCCCTTCGGGGGCGTAGGCACTGTCGGCGATCTCGTTGCTGATGCTGATCAGCTGGCGCAGTGTCGCGCGCTCGCGAACGATCTGCGCGTAGGCCTTGATATTGGCCACCGACGGCGTATTACGCGCCAGTTCAGCCAGGTAGACCAGGCCGCCGGCCTGAGCCAGCTGCCCCTCCTTGTCCAGCTGCTCGGACAAGGTAACCACGTCGAACGGCTGGTTACGTTCGGCCAGGCGCAAAATCGCGCGGAAGATCAGGCGATGGTCATGCCGATAGAAATCATTGTCGGACACCTGATCAAGCACCCGCTCCCAGGCGTTGTTGTCGAGCATCAGACCGCCCAGCACCGCCTGCTCGGCCTCGATCGAATGAGGCGGCACCTTGAGCGCAGCAGTTTGCAGATCGTATTGCTGGGGGACGGAAATATCGTTCATCGGCGGACGACTATGCACTCGGCAAAAAAACAAAAGGCACGCCCTGCAAGCAGGGCGTGCCCGATGTTAACCGTCTGGGCAACCAGTGCCTAGGCGGTCAGCACACCTTAGGCGGCGACTACGATCAGCTTGACCGCAGCTTCGACGTCGCTGTGCAGGTGCAGAGCAACTTCGAATTCGCCAGTGTGGCGGATGGTACCGTTGGGCAGGCGCACTTCAGCCTTGCTGACCGGCACACCAGCGGAGGTCAGGGCATCAGCGATGTCATGAGTACCGATGGAACCGAACAGCTTGCCCTCATCGCCGGCGACGGCGGTGATGGTTACTTCCAGCTCATTGAGCTGGGCAGCACGGGCTTCGGCAGTCGCCTTCTTCTCGGCAGCAGCCTTTTCCAGCTCGGCGCGGCGTGCTTCGAAAGCAGCAACGTTGGCCGGGGTGGCAGCAGTAGCCTTGCCCTGCGGCAGCAGGTAGTTACGGCCGTAGCCAGCCTTGACATTTACCTTGTCGCCCAGGTTGCCCAGGTTGGCGACTTTTTCCAGCAGGATGACTTCCATTTGGGTCTTACCTCTTAACTTTTAACCTTCACCGTTCGCGGCGTCGTCCGGCTTATGTCGCTGACGCCCACGAAAATCAAACAGACTGTCGACAATGGCCAAGACCATCAGCAACGGATAAATCAGCTGCAGGAACAGCAGCAACGACACATACAGGCCAACCAGCCAGAACCCGGCCAGACGCTTCTGCGCCACCAGGCCATGCAGCAATGCCACACCAGCCAAGGCCAGCGGCACTGTACACAGCGGCACCAGCATGGCCAGCTGCGGTGCCACATTGGGCACCAGCAACAACGCCAGCAGCAGGCCAAAAGCCGGCAGCGGCGACAGCCGCAAGGCATGGAACTCGCCGGCAAAACCGCCGGGGTTGTACAACGCCGCTTGCCAGTAACGCGCCAACATCAGGCTGAGCAGGCTGAGCAACTGCAACAGGGCCGCCATCAGGCCGGTGAGCACCGGCACCACCAGGCTGTCCATGCGCGCGCGCTCGGCCTCCGGCCACTGCTGGAGAATCTCGCCCATCTGCTGCTGCATGAGCGTATTCAGCTCCTGCGCCAGCCGGGCAATCGACTCCTGGAACTGCTCGCCAAGCACCAGGGCAAACAACAGCCCCAACGGCACACTGGCCAGCAGTACCGCCACCCAGGACTGTGTGCGGCGCAACAACTGCGCCAGCGACAGCGTCCCGAGCAACACCAGCAAGGTGCGCGGTTCCGCGAAATACCACCAGGCCAAGGCCGGCAGTACCGCCCATACCACTATCGTTACCGTATCCTGCATACCCCGGCGCAACAACACCAGGGCACTCGCCGCAGCACTCAGCCAGAACAACAAAGGCAGAGCTGCCGCCGCAGCCACCACGAGGGTGGCCTGCATACGTCCGCGCATGATGAACTCAGCGATGGCGCGCATGCGATCTATCCATTAACTCGTTGTCGACCGCCCGGTTTCAACGGCCGTGGCTGTCGGTGTAGGGCAGCAGGGCCAGGTAGCGGGCGCGCTTGATAGCGGTACCCAGCTGACGCTGATACTTGGCTTTGGTCCCGGTGATACGGCTCGGAACAATCTTGCCGGTTTCGGAAATGTAGGCCTTCAGGGTGTTGAGATCCTTGTAATCGATCTCTTTGACGTTTTCTGCGGTGAAGCGGCAGAACTTACGACGACGGAAGAAACGTGCCATGAGATTGGCTCCTCAATAGATCCGTGGATTACTCGTCAGCGTTGTCGCTGTTGTCGCCATCGTCGCCATCGGCGGAGTCGGCTTCAACACGATCACGGCGCTCGCGGCGCTCGCTGCGGTTTTCTTCGGCCTTGAGCATCTCGGACTGGCCGGTTACGGCTTCGTCACGACGGATGACCAGGTTACGGATGACCGCGTCGTTGTAGCGGAAGTTGTCTTCCAGCTCGGCCAGCGCCTTGGCGCTGCACTCGACGTTGAGCATCACGTAGTGAGCCTTGTGCACGTTGTTGATGGCATAAGCCAGCTGACGACGGCCCCAGTCTTCCAGGCGGTGAACCTTGCCACCATCTTCTTCGATCAGCTTGGTGTAACGCTCGACCATGCCGCCGACTTGTTCACTCTGATCCGGGTGGACCAGGAAAACGATTTCGTAATGACGCATAAATGCTCCTTACGGGTTGTAGCCTGCCAGATAATCCGGTCAGGCAAGGAGTGAATGACTCTTGTGAGCTTGCCGCCAGGCAGGTGCAAGAACACCTACCCAAACGGCAAGGGGCGAGATTGTACGGGCAGGACAGACGCGCCGCAAGCGGCGGGCGCTCAACGGCGCTGACGCAGTGCCTCGAACAGGCACACCCCGGCAGCCACCGAAACATTCAGACTGCTCACGCTGCCCGCCATGGGCAACTTGACCAGAAAGTCGCAGTGCTCGCGAGTCAGCCGCCGCATGCCCTTGCCCTCGGCGCCCATGACCAGCACCAGCGGCCCGCGCAGATCCTGCTGGTAGATTTCCTGATCGGCTTCGCCCGCCGTGCCGACCACCCACAAGCCACGCTTCTGCAGTTTTTCCAGCGTCCGCGCGAGGTTAGTCACCGCAACCAGCGGCATGACCTCGGCCGCGCCGCAAGCCACCTTGCGCACCGTGGCATTCAGCGTGGCCGACTTGTCCTTGGGCACGACCACCGCCAAGGCACCCGCCGCATCAGCCGTACGCAGACAGGCACCGAGATTGTGCGGATCGGTCACCCCATCCAGCACCAACAGCAACGGCACACCTTCATGGCGATCCAGCAATTCCTCAAGCATCGCCTCGCCCCATACCTGACTGGGACTAACCTCCGCCACAACGCCCTGATGCACCCCCTCGGCCCACTCGTCGAGCTCACGACGCTCGCGCTGCCCGACACTGATGCGCTGCTGCGTCGCCAGCTCAACCAACGTCTGCACCCGCGGATCCTGACGCCCCTCGGCCAGCCACAACTGCTTGACGCGGCGTGGGTGATGGCGCAGCAAGGCCTCCACGGCGTGCACGCCGTATACCTGCTCCAACTGACTCATGACTTCGCCTTACGCTTACGCGCCTTGCCGGGCGCCGCCGCGCCGTCCCGCTTGCCAGCCGAGGACTTGGCCTTGCCTTTGCCTTTACCAGACGACTTGCTGGCAGACCTGGCCTCACCTGCAGACTTCTGCTTGCTGGCACGACCTTTCGCCGGCGCAGCTGACGGAGCGGAAGAGCGCCCCGCCGCACTGCGCGAGCCACCCGCAGCCTGACGCGCACGCACCGCGACCGGCTGCTCCCGCGCCAGCTCGAAATCGATCTTGCGCTCATCCAGATCAACACGCATGACCTTCACCGACACGCTGTCGCCAAGTCGGAAGCTGCGCCCACTGCGCTCACCGGCCAGGCGATGATGTACCGGATCGAAGTGATAGTAGTCACCCGGCAAGGCCGTGACGTGCACCAAGCCCTCGACATAGATGTCACGCAACTCGACGAACAGGCCAAAGCCGGTCACCGCGGTAATCACCCCGGCAAAGGTTTCGCCCACGCGATCCTGCATGAACTCGCACTTCAGCCAGTTGACCACATCACGCGTGGCCTCATCGGCGCGCCGCTCGGTCAGCGAGCACTGCTCGCCGAGCTGCTCCAGAGCCGCCTCGTCGTACGGATAGATACGCGCCTTGGGCATGCTCGCGGCGCCCGCCCGCAACACATGCGGGGTGTCCAGCTTCGAGCGGATCACGCTGCGAATCGCCCGATGCACCAGCAGGTCCGGGTAACGGCGAATCGGCGAAGTGAAGTGGGTATAGGCTTCGTAGTTGAGGCCAAAGTGCCCCTGATTGTCGACGCTGTACACCGCCTGACTGAGCGAGCGCAGCATCACCGTCTGGATCAGGTGGAAATCCGCACGCCCCTGAATCGACTGCAAGAACTTCTGATAATCCTTCGGCGTAGGGCCTTCCTTGCCCTTGTGCAGACTCAGGCCCAGCTCGCCGAGAAACGCCTTGAGCTTTTCCACGCGCTCGGCAGGCGGACTGTCATGCACACGGTACAGCGACGGCAGCTCATGTTTCTGCATGAACTGCGCAGTCGCCACGTTGGCGGCCAGCATACACTCCTCGATGAGCTTGTGGGCATCGTTGCGCTGGGTCGGACGAATCTCCGCGATCTTGCGGTCAGCACCAAAGACGATGCGCGTCTCCTGGGTCTCGAAGTCAATCGCCCCGCGCTCGTGACGAGCCGCCAGCAGCACCTGATACAAGGCATACAGCTGCTTGAGATGCGGCACGACCTGCGCATACTCCTGACGCAAGGCCTTGCCTTCGGCGCTCTTCGGATGCTCCAGCATGCTACTGACCTTGTTGTAGGTCAGCCGCGCATGCGAGTGGATAACCGCCTCGCAAAAGCGATAGTCGACTAGCTTGCCGGCCTTGGAGATGCTCATCTCGCAAACCAATGCCAGGCGATCGACCTGCGGATTCAGCGAGCACAAACCATTCGACAGTTCTTCAGGCAACATCGGCACCACCCGTTCAGGGAAGTACACGGAATTGCCGCGCTGCCGGGCTTCTTCGTCCAGTGGCGAGCCCACCTTGACGTAATGCGATACATCGGCAATCGCCACGTACAATTTCCAGCCACCGGAGAACAGCTTCCAGCGACTGGTGTTGCGCTCGCAATACACCGCGTCGTCGAAATCCCGGGCATCCTCGCCGTCGATGGTGACAAAGGGCAGATGGCGCAGGTCGACACGCTTCTCTTTGTCTTTCTCCTCGACCTGCGGCCTGAGCTTGCGAGCTTCGCGAACGACCTCCTGCGGCCAGACATGCGGGATGTCATAGCTGCGCAGCGCCACATCAATCTCCATGCCCGGCGCCATGTAGTTGCCGATCACCTCAACCACATCACCTTGCGGCTGGAAACGCGCGGTCGGCCAGTGAGTGATGCGAATCTCGACGAACTGACCGATGCGTGCACCGCCGTTACGCCCCGGAGTAACCAGCACCTCCTGCTGGATCTTCGGATTATCCGCCTCGACGAAACCAATGCCGGCTTCCTCGAAATAACGCCCGACGATGCTTTCGTGGGCGCGCTGGATCACCTCGACAATGGCGCCCTCGCGACGCCCCCGCCGATCCAGGCCGGAGACCCGCGCCAGGGCACGATCACCATCGAACACCAGGCGCATTTGCGCCGGCCCGAGGAACAGGTCATCACTGCCGTCATCCGGCACCAGGAAGCCGAAGCCGTCACGATGACCGCTAACCCGACCACAGACCAGATCAAGCTTATCCACCGGGGCATAGGTGCCACGCCGGGTATAGATCAGTTGACCATCGCGCTCCATCGCGCGCAGCCGACGACGCAAGGCCTCGGCCTGTTCGTCATCGTGCAGGCCGAACTCTTCCAGGAGTTGCTCCCGGGTCGCGGGCGCACCGCGCTCATCCAGGCGTTTGAGAATCAGCTCACGGCTGGGAATAGGGTTTTCATACTTTTCCGCCTCGCGGGCGGCCTCGGGATCGAGGGTTTGCCAATCGGCCATTAGAGAGGTGTCACCTGTATTCATGAAAGGCTTCTGTGCCTTGGTGCGTATTGAAGCGCGAAACGCCCCCGGCGGTCATTGCGCCAGGCAATAATTTTTTCAGCGTCAGGGGTTTACAAGGAAAAACCCGAGCCGTATAGTTCGCGCCCACAGCGTCACTGCGACGTTGTAACCCGGAAAGAATACAGCAATACGACGTTATTGATGCATTCAATCCCGTGCCCAGGTGGCGGAATTGGTAGACGCGCTGGTTTCAGGTATCAGTGGTGGCAACACCGTGGAAGTTCGAGTCTTCTCCTGGGCACCAATTTCAAACGAATCGAATCCCAATTATTCGGTTTGTGTATAAAAAGGATGGCAAGGTTCCTTGTTTGCTTGCGACGCAAACCTTGTAAGTCGATGAGCAATCATCGCGTTGTGCCCAGGTGGCGGAATTGGTAGACGCGCTGGTTTCAGGTATCAGTGGTGGCAA
>VFQM010000586.1_pt1 | contig 39372 bp, 40 predicted proteins | sample 3512391 | NCBI WGS metagenome assembly VFQM01 (sample SAMN10412369, study PRJNA504923) | tailings metagenome | isolation source: Replicate 1 from Balatoc abandoned mine | place: Philippines
GATATGGTCGCATGACTCAAATGAAACCGCCTCCGGAAAACCCGGGACGCTTCAAGGTGCCTCGTTGGTTATCTCTTGTCCTCCTGATCGGAGCTGTGGTTGGCTTGTTCGGCCAAGAGATGGTCTTTGCCGCTGTCCCGGCGACGCAGGTGGATATCGAATCGTCCGAAGTTGCGAGCATGAGCGCCGACTGCGCAGAGATGATGGGTATCGAGCAACCCCAATCCGCACCTGATCCAGGCGCGCCATGTGATGGGATGACGTTCGAATGCATCGCGAAGATGGGGTGCGCCGCTCCTGCGGCCGTAACTCCGGCTGTTGATGCCGATGCTGTCCGTGTTCTGTGGCGGCCCGAATTGACTGTTAAGCTGGCCGCGCCGATGCTCGGACGCAGCGTCAGGCCCGAGTTACATCCACCTGCAATCCTTGGTTGAACCGTTTGACGGTTGACGGGCACTCGCCCGCCTTCCGTCTCTGTTCGATTTACCAAGGAATTTCTCATGAAAACGTTTCTTACTGCTGTCGCGGTTGCCGCGACCATTATGTCTGCATCTGCTGCGCAAGCCACTGAACGTGCCGAGGGGCATTGGGAATGGCAGGCGCAATCCCAGCACGGCCCCAGATCAACCCATCCGGCTTTCCGCCGGGTCTGGGTCAGCGACGCTTTGGCAGCGAATGCCGACGCTGCCGATATGGCACCGTGTGATGCGTGCCCCACTTCTCACGAACAACCGCAGCCTCATCGCCACCGCGGTTAGGGCCATTGCCGGAAATTGTCCCCGCGCAGGGAAACTTGCGCGGGGATGATGCCTGATTCAGCAAAAAGTGGGAAAGCCATGCGAACCATTATCGTCGCCGGGTTGGTATTGATCAGCCCGTTACCTCTGTCTGCGGAACCGCTCTCCTTCGAAGCAGCAATTCGCCTTGCTGAGAGCGGGGCGCCTTCGTTGCAAGCCAGTGAAGCCGAAATCGCTGCAACCCGTTCGGATGCGATCGCGGCTGACCGGCTGCCAGATCCGACACTCGATGTCGGCATCAACGATTTTCCGGTGACTGGCCCTGACGCCGGGCGGTTCAACCGCGACGACTTCACCACAACCACGGTCGGTTTGAGCCAGATGTTCGTCAATCCGGCAAAGCGCCGCGCCCGGGCGGGCCGGGCGAATGCCGAGATCGAAATCGCTGAGGCCGGATTTGCGGTTGAGACGCAAAACGTACGAATTGAAACCGCGCTGGCGTGGATCGATCTCTATTATGCCAAGCGGCGGCTGGCACAACTCGATCTGCTCAACACCAGTCTGGACGACCTTCAGGCGACCGTGAGTGCGCGACTGGCATCCGGGGCTGCTCGCCCGTCACAGGCGCTCGAACCCGAGCAACTACGCGCGGCTATCACAGACCGACGCAGCGAACTTTCCGCCGAGGTTGCCCGGGCGCAATCACTTCTGGTACGATACACCGGCGATGCTGATGCCGATACAACTGGCGATCCTCCCACTTTCGCAATCGATCGCGACGCATTGCTTGCCGGTATGGGCACCTTGCCCAGTCTGCGCCTGATCGACGCACAAGCAGGGGCGGCAGATGCCGATGTTCGCCTGGCCCAGGCAGACCTTCAACCCGACTGGACCGTGAGCGCTTCCTACGGTCGGCGTGAGCCAGCTTTTGGCGACATGGTCTCCGTTGGCGTGTCGATCGACTTGCCCTTGTTCACGAGGCGGAGACAGGACCCAAGGATCGCTGCGCGCGTCAGCGAAGCAAGCAGGGTTCGGTTCGACCGGCTTGGGATGGAGCGGCAGGTCAGGGCAGCACTTGAAGCCGATCTCGCCGATCACCGGATGCGCCACCAGCTGTTGGACAACGCCCGGACTACGCTGGTTCCGCTGGCGCGCCGCCGTGCCGAGCTTGATCTGACGAGTTATAGCGCGGGGAGGATCGACCTCGGCGAAGCGTTGCTGTCGTCGCTCGCTCTGGCGGAAGCCGAAGTCGATGCCCTGGCCCGCGAGGCAGCAGTGGCACGCGATACTATTCGAATCACATTTACTTATGGGGAGCCAGTGCGATGACCACTGAAGCGACGACTATGGCCCGCTGGCGGGCCGGCGTTTTGGCGGCGGCACTGATTGCCGGAGGCGGAGGCTATTGGCTCGGCCAAAGCGGAGACAGCCAATCGGCCATGTCTGAAGCAGGGGGGAGGGAAATTCTCTACTATTACGACCCAATGTTCCCCAACCAGAGGTTTGATGCCCCGGGCAAATCCCCGTTCATGGATATGCAACTCGAACCCAGATACGCCGACGAAGAAACAGCAAGCGGAGCGGCGGCAGGGGTTTCGATAGATCCTTCCGCCATGCAAAACTTGGGCGTGCGGATCGTCGCTGCGGAAATGGGCGAGATTGCCTCGACCCTCGTCACAACCGGCACGATCGAATTCAACCAGCGCGACGTCGCGATCGTACAGGCCAGAACGAATGGCTTTGTCACCCGCGTCTACAATCGTGCGCCGGGTGATGTTGTGCGTGCAGGCGCTGCAATTGCCGATGTCCAGTCGCCCGACTGGGGCGGAGCGCAAACCGAATATCTTGCCGTGAGCCGCCTTGGCCGTACCGATCTTACAGCTGCGGCACGGCAACGCCTGCGGCTGCTGGGAATGTCTGATGCGCTGATCGAACAGGTTGATCGAACAGGGCGCACCAACGGAACGATGACGATTACTGCCCCGATTTCGGGGGTCATCCAGAGCCTGGACGCACGTACAGGCGTTACTGTGAGCTCCGGCCAGTCGCTGGCGCAGATCAACGGCCTGGGAACCGTCTGGCTAAATGCCTCTGTGCCCGAGGCCAGTTCCAGCGCTGTCAGAATTGGGCAGCAGGCCAGCGCCGAATTGACGGCATTACCCAACGAAAGGTTCTCCGGACGCGTGGTGGCGATCCTGCCGACAACTGCAACCGACAGCCGGACCCTGACGGTGCGGATCGAACTGGCCAATCGCGGCGGCCGTCTGCGGCCAGGCATGTTCGCCAATGTCACCTTTGGCGGCGATCCCCGCCCGACGCTGGTCGTCCCGAGCGAGGCGGTCATCCGCACCGGCACTCGCACGATCGTGATGCTGGCGATGGACGACGGCAGGTATCATCCGGCCGAAGTGCGGACGGGCCGCGAAGGCGGCGGCAAGACCGAAGTCGTCGAAGGGCTTGCAGTCGGCGAGCGGGTCGTCGCCTCTGGTCAGTTCCTGCTTGATTCCGAGGCCAGCCTGACCGGCATTGCCGTGCGGCCGCTGAGCACGCGGCCATGATTGCCCGCATCATTCGCGCGTCGGTTGCGGCGCGGGGGCTGGTGGTGGTCGCGGCGCTGATCCTTGCAGTGATCGGCGTGGCAGCGGTGCGAACAACACCGGTCGATGCGCTGCCTGATCTGTCCGATGTGCAGGTCATCATCCGCACGTCCTGGCCAGGGCAGGCACCGCAAATCGTCGAAAACCAGGTAACCTATCCGATCACCTCGACGATGTTGTCGGTTCCCGGCGCACGGGTGGTGCGCGGATATTCCTTCGTCGGCGACAGCTTTGTCTATGTCCTGTTTGAGGATGGCACCGATCTGTATTGGGCGCGCAGTCGTGTGCTGGAATATCTCAGCCAGGTGCAGGGGCGATTGCCGCAAGGGGCCACCGCTTCCATCGGTCCCGATGCCACGGGTGTTGGCTGGGTGTACGAATATGCGCTGGTAGATCGCAGCGGCGGGCATGATCTGGCCGAGTTGCGCTCAATCCAGGACTGGTTCTTGCGGTTCGAGCTGAAATCGGTCCCCGGGGTCGCCGAAGTTGCGAGCATCGGCGGCATGGTCCGGCAGTATCAGGTGGTGGTCGATCCCCAGCGCCTTGCATCGTTCGGGGTGACCGCGAACGAGGTCAGCGAGGCGCTCAAGCGGGCCAATCAAGAGGCTGGTGGCGCGACGGTGGAACTGGCGGAAGCCGAATATGTCGTCCGCGCCACGGGATATCTCGAAACGCTCAACGACTTCCGCGCGGTTCCGATCCGCACCGCTGCAGGCGGCATTCCGGTGACGCTTGGCGACGTGGCTACGGTCCAGATCGGGCCCGACATGCGAAGGGGCATAGCCGAACTCAATGGCGAAGGCGAAGTTGCTGGCGGCGTTATTGTCATGCGCCAGGGACAGAATGCGCGGGAAGTGATCGCCGGAGTCAAAGCCAGGCTCGACGAACTCCGGCCAAGCCTGCCTGAGGGCGTGGAGATCGTCACCACCTATGACCGTTCAGGCCTTATCGACAGCGCGATCGCCAATCTAAGCGGCAAGCTGGTGGAAGAATTTGCCATTGTTGCGCTCGTTTGCGGGTTGTTCCTGTGGCACGCCCGGTCAGCGCTGGTTGCGATCCTTACCCTGCCGCTCGGCATTTTGATGGCCTTCATTGTCATGCGAGTGCAGGGACTTAATGCCAATATCCTCTCGTTGGGCGGTATCGCGATTGCCATCGGGGCGATGGTCGATGCCGCCGTCGTGATGATCGAAAACGCGCACAAATGGCTTGAACGATGGGCGCATGAGCATCCCGATGAGGAAATCTCCACAGCGGAACGGTGGCGGGTCATTACGAATGCCGCAGCCGAAGTGGGGCCGGCGCTGTTCATCAGCCTGCTGATCATCACTTTCTCGTTCCTGCCGATCTTTACATTGCAGGGACAGGAAGGCCGGTTGTTTTCACCACTGGCCTTCACCAAAACCTATGCGATGGCCGCTGCTGCGCTGCTGTCTATCACGCTGATCCCGGTGCTGATGGGCTGGTTGATCCGGGGCCGGATACCTAGTGAGGAAGCCAATCCGATCAATCGCTGGCTGACCCGCATCTACCGCCCGGCGATCGATTGGGTGCTGGAGCGCCCAAAGCAAACCTTGCTGATTGCGGCATTGGTATTTGCCACCAGCCTGTGGCCGATGACGCAGATTGGCGGCGAATTCATGCCGCAGATGGATGAAGGTGACCTCCTGTACATGCCATCCGCGCTGCCAGGGATATCCACGGCAAAGGCGGCCTCGCTGCTTCAGCAGACTGATCGCCTGATCCGCACCGTGCCCGAGGTCGAGAGCGTGTTCGGCAAGGCCGGCCGCGCCGATACCGCGACCGATCCGGCCCCGCTTGAAATGTTCGAGACGACCATCCGTTTCAAACCGCGCAGCGAATGGCGCCCGGGAATGACGCCCGAACTCCTGATCGAGGAACTGGACCAGCGCGTGCGGGTGCCGGGCCTCGCCAATTTCTGGATTCCGCCAATCCGCAACCGGATCGACATGCTGGCAACTGGCATCAAGAGCCCGGTCGGCATCCGTGTGACCGGTTCCGATCTGGCCACCATCGACCGGACGGCGCGCGAGATCGAGGACGTTGTCAAAGGTGTGCCAGGCGTTTCCTCCGCACTGGCAGAACGACTGACCGGCGGCCGATATATCGATATAGACATCGATCGGGCGGCAGCGGCCCGTTATGGCCTCAACATCGCCGATGTGCAGTCTTTCGTGTCGGGAGCCATCGGTGGGGAAAGCATCGGCCAGACGGTAGAGGGGCTGGCGCGTTATCCGATCAGCGTTCGTTATCCGCGCGAGCTGCGCGACAGCCCGATGGATCTTGAAAACCTGCCGATCCTCACCCCGTCACGCCAGCAGATCACGCTGGGGACCGTGGCGGATATCCGGATCGCAGATGGCCCGCCGATGCTGCGCAGTGAGAATGGCCGCCCGGTGACCTGGATCTATGTCGATAGCCGAGGCCGCGACCTGCAATCGCTCGTTGCCGACATCCAGCAAGCCGTCGGCCGCGAGGTCACCCTGCCGCCTGGCATAAGCGTATCATACACTGGTCAGTTTGAATTCCTGGTGCGGGCTACCGAACGGATGAAGATCGTCGTGCCGGTCACGCTGGTGATCATTTTCGGGCTGCTTTATCTTACCTTCCGCAGACTGGATGAAGCCTTGCTGATCATGGGCACTTTGCCCTTTGCGCTGACGGGCGGCTTGTGGCTGCTGTATCTGATGGGCTTCAACCAGTCGGTCGCAACAGGGGTCGGCTTTATCGCGCTGGCCGGGGTTGCCGCCGAATTCGGCGTGGTGATGCTGATATATCTCAAGCACGCCTTCGATGACCGGACCGACGGTAATCTCATGGCCGCGGTCCGCGACGGCGCCCTTTTGCGCGTGCGGCCCAAGGCGATGACGGTGGCGGTCATTCTGGCGGGCCTGTTCCCGATCCTGATCGGCACCGGCACGGGTTCGGAAGTGATGAGCCGCATCGCCGCGCCAATGGTCGGCGGGATGATTACCGCGCCTTTGCTCTCGATGCTGGTGCTGCCGGCGGCCTATCTGCTCATGCGCCGCCGCTGGCCGATACAAATTCAATCCTGAAGGAGAATGATGATGAAAAGAATTGCCTTGATGATCGCTGGTGTAGTTCTGGCAGCTGGACTGACGTCCTGTGGCGAAACCGCCCCGACTGCCGAACCTGACACTGCGACCAGCATGAATGATATGGAGATGCCTGCTGAAAGCCGCTCGGCGGGAGGCACAGGCACGATTTCGGCCATCGACCCAGCCACTGGCCAGGTGTCTATCGACCACGGCGATATTGCTGCGCTCGATTGGCCGCCGATGAACATGGGTTTTGAAGCTGCGCCCGGAGCTCTCGAAGGATTGAATGTTGGGGACCGGGTCGATTTTGAGTTCGATTGGGATGGCACTAAGGGCACCGTGACCAAAATCGCGCGCGCGCAGCCATAGTGATCGAACGTGCATCGGCGGGACAATTCGAATTGTCCCGCCGATGCTGCAAGAAGCCAGATCATCTCAGCTATTCGATTCTAATGCGACAGCGGAACCGCGAAAATCGAAATGGCCCCGGTTGGCGTGTTGATCGACCAGTCCGAACCGATTGGTTTGCCGCAAATCCTTGAGAGTTCGCGTTCGAGACAACCGTCAGCATTTGGCTGAGTGTTGGCCCGACCATCGGCGGACTGTACGATCTTGAACGCCTGCCGCATGAGCCAGCTGCGCTGCGCCGCATAGTCTGCAATCACAACCTTTCCGCCTGGTCGGACAGCCTTGAACATTGCTTCAAGACCGGCGCGCTTTTCCTCGATGGGAACTTGATGAAACACAAGGCTGGAGACAGTTTTGTCAAACTGGCCGAAGTTTGCTGCGTCGCGCGCGAAGCCGGAATGCCACTCGATTGCCGCTCCGGCAGCTTGTGCCTTGGCAGCCGCGATCCTGCGCGCAGCAGGATCAGGATCGAGTCCGACGACCGTAGCTGCAGGTTGCCTTTGCTTAATCAGAATTGCGAGTGACCCGGTCCCGCAACCGACGTCCAGAATTCGCTCGCCGGGTCGGGGGGCAAGCGCATGTAGCAGTTCTGCGCGCCATATTGACTCCCGCGTGAGCAGAGCGAGCAAGCAATCATATGCACGGGTTGGGACAAATCTGCCGGCTGCGGGTGTGTAGTCGGGGACGGCAGACATAGGCGCTCTCCGGCAAGCCGATGCGCGGAGGACTTGTGTTGCCCCCCCCGCGCACCTTGGTCGATGTTAGTTCGCGCCGCCTTCGCCGCGGCCGGCGTGATCCGCATGGTCGCCTTCGGGCTGGGCGCCTTCCTTGGCACAACCATCGGTGATAGGTAATTCTCACGTACTAAGGGCCCGACAGGACAGATTGCATTTGTTCGTGATACGCATGGCGACCACGGGCCCCTCAAACTTCTGCTTCCAGCTTTTCCGCAAGCTGCCGCCGTGCACGATAGAGACGCGTTTCCACGGTCTTTTCAGTCACGCCCAGCGCCTCGGCAGTTTCGGCCTGCGACAGTCCTTCGACAGCGCGGAGCACCAGAACCTGCCGCAGTTTCTGCGGCAGATGCGATAGCGCTTCCGCCACTCGCGCAAGTTCGGCGCGGTCACCGGCCTCCGCCTCGGGCGAGGGTACATTGCTGGAAATGTTGAACGCATCGTCCAGCGGCTGCGCCTTGCGGAAGAAGGCGCGAACTTTCTGGTTCCGCGCCCAGTCGCGGGACTTGTTCAAGGCGATGCGCGATACCCAGATCCGGAACGGCCGCTCGGGATCGTAGCGCTTCAGGGCGGCGAACGCGGCAACGAAAGTCTCTTGCGTCAGGTCCAGCGCTTCATCGGCATCGCCGATGCTGTTGCGGATCAGGCGGTAGACCGGTTCTTTGTAACGGCGCAGGAATTCCCGAAATGCCGCCTGCCGCCCGCCAAGCGCAAACGAGGCAAGCTCGCCGTCGCTGCATTGGCCAAGGTCAAGACTCACTGCGCTTCGGCGGTCAGCGCCTTGACCACGGTCTGGTCGAAAATGCGTGCCTGCTGCGGGTTGAGCACAGCGCGCATGGCGAACAGATGCTCAAGCACCTCCTTCTGCATCTCGCCCATGACATGGTGGACGTGATCCACCGCTTGGGTGACCTGCGGACCATAGTCATGCTCGGCCTCCATCGCCTCGGCCAGTCTTGCATTGGCTGCGCGCATTTCAAGTTCGAGCGCCCGCTTGCGGGTATCGTGCAGCGCTTCTAGCTCGGCGATCCTCGCAGTCTGCGCAGCATCAAGGCTAAGTTGTTGATGCAGCAGCGTATGCAACTCGCTTGCACTGTGTTGTGGCGCGGCAACAAATGTGCGAGCTGCGAAAACGCCCACAACAGCGGCAGCGAATGCGATGACCGCAATCAACAGCAGGCGCTTTGCCGAGATCATCGATGCGGGTCCAGCAAGCTGGATGGAGCCAGCTCGGTCGACGTGAATGGAGATAATGCCGTGGAGGCCCTCGCAGGCACTCCCGAAAGACTTCCGCCCGCAAAGCCCAAGCCCAATGCGACAAGTGCGGCTGCCGACAGCACACGAGACTGGCTGGCCCGGTCGCGCTGTTCAATCGACCATGCGACAATAATTGCATCGTCGATCAAACCTAACGCTATTGGGGGCGGCATTTCACCCAACCTCTTGAGCAGCTTGTCCATCTTGGTTTCCGTTCCACGCGATTTTGCTACATTTCTATACGCGTGGCGGGATGATCCCCCTCACAATTTTTGAGGGGTTGAGGCGGCGCCCGCGTATTTCTGTCAACTGCAACGCTTCTGGAGACCCACTATGCCTATGCGCCGCAAAATTCTGCCTTTGGTACTCGCCGCTTTGATTGCCGTCCCGGGTGCCGCTTTCGCGCATGCCGCGATGACAAGTTCGACGCCCGCCGCAAATGCAACCGTAGCTGCGCCGGCGCGGATCGTGCTACATTTCAATGAGAGACTGTTGAGTGCCACGGTCCGTACCGAAATTGCCATGACCGCAATGCCGGGCATGGCCAATCACGCACCAACGCAAATCGCTCACACCTCAGCAATGTCGCAGGATGGCAAGTCGATGACGTTGACGCCTCGGCGCGCACTGGCAGCGGGCACCTATCGCGTGACATGGTCTGCGGCAGGTAGCGACACGCACCGCATGGGCAGCAATTTCAGCTTCACCGTGCGTTAAGCCAAATGGACAATCTGCCCGTCATCGTCATCCGGTTCGCGCTTTATGCCGACCTGATGGTGCTGGCGGGCATGGCTGCGTTCTCGCTCTACGCCTTGTCGGCGGAGGAGCGGAACACGGCGCTTCTGCCACTGAAGCGACCCGCCGTCGTGCTGGCTGCGACCGGTTCTGTGCTCTCCGGCGTCGGCATGCTGGCGCTTGTGGCGGCGATGACGGGGTCGACTATTCGGGCAGTTGATGGCGAAGTGCTGCGCGCCATAATCAGCGACAGCGCGATCGGCACGGCGTGGATTGTTCGCATGGCGGCGCTGGCAATCGCCGTGATTTCAGCCTTTGCAATCAACCGGCATCCAGCGGCGCGTCATGTGCTCGTCGTATCGACCTCGATCGCCATCGCCACGCTGGTCTGGAACGGCCACGCCGGAGCGACCGAAGGCTGGATCGGAAGCGCGCACCGCGTGAGCGACTTGATTCACATGCTGGCGTCAGCCGTATGGATCGGCGGCCTTGTGGTATTTGCGTGGATGGTCTTTCGACCTCTCACCGCCTGGACGCGTGAGCATTTGTCCATTGTTCACCGCTCGCTCGAACAGTTTTCGCAGATTGGCACGCTCGCGGTTGTCGCGATTGTCGCCACTGGCATTTTCAACGGCATCGCCATCGTCGGCATGCCGCAAATCACGCAGCTCCCGCTGAGCGACTATGGCAAGCTGCTGATCGTCAAGCTGCTGCTGTTCGCTGCGATGCTGGCGCTGGCGGCACTCAATCGCTGGCGGCTGACGCCAAGCCTTAAGACTGCGATTGGATGCGGCGACCCGATCACGGCCATATACTCTCTAAGACGCAGTCTTCTAGCAGAAGGATGCGCCGCTCTGGCAATTCTGGCACTTGTGGCGTGGCTCGGAACTTTAGAGCCACTGAGCGGTGGCGGGTGAAGCGATTCTTGATCCGAGCATTGCGCTAATGGTGCAGGCCACAGGAGACTGACAGATGCCAGAGACGCATGACGAGCACGCCAGTTGTTCACATACCGAGCAAGCAAAGTCGGCAACCGAAATTGACCCGGTTTGCGGAATGCAGGTTGATCCGGCGACCACGGCGCATGTCGTTACCCATGATGGGGTTCATCGCTACTTCTGCAGCGCCGGTTGTCTCGCCAAGTTCAATGCCGATCCCGCACGCTATGGCAGCGGCCCTCCGCAGCCGTCGGAACCAGTGCCTGAAGGGGCGATCTGGACTTGCCCGATGCATCCGGAGATCCAGCAGCCCGTACCGGGAAGCTGCCCGATCTGCGGCATGGCTTTGGAACCGATGACACCGTCGCTCAATGACGGACCATCTCACGAATATGCCGACATGAAGCGGCGGTTCGTGATCGGGCTCATGCTCGCCTTGCCCGTGGTTGCGTTGGAAATGGGCGGGCATCTGTCCGGACTTCGCCACTTGTTCGACGGCAGAAATGCCAACCTCATCCAAATGACTTTGGCGACTCCAGTTGTTCTCTGGGCTGGCTGGCCGTTTTTTGAACGCGGTTGGGCTTCGGTCAGAAGCCGCCACCTCAATATGTTCACGCTGATCGCGATGGGAACTGGCGTCGCATGGGCTTACAGTGTGGCGGCAACGCTCGCGCCTGGCATTTTTCCAGCCGCGTTTCGGGCGGCGGATGGCGCGGTTGCGGTCTATTTCGAGGCAGCGGCAGTCATAACTGTGTTGGTCCTCCTTGGTCAGTTGCTCGAACTGCGCGCCCGCGAAACCACCAGCGGCGCAATTCGCGCCTTGCTCGACCTCTCGCCCAAGCTCGCCCGCCGGGTCCGCGCTGATGGAAGCGACGAGGAGATTACCCTCGATCAGGTGCTGGTTGGCGACACGCTGCGTGTCCGCCCCGGCGAGAAGGTGCCGGTCGATGGCGCGGTGCTGGAAGGACGCGGCACGGTCGATGAATCCATGGTGACGGGTGAATCCATGCCCGTTACAAAGGAAGCGACGTCGAAGCTGATCGGCGGCACGATCAACCAGACCGGCGGCCTATTGATGCGCGCCGAAAAGATCGGCCGCGACACGATGCTCGCGCGTATTGTCCAGATGGTCGCCGACGCCCAGCGCAGCCGTGCACCGATCCAGCGGCTTGCCGACACGGTTTCAGGCTGGTTCGTGCCCGCGGTCATCGCGGTCGCAGCAAACGCGTTTGTTGCATGGTCTTTGGTCGGCCCGTCCCCGGCGATGGGCTATGGCCTGATTGCTGCGGTCGCCGTGCTGATCATCGCTTGCCCCTGCGCCCTTGGCCTTGCCACCCCGATGTCAATTATGGTGGGGGTCGGACGCGGCGCGCAGGTCGGCATCCTGATCAAGAATGCCGAGGCGCTCGAACGCATGGAGAAGGTCGACACGCTCGTAGTGGACAAGACCGGCACGCTTACCGAAGGCAAGCCCGCAGTGGTAGCGGTCGAAACGGCAGAAGGTTTCGACAGTCAAGAGTTGTTGCGCCTTGCCGCAAGTCTCGAACGCAGCAGTGAACACCCGTTGGCCTTGGCCATTGTCAGGGATGCCGAAGTCAAAGGACTGGCAATCAGTGAACCGAGCGATGTCGATCAACCGGTCGGCAAGGGCATCACCGGTACAGTCGATGGACAAAGGCTTGTTGCGGGAAATGCGCGGTTCCTGGAAGAACAGGGCGTCTCGACGCAGGAGTTGACAGAACGTGCAGATGCGCTGCGTGTTTCAGGCGCGACCGTGATCTTCCTCGGCATCGACGGGCGAGTTGCCGGGGCCATCGGCATCGCCGACCCGGTCAAGGAAACAACGCCCGCCGCGCTCAAAGCGCTTGCCGAGGCGGGCATCCATGTCATCATGCTGACCGGTGACAACCGGGTCACAGCCGAGGCAATCGCGCGGCGCCTTGGTATCGGCGATATCGAAGCCGACGTCCTGCCCGAGCAGAAAAGCGCAATCGTCAAACGCCTGCGGGACGAGGGCCGGATCGTGGCGATGGCCGGCGACGGGGTGAACGACGCGCCCGCGCTGGCTGCCGCTGATGTGGGCATCGCAATGGGGTCGGGCACCGACGTTGCGATCGAAAGTGCTGGCATCACCCTACTCAAAGGCGACTTGACAGGGATTACGCGCGCCAGGCATCTCAGCCATGCAACCATGAGCAATATCAGGCAGAACCTGTTTTTCGCCTTTGCCTACAACGTCGCGGGCATCCCTGTAGCTGCTGGAGCGCTCTATCCAATGTTCGGGCTGATGCTTTCACCGATCATCGCTGCGGCAGCGATGGCACTTTCCTCAGTCAGCGTGATTGGCAATTCGCTGCGCCTGCGGAGGGTTGTGTTGTGATGGTCTGAGCCCGAAGTTTCTACCAGCTACGAGTAGAGCCTTGGGCCGTTTTGATGCCCGTGCTTGGGCGTGATGGCAACAACCGTATCGGGGGCATGCCCCCGATACGGTTTGCCGATTGATCCCGTCCCCATTTCGGCCGGGGTTCTGTTCCCGAGGCTCGAGTGGGGCCGGAAGTGGTTATAGTCGTGCCGCCAGGCTTCCAGCTCCTGACGGGCATGGGCGAGGCTGGCGAAGATCGTCTCGTTCAAGAACTCGTCCCTGAGCCGCGCGTTGAAGCTCTCGATGAACCCGTTCTGGTAGGGCTTGCCTGGCGCGATGTAGTGCCACTCGACATTGCGCTCCTTGCTCCAGCGCAGGATCGCCATGCTGGTCAGTTCGGTGCCATTGTCGCTGACGATCGTGTGGGGCCGCGCCATCCGCTCGGAGACTGCAGCATCAAGCTCACGCCCGACCCGCGCCCCGGAGATCGACGTGTCGGCGATCAGGCGCACGCACTCCCGGCTGTAGTCATCGACCACGGCGAAGATCCGGAACCGCCTGCCACAGGCGAAGGCATCGGATAGGAAGTCGAGGCTCCAGCGCTGGTTGGGTCCCTGTGGGACCGTCATCGGTGCCCTCGTGCCCAGGGCCCGCTTGCGACCACCACGACGGCGCACCTGCAGCCGCTCCTCGCGATAGAGCCGCCGGAACTTCTTGTGGTTCATTGCCCATCCCTCCCGGCACAGCAGCCAGTGCAGCCGCCGATAGCCGAACCGGCGTCGCTGGCTGGCCAGTTCCCTGATACGCTCGCGCGCCGTGTCATCGTCGGGCCGACGACTGACGTAGCGCACCATGGTCCGGTCCACGCCCAGCACCGTGCAGGCACGGCGCTGGCTCACCTCGAAGACCTCCTGGAGATGAGCCACCGCCTGCCGCCTGGCACCGGGCGCTAGAATTTTTTTGCGCTGATCTCCTTGAGCATGGCGTTGTCGAGCATCGAGTCCGCCAACAGCTTCTTCAGCCGCTCGTTCTCCTGCTCCAACTGGCGCAGCCGCCGGGCGTCTGATACCTCCAGCCCGCCGTACTTCGACTTCCACTTGTAGAAGGTCGCCGAGCTGATCCCGTGACGGCGGCAAACATCCGCCGTCGCCATCCCCGCTTCCTGCTCCTTCAAAACAGCGATGATCTGCTCCTCGCTGAACCTGCTCCGCTTCATTCGTCCGTCTCCTCGTCAGGCCCGGACTCTACATATCTCTGGAGGAAATCTAGGGGCTCAGACCATTTCCCGACCCCGGGAGTAGATCTACGGAAATTTAGTCCGCGCCCGGCCTCGATATCGTCTTTCACTTGGCAAGCTAGCTTAATCTCACGAGCTAAGGCGGGTCGCTTACGGGTCCGCTCACGGTCGCAATGTTTGCGGCTCAAATCGAACACGTGCATTCAACGCTTCCGAACTTTCCTCATACGAGTACCCAGTTCTGGACGGACGAGGGTCTTTCTTTGTCGAGTCCGATGAAACGGTTCACAGTGCAGTGTGCTGAATGAGTCGTTCTCGTTCAGGGTGGTCGTTGTGGCTAATGAGGAGGGCAATATGATCTCAACACCTCGACACTTTGTGGTGGCCGATTACGTGCAGGGCATTCCCCGACGACTGAGATCTCCGTAAATAGAGCGGTTATCATGCCACTGCGAAATCCGCCCAGTCCTTCATGAGCAACTTGCGTTTCTCGAGGTAGTCCGTGCGGCGATATGCGGCCTCGACCCTGTTAGCTACCGTATGCGCGAGGGCTGCTTCCGCGATCTCACCCGGAAAGCTTGATTGTTCCGCAGCCCAGTCGCGGAAAGCCGACCGAAAGCCATGTACCGTGAACGGCAATTGGGCACATCGCATCACTTTGAGCAACGTCATATCCGAAAGAGGGCGCAGGACGTTTCGACCCGGAAATACCAGATCGCTACATTCTGCGTAATATGGCCGTGCTCGCTCAAGCACGGTGATCGCGGCGGCCGTTAATGGGACTATGTGCTTCCTTCCGACCTTCATGCGATCTGCAGGAACGGTCCACAATTTGGATTCGAGATCGATCTCCGACCACTTCGCACCGCGCACTTCCCCCGACCGCGCAGCAGTTAATATCAGGAATTCCAGCGCCAACCGCGTTACGTTGCTGCGCTTGTGGAGGTGCCGGATGAACGCCGGAACGTCTTCGTAGGGCATGGCGGCAAAGTGTCCGTCCTTCTTGGGCTGACGCGGCAAGGCTCGATTTAGCGAGCGCATAGGCGCTTCCGTCAATCGCATGCCGTTTGCATAGGCCCAATCGAGAACCACACCGATTCGCTGTTTGACCCGCCGCGCAGTTTCCGGCTTCGAAAGCCAGATACCGAGTAGCACCTCACGAATGAGCGGGCCTTCGATATCGTTGACGAGTCGGTCGCCTAGCTTGGGGAATGCGTAGGACTCCAGCGTGTTCAACCACTGATCCTGGTGCTTGCCATTTTTCCAGGTTGCCGTCTGTTCGGCATGAACTTTCTTAGCTGCCGCCTTGAAGGTCAAGATTTCAATCTTCTGACGCTTTCTTTCCGCAACAGGGTCAAGGCCGCGTTGTATGTCACGACGCATATCGATTGCTGCCTCGCGCGCTTCGGCAAGCTTTACGAGGTCAAGCGAACCCAGCCCGATATCTCGGCGGCGGCCGTTAACTGTTGCCCGGAGGACCCAATGGCCCTTCTGCGGTGCTGTAATCACGAGTGCGAGCCCGTCGCCATCCATGTAGCGACCGGGCGTCTTTAGATTTCGGACCTGTGCAGCGGTAAGTTTTCCCATAGCCATCCATCCTCATTCCGCTCCCACAATTGCTCCCACAATGTGTGGTAGAAATTGTGGGAGTGACTGGAACAAAATAAGAACAGACATTCCCGATGCAAGAGCTAAAAACCGCAGATTTCTGCGGGTTTCAGGGACTTTCTGGGATGTCTTGGGATGGCATAGGTGGCGGAGACGGAGGGATTCGAACCCTCGATACCCCGATAGGAGTATGGTTCCTTAGCAGGGAACTGGTTTCAGCCACTCACCCACGTCTCCGGATCGCAGCGGCGAGGGCGCGCTATAACGGGGGGTTATCGCCGGGGCAAGGGGGTGCGGGCGATTGGTTTGGCAAATCGCTGCCGAACGGCTTTTGCACCCGTTTGGACCGGTCGCGGATTCGGTTCACCGCAAAACGGACTCGGATCGCCGCGCATTCATTGTCCCTTCACGCGGAAGGGATTCTTGTGCGCGCTGGACTAGGCCTGTTGTTCCATTGGAGGGGAACGCCGATGCTGAAGCGTATTGTGAGCCGGGCGCGCGTGGGCGTGCTGGGCATTGTGGCTGCCGCCGCCTGTTCGCTGGCGCCCGCCATGGGCAGCGCGCAGTCCGTGCAGTCGGTCGATCCCAACGAAGTGATCGACGCGGATCTTTCGGCCCCTTCCAGTTCGGCGCCTGCGGGCACCGACTATACCTCCTCCGCCCCCACCGACCGGTACGAGGAACTGCCGGTGAGCAATTCCGGCCCCACGCTGGACCTGCCGGCCGAAACCTATCCCGCGCCTGAGGCCGCCCCAGCGGACAGCGCGGTGGCGGGCGCCGACACCGGCGTTGCGGCCGCTTCCCGCGTGGACCCGGCCACCACCTATGCCGAGGATGACCTGATCGGCGCGGCGGAAGGGCTGTTCGGCCGCGGGGCTGAAGGCCTTGCCCGCATGATCGAGAATATCCTCGACGAACAGGGCGAACCCAACGGCTACATCGTCGGCCGCGAAGGGGGCGGGGCGTTCATCTTCGGGGTGCGCTATGGCTCGGGCACACTGTTCCACAAGATCGAAGGCAACATGCCGGTATACTGGACCGGGCCGTCCATCGGCCTCGATGCCGGGGCCAATGCTGGCAACACCTTCGTGCTGGTCTACAACCTCGACGATACCGAGCAGCTGTATCACCGCTTCCCCGCGGGCGAAGGGCAGGCCTATTTCGTGGGCGGGTTCACCGCCAGTTACCTGCGCAAGGGCAACATCGTGCTGATCCCGATCCGCGTGGGCGCGGGCCTGCGCCTGGGCATCAACGCGGGCTACATGCGGTTTTCGCGCGAACAACGCTGGCTGCCTTTCTGATGCTTGCGCAAAAAGGCGGCTGCCCGCGTTGATTTGACCTTGCGATAGGCCAGCGCCGGCGGCATGGGACATGCCGTCATGCTGAACAATCTCGAACAACAACCCGCCGATGCGCTGCTGGCGCTGATCAAGCTTTTCGATGCCGATCCCCGGGCCGACAAGATCGACCTGGGCGTGGGCGTTTACCGCACCGCAGATGGCGGCACCCCGGTGTTCGCCTGCATCAAGGCGGCGGAACAGAAGCTGGTGGATGAGCAGCCGACCAAGGCCTACCTCGGCCCGGAAGGCGACATGGGCTTCGTCCACGCGCTGATGCCGCACGTGTTCGGCGGCGGCGATCCCACGCTGGGCGGCCGCATCGAAGGGATGCAGACCCCCGGCGGCACCGGCGCGGTGCGCCTGGCCATTGCGCTGGCGCACAAGGCCGGGGTGCAGCGGGTCTTCATGGGCACGCCCAGCTGGCCCAACCACGCGCAGATCATGGCCGATTGCGGCGTGAAGCTGGCGGCGTTCGATCATGCCGCGGCCGATGGCAGCGCGAACCTTGATGCGCTGCGCAACGCGCTCCGCTCTGCCCAGCCGGGTGATGCGGTGCTGCTGCACGGCTGCTGCCACAACCCCACCGGCGTGGACTACACCCCCGCGCAGTGGGACGAGATCGTGGCCCTGCTGCTGGAAACCGGCGTGCTGCCGATCATTGACCTTGCCTATCAGGGCCTGGGCCTTGGCATGGACGAGGATGCCTATGGCGCGCGCGCCGTGGTGGCCGCCGTGCCCGAAGCACTGATTGCCTACAGCTGCGACAAGAACTTCGGCCTCTACCGTGACCGCGTTGGCGCGCTTTACGTGCTGACGCCCGATGCGGAGCAGACCACGCGCGCCATGTCCAACGGCCACGCGCTGGCCCGCGCCAACTGGTCCATGCCGCCCGATCACGGCGCGGCCGCCGTGCGCCTGGCGCTGAGCGATCCGGCCCTGACGCAGAGCTGGGTGGACGAGCTGACCTCCATGCGCAACCGCATCCGCGAAGTACGCGAAAAGCTGGCCGGCTCCAGCGCTGGGGCTATCAACCTCGCTCCGCTGGCACAGCAGCAGGGCATGTTTGCCATGCTGCCGCTCAGCAAGGAACAGATCGGCGCGCTGCGCGAAGATCACGCCATCTACATGGCAGGTTCCGGCCGCATCAACATTGCCGGCCTGACGATGGGCAACATCGACAAGTTCGTGAACGCGCTGGCCGCCGTCAGCGCCTGATCCTTGCCGGAATCAAACGCGGCCCCGGACGGTGAATGTCACCGTTTCCGGGGCCGTTTTGCTTTTGCTCTAGCCCTTGAGGCCCACCATCCGCTGCAGGTAGCGGGCGACCACGTCGATCTCCAGGTTCACCTCGTCCCCCGGCTGCAGGCGGCCGAGCGTCGTTACTTCGGCGGTGTGCGGGATCAGGTTGAGGTGGAAGTGCACGCTGCCATCGGCCTGGTCGTCCAGCGCGTTCACCGTCAGCGAGGTGCCGTCCACGGTGATGGAGCCCTTGGCGGCGATGAACGGGGCAAGCTCTGCCGGCGCGGCAATGGTGGCGTGGATCGATGCGCCTTCATTCTCCCACCCGACCACGCGGCCCACCGCGTCAACGTGCCCGGTGACGATGTGCCCGCCCAGTTCGTCCCCCAGCTTTAGGCTGCCTTCAAGGTTCAGCGCGCGCCCCTCCTGCCACATGCCCTTGGCGGTGCGGCGCACCGTCTCGGCCGAAACGTCGACCGCGAACCATGCGCCTTCCCGACCATCCTGGGCCTGTCGAAGGGCCCCGCGCTGCACCACGGTGAGGCACACGCCCGAACAGGCGATGCTCGCACCGATGGCGATGCTGGCCGGGTCCCACGGGCAGGCGATGGTCACGCGCAGGTCCCCGCGCTGCTCCACGCTGATGATGGTGCCGATGGCGGTGACGATGCCGGTGAACATCAGGAATCCCCTGTATTGGTAGTGATGGTGGTGGTGCGGTTGAAGATCAGCAGCCTATCGCCGCCCAGCGCGCGCCGGTCAACGCAGGTAAAGCCCGGCGGGCCTGCGCCATCCGCCGCCGGCCCCAGCGGGCCATAGGCGGGAATGCCGCTGCCAAGGTCATGCGGGGCGCAATAGAGGTGCAGGCAATCGACGAGGCCAGCGGCAAGGAAGGCCGCCGCTGCTTGCGCGCCGCCTTCGACATAGAGGTATTGCATCGGCAGCAGGGTGTGGATGGCCTGCGGGGAGTCCAGCGCGGTCCAGCCCTCCGGCGCTGCTCCCGCCGTCAGCACGAAGCGGCGCGGGGAAAGGTGCGCCAGGCCCGGCAGGCGCACGTCCAGCCGTGGAGAATCGGCGCGCAAGGTGCCGCCGCCGACCAGGATCCCTTCGGCCATCGCGCGCTGGCGGTGGACATGGGCGCGGGCGACCGGGCCGGTGATCGCCACCGGCTCCCCCGAAAGCGGGCCGATGAAGCCATCGCGGCTGGCGGCGAGCTTCAGCGTCACGTGCGGGCGGCCCAGCGTCTCGCGCGTGAGGAACCCGGCCAGGCTGTCGCGGCAGGCGGCATGGTCGATCAGGTCCACCGCAAGGCCTGCCGCGCGCAGGCGGGCAATGCCCTTGCCATCGGTGCGCGAATCGGGGTCATTGCAGCCGATGACGACGCGCTCCACCCCGCTTGCCGCCACCAGATCGGCGCAGGCAGGGCCGCGGGCCGATTGGTGCGCGCAGGGTTCCAGCGTCACGTAAAGCGTTGCATCTTGGGCCGCGTCACCTGCCTGCGCCAGCGCGGCGGCCTCGGCATGGGGGCGGCCGCCGGGCGCGGTCCAGCCACGGCCCAGCACCACGCCGTGCTTTACCACGATGGCGGCAACGCCGGGGTTGGGGGCGCTTTGCGGGCGGGCGCGGCTGGCCAGCGCGGCGGCGGCGGCCAGCCAGCGACCGTCCGCCGCGCTGGCGTCAGCCATCGGTGCCGGGCATCCGGCCAGCCATCACTTCGGCGCAGAACTCGGCCACCGACATGTCGCCTACCGGGTCATTTTCCGGCGGCGGCGGGGGCGCGGGGATCTCGCCCGCGGCAATGGCGCGCTGGCGCTCTTCCTCGGCCTCCCGCTCCATCGCGTCCACGTCCAGGAAGGTGGCGCGGCCGAGCGCCTTGTACAGGTCGCGCCGCAGTTCCGCACGGGCGGCAAGGCGTGCTTCCAGTTCGTCCTTCAGTTCCTGGTTGCGGCAATTGCTGGCCATGATCTCCAGCTCGCTGCGCCCGTCCTCCCAGGTGGAGATATAGATTACCTCCGGCGGTTCGGGCCGCACGCGCACGCTTTCCGGCGCGAACAGATAGATCATCGAGCCCGTGAGCGCGACCGACACGCCCAGCACCGGCCAGCGGTGTTCGCTGTGGCCACGCCAGAACTCGGCAAAATCGCGCACCGCGCGGCGCGGGGAAACGGACTTGAAGAATTCCTTCATGGGCGCACAGATAGGCGCGGGCGAGGCAATGCGCCAGTGCCGCGAAGCAGCGCCATCCCCGTCAGCCGAACGCGGCGTAAAGGCCGCGGCCTTCGCGTTTCAACCAGCCGTCGGCCTCGGCCACGCTGCCTTCGAACAGGAAAGCGAGGTGGGCGTGGAAGGCGGGCGAATGGTCGAAGTGCGTGAGGTGCGCCACTTCGTGCGCCACCACCGATCGGCGCACATGGTCAGGCGCCATGATCAGCCGCCAGTTGATGCGGATGCACCGCGCACCGCCCCGCTCGCTGGTGCAACTTCCCCAGCGCCGCCGCGCGCGGCTGAGGCGCAGGAGCGGCGCGGCAAGGCCGGCGCGGTCGCAGTAATGGGCAAGGTCGGCACTCGCATGGTCCAGCGCCTGCGCTTCCATCCAGCGCTGCACGCGGGAGACGAGGCTCTCCTGCGGCCCGCCCAGCACCATCCGCCCTTCGGCCAGCGTGGGCTTGCGCGGAGCCCCGGCCTGCCAGTCGATCAGCACATCCTCCCCGCGATAGGGCAGGCTGGCCCCGTGGCCGATGGTGACCACCTGGGGCACGCGGGCAAGCTGGGTTTCGATCCAGGCCGCCCGCTCATGCGCGAAGGCCAGCGCATCCTGCGTGCGCGCCCAGGGCGGCATGGTGACGCGCACCTCGCTGCCATCGGCGGCCAGCCGCATGGTCAGCCGGCGGGCGCGCGGCAGGCGGCGGATGGCCACCGGCAGGGTGCGCCCGGCCACTTCCACCAGCGGTTCGGCCCGCCCGCGCAGCAGCCAGTCGATCATCGCCGGCCCGAACCCTGGCGGGATTTTCGCCGGGTGATGGTCGGGCCATCGCCCCAGTCGGCCAGGTGGTGTTCCAGCGGGCCGGCCACGTCCTCGCTGATGCAGCGCCCGGCCACGCAGGCCCCCGATGCCTTCATCGCCGTGTCATCGCCGGTCAGCAGCGGGTGCCATTCGGGCAGCGGATCGCCATCGGCGCGGCGGCGATAGGCGCAGGTGGGTGGCAGCCACGGCACCCGGCGCACCAGTTCCGGCGTCAGGCGCAGGCAATCGGGCACGAAAGCCTTGCGGTGGCGGTAATTGGAACACTGGGCCGTGGCAGTATTGAGCAGGCGGCAGGCGACGTTGGTTTCCACCACTTCGCCGGTGTCCTCGTCCTCCAGCTTGTGCAGGCAGCAGCGGCCGCAGCCATCGCACAGCGCTTCCCACTCCTCGCGGGTCAGCGCGTCGATCTGCAGCTCCCAGAACTTCTCCCTCATCGCACCCATTGGGTGAGCTGGGCGGTCACGCCTTCCGCACTTTCGTCCACCGGAAGCAGGGCGATGGGTTTGCCTTGGCGGTCCATCAGGTAGGCGGCGTTGGTGTGCTGCATCATGTAGCCCACGTTGGGATCATCCGGCCCGCGCTCATAAAACACGGAGAAGGCCGTGGCCGCCTGGCGGATGGCTTCCGGGGTGCCGGTCAGGCCCAGCAGGTTCGGCCCGAAGCGGGCGGTATATTCGCCGACCTTTTCCGGCGTATCGCGTTCCGGGTCCACGGTGATGAAGATCGGCTGCACGTCATCGGCCAGGTCCGGGTTCTCCTCCGCCCACTGGCGATAGCCCAGCATCATGCGGTTGAGATCGAAGGGGCACACGTCCGGGCACCAGGTGTAGCCGAAATAGACCATGCGCCACTTCCCGTCGAAATCGCTCCAGCGCACCGTCTGCCCCTGGGCGTTGAGCAGTTCGAACGGCCCGCCGATGGCCGCGCCTTCCAGTGGCGGCGGGCCGGCGGGGGCGGGATCCTGTCCGCAGGCAGACAGGGCAAGGACGGCGAAGGGGGCAAGAATGCCGGTAACAACCGGCTTGAAGATGGGCTTGGACATGACAATCCGGTTCATGCTCTGCTAACGGTCCAGCGGCAAGGACGAATCTGCGGGGCGCAAGGCTTCGCGGGCCATGTGGTCCTTGGGCAGGATTTTACCAGGGAGAAGCGGGTGACCAGGGTCGCTCTTCGCAAGATCGTGATGGCTGCCGCGCTGGCCGGGCTGGCGCTGGGCGCCGTGCCGGCAACGGCGCAGCTCTATTCCGAAGGCTACCTGTTCCTGAAGGCGGTGGAAGAACATGACCGCGACAAGATCGTGGAAATGCTCGCCGTTCCCGGCAGCACCGTGGTCAACGCGCGCGACATCTCCTCCGGGCGCAGCGCCATGCACATCGTGGTGGAACAGCGCGAGCTGACGTGGATGGAATTCCTGCGCGGGCAGCGCATCAACGTGAACATCGCGGACAACCGCGGCATCACCCCGCTGATGCTGGCGGTGCAGATCGGCTTCATCGAAGGGGTGGAGCGGCTGATTTCCTATGGCGCGCGGGTGGACGTGACCAACTCTTCGGGTGAAACCCCGCTGATGTATGCCGTGCACGGCCGCAATACCGACCTGATGCGCGTGCTGCTGCAAGCCGGTGCCAACCCTGACCGGCGCGACAATTCGGGCCGGTCCGCCCGCGATTATGCCCGTCTGCGCGGTGCGAACGATCCGACGCTGGAGATCATCACCCGTTACGAACGGCCGGCCAACCAGCGCGAGGGCGCGGCCACCTACGGGCCGAGCTTCTGATGGCGGCCGCAGCGGACCAGGGCCTGGACCTCTCGCTCGACGGCCTGCGCCTGCGGCTGGCCCCGGCCATTGCCCGTGCCGCGGTGTTCGACGGCTGGAGCGATGCGGCGCTGGACGCGGCGGCGGACGAACTGGGCGTGGATCCGGCGCTGGCCCGCCTCGCTTTCCCCGGTGAAGGGCTGGGCGGGCGCGCGATGGACATGATCGCGGCGTTCGTCGCCAGCGTGGATGCGGCGATGGAAGCCCGCTTTGCCGATGGCTCGCTGGATGCCATGAAGATTCGCGAACGGATCCGCACCCTGGTGTGGTTCCGGCTGGACCGGTTGCGCGGGATGGAGGAAGCCGTCAGCCGCGCACTCGCCATCCAGGCCATGCCGCAGAACGTGGCCCGCGCGCTCAAGCTGGGCTGGGCCAGCGCGGACCGGATGTGGCGGCTGGCAGGCGATACGGCGACCGATTACAATCACTACACCAAGCGTACGATCCTGGCCGGGATCTACGCCGCATCGCTGGCGGTCTACGTGAACGATGAAAGCGAGGGCAAGGCCGACAGCCGCGCCTTCCTCGATCGCCGGATTGACGGGGTGATGCGGTTCGAAAAGGCCAAGGCGCAGTGGCTGGGCGGCGATCGGGAGCATTTCGATGTGGCCCGTTTCCTGGGCCGCTTGCGCTATCCGACGAATTGATTTGGATCATTCTATTGCGAGGCAGTTGCAATTAGGTCCGCTCTCTGGCACCGCCTGCATAAAGAGAGCATCCGCATGACCCTGGACAGCCTGCCCCCGTTGACTCGCGCCGAGATCGTCTCCGTCGATTGGGACGTGCTGGCCCCGGAAGAGGCCAAGCGCCTGCGCGCGCTGGGCATAGATGAAGGCGCGCGGGTGGCCATTGCCCATCGCGGCGTGTTCATGGGCAAGGACCCGATCGCCATCATGGTTGGCCGGATGACGGTGGCCCTGCGCCGGGTCCATGCCCGCGCGATGACGGTGCGCCCCGTATGACCGAGGCAGTGGCAGCCAAGCCGGTGACCGTCGCGCTGGTGGGCAACCCCAACGCGGGCAAGAGCGCGCTGTTCAACGCGCTGACCGGCGCGCGCCAGAAGATCGCCAACTATCCCGGCGTCACGGTGGAACGCAAAAGCGGCCGCTGGACGTTGCCCGAAGGCACCGTGGTGGACCTGATCGACCTGCCGGGCTCCTACTCGCTGGACCCGTCCAGCCCGGACGAGGAAGTGACCCGCCGCGTGGTGCTGGGCGAATTCGCCGGCGAGGCCACGCCTGATACGCTGGTGGTGGTGGTCGATGCCGCCAACCTCGAACAGCACCTCGTCTTCGCGCAGGAAATCATCGCACTGGGCCGCCCCACCGTGGTGGCGCTCAACATGGTGGACCTGGCCGAGCGAGACGGGCTGGTGATCGATCCCGCCGCGCTGGCCGAAGGGCTGGGCGTGCCGGTTATCCCCACCGTGGCCGTGCGCAAGCGCGGGCTGGGTGCGCTGGCCGAACAGGTCGCCCGGTCTCCCCACCAGGACATCAGCCGCCGCCACCAGGTCAGCCGCCTGACCATGCCGGAACGCCGCCTTGCCGCGCACCAGATGGCGCAAGGGGCGATCCTGTCCGAAAGCGGCGCTCACATGCTGCACGCGCGGCTGGACAAGGTGCTGCTGCACCCCTGGGCCGGGCCGCTGATCCTGTTCGGCCTGCTGTTCGTGGTCTTCCAGGCGGTGTTTGCCTGGGCAACCCCGTTTGCCGATGCGCTGGAAGGCGTGGTCGCCATGCTGATCGACCTTGCCCGCGCCATCCTGCCCGAAGGCTTCCTGCGCGACATGATTACCGAAGGCGTGCTGGGCGGGGTGGGCAGCGTGGTGGTGTTCCTGCCGCAGATCGTCATCCTGTTCGCCTTCATCCTGGTGATGGAGCAATCCGGCTACATGGCCCGCGCCGCCTTCATCATGGACCGGATGATGGCCTATGTCGGCCTGTCCGGGCGCAGCTTCATCCCGCTGCTGTCCAGCTTTGCCTGCGCCATCCCCGGCATCATGGCCACCCGCTCCATCGCCGACCCCAAGGACCGGCTGACCACCATCCTGATCGCGCCGCTGATGACCTGTTCGGCGCGCCTGCCGGTCTATGCCGTCATCATCGGGGCCTTCATCCCGGCGCGCGCCGTGCTGCCGGGGGTGGGGTTGCAGGGCCTTGTTCTGTTCAGCCTTTATGTCGCGGGCGTCGTGGGCGCGATGCTGGCCGCGCTGGTCCTGCGCCGCACCGTCACCAAGGGTGCGGCTTCGGGCTTCATCATGGAAATGCCCAAGTACCAGTGGCCGATCCTGCGCGACCTGCTGCTTGGCCTGTGGCAGCGCGCCTGGGTGTTCCTGCGCCGCGCGGGCACGATCATCTTCACGGTCACCATCGTCCTGTGGCTGCTGCTCAGCTTCCCCAAGGCCGGCCCCGGGGAAAGCCAGAGCGAGGTGAGCGTGGCCGGCCGCATCGCCAGCGGGCTGGAAGTGATCGTGGCGCCGATCGGCTTCAACCACGAAATCGCCCTGTCGCTGATCCCGGCCATGGCCGCGCGCGAGGTGGCCGTTGCCAGCCTTGCCACCACCTACGCGGTGGACGCCGAGGATGAGGACGCCGCCGCGGCCGCGCTTGGCCCGCAGCTGGCCGCGGACTGGAGCCTGGCCACGGCGCTGGCCTTCCTCGCCTGGTTCGTGTTCGCGCCGCAGTGCCTGTCCACCATCGCGGTGGCCCGGCGCGAGACGAACGGGTGGAAGTGGCCCGCCGTCATGCTCGCCTACCTGTTCGGCCTGGCCTACGTCTTTGCCGGGCTGACCTACTGGATCGCGGTGGCGGCTGGGCTGGGGTAAACTCGCTCGCACCCTTTGCTAGGCATGCCCCGATTGGCTAGGCCTTGCGCCTACCAAACAGAGGACATGATTCGATGGCGGGCAGCGTCAACAAGGTAATCCTGATCGGCAATCTGGGCGCGGACCCGGAAGTGAAGAGCTTCCAGAACGGCGGCAAGATCGCCAACCTGCGCATCGCCACCAGTGAAACGTGGAAGGACCGCCAGACCGGGGAGCGCAAGGAACGCACCGAATGGCACAGCGTGGTGCTCCAGTCCGAAGGGCTGGTGGGCGTGGCCGAACGCTACCTGCGCAAGGGCAGCAAGGTCTACATCGAAGGACAGCTGCGCACCCGCAAGTGGCAGGACCAGAACGGCAATGACCGCTACACCACCGAAGTTTCCGTGGGCGGCATGGGCGGCGTGCTGACCATGCTGGACGGTGCGCCGGGTGGCGGCGGCCAGCGCGGCGGCGGTTCGGGCGGCAGTTCGGGCGGTGGCGACGAATGGGGCAGCGGCGGCGGATCGCGCGGCGGTGCGTCGGGCGGCGCGTCGGGCGGTTCCTCCTCCGGTGGCGGCTGGAACCAGGGCGGCGGCGCCGGCGGCTTTGCCGACGATCTGGACGATGACATCCCGTTCTGAGCAGGAGCGCGCCGGGAACAGATCGGCAGGATGAAAGAGCCGGGGGCAACCCCGGCTTTTTTGTTGCCTGCGGGGCAGGGGGGAATTGCCGGACGGCCGGGGCGTGCCCGGCGCGGCGCGCTAGTCCTGCTTTGTCAGCTTTGCCAGCGCCTCGGCCAGCGGGCCCTTGGGGCCTTCGTCGGCCAGGCCGTACTTCTGGCGCACCACGTCGGCATTGGGGCCGGTGGCGTAGGGATCGATGGCAAGGGCGAGCGTTTCGGCCAGCGCCTCGCCCAGGTCGAACGCGGTTCCGGCATAGGGCACTTCGTCCGGTTCGTTGCCGGTCAGTTCAAGGTCCACGTCGCCTGCGGGCACCTCGCTGTCAGGCACGAACAGGATGTTCACCGTCTCGTTTACGCTGGTGGGCAGGTCATCCCCGGTAATGGCGCAACTTTGCACCAGGTCCGCAGACAGCGTGCCAGTGGCGGCCACGCTGTCACCCTTGGCCAGCAGTTCCACTTTGGCTTCGAACCGGTTCACCGCGATGATGCCGAAGCGACGGGCAAGCGCGGCGCGCTCCTCCTCATTGGCGCTCAGTTCCACCGGGGCGGCAGTGAGGTGGCGCTTGTCGAAGGTGCGGCTGAATTCGGGCGTCATGCGGCGATCCTCCCGGCCAGCACCTCGTCATCGGGCAGGGCGGCCAGCCTGGCGCGGAAGCCGATGATGCGCGCGGCAAGCCCGGCGGGATCGCCGCCCTCGTCGGCCCAGTGAGTGTTGCGCGCCAGCACGTCGGCCACTTCGGCGGCAACGTCTTCCGCGGCAAAAGCCTGGCGCAGCGCACCCATCCGTCCGCCCAGCGCGCTCATCAGCTTGCCCATGTGCTTGCCCACCACGAAATCGCCCACGCCGCTTTCGCGCAGCTGGCCGTCCATGTCTTCCACGAACAGTTCGGTGATGAGGGCGCATTGGCGGGCCAGCGCCGGGCTGGCCTCCATCCGCAGCATGGTTACGGCCAGCATGGTGGTGACCATGTCGAACCGCCCGTCGATTGTATCGGCCACGGCGTGCCGCGCGTAGAATTCGCGCGTGCGGCTGATCTCGATCACGCGGTGCCACAGCGGCACCAGCGCCTCGCGCGGATCGGGCTGGGCGCCAAACAGACGGGACAGGAACGACATGGGCGGCGGGCCTTTCACTGGCGGCAGGGTGTTAAGCGGCGGTTCAATCGCCTGTGGGCAAGCGGATCGCCGCCGGGATTGCACCGGGGCGCGCCAGTCCCTAAGGCTGCTGGCCGGACATATAGGGCCTTGCCGCCGCGCCGCAATGTGCGGGCAGCGGTGCGCGGGGCGGATGAAGGACAAAAGGTTCGCCATGCATTCCACCTTGCGCATCGCGGCAGCGGCCGGCCTGGCCCTCATCGCCACGGGTTGTTCGTCAATCCCGGCTTCGCGCGGTTACCTCACGGACGGGGTGCTGGTGGCCTCCGTGCAGCCGGGCGTGGACAACCGCGAATCGGTGCAGGGCACGCTGGGCCGCCCCACCATGACCAGCCAGTTCGGCGATCCGGTGTGGTACTACGTCTCCAGCGTTACCTCGCAGGCGCCGTTCACCCGGCCACGCATCACCGGGCACCAGGTGCTGGCAGTGCATTTCGATGCCCAGGGCAACGTGACGCGCATGGATAACACCGGCATGGAAAACGTTGTCCGCCTGAACCCCGACAGTGACGAGACGCCCACCCTGGGCCGTCACCGCACCTTCCTGCAAGATCTGTTCGGCAACATCGGCACCGTGGGCACGGGGCCGGGCGCTGCCGGTGCCGGCGGCGGCGCGGGCAGCTAAGGCTTCGCCAGGGCCTCTCAAGGCGCGCCCACGGCTTGCAGGCCCGCGCGGGCCATCCCATATCTGGGCGCATGACAGACCATTCCTCTGCCCACGGCATGATCCCGTGGCACGGCACCACCATCATCGGCGTCAAGCGCGGCAATGCCACCGTCATTGCGGGTGACGGGCAGGTATCGATGGGCAACACGGTGATGAAGCCCAACGCCCGCAAGGTCCGCCGCTTGGGTGCGGAAGGGCAGGTGATCGCCGGGTTCGCCGGGGCCACCGCCGATGCCTTCACCCTGTTCGAACGGCTGGAACGCAAGCTGGAAGCGCACCGCGGCCAGTTGCTGCGCGCGGCGGTGGAACTGGCCAAGGACTGGCGGACCGACAAGTACCTGCGCAACCTGGAAGCCCTGATGATCGTCGCCGATGCCGAGGTGATGCTGGTCCTCACTGGCAATGGCGACGTGCTGGAGCCGGAAGGCGGGATCGCCGCGATCGGGTCGGGCGGCAACTATGCCCTGGCCGCCGCGCGGGCGCTGTCCGATTACGAGGATGATGCCGAAAAGATTGCCCGCCGGGCCATGGCCGTGGCGGCGGAACTGTGCGTCTTCACCAATGACCGCGTGACGGTCGAAACCATCTGACGGATAGCCTGATGCAGAACCTGACCCCCAAGGCGATCGTCGCCGCGCTGGACGAACACATCATCGGCCAGGCCGATGCCAAGCGCGCGGTCGCCGTGGCGCTGCGCAACCGCTGGCGGCGGCAGCGCCTGTCTGCCGAACTGCGTGATGAGGTGACACCCAAGAACATCCTGATGATCGGCCCCACCGGCTGCGGCAAGACCGAGATCAGCCGCCGCCTCGCCAAGCTGGCCGATGCGCCGTTCGTGAAGGTGGAAGCCACCAAGTTCACCGAAGTCGGCTATGTCGGGCGCGACGTGGAGCAGATCGCGCGGGATCTGGTGGAAGAAGCCATCCGCCTGGAAAAGGACCGCCGCCGCGAGGCTGTGCGCGAAGCGGCCAGCAAGGCGGCGATGGAGCGGCTGCTCAACGCCCTTGTGGGCGAAAGCGCCAGTCAGGCGACGCGCGAAAGCTTCCGCCAGCGGATCGTCGAAAACGCCATGAACGACACCGAGGTGGAGATCGAGGTGGCCGACGCGCCGCAGATGCAGATGGACATCCCCGGCATGGGCGGCGGGGCGACCATGATCAACCTCAGCGAAATGATGGGCAAGGCCTTTGGCGGCCCGCCCAGGAAGAAGCGCAAGCTGAAGGTGCCTGACGCATGGGACAAGCTGGTGGAGGAAGAGGCCGAGCGCCGGATGGACCAGGATGACGTGGCCCGCGTGGCGCTGGCCAATGCGGAAACCAACGGCATCGTGTTCCTCGACGAAGTGGACAAAATCGCCGTCAGCGACGTGCGCGGCGGCTCCGTTTCCCGCGAGGGCGTGCAGCGCGATCTGCTGCCGCTGATCGAGGGGACGACAGTCGCCACCAAGTACGGCCCGATGAAGACCGATCACGTGCTGTTCATTGCCAGCGGCGCGTTCCACGTGGCCAAACCTTCGGACATGCTGCCCGAATTGCAGGGCCGCCTGCCGATCCGCGTGGAACTGCAGAGCCTGACGGAGGAGGACTTCGTGCGGATCCTCAGCGAAACGCGGGCCAACCTCGTCTCGCAATACCAGGCCCTGCTCGCCACCGAGGAACTGACCGTGACGATGGACGATGCCGCGATCCGCGAAGTCGCCGCCATCGCCGCGCAGGTCAACGCCAGCGTGGAAAACATCGGCGCGCGCCGGTTGCAGACGGTGATGGAAAAGCTGTTCGAGGACCTCAGCTTCACGGCCGAGGACCGCAAGGGCGAAACCGTGGCGATCGATGCCGCCTACGTGCGCGAGAAGCTGGCGGGCCTTGCCGGCAACGCCGACCTTTCCAAGTACATCCTTTAACCGGAGCTTGCCTGATGACCGCCAGTTCGCCGCCCGCCAGTTCTCCGCCAGAAGGCCGCCTGCCCTATCGCTGCCTCACCGGCCCGGACGACCACGCCTTTTGCGAGCGCGTGTCCAAGGCCCTGGAGGAAGGCTGGCGGCTGCACGGCAGTCCGTCCGTCACCTTCAACGCACAAACCGGGCAGGTGATCGTGGCGCAGGCGGTTATCTGGCCGGGCCACGGCGGCGCACCCGCCGCTTGAGGCCGTTCAACCGCACCACGCGCACCAGAACCACGCCGGGGGGCGGAAGGCCGTAATCACGCGGCCCGCGGCGATCACCCCGGTCCAGCTCAGCAGGCTGACGAGGGCGAAGAGCCGCGCGGCCCAAGGCACCGGCTGGTCCGGCCCCAGCGCCTTCACCTTTCCGCCTGCGACAAGGTAGAACAGCGCCATGTTGACGCCTGCCAGCCCCATCAGCCCCAGCTTCACCTGGAAGGCGGGGTTGTAGAGATACTGGTCCGGCGCGGAGGCGACGAACACCGTGCCACTGGCAAGGCTGAGGGCAAAGCCCAGCACGCCGAAGGGCACCAGCTTGTGCAGCGCGGCCAGCCCAATGGCCTTGAGGCCGCCGAGCAGCCGCACGTCGAACAGGCCCACCGTGCCCATCAGCAGGCAAAGGCCGGTGAAGTGGACGATCTCCGCCACGGGCCAGCCCCAGGCGGAATAGGCAATGTCGAATATGCCGGTGTCGATTGCCCATTCCACGATGGCGACCGGATCGAGCACATTGTCGGGCGGATAATCCATCGGGCTGGTGGCGGCCATCATGGCAGCACCTCTGCCGTCATCTGGATGGAATTGGTGTAGAGCAGCAGCTTGCCCGCCGCCACGCCGCCCAGCCACAGCGCCAGCGCGCCTGCGGCCTGAATTCTGGTGGCACCATTCCCGCGCAGCAGCCGCGCCGTCAGCAGCGCCGCGCCGATCAGGCAGGCGAACTTGATCGCGAATACCGGGTTGGTCAGCGCCTTGGCCGGGTATCCCGCCAGCAGGGCCAGGCCCGATACGGTCGCCAGCACCGCGCCCCAACGCATCACCGGCAGCACCGCGCGCCAGCGCGCAAGGTCCGTCTGGCCTGCCACGCCGAGGCCACGCAGGGACAGCGCAAGGCCGCCGCCCACCAACATGGCCATGCCCCACGCATGGCCGATCAGGGCAACGAAATAGGCGTAGAAATCCTCGCGCATGAAAACGCTGAGGGGGGTCTGCTCCATCCAGGCAAGCGCGTGCAGCATGGCGTGCACGCTATCGCAGGCGGCTGCTCCTGTCCTCTGGCTTTTAGGTCAGGGGTGGGGCGGTCAGTTTTCCGGATACCAGTAGGCCGTGTGGCACCCGGCGCATTCGGTGTCCATGCGGGCAACGATTTCGCCCGTGGTGGCCCCGTCCCGCGCCTGGGCCGCGGCTTCCAGCTGGCGCGCGGTGCGGGCAAAGGCGGCGGCAAAGGCGCGGAAGCCATCGGGCGCAGCGTCGAGGCTGGCCTGCACCACGTCCATCGGCACTTCGTGATCCTCGGTCGTCCAGTTGCCCGGATCGGCGGCGATGAACCTTTGCGCGGTGGCCATCCGGTCGCTGGCGACGGCAAGGTCACCCGCGGCGGCGGCGATCTGCGCCCAGCCTTCGTCACCCACCTGCGCCGGGTCGAGGTTGCCGTTGTCATCCAGCGCGTTGTTGGTCACGTCCCAGATGCGCACGATGGCCGGGTTCACTTCCTGCTGCATGGCATGGCGCACGTCGAGCGGGGGCGCATCCTGCGAGGACGCGGTGGAGGCGGCGGCGGCGGCCAGCGCCAGGACTGAGACGGCGAGAACGGTGCGCATGACAGGTCGATCCTTCCTACTGGGCCGCTTCGACCACGCCGTGCACATCGGCGTGGCCTTGCGCCTCTTCCCGCTGCTGGCGTGCCCACATTTCGGCATAAAGCCCATCGTGGCGCAGCAACCGGGCATGGGTACCATGCTCGTACACCCGCCCGTCCTGAATGACATAGATCAAATCGCTGTCGGCAATCGTGGACAGGCGGTGGGCAATGGCAATGGTGGTGCGCCCGGCGGAAACGCGGCGCAGGGTGGTGAGGATTTCCTCCTCGGTCCGCGAATCGAGCGCGCTGGTCGCTTCGTCCAGCAGCAGGATGGGCGGGTTCTTCACCAGCGTGCGGGCGATGGCCACGCGCTGTTTCTCCCCGCCGGAAAGCTTGAGGCCACGCTCGCCCACTTCGGTGGCCAGGCCCTGCGGCAGCTTTTCGATGAACGGCCAGATCGCGGCATCGCGCGCGGCGGCGATCACCTGCTCCTCGCTCGCCTGCTCGCTGCCATAGGCGATGTTGTAGCCGATGGTATCGTTGAACAGCACGCTGTCCTGCGGCACGATGCCAAGGCGGGCGCGCAAGGACTCCTGCGTCACCTGCGCGATATCCTGCCCTTCGATCAGCACCCGGCCTTGCCACGGATCGTAGAAGCGGAACAACAGGCGGCCGATCGTGCTCTTGCCTGCGCCGGATGGCCCCACCAGCGCCACGTGGCTGCCGGCCGGCGCCTCGAACGACAGGCCGTGGAGGATCGTCCGGTCGCGGTCGTAGCCGAACACCACGTCCTCGAACACCACGCCGGGGCGGGTGACGATGAGGGCGGGGGCGCCGGGCTTGTCCTCCACCTCCACGCTGGTGTCGATCAGGCGGAACATTTCCGCCATGTCGATCAGCCCCTGGCGGATGGTGCGGTAGACCATGCCCAGCATGTCCAGCGGGCGGAACAGCTGCTGCAGGTAGGTGTTGACCAGCACCAGATCGCCGACCGAAAGTTGTCCCTTGCTCCAGCGCCACACCGTCCACGCCATGGCCCCGCCCATCATCACCTGCATGATGAGGGCCTGCACCATGTTGAGCAGGGCCAGCGAGTTGTCGGTCTTGACCGCGGCATCGCCATAGGCGGCGGTGGCGGCGGCAAAGCGGCGCTTCTCCCGTTCCTCCGCGCCGAAATACTTCACCGTCTCGTAATTCAGCAGCGAATCGACCGCGCGGGCCATGGCCTGCCCGTCCAGCGTGTTCATCTGCATGCGCAGCTTGGTGCGCCATTCGGTGATCGCGCGGGTGACCCAGATATAGGTGACGATGGCCACGGCGGTGGCGCCGACCATTTCCCAGCCGAACAGGTTGTAGAAGATCACCGCCACCACGGCGAGTTCGATGGTGGTGGGCAGGATGTTGAACAGCACGAAATAGAGCATCGAGCTGATCGATTTGGTCCCCCGCTCGATCACCCGCGTCAGCTCCCCCGTGCGGCGGCCCAGGTGGAAGCGCAGCGACAGGCGGTGGAGCTTTTCGAACACGTCTTCCGACAGGCCGGTGACGGCTTCCTGCCCCACGCGGCTGAAGGCGATGTTGCGCACCTGATCAAACAGCGTGGTGGCAAAGCGGCCGGCGGAATAGGCCAGCACCAGCCCCAGCGCGACCCAGAAGGCTTGCGCGCGCGCATCGCCTTCGGCCGACATGGCATCCACCGCGCGGGCATAGAAGAAGGGCACGGTGAGGACGACAACCTTGGCCACCAGCACCAGCGCTGCGGCAATCACGATGCGCCAGCGCAGGTCCGCCCGGCCCTTTGGCCACAGGTAAGGCAGGAACCGGCGAACCGTGGGCCAGCCGGCCTGGTCGATCAGTTCGCCATCATCAAGGGCCGATTGGGGGAGACGCCGCATGGCGCTCAAGTGCGCTCAAGCGGGGCCAAGGGCAATAGACAATGGCTTGGCCGGCCCCAAGCGGGCGCTTGACCCCGCGTCACACGCCGGTGCGGGTGAAGGCATCCGCATCGGGCAGGCGTGCGCCGGGCGGCAGATCGAACAGCACCCGGCGGCTGGGAAAGTCGATCGCCACCCTTTCGAACAGGTGCAACTCGTTCATGCCCAGGATCAGCGCGGGTTCATCGTCCAGCCCCAGCGCGGCGAAAGTGGGGCTTTCGGCGAAGGTGACGGTCACGTTGTTGATCTGCGCCCGGCCCAGGTCCAGCGATCGTACCCGCCGCACCATGCCGGTGGCCTGCACGCCGTTGATGTCGGTCATTTCCGTCTCGGTCACGCCGCTGGCCCGGCGCAGGCGGCGCTGCAGCGCGGCATTGCCGATGGAGCCTTGCGCCCCGGTATCCACCATCACCGCAGTGCGCACCCCGTCGATCATGGCGGTGGCGATGATCAGCTGCCCGTTGCGGTGGCGGGCGCGCACCACGATGTCATAACCGCGGGTGCTGGCCCGTTCTTCCGAGTGGGCGACCACCATCTGCCGGTTGGCGAAATCCAGCAGCACGCGCCGGTCCTGCAGGGTGTCCAGCCCCAGGATCCCGTCGGCCCCGCCGATGTTCTCCCCTTCCACCAGCGCGGCGCGGGCATCGAAGGCGGTGTGGCTGCCGAAGCTGATCTCGTCGATCATCGTGGTCTGCACTTCGCGGCTGGAAGCCATGCCCACCAGCACCGCAGTCATCCGTTCGGTCAATTGCAACTGGTCGGCCAGCGCGTGGCTGAGAACGGTGGCCTGCGCGCCGGTATCGACCATGAAGTTGTAGGGCCCCTGGCCGTTGACGGTGACGGGCACGGTCATCCGGCGGTAGGCATCGGCCTGCAAGGCCAGCGTCTGCACGCCTTCGGCTGCGGCGGCAGCCGTGGCGGCGGCCACGGGAACCTCGGTCTGCGAAGCGGCGGCGACCCCGCCGGTGGTGGCAGCGATCATGCCTGCGAAATACAGCCAGCTCATGCGATCCTCCCCGGCCGCCGGCTGGTTGTTCCGGCTGGGCCGTAGCGAAGATCATACCACAGCCGGGGCAGGCTCCACCACTGTTCCTTGGTCCAGGTCGGCACCCGCGAGGCCCGCAGCGGCAAAGGCATCTGCCAGCACGCCGTCGCGCGGCAGGTCGGCCTTGGCCACGCGGCCCTCGCCCCAGCGGTCCTCCTTCCACGAATTGCTGATCGCACGCATGTGGCGGAAGGAAAACGCGGTGCTCACCTGCCGGTTGCCGCGCGCGCCGAAGACGTTGTGCACGCTCCAGCTGTCGGCCAGCCGGTCCGCCTTGCCGGGAACCAGGCACCACTTGGGCGGGCACACGGCTTCATCGGGCAGGTCGCGAAGGACGAAGTCGGCATGGCGGCAATTGGCGCTGGTCACATGGGGGGCGGCGGCATTGGCGATCCACCGGCCGGGAAACTTGACCACCTTCGTGCGCGCTGCTTCCGCCGCCGCAAAGATTGAGCTGCCGGCATCATCCAGCACAAGCTCGTCGATATCCACGTTGAGCACCGATCGCGCGCGACGCAGGAAGCGGTGGCGGGCGTGCTGCAACATGCCGGTCTGGCAGAAATCGCTGTCCCAGTCCGGCTGCTCTTGTCCGTTTGGGCCGTTCACCGCCCCGGCGGGGCCTCCTTGCGGGCCGTAGGGGAAGGGCCAGGACAGGGCGAGGGCAGGGAAAGCGCCGCCGCCCAGTCTTGCAACGGCCTCGTCCAGCGTCGCCTGCAACTCGGCCAGCGAATAGGCGGTGGAGCCATTGTCATACAGCAGCACGCCGTCCGCTCCGTGGAGGCGCGCATAGAAGCGCACCCAGTCGGCAATCCACCTGAGGTCATTATCCTTGGACAGTGTGGTGATCACCCGCCGCCCTGCAAACGGCCCGGCCATGTCCGGCTGCACGGGAATGGCATAGCGGCCAATGGGGCCATCAATATGCACCACGTCCGCCCTGGAGCGAAGCCAGATTTCCCCCCGCTTCTTCTGGCCATAATGGCGCGCGGCAAAGCGCGGGAAGCCGAAGGCGCGGGCAAAGGGTGTGCTGGCCTTCAGCGGCGCCAGCAGGTTCAGGAACGGCGGGCCTTGTAGCACCACGTGCGCGCCCACGCGGTAGACATCATAGAACAGCGTGTCCCAATCGTAGCGATCGGCGTAGCTTTCGTTCTGCAGGTGCGCCGGGCGCGCGGCTTCACGCCGCAAGCCGCTGGCCGGGTCAATCCGCGTGGCGGACAGGGTAACGGCGGGCGGTTTCACCGCGCGCTCTCCGCCGCCAGCCAGCGGCCAAGGCCGGGCGCAAGGGGGCGCACCAGCGGCGCGGCGATCTGGCGCAGGTCATCCAGCACCGGGTGGCGCACCAGCGCCAGCACGGCCAGCCAGCACAGTCCCCCCGCCGCCACGGCCAGAAGGAGGACGGGGAAGGTGATGGTCTGCGGGCCCATCCAGAACAGGTATGTCGCCGCCAGCGGGGTGAGCGCGGCCAGCGTGGCGGCAAGGCTCTTGCCCAGCACGCCCAGCCATTGGCCCCAGCCAAAGCCCACCAGGCCGCGCATGAAGCCAAGGTAGATCGCCATGAACACCAGCGCATAGGCCAGCCGGGATGCCGCCGCGCCCCAGGCATCTGCCCACAGCGATCCCGCCACCAGCAGGCCGATGCTGGCCGCCGTCTCCAGTATATTGAGCACCAGCAGCCTGTTCATCCGGCCCAGCAGGATCGGCAGCTCGCTCACCAGCGGCAGGGCGATCAACAGCGCCGATTGCAGCGCCACCATGGAAAGGAGCGACGCGGTCCCGGTCCACGCCGGACCATAAAGCAGGTTCACCAGCGGCCATGCCGCCAGTGCCAGCCCCGCCATGCCGGGCCATACCAGCGCGGTATAGCCTGCCACCACGCGCAGATATGCCGGGCCGAGCGGCTGGCCGGAATCGCGGATGCGGGCGAAGGCGGGGTAGAGTACGCCGCCGATTGCGCCGGCGATCAGCACGCGCAGTTGCTCTGCCAGGCTGGTCGCGCGGCTGAACAGGCCCACGGCGACAAGGTCCACCAGCTTGCCCACGATCATGTCGGGGCTGCGCGATCCCAGCGCGCCGGTAAGGTAGAGCGTGCTGGCCTTGCTGCCGAAACCCAGCACCGGGGCAAGGCCATCCAGCTTCAGTGGAAAGGTCTTCGCCGGTTGCAGCACTTGCGCGATTACCCCGCGCGCCAGCCCCGATGCCAGCACCGCCCAGGCCAGCGCAAAGGAGGAATAGCCCAGCCACGCCAGCCCCAGCGCGACGCCGGCATGGACGGCCGCGCCGCCCACGTTCACGGCACAATGCCCGGAAAAGCGCATCTGCCGCGCCATCAGGGCCAGCGGAACAACCGATAACGGCAGGAACAGGTAAGACCCGGCAATGATCACCAGCAGCGGGGCAAGGTCCGGCATCGCGTAGAAGCGCGCCAGCGGCCAGGCCAGCCCAGCAATCGCCCCGGTTATGACCAGGCTGAACAGGAAGGCGACGGAGGAGCAGCGGTTCACCTCCTCCGGGCTGAGGTCCGGATGGCCGGAGATATAGCGCGAGAGGCCGAAGTCCTGCAGCACGGCCACCAGCATGGCGGCGGCCAGCGCAATGGAGAACAGCCCCACCTCGTCCGGCGCCAGGAAGAACCGGCTGATCAGGACCGAGGTGACGAATTGCAGCGCGAAGGAGCCGTACTGGCTGGCCATGGCCCACACCGCCGCGTGCCGCACGCTCATGGCGGCGGATTGCTGGGCTGCGGGGGAGGCGGCAGGGCTTGCCATATACAGGGCGTGGCCGTCAGCTCGTGGCCAGCGCGGCGGACAGGCGCAGCGCGCGCACCGGCTCGCCCAGCTTCACCAACCGCGCCACAGTGCGCCACATGCCCTGGTGCGATCCGCCATCCTTTACATGGCGCAGCATGATGTCGAACCCCTGGTCGCGCAGGGCGATGGGGGAATGCAGGATGCCGCCCGTCACCGCACGGCGGACCCGGCGGGCCACGCCTTCCTCGCCGAAGAAGCCGTCCAGCTCCTCTATCGGGGGCAGGCGGTCCACCTTGGCGGTGGGATCTGGCCGCCCCTCGTCCCGCACGCGCCAGGCTTCGTAGGCAATCGCCGCGCCGATCTGCTGTTCGGTGGCATGGCGCTTGGACACCTGGCCCAGGTAATGGCGGTACTGGATCAGCCGCTGGGGAATATTGGCCAGCCGCGTGACCGAGGCCAAGCGCAACCACAGGTCCAGGTCCTCGCAGTGCCGGAACGCCGCGTGATAGCCGCCCTGCGCCAGCACCAGGTCGCGCCGGTACATCACAGATGGGTGGCACAGCAGCGGCCCGCCGTGGCGGATGTTATGCTGGAACTCTTCGTGATGCACCGGATGGTCGCGCCCGCCGGTGACATAAGGTCCGCCGAATTCGTCCATGTCCCGGCTCCAGCAGCCGACCACGCCCACTTCAGGGTGATCGGCCAGAAACCGGACCTGGGTAGAGAACCGCTGCGGGTGGGCGATGTCGTCGCCGTCCATGCGGGCCACGATCGGCGCGCGCGCTTCCCCCAGCAGCTGGTTGAGGCTGGCGACCAGCCCGCGGTTCTCACGGATGATCGGCCGGATGCGCCCGTCGCGTGCGGCATAGTCACGGATGATGGCGGGCGTGGCGTCGGTCGATCCGTCATCCAGGATCAGGAATTCAAAATCGGTGAAGTCCTGCGCCAGGATGGATTCGATCGCTTCGGCCAGGAAGCGTTCGCCATTGTACACGCTCATCGCCACGCTGATCGCGGGGACGGCAACTGGCCGGGGAATCGGGGTCATCTGCATGGGTGGGGCCGGTGCGCCTTGGTTGTCATCGCCCGCGACCTAACGCCTGCACGTAAAGATCGGGTCAATGAGGGGGCACCTGCGCGGGATTCGTGTGCAAGCCCTGCCTGGACGGCGAATCTGGCCAGCAGATTCTCCGGCTCACCGCTGATCGGGCGCAGGAAAAATGGCGTGGATCGGGCGCAGAAGGGGAACACGGGGCCGGTCGGCGCGATTCAGTGGTAAAAAGATACCTTTGTGACGAAGCGGCCGAGTTTTGCTGTGCCCGGCTCAACCCTGTGGAGCTTGTTGGATTGTGCCCAACAAGCTGATTTCATGCAGCTTTTCTGCTCATTGAAACAAAATTGCAAAAACCCGTTGACCGAATCTCGAAGCGGTCATAGATGGCCCTCACCGACGCGGTGCTGACGGTTTTGACTGTCGGCTGCATCGGTCG
>VFQM010000588.1_pt1 | contig 39245 bp, 36 predicted proteins | sample 3512391 | NCBI WGS metagenome assembly VFQM01 (sample SAMN10412369, study PRJNA504923) | tailings metagenome | isolation source: Replicate 1 from Balatoc abandoned mine | place: Philippines
CCGGCGACCGCGTTACCGGGGCAACGTCAGACGGGGTCGGGGCCGGCCCCGGGGGCGGGCCTTCACGCGGCGCGGGGACGGCGGGGGGGCGCGGGGACGCGGGGGATCAGTTCGGGGCCGCGGGCGCGGCCGGGTCGGCCACGACCATGTTCCGGCCGCTGTCCTTGGCCTGGTACATGGCGCGGTCCGCGCGGTCCATCAGGGCGTCGATGGCCTCGGCCGGGCCCAGGTACTCGGCGGCGCCGATGCTGACGGTCAGCTCGACGATTTCCTCGCCGACCGTGCGGCAGCGCTGCTGCACGGCCTGGCGGATGCGCTCGCCGACGGCGATGGCGTGGATGCGCCGGGCGCCGGGCAGCACCACCGCGAATTCCTCGCCGCCGAGGCGGCCGAGCACGTCGCCGCCGCGCAGCTCGGCGCCGACCACGTTGGCGACGGCCCTGAGGCAGTCGTCGCCGACGCCGTGGCCGAGGCTGTCGTTGACCAGCTTGAACAGGTCGATGTCGAAGTAGAGCAGCGACAGCGGCCGGCGGTCCTGCGCGGTTTCTTCGGCCAGGCGCTCCAGGCGCTGGCGCAGCGCGCCGCGGTTGAGCACGCCGGTGAGCGCGTCGCGCTCGGAGTTGAACTTGGCGCGCTTGGCCTCGGCGCGCGCGTGGTCGCGCTCGTCGAGCAGGGCGCGCATGCGCGCCGCCTGCCGCCAGGCCAGCCACAGGCCCCAGGCGGCGACCGCCAGCGCGATGGCCGCGGCCAGCGCCGGCAGCAGCTTGAGGCTGATCCACACCACGGGGCCGCAGGCCAGGGCAGCGCCGGCGAAGGGCCACCAGCTCGACAGCGGCGCGACGCGGTCGCTCAGGTGCCGCCATGAGATCACCAGCAGGGCGGCGATGCCCAGCACGATTCCAAGCCCGACCCAGGCCAGGGCCGGGGCGAAGCCGTCGGCCGCCCACGCGGGCGCGGGCGACGCGAGCGTCGCCAGCGCGGGCAGCCAGGGGCGGGAACGGAGGGCCATGCGCCAACTCTCGGCCAGTCGGCGGCCGCATACAAGCAAGGCGGGCCGGTGCGAACGCGGGTTCGCGACCCGGCTCACGCTTTCACCCCGCCATGACCTCCGGCCTGGGGGCGGATGCCACGATTGGCCTAGCATCGCCCCATCCTTCGTCCCGTCCCCGGAGCTTCCATGACCCCGCGTCCGCTCGCGCTGGCCCTCGGCCTCGCCCTCTCCCTCGCCGCCCCGAACGTGCTGACCGCCGAAGCGGCGAAGTGGGACGTCAACGCCACCCACGCCAAGGGCAAGGTGGTGCAGTTCAGCACCGACGAGGGCACCTGGCTCGACCTGGACGTGAGCCCGGACGGCCGCCAGCTGGCGTTCTCGATGCTCGGCGACATCTACCTGCTGCCGATCGGCGGCGGCGAAGCGCGGCGCATCACCTCCGGCGCGTCCTGGGACATCCAGCCGCGCTTCTCGCCGGACGGCACCGAGATCGCCTTCACCTCCGACCGCGGCGGCGGCAACAACCTCTGGCGCATGAAGGCCGACGGCAGCGGCGCGGTGCAGGTGACCAAGGAGGACTTCCGCCTCTTCAACAACCCGGCGTGGACGCCGGACGGCCAGTACCTGGTCGGCCGCAAGCACTTCACCTCCACCCGCTCGCTCGGCGCGGGCGAGCTGTGGATGGTGCACCGCGACGGCGGCAGCGGCCTGCAGCTGACGGTGCGCAAGAACGACCAGCAGGACCAGGGCGAACCGGCGCTCTCGCCGGACGGCCGCTACGTGTATTTCTCCGAGGACATGAGCCCGGGCGGCGCCTTCGACTACAACCGCAACGTGCACGGCATGATCTACGCGATCCGCCGCCTGGACCGCGAGACCGGCGAGATCGAGAACATCGTCGCCAGCGCCGGCGGCGCGGTGCGCCCGCAGCCCTCGCCGGACGGCAAGTCGCTGGCCTTCGTCAAGCGCGTGCGCGACAAGTCGGTGCTGCACGTGCTCGACCTGGCCAGCGGCGAGGCGCGCCCGGTCTGGGACGGCCTGTCGCACGACCAGCAGGAGGCCTGGGCGATCTTCGGCCCGTATCCGAACTTCGACTGGACGCCGGACTCCAAGGCCGTGGTGGTGTGGGCGCAGGGCAAGCTGTGGAAGGTGGACGTGGCCGCGGGCAGCGCGGCGAACATCCCCTTCACCGCGCAGGTGCGCCAGACGGTGCTGCCGGCGCTGCGCTTCGAACAGCAGATCGAGGGCGCCGACTTCGCGCCGAAGATGATCCGCGACGTGGCCACCAGCCCCGACGGCAAGACCCTCGTCTTCCACGCGGTCGGCCAGCTGTGGCGCAAGGCCCTGCCGAACGGCGCGCCGCAGCGCCTGTTCAACGACGATTCGCGCTTCGAGTACCAGCCGGCCTTCAGCGCCGACGGCCGCAAGCTGCTGTTCACCACCTGGTCGGACGAGGCCATGGGGGCGATCCACGAGCTCGACCTGGCCAGCGGGCAGGTGCGCAAGCTAACCACCGAACCGGGCTTCTACTACGGCCCGCGCTATTCCAACGACGGCGCGCGCATCGTCTATTCGCGCTCCGGCGGCGGCGGCCTGACCGGCAGCCTGTGGAGCGGCAGCCGTGGCGTCTACGTGATGCCGGCCGCGGGCGGCGCGCCGGTGCAGGTGGCGAAGGCGGGCAACGACCCGCAGTTCTCGGCCGACGGCCAGCGCGTGTATTTCCTCACCGGCGGCGGCCTGGACAAGAAACTGATGAGCGTGGGCCTCAACGGCGAGCAGCCGCGCGAGGTGTTCAAGCTCAAGTACGTGGACCACGTGGCGATCAGCCCGGACGGGCGCTCGGTGGCCTTCACCGAGCTGTTCAACGGCTACGTGGCGCCGCTGCCGAAGACCGGCGGCGCGATCGAGCTGAGCAAGGACACCAAGGCGATCCCGGTGACGGCGCTGGGCACCGACCTCGGCAGCTACCTGCACTGGTCGGACAACGACTCGCTGCACTGGATGGTCGGCGACCGCTTGCATTCCCGCGACCTCGGCGCGGCCAGGGCCGACGCCGGCGTGCCGGTGGGCCTGCGCGTCGCCACCGACCGCCCGGCCGACACGTTCGCCCTGGTCGGCGGGCGCGTGGTGACGATGCGCGATGCGGAGAACGCGCAGGAGGTGATCGAGGACGGCGTGGTCGTCGTGCGGGGCGAGCGCATCGTGGCGGTGGGCAGGCGCGGCGAGTTGGCGATCCCGGCCGGCGCGCGCGAGATCGACGTGGCCGGCAAGACCGTGATGCCCGGCATCGTCGACGCGCACGCGCACGCGGCGCACTTCGGCCAGGGCGTGGTGCCGCAGCACAACTGGGCCTACGCGGCCAACCTGGCCTTCGGCATCACGACGATGCACGACCCGTCGGCGACGACCGAGTTCGTGTTCTCGCAGGCCGAGCTGGTGAAGGCCGGCAAGATGGTCGGCCCGCGCGTGTTCTCCACCGGCACCATCCTTTACGGCGCCGACGGCGACTTCAAGGCGGTGGTGAACTCGATCGAGGACGCGCGCTCGCACCTGCGCCGCATGCAGGCCAACGGCGCCTTCTCGGTGAAGAGCTACAACCAGCCGCGCCGCGACCAGCGCCAGCAGATCAACCAGGCGGCGCGCGAGCTGGGCATGCTGGTGGTGGAGGAAGGCGGCAGCACCTTCCAGCACAACATGACGATGATCGTCGACGGCGTGACCGGCGTGGAGCACAACATCCCGGTCGCGCCGCTGTACCGTGACGTGGTGGAGCTGTGGCGGCAGACCGACGTGCGCAACACGCCGACGCTGGTGGTGAACTACGGCGGCCTCAACGGCGAGTACTACTGGTACGCGCGCGAGGACCTGTGGCAGGAGCCGCGCCTGAACCGCTTCTTCCCGCGCAATGCGCTCGACGGCCAGACCATCCGCCGCGAGACCGGCCCGGAGTGGGACTACTACCACGTGGAGGTGGCGAAGGCCGCCAAGCGCCTGCGCGACGCCGGCATCGGCATCCAGGTCGGCGGCCACGGCCAGATGCAGGGCAAGGCGCCGCACTGGGAGATCTGGTCGCTGGTGCAGGGCGGCTTCACGCCGTTCGAGGCACTGCGCGCGGCGACCATCGACGGTGCGGATTACCTGGGCCTGTCGAAGGAACTCGGCTCGCTGGAAGTCGGCAAGCGCGCCGACCTGGTGGTGGTGGACGGCAATCCGCTGTCCGATATCCGGGACAGCGACAACACCCGCCTGGTGATGGTCAACGGCCGCCTGTTCAACGCCGCCGACATCGCCGAGATCGGCGGCCTGCAGCGCCCGGCCCCGACCTTCTTCTGGCAGCGCCACGGCAACGGCGTGCAGGTCGGCGTCGAGTACGGCCCGACCGCGCCCTGCCACTGCCCCAAGTCCGCCCCCCACGCCCACTAAACCCATGGGCCTAAAATGGGGTCGGACGTTATTAACGTTTGAAACGTTAATTTCGTCTGACCCCATTTTTTCGTTAATGTCCTCCGACCCCATTTGGGAAGGCCTGCACGATGCCTGAGTACCACCTGCAGCTGCCCGACCCGGCGCAGGCGCGCGGCGCCGAGCCCTCGCTGTCCTTCCGCTCGACCGGCGGGCCGGCGCTGGCGCAGGAGCTCCAGGATGCGCTGCGCTCGCCCGCGTTGTTCGAGCGCTGGCGGGCGATGCAGCCCGAGCCCGACGAGGTGGAAGCCGCGCTCGGCGCCACGGATCCACGGGCCACCGTCATCGGCGAGGACACGAAGCTGGCCGTGCGCCTGGTCGCGCGCACCACCCTGCCCGCGGCCATCCTCAGGCACCGCCTCGGCCTGCTGGCCGGGGCGCACTGGCAACTGCGCGACGTCCGCTTCTGAGGGCGTGCCGGCCGGCGCGGCTCAGCCGGTGTTCTGCACGCCCGCGGCGATGCCGTTCACCGTCGCCACCAGGGCGTGGAAGAGCGCGTCCTCCGGCCGCCCCGCCGCGCGCCAGCGCGCCAGCAGGTCCACCTGCAGCAGGCTGATCGGGTCCACGTAGGGATTGCGCAGGCGGATCGACTGGCGCAGCCGGAAGTCCCCGGCCAGCAGTTCGTCGCTGCCCTTGAGCGAGAGGATCGCGGCGCGCGTGCGCTGGAACTCGCCGGCGATGCCCGGGAAGAACGCGGCGTGCGCCTCCCCGGCCAGGCGCGAATAGCGTTCGAAGATCGCCAGGTCGGACTTGGCCAGCACCATCTCGACGTCGTCCACCAGCGTGGCGAAGAAGGGCCAGTCGCGCGCCATCTCGGCCATCGCGGCGTGGCCGAAGCGCTGGATGCCGGCCTCCAGCGCCGTGCCCACGCCGAGCCAGGCGGTCAGGCCGCAGCGGTTCTGCGACCAGGCGAACACCCAGGGGATCGCCCGCAGCGAGGAGACGCCGCCGGCCTGGCCGCGCTTGCTCGGCCGCGAGCCGATGCGCAGGCGTTCGATGACGTCGATCGGCGTGGCCGCGCGGAAGTAGTCGACGAAACCGGGCGTCTCGTAGACCAGGCCGCGGTAGCGTGCGCGCGCGTCGGCCGCGACCGCCGCCGCCATCTCCCGCCAGCGCGCCTCGCGCGGCTCGGGCGGGCGCGGGCGAAGGCTGGCGCGCAGCACCGCACCCGTGGCCTGCTCGAGGTTGCGCAGCGCCAGCGCGCGGATGCCGTACTTGCGATGGATCACCTCGCCCTGCTCGGTCAGGCGCAGGTAGCCGTCCACCGATCCGCGCGGCGCGGCGATCACGGCGCGCTCGGTCTTGCCGCCGCCGCGCGAGAGCGAGCCGCCGCGGCCGTGGAAGAAGGCGACGCGGATGCCCGCCTCCTTCGCCAGCGCGGTCAGCTGCACCTGCACCTGCTGCAGTGCCCAGCGCGAGGCGACGATGCCGCCGTCCTTGGCGCTGTCGGAGTAGCCCAGCATCACCACCTGGCGGTCGCCGCGGCGGCGCAGGTGGGCGCGATAGGCCGGGTCGGCCAGCAGCGAGCGCAGGGTCTCGGGCGCCGCGGTGAGGTCGTCGACGGTTTCGAACAGCGGGGCGACGTCGAGCGGTACCGCGCCGTCGCCGTCGTGCAGCCCGGCGATCCGCGCCAGCGCCAGCACCGCCAGCGCGTCGGCCGCGCTGCGGCTCATGCTGATGATGTAGGGACCGATGGCGCGCGGGCCGTAGCGAGGCAGCGATTCGGCCAGGGTGCGGAAGACGGCGAGCACGCGCGCGGCCTCCGGTGCCCCGGGGCTCGGCACGCGTGTTTCCACAACCACGCCATGCAGGCGCGCCGCACGTTCCGGCCAGGGCCGCGACGGCCAGGCCTCGTCGCCCAGCAGCGCCGCCAGCGCCGCATCGTGCTGGCTCGATTCCTGGCGCAGGTCGAGCGTGGCGAGGTGGAAGCCGAAGGCCTCGGCGCGCCGGCGAACGCGGCGCACGGCGAAGCCACCGGCGCGCGCGCCCTTGTTCGCCTCGAGGCTGCGCTCGACCAGGCGCAGGTCGGCGATGAACTCGTCCGCATCGGCGTAGGCGCCCTCCTTGTCGGCGGCGGTGGCGGCGATGCGCGCGGACACCAGGGCCAGGAAGCGGCGATAGGGCATGTCGGCGTGGCGCGCCTTGAGCTTCGCCGCGGCCCGGGGCAGGCGCGCGGCGTAGTCGTCGGCGCGCGCGATGAGTTCGGGAAGGATGCCGATGCGGCCCTCGCCCTGGCTGAGCACGCCGCCCAGGCGCGCGAGGTCGCGGCGGTAGTTGGCCAGCACCAGCGCGCGCTGGCCGGCGAGCGTGGCGGCGATGGTGTCGGCGCCGACGTTGGGATTGCCGTCCATGTCGCCGCCGACCCAGGAGCCGAAGCCCAGCAGTGGCGGCAGCGCGACGTCGTCGATCCCGGCGTTGCGCAGTGCATCCTCGAACACCTCGTGGAAGACCGGCAACACGCGGTAGAGCACGTCGGCGAGGTAGAAGGCGACGTGCTCGAACTCGTCGGCGACGCTGGGTTTCTCCGGCGGGGTTTCGTGGGTCTGCCAGCCGGCGGTGAGCGCCAGGCGCATGCGCTCGAGGTCGGCGCGGCGCTCCTGCGGGGTCAGGCCGCGGTCGATGTCCTCGACCAGGCAGCGCACCAGTTCGCTCTCCTTCTCGAGCAGGGCGCGGCGCACGGCCTCGGTCGGATGCGCGGTGAAGACGGGCTCGATGCGCAGGCGGGCGATGAGCGAGGCGATGTCGCCGGGCGCCACGCCTTCGGCGCGCAGCTTGCGCAGGGCGTCCTCGAGGCCGCCGGGCTGGGGCGCGTCGCCCAGGCGCTGGTAGTCGCGCCGGCGGCGGATGCGGTGCACGCGCTCGGCCAGGTTGACGGCCTGGAAATAGGTGGCGAAGGCGCGGACCAGGAGTTCGGCCTGGTCGAGCGGCAGGTCGTGCAGGCGCGTGGCGACGTCTTCGATCGGCGCGCCCGCCTCGCGACGGCGGATGGCGGCGATGCGCAGGGCTTCGACGCGGGCCAGGAACTCCGGCGAGACCTGTTCGGCGAGGATCTCGCCCACCAGCGCGCCGAGGCGCTTGACGTCGTCGCGCAGCAGCGCGTCGGTCGGCGGCAGGTCGATGTCGCGCAGGTTGTCGCCCACGTCACTCATGCCAACACCATAAATGGGGTCAGACGTTATTAACGTTTCAAACGCCCGCTGTAAACGTTAATAACGTCTGACCCCATTTTCAGGGGGCGCAGCATTTTTTGTATTTGCGGCCGCTGCCGCAGGGGCACGGGTCGTTGCGGTCGGGGGCGGCGGCGCGGCGCACGGGCTCGCGCGGGGTCAGCGATTCCAGGCGGTGGCAGTACAGGTCGTGCAGCATGTCCGGCAGGCCGGCGAAGATTTCCAGGCGCTCGCGGTAGGTCACCGGCACCGGCGCGCCGCCCTCCTCTTCCGGCGGGTAGCTGCCCACGGCCAGGCCGTCGATGTAGGCCTCGACCTCGCCGATCCAGTCGTCCTTGGCGATCCACGCATCCCAGGCCTCCGAGTGGCGCTCCATCGCATCCAGGAAGCCGCCGGCCCAGGCCGCGCCGATGTCCACCTCGTCGCCGTGCTCCGCGTCCGGCTCGTCCGGCAGCCACCACAGCAGCGCGTCCTCGAGCGTGTAGTCCTCGTCGGCCTTGCGCACGCGGCGCTGCGCGCTCTCCCAGGCCAGCGCCAGCAGCGCCCGCGCCTCGCCCTCGTCGGCCGCGCCTTCCCAGCGCGGCGGCGCCTTGCCCCAGACCGCGGGGAACCAGTCGTCCAGCGACTCGGGCACGGGCCCCACGGCCAGCGCGCACAGGAAACCGTCCAGCGATTCCAGGCCCAGGCCGCCGAAGGGCACGGCGCGCTGCTCCAGCAGCCGGTCGAGCTGCTCGACGCGCGGGTCGTTGGCGCGGAACCAGTCGGCCTTCACGGTGGACATCAGTACGCGAACGCCTTGAACACCGGGTCCACCGAACCGCCCCAGGCGCCGTGGTAGAGCGCCAGCTTGCGCTCGGCCGGGGTTTCGTTGGCCAGGGCGAACTCGATGAGCGGCTCGAGGAACACCGCCTCGCTGGCGCCGGTGGCGTTGAGCCGGTTGCGCCGCGCCAGGCCCTGGCCGGAGATCTTCAGGGCCTCGAGCGCCAGTTCGCGCACGGTGGCGCCGCGGAAGGGCAGCTTGAGCGCGTGTTTCGGCACCCCGTCGCGCAGCGCATGGCGTTCTTCGCGCGTGAAGTCCTTGACCAGGTCCCAGGCCGCGTCCAGCGCCGCGTCGTCGTAGAGCAGGCCGGTCCAGAACGCCGGCAGCGCGCACAGGCGGTTCCAGGGGCCGCCGTCGGCGCCGCGCATCTCCAGGTATTTCTTCAGGCGCACTTCCGGGAAGGCCGTGGTCATGTGGTCGGCCCAGTCCTTCATCGTCGGCTTCTCGCCCGGCAGCTCGGCGAGCTCGCCGCGCAGGAACTTGCGGAAGCTGCGGCCGCTGAGGTCGAGGTATTCACCGCCGCGGTAGCTGAAGTACATCGGCACGTCGAGCAGGTAGTCGACGTAGCGCTCGAAACCGAAGCCGTCCTCGAACACGAAGTCGAGCATGCCGGTGCGGTCGGGGTCGGTGTCGGTCCAGATGTGCGAGCGGTAGCTCAGGTAGCCGTTGGGCTTGCCCTCGGTGAAGGGCGAATCGGCGAACAGCGCCGTGGCGATCGGCTGCAGGGCCAGGGAGACGCGGAACTTCTTCACCATGTCCGCTTCGTCGCGGAAATCCAGGTTCACCTGCACCGTGCAGGTGCGCGTCATCATGTCCAGGCCCAGCTGGCCGCGCTTGGGCATGTACTCGCGCATGATCTTGTAGCGGCCCTTGGGCATCCAGGGCATCTCGTCGCGGCGCCACTTGGGCTGGAACCCCATGCCCAGGAACCCGAGGCCCAGTTCGTCGCCCACCGTCTTGACCTCGCGCAGGTGCGCGCTGGTCTCGCAGCAGGTCTGGTGGATGTTCTCGAGCATGGCGCCGCTGAGCTCGAGCTGGCCGGCGGGTTCGAGCGTGACCGAGGCGCCGGCCTTGGTCAGGGCGATCAGCTTGCCCTTCTCCTCGAACGGCTCCCAGCCGAAGCGGGTCAGGCCGCGCAGCAGGGCCTCGATGCCGCGCGGGCCGTCCCAGGTGGGCGGGCGCAGGTCGTCGAGGCGGAAGCCGAACTTTTCGTGCTCGGTGCCGATGCGCCAGTCCTCGCGCGGCTTGCCGCCCGAGGCCAGGTACTCGACCAGCTGGTGGCGGTCGGTGATCGGGCTTTCCTTGACGTTGCTGGGTCCGGACACGGGGTGGTCTCGACAGGGGTGGACACGAGGTGTGGCCGGGGGCCTACCATCGCAAGGATGCGAATGCTAACCCGCGACCCGTGACCCGCGCCGTCCTGCTGGCCGCCCTGCTCTGTTGCGCCCCGCCGCTGGCCGGGGCCGACCGGCTCGAGCGCGGCAACGGCCCGGAGCCGTCCACGCTCGACGCGCACCGCTGCCCGGAAGTGGCCTGCGCCAACATCCTGCGCGACCTCTACGAAGGCCTGGTGGCGGAAGACGCCCGCGGCCGGCGCATCCCGGGCATGGCCGAACGCTGGCAGGCCTCGCCCGATGGCCGCACCTGGACCTTCCACCTGCGGGAAGGATTGCGCTGGTCCAATGGCGAGCCCCTGGACGCGGCGCAGGTGGTCGCCAGCTTCCGGCGCGCGCTCGATCCGGCCACCGGTGCCCCCTTCGCCGGCCACTTCGAGGCCCTGCGCGAGGTCGCCGCGCCGGATCCGCGCACCGTGGTGTTTTCGTTCTCCCGCGCCACCGACCTGCCGCGCCTGCTGGTGCTGCCGATCGCCTATCCGGTCTACCTGCCGGCGGTCGGGGCGCACGGCGCGCGCCACACGCGCCCCGGCAACCTCGTCGTCAACGGCGCCTACCGCCTGGCCGAATGGGTCCCGCAGGCGCGGGTGACGCTGGCGCGCAACCCGCATTTCCGCGAACCGGCGCCGATCCCGCAGGTGCGCTTCCACGTCACCGAGGACGCCGCCAGCGAACTCAAGCGCTACGAGGCCGGCGGCCTGCACCTCACCGAAACCGTGCCGCCGCAGCCGCTGGCGTCGCTGCGCGCGCGCTTCGGCGACCAGCTGCGCATCAGCCCCTACCTGGGCAGTTTCTGGCTGGGCTTCAACCTCAGCCAGCCGCCGTTCCGCGAGGCGCCGGCCCTGCGCGAGGCGCTGTCGCTGGCGGTGGACCGCGACATCCTCACCCGCCACGTCACCGGCCTGGGCGAAGCGCCGGCCTGGGGCCTGGTGCCGCCGGGCGTGGCCGGGCACGCGCCGGCCTCGCTGCCGATGGCCACGGCGACGCAGCGCGCGCGCGAGGAGCGCGCCCGCGCGCTGTACGCCGCGGCGGGCTACTCGCGCGAGAACCCGCTGCAGGTCGAGATCCGCTACAACACCTCGACGCCGCACCGGCGCCTGGCCCTGGCGGTGGCGGCGATGTGGCGCGAGGTGCTGGGCGCGCGCGTCACGCTGCGCAACGAGGAGTGGAAGGTGTTCGTGGGCACACGGCGGCAGCGGGTGATCACCCGGGTGTTCCGCGGCGGCTGGATCGCCGACGTGGACGATGCCGCCGACTTCCTGCGCATCTTCCGCCGCGACGACCCGGGCAACTGGAGCGGCCTGGACGACCCCGGCTTCGACGCCCTGCTCGCCCGCGCCGATGCTGCCGCCAGCCTCGACGAACGCGCCCGCCTGCTGCACGACGCCGAGGCGCGGCTGCTGGCGCACCACGCCATCATCCCGCTGTACTTCTACACCTCGCGGCACCTGGTGCGGCCCGAGGTCGAGGGCTTCGAGGCCAATCCGCTCGACCGCCACCCCAGCCGCTTCCTGCGCCTGCGCGCGGAGGCGCCATGAAGGCGCTGCGCGTCTTCGCCTGGCGCGCCGGCGAGGCGCTGCTGACGCTGTGGCTGCTGGCCACGCTGTGCTTCGTGCTGCTGCGCGCCGCGCCCGGCGGCCCCTTCGACGCCGAGAAGGCCGCCGCGCCCGAAGTGCAGGCGGCGCTTGAGGCGCAATACCGCCTCGACCAGCCGCTGCCGGCGCAGTACGCGCACTGGCTGGGCGACGTGCTGCGCGGCGACCTGGGCCCGTCGTTCCAGTACCCCGATTACACGGTGAACGAACTGCTGGCGGCGAGCCTGCCGGTGTCCCTGCTCAACGGTGGCCTCGCGCTGCTGCTGGCGCTGATGGTCGGCGTGCCGCTGGGCACCTGGGCCGCGCACCGGGCCGGCAGCGCCCTCGACCGCACGCTGATGTTCGGCGCCGGCCTGGGCCTGGCGGTGCCCAAGTTCGTGGCGGCGCCCATGCTGGTGCTGGTGTTCGCGGTGATGCTGCAGTGGCTGCCGGCCGGCGGCTGGGACGGCGGCTGGCGCAGCATGGTGCTGCCGGTCATCGCGCTGGCCCTGCCCAACCTCGCCTACTGCGCGCGGCTCACCCGCGGCGCGATGCTCGAGGTGCTGTCGGGCGACTACCTGCGCGCGGCCCGCGGCCGCGGCGTGCCGCCGGCGCGCCTGCTGTTCCTGCATACGCTCAAGCCCGGCCTGATGCCGGTGGTGGCCTGGCTGAGCCCGGCCCTGATCAACGTCGCCAGCGGCTCGGCGGTGGTCGAGCAGGTGTTCGGCATCCCCGGCGTGGGCCGCTACTTCGTCCAGGGCGCGCTCAACCGCGACTACACCCTGGTGCTGGGCGTCGTGCTCGCCATCGGCGCCGCCATCGTCGTCATCAACGCCCTGGTCGACGCCCTGCGCGCCTGGCTCGATCCGCGCCTGCGGGAGGGGTAGGTATTGGCCACGGATTCACGCGGATGCACGCGGATAAAGCAGAAAAAACGAACCACGGATGACACGGATGAACACGGATAAAGGCGGATGAGGCGAATCGGAGTGGGGACGATGCGACCGGAGCCAGCGCCTCCGCCCTGTTCAAAAAGAACCGCTCTTATCCGTGTCCATCCGTGTCATCCGTGGCAAAAGTGCTTTTTGCCCTATCCGCGTGCATCCGCGTGAATCCGTGGCCAAAAACTAAAGCCGCAGCCAGCCGGCGATGATGGCGCGGGCCTCGTCGACGCCGAGTTTGGCGTCGGCGGAGAAGACCTGGGCGCTGGCGCCTTCGCCGAGCTGCTTGCGCACGGCGGCCAGCGTCTTCTGCTGCTCGCCGCGCCCGAGCTTGTCGGCCTTGGTCAGCAGGCAGTGCGCGGGCAGGCCGCGGGCCAGGGCGTAGTCGAGCATCTGCAGGTCGTACTCGCGCAGCGGGTGTCGGATGTCCATCACCACCACCAGGCCGGCCAGGGACTGGCGCTCGTTGAAGTAGCGGTTGATGACCAGCTTCCAGGCCTCGCGCATGGCCTCGGGCACCTTGGCGTAGCCGTAGCCGGGCAGGTCGACGAGGTAGCGCTCCGGGGCGACCTCGAAATAGTTCAGGGCCTGGGTGCGGCCCGGGGTCTTGGACACGCGGGCCAGGCCGTTCTGGTTCGTCAGGGCGTTGAGGGCGCTGGATTTCCCGGCGTTCGAGCGGCCGGCGAACGCGACCTCCAGGACCTCGTCCGGCGGCAGCTGGCGCAGGCTGTGCACCGAATTGAAGTACTTGGCGCGGGCCAGGGGATTGGACATCGGCGGGGAGGGCCAGGCGGGAAACGGCGCCCAGCATGGCCCGGCCCGGCCGCCCTGACCAGCCCGCCGGGCGCGGCGCGGGCCTTGAATTGACCGTCCACGGCGCCGGCTGGGATAATCCGCGCCTTCCCGCGCGGCCGCCGCCCGGGCCCCGAATTCCCCTTTGAAATCAGCGTTCCGGAGCAGCCCATGAAGTTCTCCCGCATCCTCGGTGTCGCCGCCGCGCTGGCCGCCGCCTCGGTCGTGGCCCAGGAAGCCGCCACCGTGACGCCCGCCCCGGAGACCGAGGCCGCCCCCGTCGCCACCCTGGAAGCCGACAACACCCCGGCCACCTGGGGCGACGCCGCCGCCGGCGCCACCAAGGCCGCGGCCTGCGCCGCCTGCCACGGCGTCGATGGCAACGCCAGCGACCCGCAGTACCCGAAGCTGGCCGGCCAGCACGAGCAGTACATCGCCCGCCAGCTCGCCCAGTTCAAGAACGGCGGCCGCAACAACGCCATCATGCTGGGCTTCGCCGCCACGCTGAGCGCGCAGGACATGCGCGACATCGGCGCCCACTTCGCCGCGCAGAAGGTGCTGCCGGGCGTGGCCGACGACACCGTGATCGCCGAGGGCCCGAACGCCGGCCGCAAGTTCTACGAGGTCGGCCAGAAGCTCTGGCGCGCCGGTGACGCGACCCGCGGCATCCCGGCCTGCCAGGCCTGCCACGGCCCCACCGGCACCGGTGTCCCGGGCGCCTACCCGGCCCTGGGTGGCCAGCACGCGCAGTACACCGCCGCCCAGCTCACCGCCTTCCGCGGCGGCCAGGTCTGGGGCCAGGGCGACCAGGCCAATGCCGTGATGTCGGGCGTGGCCGCGCAGCTGACCGACGAGGAGATCCAGGCCCTGGCGACCTTCGCCGCCGGCCTGCACAACGTCGCCGACGCCCCGGCCGCCGACGCCGTCGCCGAGGCTGCCGCCGCGGCCGAAGCCGCCGCCGCCGAAGCCGCGCCGGCCGAAGGCGAGGCCACCGAGGTCGCGCCGCAGGGCTGAGCCGCACCCCGCGGCGGCCCGCCGGGTCGCCGCGTTGAACCTTCGCGGTCGGCGGTGGTCTAGCTGGCCGTCCCCTCCGAGGAGTGTTCGATCCATGAAGCGACTGCTTCCCCTGATCCTGGCCCTGGGCCTCGCTGCCTGCGGCGGTGCCGCCGACGAGGCCCCCGCCCCCGCCGCGCCGGCCACCGAAGCCCCGGCCGCCGACGCGCCCGCCGCCGAAACGCCGGCCGCGGAGGCCCCGGCGCCGGAGGCCCCCGCGGGCGAGGCCACGACCGACGCGCCCGCCGCCGACGACGCCACTGCGCCGACCGACGCCGCCGCCGACGCGCCGACGGCGGAAGCCCCGGCCACCGAGGCCCCGGCCGAAGCCGCCCCGGCCACCGACGCCAGCGCCGCCGCCGGCACCATGCCGGCCCTTCCGCCGGGCCCGGCGCCGCGCGAAGGCATCGACTACGAGGTGCTGGCCTCGCCGCAGCCCACCTTCACCCAGGGCGCCGGCATCGAAGTGGCCGAGGTGTTTTCCTACACCTGCATCCACTGCGCCAACCTGCAGCCCAAGCTCAATGCCTGGAAGGCCAACCTGGCCCCGGACGTGCGCTTCACCTACGTGCCGGCCGTGTTCGGCGGCGCCGCCGACAACTTCGCCCGCGGCTACTACGCGGCCGAGGCCACCGGCCAGCTCGACAAGACCCATGACGAGCTGTTCCGCGCGGTGCTGATCGAGCGCAAGTTCCAGACCGGTTCCGAGGACGAGATCGCCGACTGGTATGCCGGCTACGGCGCCGACCGCGAGGCCTTCCTCTCGACCATGCGCAGCTTCGCCGTCACCGGCAAGCTCAACCGCGCCCGCCAGTTCGCCCTGCGCACCGGCGTGGACTCGACCCCGACCATGATCGTCGCCGGCAAGTACCGCGCCGTCGCCACCGGCGACCGCGGCATGGACGGCCTGCTGGCCACGGTCGACTGGCTGGTGATGCGCGAGCGCGGCGCCGGCGCCGCGGCGCAGTGAGCGCACGCCGCCAAGCCTGAACGAAAGGGCCGCGAAAGCGGCCCTTTCGTTTTGCGCGGCTTGTCCCGCGGCGGCGCCGGTCGCACCATGTCGGCATGACCGCGACGCCCGCCCGCCTGCGCCTGCTGAGCGCCAACATCCAGGCCGGTTCCAGCACGCGCGCCTACGCCGAATACGTCACGCGCAGCTGGTCGCACGTGCTGCCCAACGGCAAGCGCCTCAACCTCGACGCGCTGGCGCGCCTGGCCGAGGGCTTCGACGTCGTCGGCCTGCAGGAAAGCGACCCCGGCAGCCTGCGCTCGGGCTTCACCAACCAGGCCGAGGCCCTGGCCGAACGCGCGCGCTTCCCGTTCTGGAGCCACCAGCCCAACCGCCGGGTCTCGCGCATCGCCGGCAGCGGCAATGCGCTGCTGAGCAAACTCGAACCCGCCGACCTGCTCGACTACGCCCTGCCCGGCCGCATCGCCGGCCGCGGCGTGCTGCTGGCGCGCTTCGGCGAGGGCGACGCGGCCTGGCACCTGGCCGTCACCCACCTCTCGCTGGGCGCGAAGTCGCGCCAGCTGCAGCTGGGCTTCCTGGCCGAGCTGCTGTCGGCGTTCCCGCGCCTGGTGCTGATGGGCGACTTCAATTGCGATGCCGACGCGCCGGAGATGCGCGCGCTGTACCGGCAGACCGCGCTCGAGCCGCCGGCCGAACGCGTGCCGACCTTCCCCAGCTGGTCGCCCAAGCGCGGCCTCGACCACGTGCTGGTCGGCGGCTTCACCGTGCACGGCTACCAGGCGCTGCCGGCCGCGGGTTCCGACCACCTCGCGGTGGCGGTCGAACTCTCGCCGCGCTAGGCGCCGCCCGCGCGCCGCAACGCGCCAGGGTGCCCGTGCCGCGGCGGTTTCAGCCCAGCACGAGGCTGGTGCCCACCACCGCCAGGAACAGCGCGAACACCTTGCGCAGCGCCGGCCCGCTGAGCCGGTGGGCCAGGCGCGTGCCCAGCGGCGCGGTCAGCACCGAGGCCAGGGCGATGCCGATCGCCGCGGGCAGGAACACGTAGCCCCAGCTGCCCGGCGGCAGGCCCGCCGGCGCGGCGTGGCTGGCGTAGCCCGCGGCGCTGGCGATGGCGATGGCCACGCCGCAGGCGCTGGACGTGCCCACCGCGCGCACCGGCCGCACGCCGCGCCAGACCAGCAGCGGCACCGTCATGCTGCCGCCGCCGATGCCGACCAGCGCCGACACCACGCCGATGCCGGTGCCCGCGGCGGTATAGCCCGGGCCCCGCGGCGCGTCGGCACGTTCGGCGCGCGCCCGCGGCCAGTCCAGGGCCATCTGCACCGCCGCGAGGTAGCAATAGGCGGCGATGAAGCCGCGCAGCCAGTCGCCGTCCAGGCGCGTGGCCAGGAAACTGCCGGCCCAGCCGCCGACCAGCAGGCCCGGCACCAGCCAGGCCACGGTCGGCCAGAGCACGCTGCCGCGGCGGTGGTGCGCGCGCGCCGAGGAGATCGCCGTGAACACGATGCTGCCCAGCGCCGTCGCCAGCGCCACGTGCACCGCGTGTTCGACCGGCACGCCCTGGCTGGGCAGCAGCCAGACCAGGGCCGCGACCAGCACCAGGCCGCCGCCGATGCCCAGCAGCCCGGCCAGCACGCCGGCCACCGCGCCCAGCGCGAGGAAAATGCCCCAGGCCAGGCTCATGCCCGCCCTCGCGGGGCCTTGCCACCCTTCGGATACACTGCCGGCATGCCTGTTGCCCCCCGATTCCTGCTGTTCTCCGGCCTGCTCGCGATGTCCGCGGCCGCCCTCGCCACGCCGCCCGATCTTTCGCGCCAGCGCCCCGCGATCATCGAGGCCTTCCGCCTCGCCGAACAAGGGCCGCTGAGCGTACAGGAGCGCGCGCGCATCGCCGACCACCCGCTGCGCGGCTGGGCCGAGGCCACCGGCCTGCGCAAGCGCATCGGCGCGGTGACGGTGCCCGAGGCCCGCGCGGCGCTGGCGCGCCTGTCCGGCGAGCCGGCCGGCGACTGGCTGCGCGAGGCCTGGCTGCGCGAGCTGGCGCGGCGCGGCGCCTGGGCCGAGTTCCTGGACGCCTGGCGGGCCACCGAAGACCTCGAGCTTCGCTGCCACCACCTCGCCGCGCGCCTGGCCACCGGCGCCGCCGACGCGGCCTGGCAGGCCGAAGCCCTGGCCCTGTGGCCCAGCCCCAGCGCCCTGCCCGGCGCCTGCGATCCGGCCTTCAAGGCGCTGGAGGCGCGCGGCGCGATCACGAACGCGCTGCGCTGGCAGCGCATCGAAGCGGCGCTGCTCGCCGGCCAGACCGGCCTGGCGCGCTTCCTGGCCGGCGGCCTGCCGGCGGCCGAGGCGACGCGCGCGCGCGACTACGCCGGCTTCATCGATTCCCCGCACGCCGGCGCGGCACAGTGGCCGCGCGATGCTCGCAGCCGCGCGGTGGCCGCCGAGGGCCTGGCGCGGCTGGCGCGACGCTCCCCCGACGGTGCCGAGGCGCAGCTGGCCGTGCTCGGCCCGACGCTCGGCCTGGACGAGGCGCAGCGCGGCAAGGTGCTCTACGAGATCGCGCTGTGGACGGTGGCCAGCTACCTGCCGCGCTCGGCCGAGCGCCTGGCGGCGGTGCCGGCCGCCGCCTACGACGAGCGCCTGCACGAATGGCGGGTGCGCGAGGCGATGTCCCGCCGCGACGACGCCGGCGCCCTGCGCGCGATCGAGGCGATGCCGCCCGCGCAGCGCCAGGACCCGCGCTGGACCTACTTCGAGGCGCGGCACCGCGAGCGCCTGGGCCAGGCCGGCGCCGCACGCACGCTGTACGCGCAGGCCGCGGCGACCGCGACCTTCCACGGCTTCCTCGCCGCCGACCGGCTCGACCAGCCCTACGCGCTCTGCCCGCTGGAGCCGAGCACCGATCCGGCGCTGCGCCGCGCCGTCGCCAACGACCCGGGCCTGGTGCGGGCGCTGGAGCTGTTCACCCTCGACCGCAGCGGCCTGGCCACGCGCGAATGGAGCGCGCTGCTGGCGCGGCTGACGCCCGTGCAGCGCAAGGTCGCGATCGAATTCGCGCGCGACGCGCACTGGTACGACCGCGCGGTGTTCACCATCGGCAGCGAGCCGGACGACCTGCGCCACTATTCGCTGCGTTTCCCGCTGCACCACGACGAGATCATCCGCCGCGAGGCGCGCCGGCACCGGCTCGACCCGGCCTGGGTGGCGGCGCAGACGCGCGCCGAAAGCGCGTTCATGCCGCGCGCGCGCTCGCACGCCGACGCCCGCGGGCTGATGCAGATGCTGCCGTCCACCGGCCAGCGCACCGCGCGCCTGCTGGGCGTGGGCTGGAACGGCCCGGCCAGCCTTTACGACCCGGAAACCAACCTGGTGCTGGGCATCGCCCACCTGCGCCACGAGCTCGACGCGCACGGGGTCGCCTACAAGGCGATCGCGGCCTACAATGCAGGGCCCTCGCCGGTGGCGCGCTGGACGCGCGACCGGCCCAACTTCGACCCGGATTTCTGGATCGAGACCGTGACCTACCGCGAGACCCGCGAGTACGTCGCCCGCGTGCTGGCCTTCAGCGTCATCTACGACTGGCGCCTGGACGGCAGCGCGGTCCCGGTCTCGCGGCGCCTGCTCGGCCAGGCCCCCGGGAATTCGCCCCGCAAATCCTTCACCTGCCCCACCGTTCCGGGATCTTCAACCACGCCATGACCCCGTCCAAGCTCGTCGTCCTCGGCGGCACCGGTTTCGTCGGCCGCCACCTGGTGGCCCGCCTCGCGCGCGAGGGCCACGACGTCACCCTGCTCAGCCGCAACCTCGCCGGCCACTACGACCGGCTGCTGCCGCCGGGCGTGGTGCTGCGCGAGGTGGACGTGTACGACCCGACCGCGCTGAAGGCCGCCTTCGCCGGCGCCGACGCGGTGGTCAACCTGGTCGGCATCCTCAACGAGCGCGGCGACAGCGGCCGCGGTTTCCGCCGCGCCCACGTCGAGCTGACCAAGCTGGTCGTCACCGCCATGCAGCTGGCCGGCGTGCGCCGCCTGCTGCAGATGAGTTCGCTCAACGCCGGCCGCGGCCGCAGCCATTACCTCAAGTCGCGCGGCGAGGCCGAGGCGGCGGTGAAGGCCTCGGGCCTGGACTGGACGATCTTCCAGCCCTCGGTGATCTTCGGCCCGGGCGACGGCTTCTTCTGCCGCTTCGCCGGCCTGCTGAAACTGGCGAAGCCGGTGCTGCCGCTGGCGCGCGCCGGCGCGCGCTTCGCGCCGGTGTACGTGGGCGACGTGGTCGAGGCCTTCGTGCGCGCGCTGGGCGACCGCCGCAGCTTCGGCGAGGTCTACGAACTCTACGGGCCCGAAGTGTTCACGCTGGCGCAGATCGTGCGCATGACCGCGGCGCAGTGCGGCATGAAGCGCGTCGTGGTGCCGCTGCCCGATGCGATCGGCCGGCTGCAGGCCTTCGCCTTCGATTTCGTGCCGGGCAAGCCCTTCTCGTCGGACAACTTCCGCTCGCTGCTGACCGATTCGGTCGGCGGCATCGACGGCCTGCACCGCCTGGGCATCGAACCGACGACGGTGGGCGCGATGCTGCCGGGCATCCTCGGCCACGCCACCGACAAGCAGTCGCGCTACGCGCGCTACCGCGCGGCGCGCTGAGCCATGCGCGCCTACCTGGTCGGCGGCGCGGTGCGCGACCGGCTGCTGGGCCGCGCCGGCGGCGACCGCGACTGGGTGGTGGTGGGCAGCACGCCCGAGGCGATGGTCCGCGCCGGCTTCCTGCCGGTGGGCAAGGACTTCCCCGTCTTCCTGCACCCGGAGACGAAGGAGGAGTACGCGCTGGCGCGCACCGAGCGCAAGACCGCGCCGGGCTACCACGGCTTCACCTTCCACGCCGATCCCTCGGTGACGCTGGAGCAGGACCTGGCGCGCCGCGACTTCACCATCAATGCCATCGCCCAGGCCGACGACGGCACCCTGGTCGATCCCTTCGGCGGCGGGCGGGACATCGGGGCGCGGGTGCTGCGCCACGTCTCGCCGGCCTTCGCCGAGGACCCGGTGCGCATCCTGCGCGCCGCGCGTTTCCTGGCCCGTTTCGCGCACCTGGGCTTCACGGTGGCGCCGGAGACGCTGCAGCTGATGCGCGACATGGTCGCCGCCGGCGAGGTGGACGCGCTGGTGGCCGAGCGCGTCTGGGCCGAGCTCCAGAAGGCGCTGTCCGAGCGCACGCCCTCGGCGGCCCTGCGCCTGCTGCGCGACTGCGGCGCGCTGGCGAAGCTGCTGCCGGAGGTGGACGCGCTCTACGGCGTGCCCCAGCGCCCCGAGTTCCATCCCGAGGTGGACACCGGCGTGCACACCGAGATGGTGCTGGACATGGCCGCGCGGCTGGCGCCCGGCGATGCGCTCATCGGTTTTTGCGCGCTGACCCACGACCTGGGCAAGGCGCTGACGCCGGCCGACCAGCTGCCTCGCCACGTCGGCCACGAGCACAGCGGCGTGCGGCCGCTGCGCGCGGTCTGCGCGCGCTTCAAGGTGCCGGCGGAGTTCGCCGCGGTCGCCGAGATCGCCTGCCGCGAGCACCTCAACGTACATCGCCTCGCCGAACTTCGCCCCGAGACCGTGCACGACCTGGTCGCGCGCGCCGACGGCTTCCGCAAGCCCGCGCGCATCGGCCAGCTGGCCACGGTGTGCGAGGCCGACAAGCGCGGCCGGCTCGGGATGTCGGAGGGCGACTATCCGCAGGCGGCGATGCTGCGCGCCTGCCACGAGGCGATGCTGGCGGTGTCGGCGGGCCAGGCGGTGGCGCAGGGGCTCGAGGGCCCGGCGATCGGCGAATGGCTGCGCCGCCAGCGCATCGCGGCGGTGGCGGCGCTGCGGAACGGCTCCGCGCCGCGCTGAGCCCGCCTCCGGCAACCGGCCTCGCGCGCCGCGCGCGCGGGCTCAGCCGAGGTTGCGGTCCACCGCATCGATCCAGCGGCCCAGCGTCGCCGGCCCCAGCCACCAGGCCAGCACCAGGCCGGCGGTGTTGGCCGCGAGGTCCAGGCCCTCGCCGAACCGGTTGGACGTGAGCAGGGCCTGCGCGAACTCCAGCACCAGGCCCAGCGCGGCCAGCCCGAGCATGGCGCGCCAGCGCGCCCAGGCCGGGCCGAAGATCGCCATCGCCCAGCCGCCGAGCAGGAAGTACGCGACCAGGTGCAGCCACTTGTCGCCCTCGGGCAGGTCCGGCATCGGCGGCAGCAGCGCCGCCGGCAGCAGCGAACCGAACACGGCCAGCACCCAGCCGAAGATCCACACGCCCAGCCACAGCCGCGGCCAGCGGAAGGCGCGCAGCGCGCGCGGCCGCACCGCCTTGCCCAGCCTCACAGGCGCCGGCTCAGGTCGCCGCGGGCGAACGCAAGGCCTGCGTCCACGCCGCGCTGGAAGCCCATCACCTGGAAGCGTTCGCCCATCTCGCCCGGCAGCGTGAGGCGCTTGACCTCGTTGTGCCGGTGGTGGCGCCCGACCGGGTCGGCGATGGCTTCGATCGCGGCCAGCCGCTCGGCCAGGCCGCAGTTGATCAGGAAGTTGGCCTGCGGACAGTAGCCGGCCAGGTCGAAGCCCGCGCCCACGCCGGCCTCGGCCAGCGCGGTGAAATCGACGAAGGCGGTGATGTCGGTGAGCCCCGGCAGGTGGAAGGGGTCGCCATGGGCGCGGTGGCGATGGTGGCAGACCAGGGTGCCGTCGCTGCGCTCGGGCAGGTAGTACTCGCGGCGCGGGTAGCCGTAGTCGATGAACAGCATCAGGCCGTCGCGCAGCAGGCCGCCGATGGCCTGCACCCAGTACGGCAGCTGCGGCAGCAGCTCGCTGCGGTAGCCCTCGGGCAGGGGCGCGCCGAGGTCGCGCTCGACGTGGCGCACGGCGGCGCGCAGCAGGGCGTCGGCGGGCTGGTCGACGCGGATCAGGCCGCCGCCGGCGTCGAGCGCCACGTATTCCTCGTAGACCTCGCCTTCGTGGACGACGAAGCGCGGCGTCGGCAGCGCGTCCACCACCTCGTTGGCGAACAGCATGCCGCGCCACGCGCGCTCGGGCGGGCCGTCGAGCCAGCGCACCCGGCGCAGCACGTCCTTCGGCAGCGCCGCGCGCAGGCGCTCGAACTGGCGCTCGCGCAAGTCGGCGCTGGGCTCGAGGATGAGGTAGTTCGCGGGCAGGCGCCCGAGCGTGGCCAGGTGCGCGAGCGCGGCTTCGGCGAAGGCGCCGCTGCCGGCGCCGACCTCGAGGAAATCCACCTCGCCGTCGAGCTGGGCGAACACCATCGCCGCGCATTGGGCGATGCACTCCGCGAAGGTCGGGCCGAGCTCGGGGGACGTGACGAAATCGCCCTCGGCGCCGAACTTGCGGGCGCCGGCGCTGTAGTAGCCCAGGCCGGGCGCGTACAGGGCCAGCTCCATGTAGCGCGAGAACGGGATCGCGCCCCCGGCGGCGCGGATCTGGTCGCGGACGAGGGCGAGCAGGCGGTCGCTGTGGGCCTGGGCCTCGGGGGACGGCGTGGGCAGGGAAACGGTCATGATGGAATCTTCAGGCGTGCCCGCGCAGGATACCGGCAAACCGTCGGAGCCTCGCATGCCGCATCCCCGTCCCGTCGCCCTGGTCACCGGCGCCGCCAAGCGCGTCGGCGCCGTCATCGCCGCCGTCCTGCACGAGGCCGGCTACGACCTCGCCCTGCACCACCGCGCCTCCGCCGCGGCCATGGCCGCCACCGTCGCCCCGCTCGAGGCCGCGCGCCCGGGCAGCGTGCTGGTGCTGCAGGGCGAACTGGGCGATGACGCGGTGCCGCCGCGCCTGGTCGCGGAAACGCTGTCGCGCTTCGGCCGCCTCGACGCCCTGGTCAACAACGCCAGCGCCTTCTATCCCACGCCGCTGGGCCAGGCGACGCCGGCGATGTGGGACGAATTGTTCGCCGCCAACGCGCGTGCGCCCTTCTTCCTCAGCCAGGCCGCGGCGCCGGCGCTGCGCGCGGCCGGCGGCGCCATCGTCAACCTCGGCGACATCTACGGCGAGCGGCCGCTGAAGGACCATCCGGTCTACTGCATGGCCAAGGCCGCGCTGCTGATGCTGACGCAGTCGCTGGCGAAGGAGCTCGGCCCCGAGGTGCGGGTCAATGCCGTCGCGCCCGGCGCGGTGATGTGGCCCGAACAGGGCAAGCCCGAGGCCGAGAAGGCGGCGATGCTGGCGCGCACCGCGCTGCAGCGCGCCGGCGACCCGGCCGACGTGGCCGAGGCCGTGCGCTGGCTGCTGATGGACGCGCGCTACAGCACCGGCCAGGTCATCCGCGTGGACGGAGGCCGTATGCTCTCGGTCTGACGCCGTCCGGCCGGAGACATCCATGCGCTCGATCCTGGCACCCGCCACGCTGGCCCTGCTGCTGGCCACCGCCGCCTGCCGCCAGGCGCCGGCGGACGCCGATGCCGCGGCATCCCCGGGCGCGCCGCCGGCCGCCGCGGCCCCGGTGCCCGCCGACGCCGTGCGCGGCCGCGTCGCCGCGCACTGGTTCGGCACGCACTGGCCGAAGAACTACCTGGCCGCGTTCCGCCGCGAACACGTCGCCGCGGATTTCCGCCGCCTGGCCGACGATGGCTTCGACACCGTCGTGCTGCTGGTGCCCTGGGGCGATTTCCAGCCGGTGCCCTCGCCCTGCTGCGAGTACGACGAACGCGCCTTCGAGCGCCTGCGCTTCCTGGTCGACGAGGCCGACCGCGCCGGCCTGAAGGTGATGTTGCGCCTGGGCTATGGCTGGAGCTTCCACCCGCGCTTCGGCGACGTCGGCGAGCGCCAGCAGGCCCTGCTCAACGATCCGGCGGTGCGCGAGGCCTGGCTGGCCTTCCTGGGCCGCATCGCGAACGAAATCGAAGGCGATGGGCACGTCGTGATGTCCTTCCTCAGCTGGGAGGACCTGTGGCTGCGGCGCGTGGACGAAAGCGCGCGCGCCGACGTGGATGCCTTCGCGGCGACGCAGGGCCGCGCCGCCGGCGGCCCGCTGCCGGATCCGGCCGCCGACGCCCGGGGCTTCCACGCCTACTGGGACTGGTTGCTGGTCGAGCGCCTGTACCGGCCGGCGAACGCACGGTTCCCGGCCCTGTCCCTCGAGGCGCGCGTGGACCGCGACCCGCGCTTCGAACCCGGCCCGGACGGCCAGCCGGTGGTCGCGGAGTGGCTGGCCCACGAGGGCATGTTCAAGCTTCCGGCCGGCCAGGTGCTGAGCGTGTACTGGGCGCCGTTCTGGGGCGCCGAGAACCGCGGCGAACGCCTGCCGGCGGCGCGCAGCCTGGAGCTGCTGGGCGTGATGCTGCGCGAGGCGCACGCGGCGTCGGGCGGGCTGCCGCTGTTCGTGGACCAGTTCAACTTCGTCGACAACACGCCCGGCTACGCGCACAACGCGGTCATCCGGCCCGAGGACACCGCGGCCTTCCTGCACGCGGCCAGCTGCGTGATGCGCAACCACCACGTGGCCGGCTACGGCCTGTGGACCACGCGCGACTACGCCGAAAGCCCGCTGCACAACCCGGCCTTCGGCTACGGGCTGGAGGGCTGGCGGCTGGCGCGCGCCGCGGGCGGCGAACCCGAGGCGGCGCTCGAGGGCCTGCCCTCGGGCGATTTCCAGCTGCGCCTGGCCGCGGGCGACGTGCTGGCCCAGGACATCCCGCGCACGCGCGGACGCCTGCCGCGGCACGACGACGCCATGCCCGACCAGCTCTGCGTGGACGCCGCCGCCGACGCCCCTGCGCGGCTGCGCGCCCGCGCCGGCGGCGCCGCGGTGGAGCTGGCGTTCGCGGGCGGCGGCGCCTCGCGCGCCTGCGCCGCGATCGCGCCCGTGCCGGGCGAGGACGGGCTGGTGCTGGAGCTGTCGGTGCTGGCGGGCGCGCCGGCCCTGCGCGACGTGCAGCTGTTCGACCACGTGCAGTACGGCGGCCTTTACGACCTGCACGGCGCACCGGGCCCGCTGCTGGGACCGGTGCGGCGCATGAACCGGGACTTCCGCCGCGAGCCGCTGCCGGCCCGCTGCGCACCGGCGCCCTGAGGCGCCGGTCCCGCCTCACTTCGTGCGGAACGCCGCCTGCAGTTCGCCGCCACCGAAGCCGGCCGGCGCCTGGCCATCGACGGCGTAGCGGTACAGCGCCGCCGAGTAGATGCCCGACAGCGCGGCCTGGATCGCCGCGATCATGCCGATGGCCAGCGCCGCCAGCACGGTCACGACCAGGGCGGCGGTGCCGCCGAGCGTCATCGCCGCGAGCACGACCAGGGCCACCGCCAGCACCGCGACGACGGTGGTGACCAGGCCGAAGGCCAGGCCGATGCCGACGTTGCCGGCGAGGTTCTCGCCCCAGGTGCGCTTGAGCAGCTCGACGCTTTCCTTCACCGCGTCGAGCGGGCCGATGTCGCGGGCCACCAGCACCGGCACGACCAGGAAGGTGGCGACGGTCCAGGCCGTGCCGACCAGGCCGATGATGATCCGGCCGATGGCGCCGGCGCGCTGTTCCAGCGCCTTGAGCAGGATGCCGACGGTCGCGGCGATGGCGGCGTAGCCGAGGATGGGCACGATCTTCGAGCGCGCGATGCGCAGGCCGTCGGCCACGGTCGGGTCGCCGCCCTCGAGGCGGATCATCGCCGCGCCGACCAGGGCGGAGTTGAAGAAGAAGATCACGAAGTACTGGCAGAGGTAGAACAGGAAGCCGACGATCGCGCCGACCGGTCCGATCTCCCCGCCCTCGAACAGGCGCAGGCCGAGCACGGGCACGAGGAAGCTGGCGATCACCACCAGCATCGCCACCGAGGAAATGACCGGGAACAGCAGCAGCTCCTTGTCGGAGCGGAGCACGGCGGCGCTGGCTTTCACCAGGTGCCAGCTGCGGGCGAGGCGGTCGAACATGGCGCGAACCTCCGGGGGTGGATGGCGCGAGTGTAAGCCCGCGCGCGCCCCCCGCAAGGGACGAATGTCACCCGGGGACGCGCGGCGAAGGCCACCCGGCGCGAACCGGCGGAGCTCAGCCCAGCACGAGGGGATCGCGGCGCAGGCCCGGCTCGCCCGGGTGCGCGGCCCACAGCTCCGCCAGGCGGCGGCCGGTGCCGGGTACGACCACGTCCGGCGCGATGTCGGCCAGCGGGCGCAGCACGAAGGCGTGGCGAAGTTCGTCGCGCGGCAGCTGCAGGTGGCCCGGGCCGGTGAGCACGAGGTCGTCGTAGAGCACGATGTCCACGTCCAGCGTGCGGCTGGAGAAGCGCGGGCCGCGGCGGTCGCGACCCCGGGCGTCCTCGAGCGCGTGCAGCCAGGCGTTGAGCGCGTGCGGGTCGAGGTCGGTGTCGAGGCCGGCGGCGACGTTGAGGAAATCCGGGCCGTCGAAGCCGACCGCGGGCGTGCGGTACACCGGCGAGAACACGACGTGGCCGAAGCGTTCGCGCAGCGCGGCGGCGGCGGCGCGCAGGTTGTCCTCCGGCGCGAGGTTGCTGCCCAGGCTCAGCCAGGCGCGGCTCATGCGGCGCGCGTGCGCTCGATGATCACGCCCACGGCCTTCGAGCCGCGCACCGCGCCGGGCTTGCTCAGCTTCAGGCGCACGTGGGACACGCCGAATTCGCCGGTGATGATGGCCGCGCAGCGTTCCGCCAGGGTTTCGACCAGGCCAAAGCTCGATTCCGACACGAACTGGATCAGGCGCTTGCTCACCGCCTTGTAGTCGAGCGTGTCGGCGATGTCGTCGGTGGCGGCGGGCTTCGTATTGTCGAAGGCCATCTCGATGTCGAGCACGACGGGCTGCTTGATCTTGCGCTCCCAGTCGTAGATGCCGATGACGCACTCGATCTCGAGCGACTCGATGAAAACCTTGTCCACACCACCCTCCCGTGGGAGCGCCTTCAGGCGCGACCCGCATGTGAATGAAAACCCGCCATCGCGCCTGAAGGCGCGCCTACGCGGGCGGCAAGCTTGCCATGTCCCAGCGTGGCGTCACGGTGACGACCGCGGGCTCGGCGGCGCCGGCCTGCAGGCGCAGGGCGCCGGCGAAGGCGATCATGGCGCCGTTGTCGGTGCAGAAGGCCGGGCGCGGGAAGCAAACCCGGCCCGTGGGAGGGCCTTCAGGCCCGACCCGCTTCGCCGGGCCTGAAGGCCCTGCCACAAGCGCCTGCAGGCGCGCGCGCAGGCGCAGGTTCGCGCCGACGCCGCCGGCCACCACCAGGGTGCGCACGCCGGTTTGCTCCAGCGCGCGCTGGCATTTGATGGCGAGGGTGTCGACCACGGCATCCTCGAAGCCGCGGGCGATGTCGGCGCGGGTTTGCGGGGACTGGTCCGACTGCTGCCAGGCCAGCAGGACCTGGGTCTTGAGGCCGGAGAAGCTGAAGTCCAGCCCCGGGCGGTCGGTCATCGGCCGGGAGAAGTGGAAGGCGCCGGGTCGGCCGGACTCGGCCAGCCGGGCCAGTTCGGGGCCGCCGGGGTAAGGCAGGCCCATGAGCTTGGCGGTCTTGTCGAAGGCCTCGCCGGCGGCGTCGTCCAGGGTCTCGCCGAGCAGGGTATAGCGGCCGATACCGGCCACCTCGACCAGCTGGGTGTGGCCGCCGGAGACCAGCAGGGCCACGAAGGGCGGCTGCAGGGTGGGATCCTCGAGCAGCGGGGCCAGCAGGTGGCCTTCCATGTGGTGCACGCCCACGGCGGGCACGCCCAGGGCCCAGGCCAGGGCCCGGCCCGCCGCGGCCCCGACCATCAGGGCCCCGACCAGGCCCGGGCCGGCCGTGTAGGCCACGCCGTCCAGGTCGGACGGGGCCAGGCCGGCCTCGGCCAGGACCTGCCGGACCAGGGGCAGCAGCTTGCGCACGTGGTCGCGGCTGGCCAGTTCGGGCACCACGCCGCCGTATTCGGCATGCAGGGCGACCTGGCTGAACAGGGCATGCGCGCGCAGGCCGGCGGCCGTGTCGTACACGGCCACGCCGGTTTCGTCGCAGCTGGTTTCGATGCCGAGGACGCGCATGTGCCTGATTTCAGGGGCCCGGGGGCCGGTTTCAAGGGAAAAAGGCCGGTCCGGCTTGCTTGCCGGCCCGGGGGGCGCGTATCATACGCGGCTCGCCGGCCCGGCCGACGACTTCAACCGAACCAGGAATCCCTCATGCCGTCCGTCAAAGTCCGCGAAAACGAGCCGTTTGAGTTTGCGCTGCGTCGCTTCAAGCGCACTTGCGAGAAGGCCGGCGTCCTCGCCGAGACCCGCAAGCGCGAGTTCTACGAGAAGCCGACCCAGGAGCGCAAGCGCAAGGCCGCCGCCGCGGTGAAGCGCCAGCTGCGCCGCAGCTCGCGCGACGTCACCAAGCGCCAGCGCCTGTACTGAGTCGCGCGCACTGCGGGTCCCTCCGCAGGAGCCCGGCCATCCCTGGCCGGACTTCCAAAAAGGGCCAAAGCCGGCACGCGCGAGCGTGACCGGCTTTTTGTGTTTCTGGTGCCCCGCGTACGCGCGGTGGTGCCCCACTCCCGGAGCGATCGAATGAGCCTCAAGACCCAGCTGACCGAAGACATGAAGACGGCGATGAAGGCCGGCGAGAAGGACCGCCTCGCGGTCATCCGCCTGATCAATGCCGCGATCAAGCAGAAGGAAGTGGACGAGCGCGTGGAGATGACCGATCCGCTGGTGCTGGCCGTGCTCGAGAAGATGGTCAAGCAGCGCAAGGATTCGATCAGCCAGTACGACGCCGCCGGCCGCGACGACCTGGCGAAGATCGAGCGCTACGAGCTGTCGGTGATCGAGGCCTACCTGCCGGCCAAGCTGGACGAGGCCGCGATCCAGGCCGCCATCGACGCCGCCAGGGCCGAGACCGGCGCCGCCGGCCCGGCCGACATGGGCAAGCTGATGGCCGTGCTCAAGCCGAAGCTGGCCGGCCAGGCCGACATGGGCCTGGTGTCGCAGCTGGTCAAGAAGGCCCTCGCCGGTTGAGGCCAGGGGCGTTTGGCCACGGATCCACGCGGATGGACGCGGATAGAGCGAAAGCGATCATTGAAGGGTTTTTGCCTTATCCGCGTCCATCCGCGTAGATCCGTGGCCAGAATCAAGCTCACGAAAAAAAGGGCATGCTAGGCGGGCATGGCACGGATACCGGACGCGTTCATCGATGACCTGCTCGCCCGCACCGACATCGTCGAGGTGGTGGGCTCGCGCGTCCCGCTGAAGCGCCAGGGCCGCGAGTACTCGGCGCGCTGCCCCTTCCACGACGAGCGCTCGCCCTCGTTCACCGTGTCGCCGACCAAGCAGTTCTACCACTGCTTCGGCTGTGGCGCGCACGGCACGGCGATCAGCTTCCTGATGAACTACGACCGCCTCGAGTTCCTCGACGCGGTCGAGGAGCTGGCCAAGCGCGCCGGCCTCGAGGTGCCGCGCGACACCCGCCAGCGCAACGAGAGCGGCGAGTCCAAGGACCTCTACGGCGCGCTCGACGCGGCCTCGCGTTTCTTCCAGCAGCAGCTTCAGGGCAGCGCGAAGGCCAAGGCCTATCTCGAGCGCCGCGGCGTGGATGAAGGCATCCGCGCGCGCTTCGGCATCGGCTACGCGCCCGATGGTTGGGAAGGCCTGAAGTCGGCGCTGGGCACCGACGAGCGCCGGCTCGGCCTGCTGGAGAAGGTGGGCCTGTTCTCGCGCAACGACGCCGGCCGGGTCTACGACAAATTCCGCGACCGCGTCATGTTCCCGATCCACGATCGCCGCGGCCGCGTGATCGCCTTCGGCGGCCGCGTGCTGGAGAAGGACGACGGCCCCAAGTACCTCAACTCGCCCGAGACCGCGCTCTTCCACAAGGGCCGCGAACTCTACGGCCTGTGGCAGGTGCGGCAGGCGCACGCGAAGATCCCGCGGCTGGTGGTGGTCGAGGGCTACATGGACGTGGTCTCGCTGTTCCAGTACGGCGTGGACACCGCGGTGGCGACGCTCGGCACGGCCACCACGCCCGACCACGCCGAGCTGCTGTTCCGCAACGCCGCCGACGTCTACTTCTGCTTCGACGGCGACCGCGCCGGCCGCGGCGCGGCGTGGAAGGCGCTGGAGTCGGTGCTGCCGCGCATGCGCGACGGCCGCCAGGCCTTCTTCCTGTTCCTGCCCGAGGGCGAGGACCCGGACACCATCGTGCGCAAGGAGGGCGCCGCCGGATTCGACGCGCGGCTGGCGCAGGCGATGCCGCTGTCGGAGTTCTTCTACAACGAGCTGTCCAAGGACGTGAACCTGGCCGGCATGGAGGGCAAGGCGCGGCTGGCCGAGCGCGCCAAGCCGATGCTGGCGCAGATCCCCGACGGCGCCTTCCGCGACCTGATGCAGCAGCGGCTGACCGCGCTCACCGGCGTCGGCGGCGCCGCGCCCGCGGCCGTGGCGGCCATCCCCGCGCAGGCGCCCCGCCCCGCGCGCGGCACGCCGGCGCCGCGGCGCAGCCTGGTGCGCACGGCGATCGCCCTGCTGCTGCAGAAACCGACGCTGGCCGAAGCCCTGGAGCCGCCCTACCTGTTCGGCGTGCTGCGCCAGCCCGGCATCCCGCTGCTGATGGAGCTGCTGGCGCTGGCGCGCGAGCGGCCCGGCATCACCACCGGCGCCGTGCTCGAGCACTTCGCCGGGCGCGAGGAAGAGGCGGCGCTGCAGAAGCTCGCGCTGCAGGGCTTCCCCGGCGACGAAACGGCCTGGCGGGCGGAGCTGCTCGACGCGCTCGCCCAGCTCGACAGGCAGACGCGACAGCAGCGGGTCGAGGAACTGCAGGCACGCATCCGCGAGGTCGGCGGCGCCGGCCTGAGCGACGCCGAGAAGACCGAACTGCGCGACCTGCTGTCAGTCCGCTGAGGCGAAAACGGGGTCAGGTTCACTTATGCGCGTGAGGTCGGTGTGAATCCGCAGACCCTCCGCGCATAAGTGAACCTGACCCCGTTTTTGCTGCGCTGCGCACGTGAACCCCGTGGCGAAGTTGCATATGCTCGGGCTCCCACACAGGAGGGAGACCTGCATGAAAGCCATGACTTTCGGCCTATCGCTGCTGCTGGCGCTGCCGGCCGCGGCGGTGGAGCGCGTCGAGGTCGGCAACCGCATCTCGGAGAACGTGCCCGAGGTGCCGGCCGAACTCATCGAGCGGCTCGACCGCTACCAGAACACCCGCGGCGCCGGTTTCGCCGGCTGGCTCGACGACGGCAGCATGATCGTCACCACGCGCTTCGGCGAGACCAACCAGGCCCACCGCGTCCGCATGCCGATGGGCATGCGCGAGCAGCTCACCTTCTATCGCGAGCCGATCAGCGCCGTGTCGCCGGCGCCGGTCGCCGGCGCCGATGGCTTCGTCTTCGGCAAGGACGTCGGCGGCTCGGAGTTCTGGCAGCTGCACTGGTACGACCTCAAGACCCGCGAGGTGAGCATGCTCACCGACGGCAAGCGCAGCCAGAACACCACGCCGCTGTGGTCGCACGACGGCGGCCAGCTCGCCTGGTCGAGCACGGCGCGCAACGGCACCGACTACGACCTGTGGGTGCGCGACATGGCCACCGGCCAGGCCCGCATCGTGCTGCAGGAGGGCGGCATGTGGACGCCGCTGGACTTCTCGCCGGACGGCAAGCGCCTGCTGGTCATCAAGTACCTGAGCATCAACGAGGCCTATCCGGGCGAAGTGGACCTGGCGACGGGCAAGCTGGAGATGTTCCCGGTGGACGGCGGCAAGGCCGGCTTCAACGGCTTCCGCTACACGCCCGACGGCGAAGGCGTGTACTACGTCTCGGACGAGGGCACCGAGTTCCGCACCCTGCGCATCCACCACCCGGGCCTGGGCATCTCCGAGTCGCTCAGCGGCGACATTCCCTGGGACGTGCAGGAGTTCACGCTCTCCGACGACGGCAAGCACCTGGCCTTCACCACCAACGAGGACGGCATCTCCAAGCTGCACGTGCTCACCGTGCCCGGCCACCGCAAGGTGGCGCTGCCGGAGCTGCCGATCGGCGTGCTGGGCGGCATCGGCTTCTCGCCCGACGGCGGCAAGCTGGCGCTGACGCTCAACAGCGCCACCTCGCCCAGCGACGTGTACGTGATCGACCTGGCCAAGGCCGAGCTCGTGCGCTGGACCCAGAGCGAAGTCGGCGGCCTGGACGCCTCGCGCTTCCGCGCCCCGACCCTCGTGCGCTACGAAACCTTCGACGAAGTGGACGGCAAGCGCCGCACCATCCCGGCCTTCTACTACCGTCCCGAGGGCGAGGGCCCGTTCCCGGTGGTGATCAGCATCCACGGCGGCCCGGAGGCGCAGTCGCTGCCGGCCTTCAACCCGACCGTGCAGTTCATGCTCGACGAGCTGAAGGTGGCGGTGCTGGTGCCGAACGTGCGCGGCTCGGCCGGCTACGGCAAGACCTACCTGCAGCTGGACAACGGCATGCTGCGCGAGGATTCGGTCAAGGACATCGGCGCCCTGCTCGACTGGATCGGCAAGCAGCCGGAGCTGGACGCCTCGCGCGTCGGCGTGTCCGGCGGCAGCTACGGCGGCTACATGGTGCTGGCCAGCCTGATGCACTACAGCGACCGCATCCGCGCCGGCATCGACGTGGTCGGCATTTCCCACTTCGGCACCTTCCTGAAGAACACCGAGAGCTACCGCCGCGACCTGCGCCGCGCCGAGTACGGCGACGAGCGCGTGCCCGAGATGGCGGCCTTCCACGACCGCATCGCGCCGCTGAACAACGCCGCGCGCATCACCAGCCCGCTGTTCGTGGCCCAGGGCTTCAACGACCCGCGCGTGCCGTGGACCGAAGCCGAGCAGATCGTGAAGGCCGTGCGCGGCAACGGCGGCGACGTCTGGTACCTGATGTACAAGGACGAGGGCCACGGCTTCCGCAAGAAGACCAACAGCGACTACTTCGGCGCCGCGTCCGTGCTGTTCTGGCAGCAGCACCTGATCGGCGACTGACCCGGTCGCGTCGCTTCCTGAAAGAGCCCGGGTTGCCCGGGCTCTTTTTTTGGACGCGGATTCACGCGGATGAACGCGGATAAGAGCCGATAGAGCACATCAGAGTGGTTGGCCGCCACCGGAAGCGACGACGCCACTCCGGTCAGAATGATCCGCTCTTATCCGCGTTCATCCGCGTCGATCCGCGTCAAAAGAAACCGCTCTTGCCCTATCCGCGCCCATCCGCGTGAATCCGTGGCCAAAGAACACCCTCACGGAGCCGGCACGAACTCCAGCGCGGGCGCGGAGTCGGCGGCGGACATGACCGGCATCAGCCAGTGGTCGGCGAGCAGGAAGGCGAACAGGGCCATCAGGTAGACGATGGAGTAGTTGAAGACCCGCATCGCGAAGAACTCGTCCGGCGGATCGAGCAGGCGGATGGCGTAGTAGAGGAACACGCCGCCCAGCACCAGGGCGCCGCCCAGGTAGAACACGCCGCTCATGCCGGTGACGAAGGGCAGCACCGTCACCACCAGCAGCAGCACGGTGTAGAACAGGATCTGCCAGCGCGTGTAGGTGACGCCGTAGACCACCGGCAGCATCGGGATCATCGCCCTGGCGTAGTCGTCGCGGCGGAAGATCGCCAGCGCCCAGAAATGCGGCGGGGTCCAGACGAAGATGATCAGCACCGCCAGCAGCGCGTAGGGATGCACGCCCCAGGGCTCGACGAAGCCCTGCACCGCCGCCCAGCCCAGGGCCGGCGGCGCCGCGCCGGCCAGGCCGCCGATGACGATGTTCTGCGGCGTGGCGCGCTTGAGCCAGCCGGTGTAGATGACGGCATAGCCGATCAGCGAGGCGAAGGTGAGCAGCGCGGTGAAGCCGTTCACGCGCCACCAGAGGATCGCCATGGACAGCGCGCCCAGCGCCAGCGCGAAGGCCAGCACCTGCGCCGGCCGCAGCGAGCCGGTGGCCAGCGGGCGGTGCTGGGTGCGCGCCATCAGCACGTCGATGCGCTGGTCGAGCAGGTGGTTGATCGCCGCCGCCGAAGCCGCGGCCAGCCAGATGCCGAGCGCGCCCAGCACCAGGCGCTCCCAGGGCCAGGGCTGGCCGGGCTCGATCGCCAGGAACATGCCGATGACCGCGGTGAACACGATCAGCGCGACCACGCGCGGCTTGGTCAGCTCCCAGTAGGCGGCGAAGGCTGTCATTCGGGCGCGCGCAGGCGGGCCAGCAGGCCGACCACGGTGAACAGCAGCAGGGCCGCGCCGGCGTTGTGCGCGGTGGCGACCCACAGCGGGAGGCCGGCGACGATGTTGCTGATGCCCAGGCCCACCTGGGCGGTGAGCAGCACCAGCAGCACGACGCCCCAGAACACCAGGCCGGGGGTGCGCACCATGCGCAGGCCGACCACCAGCAGGTGGCCGGCGACCAGCAGCGCGAACAGGCGGTGCGTCATCTGGATGGCCACGCGCGCCGGGCCGTCGAGCACGCCGCCCTCGTAGTCCACGCCGATGCCGCGCCAGAGCACGAAAGCCTCGGCGTAATCCTGCTCCGGCCACCACTGCCCCAGGCAGGTCGGGAAATCGGTGCCGCAGGCCAGGGCCGCGTAGTTGGCGCTGGTCCAGCCGCCCAGCGCGATCTGCACCACGAGCAGGCCCAGGCCGATCCACAGCAGGCGGCGCAGGCGCGGCGCCTCGGCCACCACCAGGGCGCTGCCCGGCGTGGTGCGCCAGGCCAGCCAGACCAGCAGCGAGAACGTCAGCAGGCCGCCCAGGAGGTGGGACATGACGATGATGGGCTTCACCAGCCAGATCACCGTCCACATGCCGAGCACGGCCTGGAAGACGATCACCATGAACAGCGTCGTCGCCAGCCGCGAAGAATCGCTGTTGTTCCAGCGGATCGCCTGCACCAGCAGCAGGAGTTCGGCGCTGAGGAACAGGCCGAGCGAGACCACGTGGTCGCCCTCGAAGACGCCCGGCACGCCCATGTAGACCGGGATGGACGCGGCCACCAGGGCCGCCGCCGCGAGGATGCTGCCGATGCCGCCCGGCCGCCTGCGTGCCGCCAGCAGGGCCAGCACCAGCGTGAACACGCCGAGCAAGGCGGCGATGTGGCGGTGGAACTGCTCGCGCCAGGCCTTGGGCACTTCGACGGCGCGCTCGAAGACTTCGTTGGCGGCGGCGATCTCGTGGTCGGCGTTGGGCCAGGTGGCCTTTCCATAGCAGGTCGGCCAGTCCGGGCAGCTCAGGCCGGCGTTCGACAGCCGCACGAAGCCGCCGAACACGATGACGCACAGGGCCAGCAGTACGGCGGCCCAGGCGATGCGGTGGTAGTGGCGATACGGGGAGCTCATGGGTGTCCTTACTTCAGCACACGTCCGAGGTCCTTGCGCAGGTGCGACGGATCGAAGCCCGGGGCATAGCGAAGGACGAGGTAACCATTGGGGTCGGCCAGGTAGGCCGGCAGCGACTCGGCGCCGGCGACGTCGGGCAGCGCGGCCTGCAGGGCCTCGCTGGGCTTCATCGGCACCAGGCCCGGGAAGTCGGGCGCGCCGGCGGGCACGGCGCCGAACCACAGCACCTTGAGCTTGTCGGCGTGGCGGCCCTCGCTCAGCCAGACGCGCTGCAGCGCATCGAGCAGCTGCACGCAGGCCCGGGCGCAGTCGGCCGGCGGCGCGACGACGACATGCCAGTGGCGCTCCACCGGCTGCCATTGCCAGGGCGTGCCGTCGGCGCGCTGCAGCGGGATGTCCTGCAGGCGCGGGTAGGGGTCGAGCATCTCGCCGAAGTTGCGCGTCTGGGTCGGCTTCCAGCCGCCGAAGAACAGCGCGGCGGCGACGCCGAAGCTGCCGAGGAAGAACACGGCCACCAGCAGCAGGGTGAGCCGGGAGCGGGTTTGCGAAGGCGCGGTCATGGGCGGCGTCGGAAGGAGAGGAGGAGGACGATCACCACCATGGCGGCGCTGAGGCCGAACCACTGGATGGCGTAGCCGCGGTGTTTTTCCGGCGGCAGGGTATTGGGCAGCAGGTCGAGGTCGCGTTCATGGCCGATCGGCAGCGCCGGGTCCACACGCAGCACGCGCGGCGCCAGGGCCGGCAGCGACCAGGCCTTGGCCAGGGCGTCCGGCGCGAGGTTCAGGGCCAGCCAGCTGCCGTCGGGCTGCCGCTGGAGGCCCTCGCCCAGTGCAAGGCCGGTGGCCGGCGGCGGCACCAGCAGGCCCGAGACCCCGGCCTCGCCGCGCGGGCAGCGCTCGGCCGGCAGGGCGCGATCGCCCGCCAGCGGCAGCCAGCCCAGGTCCAGCAGCAGCGGCGCGCCGTCGTCGGGCGCGAAGGCGCAGTACATCTTCAGGCCCACGCGCGGGCCGCGGCGCTGGTTGTCCAGCCACAGCACCGGCGTGTCGAGGAAACGACCGCGGCCGGCAGCCCGCAGCACATCGGCGCCGGGCGCCTCCGCGGCGGCCAGGGACACCGGCGGCGCCTGCAGCGCGGCCTCGGCCGCCGCCAGCAGCGCGCGCTTCTCGCCTTCGCGGCCCAGCTGCCAGCGGCCCAGGCCCGCGAAGGCCACGGCCAGGGCCAGCCCGAGCAGCGCGAGCAGGACGCGACGTTTCACCCGACCCGCCCCCGGCCGGCGGATAATGGCGCCCTTCCCTTACCGGCGAGTGCCATGAGCCCGCAGCTGAAAACCCTGGTCGTCATCGCTTTCCTGATCCTGATCCTCTGGAACCTCGGCGCGGGCCTGTACTACATGCTGGTGGACAAGGGCCGCACCACGCGCACCGTGAAGTCGCTGACCTGGCGCATCGGCCTGTCCATCGGCCTGATCCTGCTGGTGGTGATCGGCATCGCCACCGGCGTGGTCGAGCCGCACGGCCTCACCCGCTGAGCCCAGAAAACTTCGGGCCGGCGCAAGGCCGGCCCTCGGTCCCGGTAGGAGCGCCTTGAGGCGCGATCCCCGTGTTCAGTTGGCCCCGGGCCGGGATCGCGCCTGAAGGCGCGCCTACCCGGGGCCGCGTTCGTCAGAGCACGTAGACGAACAGGAACAGGCCCAGCCAGACCACGTCCACGAAGTGCCAGTACCACGCCACCGCCTCGAAGCCGAAGTGGTGGTCGGGGCTGAAGTGGCCCTTGATGCAGCGCAGCCAGATGATGATCAGCATGATCGTGCCCAGGGCCACGTGCATGCCGTGGAAGCCGGTGAGCATGAAGAAGGTCGAGCCGTAGATGCCCGAGCCCAGGGTCAGGCCCAGCTCCGCGTAGGCGTGGTAGTACTCGTAGCCCTGCACGAACATGAAGATGATGCCCAGCGCGATCGTCGCGCCCAGCCAGAACACCAGCGGGCCGCGGTGGTTGGCCTTGATGGCGTGGTGGGCGATGGTGATCGTCACGCCCGAGCTCAGCAGCAGCAGGGTGTTGACCAGCGGCAGGCCCCAGGCCGGGATGGTCTGGAAGGCGCCGCCGATCTCCGCCGGGCCGTTGGTCGGCCAGCCGGCCGAGAAGCCCGGGTACAGGAACTGGTTGGTGAGCGCGCCATCGCCCTCGCCCGAGAGCCAGGGCAGCGAGAAGTGGCGGGCGTAGTACAGCGCGCCGAAGAAGGCCGCGAAGAACATCACCTCGGAGAAGATGAACCACATCATGCCCATGCGGAACGACGCGTCCACCTGGGCGTTGTACTTGCCGCTGACCGACTCGGCGATGACGTTGCCGAACCAGCCGAACAGCACGCCGAGCGTCGCGGCCAGGCCGAGGAAGAACACCGGCTGGCCCCAGGCATGGCCGTTGAACCAGTTCGCCACGCCCACCATCGCGGTGAACAGCGTGATCGAGCCGATGAAGGGCCACGGGCTGTGGTGCGGGACGTAATAGACGTTGGCGTCGTCGTGGGTCTGGGCCATGGTGTTCCCCGGTACTCCTGAAGGACCTGCGGTCACGGCGCCGTGCGGGCCGCGGGCGCCGCGTGGGCGGTTCCCGCGACGCGCGCCGTGGCCGCGTCGTTGCTGAAGAAGGTGTAGGACAGCGTGAGCGTGGTGACGTTGTCCGGCAGCGCGGGGTCGACGATGAAGCGCACGGGCATCACGCGCTCCTCGCCGGCCTGCAGCAGCTGCTCGGTGAAGCAGAAGCATTCGGTCTTGTTGAAGAAGGTCGAGGCCGTGGACGGCGCGACCGAGGGCGCGGCGTTGCCGACGATGGCGTGGTCGGACGTGTTGCGCGCCACGTAGGTGGCCTCGTAGGGCTTGCCCGGCACCACTTCCATGCGCACCTGCGAGGGCTTGAACTCCCAGGGCAGCTTCGAGTTGACGGTGCCGTCGAACTCGACGATGACCGTGCGCGATTCGTCCACCTGCAGGCCGGCCACGCGGGTCTCGCCGGCCGGGCCCTGCTCGAGCTTGATGCCGAACACCTTCTCGCAGGCGATGTAGTACAGCGGCACCATGCCGAAGGTGAACACGAAGGCGCCGACCGAGACCAGCACCGCGGTCTTGAGCGTGGCGGTGGAGGACGGCTTCACGGCAGCACCGCCGACAGCATGAAGGCGACGTACACGCCCACGGCCACGAGGCCGAGGATCCACGCCGTGCGGCGGGCGCCGCGGCGGCGGCTCGGGTCCTTCAGATCGGGGGCGGGCGTCTTGTTCATGGTCGTGCCGCGGCGCCCCGGGGGGCGCCGCGAAGCTCCGTCAGTGGCTCACGTCGCCGTGGGCCAGGTCGCCGTCCTTGATGACCGGCGGGGTGCTGAAGGTGTGGTGCGGCGCCGGCGAGGGCACGGTCCACTCCAGGCCCTTGGCGCCTTCCCAGGAGCGCGCCTCGGCCTTGGCGCCGCCGCGGGCGGCCTTCCAGACGATGTAGGCGAACAGCAGCTGGCTGAAGCCGAAGCCGAAGCCGCCGATCGAGGACCACATGTTGAAGTCGGCGAAGGCCATGTTGTAGTCCGGGACGCGGCGCTGCATGCCGGCCAGGCCCAGGAAGTGCTGCGGGAAGAACAGCAGGTTCACGAAGATCGTGGACAGCCAGAAGTGCCACTTGCCCAGGGTCTCGTTGTACATGTGGCCGGTCCACTTCGGCAGCCAGTAGTACACGCCGGCCATGATGCCGAACACGGCGCCGGTCACCAGCACGTAGTGGAAGTGCGCCACCACGAAGTAGGTGTCGTGGTACTGGAAGTCGGCCGGGACGATGGCCAGCATCAGGCCGGAGAAGCCGCCGATGGTGAACA
>VFQM010000589.1_pt1 | contig 39240 bp, 31 predicted proteins | sample 3512391 | NCBI WGS metagenome assembly VFQM01 (sample SAMN10412369, study PRJNA504923) | tailings metagenome | isolation source: Replicate 1 from Balatoc abandoned mine | place: Philippines
ACAAACCTTGGGACAACTCGCTTCACGGCGCTTGACTCGGAAGACGGTTACTCAGAACTGGCTGGCGACCGTGAGCTGCAGCGTGCGGCCCTTGCCCTGGATGAAGTGGCCGCGGTAGAGCTGGTCGGCGTAGAGCGCGTCGGTGACGTTGGTCAGGTTGAGCTTGAAGACCGCCGGCCCGGCGTCGTACTCGGCCATCAGGTCGGCGGTGACGTACTTCTCGGCGAAGAAGTCGGCCAGCAGCGGCTTCACGCCGCCGCGGGCGTTGAGGCCGCCGCCCACGCGCCAGCGCGGGGTGAGGCGGACGGTGGTCCAGAGGCTGCCGCTGTGCACCGCCGTCATCGCCGGGCGCGAGCCCACGGTCTCGCCCTGCAGCGTGGTGCCGCTGACGCTGGCGGCTTTGTCGATCCTGGCGTCGGGGATCCAGGTGTAGGTGGCGAACAGTTCCCACGCCGGGGTGATGCGGCCGGCGAAGTCCAGGTCCAGGCCGGTGGCGTGGCGCTGGCCGGAGAGGATGTAGTTGGTGGGGTCGACCGAGGTCTCGTCGCGGTTGCGTTCGTTGTATTTGGTGGCGTGGAACAGCGCGAAGCGCGTGGTGAATCGGCCCTGCGCCCCCTCGATGCTGCCGCCGAGCTCGAGGTTGCGGCTCTTCTCCGGCGGCGTGTTCACGCCCTGCGCGTCGAAGGCGTAGGTGTCGCCCGAGGTGTTGAACGAGGTGCCGTAGGACAGGTGGAACGACCACCGGTCGTCGGGCTGGTAGAGCACGCCCAGCCGCCGGCTCAGCAGGCTGTCGCTGCGGCTGCGCTCGGCGGTCACGTCGCCGACGTTGCCGGTGGGCGGCGTGCCGCCAGGCCCGGCAGCGCCGGTGTTGAAGGTGGTGTAGTCGCCGTCGAAGCGGTCCCAGCGCAGGCCGGCCAGCAGCTTCCAGGCCGGTGCCACCTGCACCAGGTTCTGCGCGTAGAGGCCGATGGCGGCGGCGTCGAACTGCTGGCTGCGCCGCACGTGGCGCAGGCTCTCGTCGACCCAGCCCACGGCGCCCGGGCTGCCGATGGTGGTGGTGCCCTTGCCGGGGAAGCCGGCGGGCGTGACGGCGCTGTAGCGCGTGAAGTCCTCCACCGCGAGGTCCACGCCGGCCAGCACCTCGTGCCTCAGGCCGAACCCGCCAAAGCGGCCGCTGTAGTCGCTCTGCAGGTACACCGCCTCCATGTCCTGGATCTTGGCGTTGGCGCCGCGGTTGAGCACGGTGTCGGGGCCGATGTTGTCGAAGGTGACCCGCTCGGTGACCTCGGGGCAGTTGGCGTGGGGCAGGCCGTTGTTGCCCGGCTGGCAGAAGCGGATGGTGCTGGCGCGCTGGTCGCGCTCGTAGCGGCCCACGCGCAGCACGGTGCGCAGTTCGTCGCGGTGGGCGAAGCGGTGGGTGTGGGTCAGCGTGCCGTAGGTGGTGCCGCCGGCCATGGTGTCGCTCTCGGCGCCGTAATGGCTGTCGGTGGCCCAGCCGCGCCACATCTTCTGCTCCAGCCAGGGCAGGCCGTAGTGCACGCCGTTGCGGTACTCCAGGTGGTAGACGCCGATGCTGAACTCGTCGGCGGTGCCGATGCCGAAGCGCCAGGTCGGCGCCACGCCCCACTTGTCGGTCTTCAGGCCCTGCTGGTCGCCGGTGTCGAGCACCGCGTTGACGCGGAACGCGGCGTCGTCGCCGGTGCGCCGGTTGAGGTCGAGCACGCCGCGCAGGCGGCTGTCGCTGCCCACCGTGAGCGACATCTCGTTCTGGTCGAAGCCGAAGGGCTGCTTGTTGACCTGGTTGACGGCGCCGCCGGTGGAGCCGCGGCCGAACAGCATCGAGGCCGAGCCCTTGAGCACTTCCAGGCGGTCCCAGTTGAAGCTGTCGCGGTCGTAGAAGCCGGGGTCGCGCATGCCGTCGAGGAAGATGTCGCCGGTGGACTGCAGCGCGAAGCCGCGCAGGCGGATGTCCTCCTCGGCGCCCTCGGCGGCCTGGAAGGTGATGCCGGCGGTGCTGCGCAGCGTGTCCTTGAGCGTGTCGAGGTTGCGGTCGTCGAGCAGGCGCTCGGTGACCACGGTGACCGATTGCGGGATGTCGCGCAGCGCCTGCCGGCCCTTGCCGATGCGCGTGGTGGTGGCGCGCACGGTGTCCTTGTCGGTCTCGGCCCGGGCGCGCACCGGCACCGGGGCCAGCGTGGGCGCATCGGCTTCGGCGCCGGATGCCGGTGGCGGCGGGGTGGTCTGCGCCAGGGCGCCGGTGGCGGCCCAGGCGGTGATGGCGGCCAGCGCGGTCGGCAGCCAGGGCGTCGGGATGGTGCGGTGCATGCGAAAGGCTCCTCGGGAGGTCGTCGTCGTCACGGGCTGGCGGCGGCTCGCGAGTGCGGGGGCGGGGGATGACAGGTGTCAGGGGGTCTCGGGCTCGCTGACGAAGCCCACCCGGGTCAGGCCGGCGCGCGCGGCATCGGCCAGCGCCTGGGCCAAGACGCGGTAGGGCACGGCCTGGTCGGCGCGCAGGTGGATCTCGGGCTGCGGCTGCCGCCGGCCGGCCTCGGCCAGGCGCGCGGCGGCCACGGCGCGGGCCACAGCCTCGCCGTTCCAGTGCAGCGTGCCGGCAGCGTCGATGGCGAGCTCCACCTTGTCGGCCACCGGCGGGTTGGGCTGCGAACTGGCCTGCGGCAGTTCGAGCTTCACGGCGTGGGTGAGCAGCGGTGCGGTGACGATGAAGATCACCAGCAGCACCAGCATCACGTCGATCAGCGGCACCATGTTGATCTCGGCCATCGGCGCCGAGGGCTTGCGCGGGTCGAAGCTGGCGAAGGCCATGGCGTGCTCCGGCGCTCAGGCGGCCGCAGGCCGCAGCGGCTGGGCCGCGCCGGCCGGCTCATCGGCCGCGGCCAGCGGCTGGCCCATGGTCACGAAGGTGAGCAGTTCGTGGGCGAAGGCGTCCAGCCGCGACAGCGTCACGCGGTTGGCGCGCACCAGGGCGTTGTAGCCCGCCACCGCCGGGATGGCGACGGCCAGGCCCAGGCCGGTCATGATCAGCGCCTCGCCCACCGGGCCGGCCACCTGGTCCAGCGTGCCGGCGCCGCGCATGCCGATGGCCACCAGCGCGTGGTACACGCCCCAGACGGTGCCGAACAGGCCCACGAAGGGCGCGGTGGCACCCACCGTGGCCAGCACCGTCAGGCCGTTCTCCAGCCGCGTGGTCTGCTCGTCGAGCACCTTCTTGATCGTGCGGGTGACGAAGTCGCTGGCCGAGCCGGCGTCCTCGAGCCGGGCCGCGCCGCAGCGGGCGTGGTGCTGGCGCGCGTGCATGGCCTGCGCCGTGAGCTGCGAGAAGGGGTCGCGCGTGCCGTGCGTGACGATCTCGTGCTGCACGGCCTCCAGCGAACCCGCGTTCCAGAAGAAGGCCAGGAAGCGCGCGCTGCGCCGCTGGCGCGACCACTGCGCCAGACCCTTGAGCGCGATGAGGGTCCACGACAGCACCGACATCGCCAGCAGCAGCACCAGCAGTGTCTTGCCGACGGCGTCGCTCTGCGCGATGAAATGGGCGAAGCCCGGCGAGGTGTCCACGGTCAGTTCTCCAGTTCGAAGGGAATCGGGATGCGGGCCCAGCCGGCGAGCGGCTGGCCGCGGTCCGTGTAGGGCTTGAAGCGCGCGGTGCGCACACCCGCGAGCGCGGCGCGGTCCAGGCGCTCGAAGCCGCTGGACTGCACCACCTGCACCTGCTGCGGCACCCCGGCGGTGTCCATGTAGACCGCCACGATGACCAGGCCCTGCTCGTTCAGCCGGCGCGAGGCGCTGGGGTACTCGATGTCGGGCAGCACGGCGTACTGGATGGCCGACGGTGGGATCAGCGTGGGCGGTGGCGGTGGCGCCAGGGGTGCCGGCGGGGCCGGCGGGGCGGGCGGCGTCGGGGGAGCCTGCGCCGCCGCCACCGGCTGCGGCGGCACAGGCGCCACGGCGGGGGCGACGACGGACGCCGGCGCGGGCACGGGCTGCGGCGCCTCGGCCGCCACGGGCACCGGGGGCGGCGCGCGCCGGGGCACCGGCGGGAATGGCGGCGGGGGCGGCGGTGCCGGTGGCGCCTCCGGCACGGGCGGGGTCAGCAGGTTCAGGAACAGGGGCGTCGCGGCCACCCGGGGCTCGCGCGTCACCTGCACCTGCAGCAGCCCCCAGGCCGCCGCGGCGTGCAGGGCCACGATCAGCACCACGGCCGCGCGGCGTGGTCCGGCAGGCAGGTCGTCGTGGGGCCGGGCAGGTTGGACAGGCATGGGGCTGGGTCGGGGTCGCAGGCCAAGCAGGCAGGGCGCGGCGCGTGAGCGCTCACACCATCGCCAAGCTCGACGTCTTGAAGTGAAGCATAACACGAATGATTCGCAATACAAATGTGACCGTGGACCCATGGCGCGCGGCCCCGAGCGTGCGCGGGGCGCCGCGGTCACGTCGGCACGTCGCCGCCGCTGGCCTGGGCGCGCCGGGCGCGGCGGCGACAATCGGGCGATGCTGCACTTCGAGTTGCTGGCCACCGAGGGCCATGCCCGCCGCGGGCGCCTGACGCTGAACCACGGCGTGGTCCAGACGCCCATCTTCATGCCCGTGGGCACCTACGGCACGGTCAAGGGCGTGCTGCCGCGCGACCTCGAGGCCATGGGTGCGCAGATCATCCTGGGCAACACCTTCCACCTGTGGCTGCGCCCGGGCCTGGACGTGCTGAAGACCTTCGGCGGCCTGCACCGTTTCGAGGGCTGGCAGCGCCCCATCCTCACCGACAGCGGCGGCTTCCAGGTCTGGAGCCTGGGCAAGATGCGCAAGATCAGCGAGGAAGGCGTGCGCTTTGCCTCACCGGTCAATGGCGACCGGCTGTTCCTCACGCCCGAGGTCAGCATGCAGGTGCAGACGGTGCTCAATTCCGACATCGTCATGCAGTTCGACGAGTGCACGCCCTACGAGACCGACGGCCAGGTGACCACCGAGAAGGCGGCGCAGGCGTCGATGGAGCTCAGCCTGCGCTGGGCACGGCGCTCGAAGGAAGAATTCGCGCGGCTGGAGAACCCCAACGCGCTGTTCGGCATCGTGCAGGGCGGCATGTTCGAGACCCTGCGCGAGGCGTCGCTGGCTGCGCTGGTGGACCTGGACCTGCCCGGCTACGCCATCGGCGGCGTCAGCGTGGGCGAGCCCAAGGAGGACATGCGCCGCATCATGGCGCACACGCCGCACCGGCTGCCGGCGCACAAGCCGCGCTACCTGATGGGCGTGGGCACGCCGGAAGACCTGGTGGAGGGCGTGCACCACGGCGTGGACCTGTTCGACTGCGTGATGCCCACGCGCAACGCGCGCAACGGCCACCTGTTCACGCGTTTCGGCGACCTGAAGATCCGCAATGCCAAGCACCGCAGCGACGAACGCCCGCTCGACCCCACCTGCAGCTGCCACACCTGCAGCCACTTCAGCCGCGCCTACCTGCACCACCTCGAGCGCTGCGGCGAGATGCTGGCGCCCATGCTGGCCAGCCTGCACAACCTGCACTACTACCTGAACCTGATGCAGGACGTGCGAACGGCCCTCGAGGAGGGCCGTTTCGAGGCGTTCCGCGCGCAGTTCCACGCCGACCGGCAGCGCGGCATCGACTGACGCGGCGCCAGGCGCTGCCGCCCCGAGGCACCGCCGGCCTCGTCGGTCGACGAGCCCCGCGCCGCCGTCTTCAGGCCTGGCGCCGGCGCCGCGCCAGGAAGCCCAGCGACAGCAGGCCGGCCATCATCATGGCGTAGGTCTGCGGCTCGGGAATGGCCTGGGCGTAGCTGTAGCCGTTGGTGTTCGCGTACGCCTGCAAGTACCCGGACAGGTCGCCGCCGGAGGCGTTGACGAAGGAGACGGTCAGCGCGCGGGTGTCGGTAGCCGACGCCGGGCCGTAACAGTAGCCGTAGGTGCAGGTCTCGTCCGCCACAAACTGGCTGGACAGGCTCAGCGAGGTGCTGTCCGTGGACGACTGGCTGCCGCCCAGCCCGTTGGCGCCAGGACCGGACAGGGACAGCTGCGTGTAGCCGCCGACGGACTCGTACTGGTAGCTGGTGGCCGGGTCGAAGCTCGCCGTCACGCTGCCCGTGATGGTGGAGGTGGCGCTCACCAGCAGCAGGGTGTTCGCGCTCAGCGTGAAGCCGCTGTAGCTGTAGTAGGGCGCGTAGGCCGTCGCGCCATAGTAGGAATGGTACTGGCCAACAGCGTTTGCGGCCGCCGTGCCCGCGGCCGAACCACTGACGCTCACCGTCGCGCCGGCGGCCCCGCCCGGCCCGGTCACCGACGCCAGACCGCCGGCCGTGCCCACCGTCGCGGCAATGCTCACGGGGTCGAAATCGTTCACGCCCCAGGCGGACTGACTGTCGTAGGCGCTGGCGAAGGTGTCGCTCGCATAGGCGGAGACATAGCTGCCATACCCCGGGTAGATCGTGGTGAAGCTGACGGCCGCGTCGATGCCGTCCGTCAGGTTCAGGTCGATGAGCGTGATGGTCAGCGGCCCCAGGGTCGCTGACGACGTGGCCGCCGCATGCGCGGGCAGGGCTGCCGCGGCGCTCAGCGCGGCCACGGCGACAAGGAACGGAAGACGACGCGACACTTTTTTCCTCCTGGGTTTCACGCTTTGCGTGTTGCGCCAGTGTTGGCTGTCGCATCGCGCCCAGGCAAGTGCGGCGAAGGGGGATGCGCCTCCCAAATCCAAGGGGGGGCTCAGGCGCCGCCTGTCTCCAGGCGCCACTGCGCCAGATCACTTTGCCCCAATGCGTCGGCCAGCCAGGGGCCGGCCGTCGTCAGCGCGGCCTGCAGCGTGTGCGGGGGGTTGAGCACGAACACGCTGCTGCCGAACATGCCGAAGCCGCGCGCATCCGGCGCGCCCACCGTGAGCTGGCCCAGCAGCCAGCCCTTCTTTGCCGGCGCGGCGGCGGTCTTCAGCCGCTGCGGCAGCTGCGCCGCCTCCAGCAGCTGCAGCTGCGGCAGCCAGACGATCACGGTGCCGTCCGCGAAGCGCTGCAGGCACTCGCGCACCGCGGCCAGCACGCGGGCGTAGTCGGTCTTGATCTCGTAGGGCGGGTCGATGAGCACCATGCCGCGCCGGGTCGGCGGCGGCAGCTGCGACTTCAGCGCGGCGAAGCCGTCGGCCATCCGGACCTGCACGCCCGCCTCCTCGCCCAGCCAGCCGGCCAGGATCTTGTGGTCGGTGGGGTGCAGCTCGAACAGGCGCAGCTCGTCCTGCGGGCGGCGCAGCAGGTCGGCGAAGGCCGGCGAGCCGGGGTACTGCGACAGCCGCCCGTCGGCGTTGAAGGCCCGGACCTGGGCCACGTAGTCGGCCACGGCCGGCGGCAGGTCGTCGCGGCCCCACAGGCGGCCGATGCCCTGCTCGAACTCGCCGCGCTTGTGCGCCGGCCCGCCCTCGAGCGAGTAGCCCCCGGCCCCGGCGTGCGTGTCCACCAGGCGCCAGCCTTTGTCCTTCTGGTTGAAGTGGCGCAGCACGTGCACCAGCACGAGGTGCTTGAGCACGTCGGCGTGGTTGCCGGCGTGGAAGGCGTGGCGGTAGGCGAGCATGCGCGATGGTGCCACGGGGCGGGCGGTCGCCCGCCGCCGGGCCGGCGCGGTGGCCCGGCGTAGCATCGCCCGCCATGTCCCTGCCCCGCACGGCGCGCATCGTGTTCACGCTGGCCGGTGCCGCCGGCGCCGGTGCCGCGGCGGCCTGGGCGCAGCTGCCGCTGCCGTGGATGATCGGCCCGCTGCTGGCCAGCGCGCTGGCCGGCCTGGCCGGGTTGCCGCTGGCGGCGTCGGCGCGGCTGCGCAATGCCGGGCAATGGGCCATCGGGGTGGCGCTGGGCCTGTACTTCACGCCCCAGGTCGCCGGCCAGATCGCGGCGCTGGCCCCGGCCATCGCGCTGGGGGTGGCCTGGGCGCTGGCGCTGGCCTGGGCCTTCCACCGCTGGCTGGCCTGGACGAACCCGGGCGAGTCGGCGGCCACCACCTGGTTCTCGGCCGCCATCGGCGGTGCCTCGGAGATGGCGCTCCTGGCCGAGCGCGCCGGCGCGCGCGTGGACCGGGTGGCCGCGGCGCATTCGCTGCGGGTGATGATCGTCGTCGTGGCCATCCCGTTCGCGCTGCAGTTCGGCGGCGTGCACGGTGCCGACCCGGCGCTGCCCGCCCTTCAGCGCGTGGACGCCGCGGGCCTGGCACTGCTGACCGCGGCCACGCTGGCCGGCGTGGCGGCGATGCATCGCCTGGGCCTGCCCAACCCCTTCGTGCTCGGCGCGCTGGCGGTGACCGCAGGCTGCACGCTGGCCGGCGTGGAACTCTCGGCGCTGCCGCGCGAGGCCACCAACGCGGCCCAGCTCTTCATCGGCGTGGCCCTGGGCGCGCGCTTCACGCCGGCCTTCGCGCGCGCGGCGCCGCGCTGGCTGGCCGCGGTGGCCGCCGGCAGCCTGGGCATGCTGGGGTTGTCGGCCGGCTTTGCCTGGCTGCTGGCCCGTGCCAACGGGCTGCACCCGGCCACGGCGCTGCTGGCCACCTCGCCCGGCGGCATTGCCGAGATGGCCATCACGGCCAAGGTGCTGCAGCTCGGCGTGCCCACGGTCACCGCCTTCCACGTGGTGCGCTACGTGGCCGTGCTGCTGCTGACCGGGCCGATGTTCAGGGCCCGCGGCCGAGCCGGGCGCGGAACAGGTCGCGCAGGTTGACCTCGCGCGGGCCGGGCTCGAGCCGGATCGGGTCGCCGGCCCTCACGCTGCCGGGCTCCACCACGCCCAGGTAGCTGCCGCAGAAGCCCGACTGCGCCATCAGCTTCACGGCCTGCGGAAACCCCATCGCCGCGCCGAACTTGGCGCAGGGAAAGCGCGGCTCGCTGACGGCCAGCACGCAGTGCGGCAGCACGAGGCGGTCGCCCACCCAGAGCCGGTCCTCGGTCAGGCCCTGGACGGTGAGGTTCTCGCCCAGCAGGCCCGGCGGCACCGGCGCGTCCCAGGCCGCCACCCGCGCCTGTGCGCGCACCGTCTGCCAGAACGCGAAATGCTCCACGGGATAGGCGTATACCGCCTTGGCCACGCCGCCATGCACGCTGGGATCGGCCTGCTCGTCGCCTTCCAGGCCGAGCAAGCGCACACTCACGTCGCCATCCGCCGGAACCTTGCCGATGGCGCTCGGATGCATCCGGCCCCCCACGTCGAGGGGTCGCACCCGGCCCAGGTTCACGCTCAGCACACGCATCGACTCATACCGTTTCCGCATGACCCCCGCGCTGCGGGCAGTTACGGGGTGATTACATTGGCGCGAGAATGCGCGTCCCCGGTTCCCCGGGCGGTATTCGGTGAGCGCCGGCGCCCGTGTGGCGTGTCCTGGCCCGGGCCAGGCAGGGTGGCGGCGCTGACCGAATCCCGCTTACCGTGACTTTGCCGATTGGAGAACCGATGAACCGTCCCGTGATGGAAGGGGTGCGCCTGAACGTGCCCGCCCATGTCAAGCACGCTCGCCTGGTGGCCTGGGTGGCCGAGATCGCCGCCCTGACCGAGGCTGCCGAAGTCTACTGGTGCGACGGCTCCGAGACGGAGTACCAGCGCCTGACCGAGCAGCTGGTGGCCGCCGGCACGCTGATGAAGCTCAACGCGGCCAAGCGCCCCAACAGCTTCCTCGCGCGCAGCGATGCCAGCGACGTGGCCCGCGTGGAGGACCGCACCTTCATCTGCAGCGCCACCCGGGAAGCCGCCGGCCCCACCAACAACTGGATGGCACCGGCCGAGATGCGCGCGCTGCTGCAGACCGGGGACAACGCCCTGTTCCGTGGTGCGATGCGTGGCCGCACGCTGTACGTGGTGCCGTTCTCGATGGGCCCGCTGGGTTCGCACATCGCCCACATCGGCATCGAGCTGACCGACAGCCCCTACGTGGCGGTGAGCATGCGCACCATGACGCGCATGGGCGCGGCGGTGTTCGACGTGCTGGGCGAGGACGGCGAGTTCGTGCCCTGCGTGCACACCGTGGGCGCGCCGCTGGCGGCCGGGCAGAAGGACGTGGCCTGGCCCTGCAACCCCACCAAGTACATCGTGCACTACCCCGAGACGCGCGAGATCTGGTCCTACGGCTCGGGCTACGGCGGCAACGCGCTGCTGGGCAAGAAGTGCTTCGCGCTGCGCATCGCCTCCACCATGGGCCGCGATGCCGGCTGGCTGGCCGAGCACATGCTGGTGCTGGGCGTGACCTCCCCGCAAGGGAAGAAGTACCACGTGGCCGCCGCCTTCCCCAGCGCCTGCGGCAAGACCAACTTCTCGATGCTGGTGCCGCCGCGGGGCTTCGAGGGCTGGAGCGTCACCACCATCGGCGACGACATCGCCTGGATCAAGCCGGGTGCCGACGGCCGCCTGTACGCCATCAACCCCGAGGCGGGCTACTTCGGCGTTGCCCCGGGCACGAACTACCACACGAATCCCAACTGCATGGATTCGCTCAAGCGCGACGTCATCTTCACCAACGTGGCGCTCACCGACGATGGCGACGTCTGGTGGGAGGGCATGACCGAGCAGCCGCCGGCACACCTGATCGACTGGCAGGGCCGCGACTGGACGCCCGAGATCGCGGCGGCCAACCCGGTGAACGGCAAGCCGCGGCCGGCCGCGCACCCCAATGCGCGCTTCACCGTCAGCGCCATCCACAACCCGGTGCTCGACACCGAGTGGGACAACCCCGCCGGCGTGGCCATCGATGCCTTCATCTTCGGCGGCCGCCGCAGCACCACGGTGCCGCTGGTGACGGAAGCGCGCGACTGGACCGACGGCGTCTACATGGCCGCCACCATGGGCAGCGAGACCACCGCCGCTGCCGCCGGCCAGCAGGGCGTGGTGCGCCGCGACCCGTTCGCGATGCTGCCCTTCGCCGGCTACAACATGTCCGACTACTTCCAGCACTGGCTGGACCTGGGCGGCAGGCTCGAGGCCGCGGGCGCGAAGCTGCCCAAGATCTACTGCGTCAACTGGTTCCGCAAGGGCGCCGACGGCAAGTTCGTCTGGCCCGGCTACGGCGAGAACATGCGCGTGCTGCACTGGATCCTCGGGCGCGTGGACGGCAGCGCCCAGGGCCAGGAGAACCTCTTCGGCACCAGCCCGCGCTACGAGGACCTGCGCTGGGACGGCCTGGACTTCTCGCGCGCGCAGTTCGACAGCGTGATCTCCATCGACCGCCCGGCCTGGGTGCAGGAGCTCAAGCTGCACGCCGAGCTGTTCCAGCAGCTGGCCTACCACCTGCCGCCTGCGCTGGAGGCCACGCGCCAGCGCATCGAGCGCACGCTGGAGGCCTGACGCGCCGACGCGGCGGTGGCCCGGCGATGATGCGCCTGCAGGTCCTGTCGGACCTGCACCTCGAGACCGAAGCCTTCGACCCCGAGCCCGCGCCCGGGGCCGAGGCGCTGGTGCTCGCCGGTGACATCGACAGCCGCTGGGCCGGGCTGTCGCGCTTCGCCGGCTGGCCGGTGCCGGTGCTGTTCACGCCCGGCAACCACGAGTACGACGGGCGCGACATCGACGAGGCCGATACCGCGCTGCGCGCGCACGTGGAGGCCCTGGGCTTCGTCTGGCTGCAGCGCCGCGCGGTGGTGATCGAGGCCGCCGACGGGCGCCGGGTGCGCTTCGTCGGCGTCACCCGCTGGAGCGACTTCGAGGTCTTCGGCGCCGCCGGCCGCGAGCGCGCGCTGCGTGCGGCGGGCTACTTCCAGCGCGTGATGAACGCGCGCCGCGGCGGCCTGCCCTTCGACGCCGAGGCGGTGCGCGCGCTCGGCCTGGCCGACCGCGCCTGGCTGGCGCAGGCGCTGGCCGAGCCGGCCGCCGGCCGCTGGGACCTCACGGTGGCCGTCACGCACTTCGCGCCCAGCCTGCGCAGCGCCGACCCGCGCTATGGCCGGCAGCCGGGCACCGCGAGCTTCTGCAACGCCGACAACGACCTGCTGCCGCACGCCGCGCTGTGGCTGCACGGCCACCTGCACTGCCGCCACGACTGGCGCGACGCCAGCGGCACGCGCGTGCTGTGCAATGCGCGCGGCCTGTCGGCCAAGCGCGAGGACCTCGGCTGGGATCCGTTCCGGCTGGTCACGGCTTGACCGCCCTCAAGCCGGGGCGCTGTCCCTGTGGGACACTGAAAAGCATTCCTTGACCTTCACCTCAACAGGAGACCCCGATGAAGATCCTCGTCGCCGTCGACGGCAGTTCCTTCACCAAGCGCATGCTGGCCTACCTGACCGCGCACGACGAGTTCCCCGGCCGCGGCCACGACTACACCGTGCTGCACACCGTGCCGCCGGTGCCGCCGCGCGCCGCGGCGGTGCTCGACAAGGCCACGCTGGAGGGCTACTACCAGGACGAGGCGGAGAAGGTGTTCAAGCCCATCCGCACCTTCCTGCTCAAGCAGGGGCTGGAGGCGAAGTTCGTGCACAAGGTCGGCCACGCCGCCGAGACCATCGCCGCCTACGCCGAGAAGGGCAAGTACGACCTGATGGTCATGGGCTCGCACGGCCACGGCTCGCTCACCAACCTGGTGATGGGTTCGGTGGCCACCAAGGTGCTGGCCAAGTGCAACGTGCCGGTGCTGCTGGTGCGCTGACGGCCGGCCGGCCGTCGGAGCCGGCGGGCGGCCCGCCCGCCGGCCGGCTCAGCGGGCGCGCAGCCCGCCGAAGCAGATGCGCAGCACCGTGTCGACGATCTTCTGGTCGTCGAGCTGCCCGGCGGCCTTGAGGAAGCCGGGCACCGGGTCGCAGGCGCGCGCGAAGATGGTGTAGAGCACCACCTCCGGCGGCAGCGCCGGGTCGATGCTGCCGTCGGCCTGGGCTTGCTGGATCCAGGCGCCGAGCTGGTCGCTGACCTGCATCAGCAGGTCGATGTAGGCCTTGCTGCCCAGCAACTCGGCGCGCAGCGTGGAGTTCTGCGACGGCAGGGTCGGCATCTCGCCGGCCAGCTGCACCTCCAGCGCCCAGCGCGTCACGGCCTCGAGCTTCTCGATGGCCGGCATGGCGGCCGGCAGCTGATCGACCACGGTGGCCGCGTGCTGCAGCACCCGCACCATGGCGGCGGCGGCCAGGGCTTCCTTCGAGGGGAAGTGCTTGTACAGGCTGGCCTTGGCGATGCCGACCTCGGCGGCCACCTCGTCCACCGTCATGAGGTCGAAGCCCTTCTCCGCCAGCAGCCGGTTGACGGCCGAGACGATGGCGTCCTCGCGGACCTTCAGGACTTGCTCGCGGAACGATCCTCGGGCCATGGGCCCCGATTCTAGGCGCCGGCGTGCAACCTCAGGCGCCGCAGGCGTTGCGCACTTCTGCGCGTTCCCACCAGGGATCGACGTCACCCGTGCGCAGTGCCGGGATGTCGCCGCGCGACACCGGGGCGCGCAGGCTCATCTCCAGCCCGTAGCAGGTGCCCATGTCGGCCGCATCGACGACGACCGAAGGCTCCACCGGGCGCGCACGGCGGCGCCAGAAACTGGGCATCGTGGGGCGAGGCAGGTTCATCGGTGTCTCCAGGATGGCACGGCACTGTGCCTGTGAGCAGTTTCGGCCGCGTGACAGACCGCTGTAATCGTGAAAAAGGGGGACGGCGTGACGCAGTTCTAGAATCCGCCCCCCCATGGCCGACGCCACGCCCCTGCCCCCGTCGCCCGCCGGCGCCTGTGCCATCGACTTCGGCACGTCCAACTCCGCCGTCGCGCTGCCGGGCCGGCCGGCCCTGGTCGCGCTCGAGGCCGGTCAGCCCACCATGCCCACGGCCGTCTTCTACCTGGCCGACTCGCCGGCGGAGCCCGAGCGGCTCTACGGGCGTGCGGCGCTGGCGGCCTACGTCGACGGGCTCGACGGCCGCCTGATGCGCTCGATGAAGAGCCTGCTCGGCTCTTCGCTGCTGACGCAGAGCACCGACGTCGGCGGCGGCCGCAGCCTGCGCTATGCCGACGTGATCGCCGGCTACCTGCGCCACCTCCGGCGCCTGGGCGAGGCGGCGGCCGGCGGCCCGCTGACGCGCGCCGTGCTGGGGCGGCCGGTGTTCTTCGTCGACGACGACCCGGCGCGCGACCGCGAGGCCGCCGCGGCGCTGGCCGAGGCCGCGCGCACGGTGGGCTTCGAGGAGGTGTGCTTCCAGTACGAGCCCATCGCCGCGGCCTTCGCGCACGAGGCCACGGCCACCGCCGAGCACCTGGTGCTGGTGGCCGACATCGGCGGCGGCACGTCCGACTTCTCGCTGGTGCGCGTGGGCCCGGCGCGGCGCGAGCGGCTGGACCGGCGCGACGACATCCTCGCCAACCACGGCGTGCACGTGGCCGGCACCGACTTCGACCGCCGCATCGCGCTCGCCGCCATCCTGCCGCTGCTCGGCCTGGGCGCCCGCGGCCCGTCGGCGCCCGGCCGCCCGCCGCGCGAGCTGCCCAGCGGCCTGTACCACGACCTGGCCACCTGGCACCTCATCAACACCGCCTACGCCCCGGCGCGCGTGGCCGAGTGGCGGGGCATGCGCAGCTGGTTTGCCGACCCGCGCCAGCACGCGCGCCTGATGCGGGTGCTCGCGCAGCGCCTGGGCCACGCGCTGGCGGCGGCCGCCGAGCAGGCGAAGATCGACGTCGCCACGCACGGCCGGGCCGCCATCGCGCTCGATGTGCTGGAGGCGGGCCTGGGCACCGCGCTGGACGCCGACGCGGCCTCGGCGGCGCTGGGCGCCGACCTCGAGCGCATCGTGGGCGCGGCGCGGGAGACGCTGCGGCTGGCCGGCGTGGCGCCGGCGCAGGTGCAGGCCGTGTACTTCACCGGCGGCTCCACCGGGCTGCACGCGCTGGTCGACGGCATCGCCGCGGTGATGCCGGCGGCCGTGCCGCTCCGCGGCGAGCGCTTCGCCAGCGTCGCCACCGGCCTCGGCCTCTACGCCGAGCGGGTGTTCAGCGGTGCGGCGGGCCGGGGCGGCGCGCCGGTTTCGGGCCGGGCCTGACGCGGCGCGGCGGCGCCTGGCGCGGCCGCGTCACATCGGCGATCAGCATCACGGCGCGCACCAGATCCTGCACCGCCTCGGCCAGGTCGGCCGGCGGCTCGATGCTCTCGATCACCGCCTGCAGCGGCTCGGCGTCCTCCAGGTCGGCCGGGTCGAAGTGCAGGTAGATCAGGGCCAGCGGCTCCACCAGCGCCGGGTCTTCCAGCGCCTGCAGGTCGGGGAAGGTGTCCAGCGCCGCCGCGAAGCCCGCCACCCAGGGCAGCACGCTGGCGGAGACCTCGCCGGCTGCCTCGTCGGGGTCGGCGTCCGGGCCCTCGTCCGGGGCGTCGGGGTAGATCCAGGGGTCGAACCAGTCGCGGGCGTCGATCGCGCGCTGCAGCTCGGCATGCCGCCGCGCCACCAGCGCCAGCAGCTCGCCGGCGTCGTGGCCGGCGGGCAGCGGCCGGCCCTCGACGTCCAGCACCGCGGGTTGCCAGCGTGCCGGCGGCACCGGCCGCGGCTGCAGGATCACGCCGCACAGGAAGCCGTCCAGCGCGGTCACGTCCATCGGCTCCAGGGGCGGCGGCAGCGCGGCCAGCAGGTCCTGCAGGCGGTCGATGTCGTCGTCGTCGAGGGGGGTGGCCGGGGCCGGTGCGCGGGTGGGCATGGGGCCATTGTCGCTGCGTCCGGTTGCATCTTCCCCCCACCTTGCAGGATGGCCTGCGCCGGCCCGGCACCTACCATGGACCCGGGTGCCGGCGTCCTGCCTGTGCCCCGCTCCCAACGACGCCCTCTCCGGAGGGCTTGTGCAAGCCCGGCGCCCCAGGGTGTCCGGGCTTCTTTTTCCGGCGCGCGGCATAGACTTCCGGTTTCCACCTCGAACCGGAGACACGCATGGGTGCGCCCGATCCCTTCACCTCCACCCGCGACATCGGCCACTGGATCGGCGGCCGCGCCGTGCCCGGCCAGGGCACGCGCCAGCAGCCGGTGTGGAACCCCGCCACCGGGCAGGTGGCGCGCCAGGTGCGCCTGGCCGACGCCGCCGACGTCCACGCCGCCGTGGCCGCCGCCGCGGCCGCGCAGCCGGCCTGGGGCGACACCCCGCCCATCCGCCGCGCCCGTGTGATGAACCAGTTCCTCGCCCTGCTGAACCAGCACCGCGACACGCTGGCGGCCATGATCACCGCCGAGCACGGCAAGGTCTTCACCGACGCCCAGGGCGAGGTCACCCGCGGCATCGACATCGTCGAGTTCGCCTGCGGCATCCCGCAGCTGCTCAAGGGCGACTACACCGACCAGGTCTCCACCGGCATCGACAACTGGACGCTGCGCCAGCCGCTGGGCGTGGTGGCCGGCATCACGCCCTTCAACTTCCCCTGCATGGTGCCGTGCTGGATGTTCCCGGTGGCGCTGGCCTGCGGCAACGCCTTCATCCTCAAGCCCAGCGAGCGCGACCCCTCGCCGTCGCTGTTCATGGCCGAGCTGCTCCGGCAGGCCGGCCTGCCCGACGGCGTGTTCAACGTCGTGCAGGGCGACAAGGTGGCGGTGGACGCGCTGCTGACCCACCCCGACGTGAAGGCGCTGTCCTTCGTCGGCAGCACGCCGATCGCGCAGTACATCTACGAGACGGGCGCCCACCACGGCAAGCGCGTGCAGGCCCTGGGCGGGGCCAAGAACCACATGGTGGTGATGCCCGACGCCGACCTCGACCAGGCGGTGGACGCGCTGATCGGCAGCGCCTACGGCAGCGCCGGCGAGCGCTGCATGGCCATCAGCGTGGCGGTGCTGGTGGGCGACGTGGGCGACCGCATCGTGCCGCGCCTGGCCGAGCGCGCGAGGACGCTCAAGGTGAAGAACGGCATGGAGCTCGACGCCGAGATGGGCCCCATCGTCACGAAAGAGGCGCGCGACCGCATCGAGGGCTACATCGCCACCGGCGTGGCCGAGGGCGCCACCCTGGTGGTCGACGGCCGCGGGCTCGTCGTGCCCGGCCACGAGCAGGGCTTCTTCACCGGCGGCACGCTGTTCGACCACGCGACCCCGGCCATGCGCATCTACCGCGAGGAGATCTTCGGCCCGGTGCTCGTGTGCGTGCGCGTGCCCGACATGGCCGCCGCGCTCAAGCTCGTCAACGAGCACGAGTACGGCAACGGCGTGGCCTGCTTCACCAGCGATGGCGGCACCGCGCGCGAGTTCGCGCGCCGCGTGCAGGCCGGCATGGTGGGCATCAACGTGCCCATCCCGGTGCCGATGGCCTGGCACGGCTTCGGCGGCTGGAAGAAGAGCCTGTTCGGCGACATGCACGCCTACGGCGAGGAGGGCGTGCGCTTCTACACCCGGCAGAAGAGCGTGATGCAGCGCTGGCCCGACAGCATCGGCAAGGGCGCCGAGTTCACGATGCCGGTCTCCAAGTGAGGCGCCGCGCCTGCCTGGCGCTGCCGGCGGCGCTGCCGGGGCTGCCGGGCTGTGCCGGCGCCCCGCCGGCGCCGGCGGCCGCGGCCGCCGGCTTCAGCGATGCCGACCTGCGCCACGCCGCCGCGCTGCGCGACGCCGGCCTGCGCGACGGCCATGCCTGGCGCCTGCTGAACGAACTGGCCGCAGGCATCGGCCCGCGGCCGGCCGGCAGCGACGGCGACCGCCGCGCCGTGGCCTGGGCGCAGGAGGCGCTGCGCGGCCTGGGCCTGCAGGCGGTGCGCGCCGAGCCGGTGCCGCTGCGCGTGTGGCAGCGCGGCCCGGCGGCGGCGCGGCTCACGGCGCCGGCCCCGCGGCCGCTGGTGATGGCCGCGCTGGGCAACAGCGTGCCGGCGCCGCCGGAAGGCCTGGAGGCCGAGCTGGCCTGGTACCCCGACCTCGCCGCGCTGATGGCCGACACCAGCGACCGCGCCCGCGGCCGCATCGTCTTCATCGACCAGCGCACCGAGCGCACGCGCGACGGCAGCGGCTACGGCCGCGCCGTCGGCGCGCGCATGGCCGGCCCGGTGGAGGCTGCGCGTCGCGGTGCGGTGGCGCTGGCCATCCGCTCCATCGGCACCGACCGCCAGGCCATCGCCCACACCGGGGCCACCCGCTACGACATCCGCGTGCCGCGCATCCCGGCCTTTGCCGTCTCGGTGCCCGATGCCGAGCACATCGCCGCGCTGCAGGCCGCCGGCACGCCCATGCGCCTGGCCTTCACGCTGCAGGCGCGGTCGGACGTGGACGCCGTCACCCACAACGTGACCGCCGAGCTGCCGGGCACCGACCTGGCCGACGAGGTGGTGCTGATCGGCGCCCACCTCGACAGCTGGGACCTCGGCCAGGGCGCGCTCGACGACGCCGCCGGCGTGGGCATCGTCGGTGCCGCCGCCGCGCTGATCGCCGCCGCCGGCCGCCGCCCGCGCCGCACGGTGCGCGTGGTGCTGTTCGGCAACGAGGAGAACGGCTTCGACGGCGCCCGCGCCTACGGCGACCGCCATGCCGGCGCGGTGCACCAGCTGGTGGCCGAGAGCGACTTCGGCGCCGGCGCCGTCTACCGCCTGTCGGCCCGCGTGCAACCCGAGGCCTGGCCCCTGGTGCAGGCCATGGCCGGCGTGCTGGCGCCGCTGGGGGTGGAGCTCGGCGGCAACACCGGCACGCCCGGCCCCGACGCCGCGGTGCTGATGCGCCGCCACCGCTGGCCGGCGCTGCAGCTGCACCAGGATGGCAGCCGCTACTTCGACGTGCACCACACCGAGCGCGACACCGTCGACCAGGCCGACCCGGCCGCGCTGCGCCAGAACGTGGCCTGCTGGGCCGCCTGCACCTGGCTGGCCGCGCAGTCCCCGCTGCCCTTCGGGCCGCCCCCGCTGTAGGACGAGACACCATGGAGACACTGCTGCTGCCCGACCCGCCGGCCCTGGTGCCGATGTGCCACATCCGCTGCGAGGTGGAGGCCCTCGTCACCCTGGGCCCGGCGCCGCAGGGCGAGCGCCGCTACGTGCCGCTGGGCGGCGGCAGCGTGGAAGGCCCGGAGCTGCAGGGCAGCCTCGTGCCCGGAGGCGTGGACTGGCAGGTGGCGCGCGCCGACGGTGCGCTGGAGATCGCCGCCCACTACGTGATCCGCACCGCCGACGGCGCGCTGGTGGAGGTGCAGAGCAACGGCCTGCGCCACGGCCCGCCGGCGGTGATGGCGCGCCTGGCGCGCGGCGAGGCGGTGGACCCGTCGGAGTACTTCTTCCGCACCCTGATGCGCTTCACCACCGGCCACCCCGACTGGCTGCACCTGAACAAGGTGATGGCCATCGCCCGCGGCCGGCGCGAGGCGCGGCTGGTGCTGCTGGACGTCTACCGCCTGTGCTGAGCGGCGCGCGCTGACCATGTCCGACGCCCTGCACCAGGCCCTTGCCGCAGCCCAGGCCGGCCTGGACCGTGGCGACCTGGCGGCCGGCCTGGAGGCCGCCGCGCGCGCCGCGGCCCTGGCCACCGACGACACCACGCGCGCCAGGGCCGGCTGGCTGCAGGCCCAGCTCACCTACCGCCGGGGCGACTACGCCGGCGTGCTGGCGCTGGTGGACACGCTGGCGCCGCGGCTGCGGGCGCAGGGCGGCGACAGCCTGCGCGAGTTCCTGCGCAGCGTGGTCTTCGCCGGTGCCGAGACCGGCCGCTTCGACCTCGCCCTGCCCGCCGCCTACGAGGTGCACGCCCTGGCCGAGGCCACCGGGCAGCCCGGGCCGCGCTCGCAGGCGCTGAACGCCTTCGGCATCTGCTTCGAGCGCATGGGCGACCCCTGGCAGGCCGAGCGGCTGCTGCGCGAGGCGCTGGCGGTGGCGCGCGAGGGTGCGCCGCCGCGCGACCTCTTCAGCGCCCTCAACAACCTGTGCGCGGTGCTCATCGGTGCCTACTACCTGCAGCGCGGCGGCGAGGTCACGGCGGCCTCGCTGGCGGCGCTGGAGCGCGCGCTGCCGCTGGCCGAGGAGATGGTGACGCTGCTCGACGTGGCGGCCGACCCCTACATGCGGACCATCGCCGAGGGCAACCTGGGCGAGATCCTGGTGCACCTGGGCGAGCGCGACCGGTCGCAGGCCCTGCTGCAGCGCACGCTGGCCGAGGCGCAGCGCCTGGGCTTCGTGCCGCAGGCGCAGCGGGTGACCTGCTCGCTGGCCGAGTGGGCGCTGCGCCACGGCAGTGCCGCCGAGGCCCGGGCCCGGCTGCAGGCCCTGCTCGACGAGGCCGGCGAGCGCACCCTCACGCCCATGACCGCGCTGCGCGCCCACCACGCGCTGTACCAGGCCTGCAAGGCGCTGGGTGACACCGCGGCGGCGTTGCGGCACCTGGAGACGCAGGCGGAGCTGCTGCGCGAGCGCATCGTGCAGCAGCTGCGCGCGCAGTCGGAGCAGTTCATCACCCGCGTGGAGGCCGAGCAGTCGCGGCGCGAGGCCGAGCGCCAGCGCGCCCGTGCGCAGAGCCTGGAGGCCGACGCCCGCCTGGACCCGCTCACGGGGCTGGCCAACCGGCGCGCGCTCGCGCAGCGGCTCGCCGCGCTGCTGGGCGATGCCGCCGCCGCCGGCCAGCCGGTGGCCCTGGCCATGCTCGACCTCGACCGCTTCAAGCAGATCAATGACCGCCACGGCCACCTGGTGGGCGACCGCGTGCTGGTGGCTACCGCGCAGCTGCTGCGCGAGTGCGTGCGCCACGGCGACCTGGTGGCCCGCATCGGCGGCGAGGAGTTCCTGACCGTGCTGCCCGACGCCGATGCGGCGCGGGCGCGCGAGATCTGCGAGCGCATCCGGCAGCGCGTCGCTGGCCACGACTGGAGCGCCATGGCGCCCGGGCTGACGGTGACGCTCAGCGCCGGCCTGGCCGGCACGCCGCCGTACGACGAGACCGCGCTGACCACGCGCGCCGACGCGGCGCTCTACCGCGCCAAGGCCGGCGGGCGCAACCGGGTGGAGGTGGGCTGAGGGGCAGGCTGGGAACGGGCCGAGGCGCGGGCCGAGCCTCAGCCGCCCACCGGCCCGCCGTCGCGCCGGCGGATGGCCAGCGTGGCCGAGCGGGGGCGGGTGGCCGCGGCGCCGTCGGGCCAGCGCGAGAAGCGCGTCGGGTTGGCCGGGTCGCTGCGGCCGCGCGGGGTCTCGCCCGGGTGCTGCACGTTGACGAACACCGTGCCGGCGTCGGGCGTGAAGGCCGCGCCGGTGATCTCGCAGCCCACCGGGCCGGTGAGGAAGCGCCGCACCTCGCCGCTGGCCACGTCGCAGGCCAGCATCTGGTTGTTGCCCAGGCGCGCGTACTCGCCCTGGCCCATCACCGAGCTGCTGGCGTCGGTCTGGATCCAGAGCAGCCCGCGCGGGTCGAAGGCCAGGCCGTCGGGGCTGCCGAAGGCGTCGCCGCGGATGGTGCCTTTCGCCTCGGCGCGCGTGTTGTCGGGGTCGCCGGCCAGCAGCAGGTGGTCCCAGCGGAAGGTGGTGGCGCCGAAGTCGCCGTCCTCCGTCCAGCGGATGATATGGCCCATGGTGTTGTTCGCGCGCGGGTTGGCGGCGTCCACGCCGGGCTGCCCGGGCGCGCCGCGGGCGCCGTTGTTGGTGAGCGTGCAGTAGACGGTGGTGCCGCCGGGCTCGATGGCCAGCCACTCCGGCCGGTCCATCTTCGTGGCGCCCAGCAGGTCGGCGGCCTGGCGGGCCTTGATCACCACCTCGCCGGCATCGGCAAAGCCCTGGGCCGCCGTCAGCGGGCCATGGCCGTGCACCAGCGGCAGCCAGCGGCCCGTGCCGTCGGCGTCGAAGCGGGCCACGTACAGCGTGCCGTGGTCCAGCAGGGTGGCGTTGGCCTGCGCCGGCGTCAGGCCGCCACCGCCGGGCGCGATGCGGTCGCGGCTGACGAACTTGTAGATGTACTCGAAGGCCGCGTCCTCGCCGGAGTACACCACCGCGCGGCCGTCCCGGGTCACCGCCACCCAGGCGCCCTCGTGCGCGGCGCGGCCGAGCGCGGTGCGCTTGACCGGGGTGGCGGCCGGGTCCATGGGGTCGACCTCGACGACCCAGCCGAAGCGGTGGAACTCGTTCGGGTGGCGCGTGGCGTCGAAGCGGGCGTCGTGCTCGCCCCAGCGCGACCAGCCCTTCTCGCGCAGGCCCCAGCGGCGCTGGTCCTCGGTGATCGCGGCTCCGCCGTCGAAGTAGCCGGCCCAGTTCTCCTCGCCCGACAGGTAGGTGCCCCAGGGCGTCATGCCCGCGGCGCAGTTGTTCAGCGTGCCGAGGATGCGCGTGCCGGCGGGGTCGGCCGCGGTGCGCATCAGCGCGTGCCCGGCCGCCGGCCCGCCGACGGCAAACGGTGTGGCGGCGGTGAGGCGGCGCGCGAAGCGCGAGGGGCGCACCAGGCGCCAGCCGTCGGCCGTGCGCTCGACCTCCACCACCGAGATGCCGTGCGCCGCCTGCGCCTTGGCCACCTTGGCCGCGCTCCAGCCGGCCAGGCCGTCGGGGAACAGCAGGCCCTCGTCCACGTACTCGTGGTTCATCACCAGCAGGCCGCGGCGCGAGCCGTCGAGCGGGAAGTAGTGGATGCCGTCGTGGTGCATGCCCAGCTGCAGCGCCTGCTCCTGGGCGGTGCTGGAGGCATCGGGCTTCCAGGCCGGCATCGCGCCGGGCACGCCCACCGGCTCGCCCCAGGGCGCGATCACCTGCGCCACGTAGCCCGGTGGCACGACCACGGTGTCGGCGCCGGAGGTGGGCACGCCGGTGAAGCCCAGCCGGGGCGGGGCCTGCCCGCTGGCGCAGCCGGCCAGCCAGGGCCCGTAGAGTGCCGCCGCGGCGGCGCCGGTGCCCAGGCGCAGCACGCGGCGCCGCGCCGGGTCGGACACCTCGTGGATGCTGCGGTTGCCGCTGCGGTTGCTGTCCTCGGGGGCGCCGGTGTCCATCGCTGCCTCGTCAGAGCTTCTCGGTCTCGCCCGTCCTCGGCTGCCACTTCATCAGCCGCTTCTCGATGCGTCCCACCAGCGCGTCCAGCACCAGCGCGAAGGCCGTGAGCACGATGATGCCGGCCATCACGGTGTTGATGTCGAAGGTGCCTTCGGCCTGCAGGATCAGGTAGCCCACGCCCTGGCTGGAGCCCAGGTACTCGCCCACGACCGCCCCCACGAAGGCCAGGCCCACGCTGGTGTGCAGGCTGCTGAAGACCCAGCTGGTGGCGCTGGGCAGGTACACGTGGCGCAGCAGCTGGCGCTGGCTGGCGCCGAGCATGCGCGCGTTGGCCAGCACCACCGGGCTGACCTCCTTGACGCCCTGGTAGACGTTGAAGAAGACGATGAAGAACACCAGCGTCACGCCCAGCGCGACCTTGGAGGCCACGCCCAGGCCGAACCAGACGCTGAAGATCGGCGCCAGGATGATGCGCGGCATCGAGTTCATGGCCTTGATGTACGGGTCCAGCACTGCCGAGGCCAGCGGCGCCAGGGCCAGCCACAGCCCGCCGGCCAGGCCCAGCGCGGCCCCGATGCCGAAGGCCAGCAGCGTCTCCAGCAGCGTGACGCCCAGGTGGCGGTAGATGTCGGCGTCCACCACGAACCAGATCCAGATGCGCTCGGCCACGATCAGCGGCTGGCCGAAGAAGAACGCCGCCTGGCGGTCGTTGTCGAACATGAAGGGCGGCACCAGACCGGGCTCGGTCATCAGGTACCAGAACGCGATCAGGGCCAGCAGCAGGCCGCCCTGCCAGAGTCGGACGTGTTTGAGCATGGCGGGGCTTCAGGCGGCCTTGAGCTGCTGCGCGTAGCCCTTGAGCACTTCCTCGCGCAGCACGTCCCAGATGGCGTTGTGCAGCGCGATGAAGCGCGGCGTGGTGCGCACCTCGGCCACGTCGCGCGGGCGCTCCAGGTCCACCGCGAACTCACCGATCGGGTGGCTGGCCGGGCCGGCGGAGAGCACCACCACGCGATCGCTCATCGCGATGGCCTCGTCCAGGTCGTGGGTGATGAAGAGGACCGCCTTCCGGCCACCGGGCCCCCTGCTCGCTTCGCTCGCGCCCCCCGAGGGGGTGCGCGCCGAGCTTGGGGCGGCCCGGCGCTCGGCGCCCGCCCACAGGTCCAGCACCTCGTTCTCCATCAGCTGCCGGGTCTGGATGTCCAGCGCGCTGAAGGGCTCGTCCATCAGGATGATGTCCGGGTCCAGCGCCAGGGTCTGGGCCAGGCTGGTGCGCTTGCGCATGCCGCCGGAGAGCTGGTGGGGGTAGCGGTCGCCGAAGCCGCCCAGACCCACGCGCTTGAGCCAGTGCTCGGCCTGCGCGCGCGCCTCGGCCAGCGGCACGCCGCGGAACTCCAGCCCCGCCATCACGTTGCCCAGCGCGGTGCGCCAGGGCATCAGGCTCTCGGTCTGGAACATGTAGCCGGCGCGGGCGTTGATGCCCCGCAGGTCCTCGCCGAAGACCTGCACGCGGCCGGTGCTGGGCTGCAGCAGCCCGGCGCCGACGTTGAGCAGCGTGCTCTTGCCGCAGCCCGTGGGCCCGACCACGCTGACGAACTCGCCGGCGCCGACGGTGAGGTCCACGTCGCGCACGGCGGTGTAGCGCTGGCCGGGGTCGTCCTTGCTGACGAAGGTGCAGGACACCCCCGTCAGCTGCAGTGCCGGGGTGCTCACGCCTTCTTGAACTTGGCGTTGGCCTTCTTCACGAAGTCGTTCGTGTAGACGGCCTTGAGGTCGAGCTTGGCGGCGGCGAGCTTGTCGTCCACGCTGGCCAGCGCGCGGAAGGCCGTGCCGGCGCCGGCGTCGGGGATGCTGCCGTCGGGCGACAGCGCGCCCTTGGCGGCCAGGAAGGCGTCGATGTAGACGGCGCGGTCGCCGAGCAGGAAGCTCTCCGGCACCGCGGCGATGATGTCGCTCGGCCCGGCCTGCTGGATCCAGTGGTTGGCGCGCACCATGGCGTTGGTCATGGCCTGCACGGTGTTGGGGTGGCGGTCGATGAAGGGCTGCGGCGCGTACAGGCAGCCCGCGGGCATGGGGCCGCCGAAGACGCGGTCGGCCTCGGCCACCAGGCGGGTGTCGGTGACGATCTTCAGGTCGCCCGAGCGCGACAGCAGCGTGATCACCGGGTCGAGGTTGCTGATGGCGTCGATGTTGCCGGCGCGCATGGCGGCCACCGCGCCGTTGGCCGCGCCCACGCCGACGATGGACACGTCCGACGGCTTCAGCCCGGCCTTGGCGAGCACGAAGTTCACCATCACGTTGGTGGAGCTGCCCGGCGCGGTGACGCCGATCTTCTTGCCCTTCAGGTCGGCCACCGACTTGAAGTTGGGCATGGTCTTGGGGTTGACGCCGAGCACGATCTGCGGCGCCCGGCCCTGCAGCACGAAGGCGCGCATGGGCTGGCCCTTGAACTGCATGTTCACCGTGTGCTCGAAGGCGCCGGAGACCACGTCGGCGCTGCCGCCCACCACCGCCGCCAGCGCGCGCGAGCCGCCGGCGAAGTCGACGATGCTGATGTCCAGGCCCTCGTCCTTGAAGTAGCCCTTCTGCTCGGCGATGGTCAGCGGCAGGTAGTACAGCAGGTTCTTGCCGCCCACCGCGATGGTGGCCTTGGGCTTCTCCAGCGCCTGCGCGCGCACCAGGGCCGGCGCGGCCAGCGCCCCGGCGGCGGCCAGGCCGCCCAGCATCAGTTCCCGACGTTGCATGTGTTTGTCTCCATCCGTCTGTGGGGGAGCCGGGATCGTAGCGCGGCTAGCATGGGCCCATGAACGCTCCCTCCCACGACCGACTTCTCCTCGTCACCGGCGGCAGCCGGGGCATCGGCGCCGCCGTGGCGCGCCAGGCGGCCGCCGCCGGCTGGCACGTGGCGGTGAACTACACGCGCGACGCGGCCGCGGCCGAGGCGGTGGCGGCCGACGTGCGCGCCGCCGGCCGCCGCGCCTGGGCGCTGCAGGCCGACGTGGCCGACGAGGCGCAGGTGGAGGCCCTGTTCGCCCGCCTGGACGCCGAGGCGCCGCCGCTGGCCGGGCTGGTCAACAACGCCGGGGTGGTGGACCGCGCGCAGCGCCTGGACGAGATGGACCTGGCCCGCTGGCAGCGCATGTTCGGCATCAACGTGATCGGCTCGCTGCTGTGCGCGCGCGCCGCGGTGCGCCGCATGTCCACGCGCCACGGCGGCCGGGGCGGCGGCATCGTCAACCTGTCGTCGGTGGCCGCGCGCCTGGGCGCGCCGGCGCAGTACGTGGACTACGCGGCCAGCAAGGGCGCCATCGACAGCTTCACCGTGGGCCTGGCGCGCGAGCTGGCCACCGAGGGCGTGCGCGTGAACGCCGTGCGCCCCGGCATCATCGACACCGAGATCCACGCCTCCGGCGGCCAGCCCGACCGCGCGCGCGAGCTGTCGCCCATCATCCCGATGCAGCGCCCCGGCACCGCCGACGAGGTGGCCGCGGCGGTGCTGTGGCTGCTGTCCGACGCGGCGGCCTACACCACCGGGGCGCTGCTGGACGTGACCGGCGGGCGCTGATCAGCCGCCGCCCTGGCCGCTGCGGCCCGCGAAGGCGGCCAGCCGGTCCAGCCACTCGGCCAGCGCCTGGCGCTCCGCGCCGGCCGAGCGCGCCACGCGCTCGCGCAGCGCGTACTCGGCGTTGTCGCGCACCGAGGCCCAGCGCTTGGGGGCGGCCACGCGGCCGTGCAGGTCTTCCAGGCGCGCCAGCAGGCCGCCCAGCGCCGCGTGCATCCGGCCGGCGCCGGCGGCCTCGAAGGCGTCGATCTCCACCAGCGTGACCACGCTCCAGAAATCGGGCTCGCGCAGCACCTTGGCCTGTGCGCTGGCGCGCGCCCGCGCCACCAGCCCGGGCTCGAAGCCGGGGAAGGCCGGGTCGGGGTGGGTGGCCAGGGCGTAGGCCATGCGGTTGATCACCGGGTAGAAGAGCTCGGGCGAGTCCTGCGCCAGCGCCAGGGCCTCGGCGCGGCCGTAGGCGGCGTCGGAGCGTGCCCGTGCATCGGCCGCGGCACGGGCGTTGCCGGCCTGCAGCATGGCCAGGCGCTTCCAGGCCGAGCCCACCAGGTTCAGGCGCTCCACGGTGGGCTGCAGCGCGGCCAGCGCCTCGAGCTGCGTCGTCGCGGCCTGCACCTCGGCCCGGCAGCGCGCCCAGTCGCGGCTGCCCGGCGCGTGCTGGCGGGCCTGCGTCTCGGCCAGGCGGGCGCGCAGGTTCAACCATTGCTCGTGCGCCTTCATCGAGGCGCTGGCGTCGGCGGCCGCGGTGGCGCGGCCGTACCAGGCCACGGCCTGCGCCATGTCGTCGGCCTTGGCCCAGGCCAGGCCGAAGGCCTCGGCCACCGCGCCCATGCCGCCCCAGAGCGCGCCGAAGCGCGCCTCCAGGTGGCGCAGGTGCTCGCGCTGGCGGGCCAGCGGCCGGCCCTGGAACTCCGACTCCACGGCCAGCTTCTCCAGCGCCAGCGTCAGGCCCAGTGGCGACGACAGGCTGGCGTAGGCGTCCACCACCGGGTCGCGTGCCTGCGCGTCGCCCACGCCGCGGCGGAACACCCAGTCCGGGTCGCCGTAGCACTGGTAGGCGGCCCAGGTGTTGTTGCCGTTTCCGCCCTGGGCCGGGTCGGCCTGGCGCCACGCCGCCTCGCGCGCCTCGGCCACGGCGTCGATGAAGGGGCGGCCCGCCAGCAGCGTGCGGTAGAACTGGCCGGCGAACACCGCCGCGGCGTCGTCGTCCACCGCCCAGCCGGCGGCCACCACGCAGCGCACGCCGGTGCGGATGAGCGCCTCGGCCACGCTGGCGGCGAAGTCCGGGCGGTTCAGCGGCGTGCGGCCGGGCTCCTCGGCCTCGGCCTTGGCCAGGTGGCAGCAGTTCACGAACACCAGCTCCGGCACGTCGCGCATCTGCTCGATCTCGCGCGCGCCGAGGAAGGTGCGGTCCGACATCACCAGCCCGCCGGCCATGCCGGGCTCGCCATGGCCGGCGATGTGCACGATGCGCCACGGGCGCTCGAACAGCGCGTTGAGGATGGCAATGGCCTCGGCCTGCATCACCGCCTTCACGCGCCCGGCGCCCACGCCCTGCAGGCCGCCCAGGGCGCCGGCCACCGCCTGGGCCTCCTTCAGCGCGCCGGGCAGCGGGGCGTAGCGGCGGTCGGTGAGCGCGGGCTCGCCCACCACCAGCACCTGCTCGTCGGCGCCGGCGTCGCGCACGCGGCTGCGGAAGTGGCGCGTCTGCAGCTTGCGCAGCAGCCGCATGCGCACCGCCCAGGGCCGGCGGTCGCCGCCGGCGCGGCGCTCCGGCGGCGGGTCGAGCAGCTCCCAGGGCACGCGCGCGGTGCGCTCGTCGAGCTCCAGCACCATGCGCTCGGTGCCGCCGAGGTAGGCCTCCATCTCCGGCGGCACCAGCAGTTGGAACAGCGTGCGGCCGAGCTGGGTGTCGTCGCTGGTGTCGTCGGCCGCGCGCTGCACCATCTGCTGCACCAGCGCCGCCTGCGTGGCCACGCTGCGCAGCTCGCTGCGCGCGCGCCGGGTGTCCAGGCGGAACTCGATGCGCTCGGGCGAGGCCACCGGCGACAGGGCGGTGATGAGGTCGTAGTCGGCGCCGCGGTAGGTGGTGTCGATCTGCCGCCGCAGCGGCCCGGTGCCGCTGGCCACCACCGGCGCGACGACGAAGTGGCCCGGCGCCGCCGTGGCCTGCACCTGCAGCGCGCGCCAGGCGTCCGATGCACGCTCGAGGTACAGCTCCACCAGCACCAGCCGCGCGGGCAGCGGCCACAGCAGCGCGCCGTCGGGCTGGCCGGCGGCCTCGGCGGCGGCCTGGCGGGTGGCGTTGCCGGCGCGCACGATCTCGGCCGCGTCGCGCACGCCGGTGGCGATGGCGGCGGCCGCCTCGCCCGGGCCCATGCCGGCACCGCCGCTGCCCATCAGCGTGGCCGCCAGCTCCACCGCCGCCGCGGCCTCGCCCTGCTCGGCCAGGCGCTGCAGCCAGGCCAGCGTGGCCTGGCGCACGGCGTAGGCGAGGTCCTTCTGCGTCAGCGAGCCTTCGTCGCCGAGGCCGATGACGATGGCCGCGCGCGGGCGCGGCGCGCGCCACGGGTCGTCGGACACGCTGCCGTTGACGAACACCTGGTGCTGGCCGATCTCCTGCGGGTAGAGCCCGGCCTCCAGCGAGGCCGTGAGCGCGCCGCCCAGGCGCTGGTCGATGACGGCCTCGGTGCCGGTGACCTTGGTGGCGTGGTAGTGGCCCAGCATCAGCGGCTGGCCGATGAAGGTGAGGTCGCCGTTGCAGACCTCCACCTGCAGCGCCGCGCCCGGCACCGCGCCGCGGGTGGCGGCCTCGGCCTCGGCCAGCGGCGGGGCGAGCAGCGCCTTCATGTCGTCCACCGCCCGCGCGCCGCCCGGATGGCGGCCGCGCGCCGGCCGCGAGGGCAGGTGCTGCAGCTCCGCCGGGCCGCCGCCGTCGCGTGCGGCCGGCGCCGCCGCCAGCCGCGGGATGCGTTCGGTGTCGCCGTGCTCCAGCAGCTCGCGGTAGGCCTCGAAGGCGTCGGCGTGGTCGGGCAGGCTGCCGTGGTCGGTCTTCAGCGCCCAGGTGCGCACGCCCGGCAGCAGCGCGCTGGACAGCGGCACGCGGCCGTCGCCGCCGTCCACCGCGTTCAGGTACTCCAGCCCCTCGTCGCCCCAGCGCCAGCCGTCGGGTGTGAAGCGCGCGCGGCCCACCACCAGCAGCAGCCGGTCGGCAAACCCCGGCAGGGCCTGGTCGCGCTGCGCGTCGAGGCGGCGGCGCAGCGCCAGCGCGCGGTTGAGCACCGCCTGCGGCGGCACGCCCCAGGTGTAGGGGGCGAGCTGCCGCGGGTCGTCGGGCGCGGTCCAGTTGCGGTGCCACCAGTTGGCGTCGCGCACCTGCTGCAGGTCGCGCCGGGCCAGCTCGGCCCAGGTGGCGGCATCGGCCAGGCGGCCGTTGTCGTCCAGCAGGCCGGCCTGCAGCTGCAGGAAACCGGGCATGCCGGCCATCACCTGGCGCGCCCGCTCGTCGTCGAACAGGCCGCCCACCGCGGCCAGCAGGTTGCCGAAGCGGTCGTCGCCGGAGAGCACCTGCATCGGCGCCCAGGAGCCGCCATTGGGCGTGCCCAGCATCAGCAGCCGCGCGCCGGGGCGCTGCAGCATGCGGCCCCAGGTGTCGGGGCGCTCCAGCTGCACGGTGCGCGCCACCAGCCCGCCCATGGAGTGCGCGATCAGCCGCACCGGCTGGCGCGAGGCCTCGCGCAGCGCCAGCTCGCGGTCGATGGCGTCGGCCAGCCGCCGCGCCTCCTGCTCGATGGGCCGCCGCCAGTCGAAGGCGAAGGGGACGACCTCGTGCGTGCGCTCCAGGTGCTCGGCCAGGTCGTCGTAGAAGAGGCCGATCGGGCCGTCGGGGGCGACGCCGTCGTCGGCATCGTCGCCCTGCCAGGCCAGGCGGTCGAGCCCGCCCACCAGCCGCAGGCTCAGCCAGATGCGCTGGTCGCCCAGCTTCAGGTGGCTGCCCAGGATGCCCGGCAGCAGGAACACCGCCGGCCGGTCGGCCGGCGCCGGCAGCCCCGCCGGCCGCGCACGCGCGGCGCGCAGGCCGGAGGCGTCCTCGCCGGCCCAGGACAGCGGGCCGATCGGGCGGAAGCCCGAGGGGCGCTCCTGCGTCAGGCCCTCGACCATCGCCGCCACGGTGCGCGCGTTGACGAAGTAGTTGAAGTGCGTGACCCGCGCGCCCTGGTCGAGCAGGTACTGCGCGCCGCCGCGCCCGCCGGCCGGCAGCCGCGGCGTGCCGCCGTACATCGAGCGCGTCTGCACGACGAAGTCGTTGTCGGTCCAGTAGAAGGCGTCGGCCAGCAGGGTCTTGACCCAGCTGCCCAGGCTGTCGCCTTCCAGGTCGCCGGCGATCACGCGCAGCTCGCCGGCCACCGGCTCGCCGCCGTTGAGCCAGCGCACCAGCGGGCTGTCGGGCATCATGGCCGCGAGGCCGGGGATGGTGGCCGGGTCCTCGCGGTGGCGCGCCACCGCGGCCAGGAAGTCCAGCAGCGCCGGCGCCACCGGGATGCCCGCCAGCTGCAGGCCCCAGCGCAGCACCGAGAGGTAGGCGTCCAGCCGGCGCGAGGCCAGCAGCGTGCCGCGCGCCGGGCAGGCCACGCGCACGATGCGCTCCACCGTGATGCCCTGCGCCTTCACGCGCGCGGCCAGGGCCTGCAGCGCAGCGCGCTGGCCGGCGTACCCGGCACCGGCGAAAGGCGCCAGGTCCTCGGGCCCGAGCGTGCCGCCGCGGCCGCACACGCGCGCCAGCACCTCGGCCACCAGGCCGCCGCGCGAGTGCGTGGCCAGGTGCAGGCGGGCGCCGCGCGGCAGCTTCTCCGCCAGCAGCAGCGCGTTGTCGATGGGGCTGGCGCCCAGCGTGGCATGGTCCAGCGCGTAGACGCGGCCGCCATAGTGCGCGAACAGCGCCTGCACCTGGGCCGGGTGCAGGTCCCAGAGCTTGCCGAAGGTGCTGGCGGTGTCGACGAAGGTGCCGTGCAGCAGCACCAGCATCGGGCCGTCGGCGGCCGGCACGGCCGCCAGCGGCCGGCTGCGGCCCTTCAGCGTCTTGAGCGCGGTGGGTTCCAGCGCGTGGACGCCGGGGTCGACTTGCCCGTCCACCTTGGCCACCACCGCGCTGGCGGCGAGGCCGGCGGCGGCCTCCTGGCCCAGGCCGGTGAGCACCTCCACCGCCTGCAGCAGCACGTCGCCCAGGAAGCCGCGCGTGCGCGCCGGCGCGGTCTGCTCCAGGCCGCGCCAGCGCAGCTGCGTGGGCACGGCCACGTCGCCGCTGGCGGCCCCGGCGCTGCGCGTGGGCTGCTCGCCCTGGCCGAGCAGCAGCTCGCGCGCGGTCTCGGGGTGCAGCACCAGGGCCGGGCCGCCGGCCATGTGCAGCACGACCAGGTCCTCGCCCGGCACCGCCTGCAGGCGCTGCGGCTCCACCCCGGCGCGCCGCGCACCCACCGTGACATGGGCCTTCACCTGCCCCGGCAGGCCGCCGGAGGGCCGCAGCGTGCTGCCGCTGCGCAGCGCCGTGGGCTGGCCGGGGACGAGGAAGGTGATGGGGGTGTTGCCGGCTGCAGTGCTCATCGGGGGCCTTCGGGCTGATGCGCCGAGCATCGGGGCAAAGCCGCGCCGCGTCCATCGGGCTGCGGCGGGAATGGCACGCGTTCACGCCGAACTAGGGATGCGGCATGGCGTGCCGGTATGCCCTGGCGTGGCGCGCACGCCGGCGGCCGCAGGCCCCGGCCTTCAGGGCATGCGCAGCACCTGGCCCTGCAGCGGCAGCGCGTCGGCCAGCCGGGCGGCGGCGGCCTCCGCCTCGTCGCGCCGCGGCCAGGGGCCCACGCGCACGCGCACCCAGCGGCCGTCGTCCTGCAGCGCCAGCTGCGGCGCCAGCCACGGGGTCTCGCGCTGCAGCAGGCGCTGCAGCTGCAGGGCGCCCTCGCGGTCGCGGAAGGCGCCCAGCTGCAGCCACCAGCCGGGCTCGGTGCTGGCCCGCGCCGGCACCTCGTCGCCGCCGCCATCGTCCGGCGCCGCCGGGGGCGTGCGCAGGCCGGCGCGGATCTGGTCGTGCGTGAGGCGTTCCACCTCCACCGGCGCCACCCCGCCGAGCACGCCGAGCTTCAGCGCCGCGGCATAGCTGAGGTCGATCACGCGGTCGGCGTGGAAGGGGCCGCGGTCGTTCACGCGCACGATCACCTCGCGGCCGTTGGCGGGGTTGCGCACGCGCGCGTAGCTGGGCAGCGGCATGGTCTTGTGCGCCGCCGTCATCGCGAACATGTCGTAGATCTCGCCGGTGGACGTGGGCCGGCCATGGAACTTGCGGCCGTACCACGAGGCCAGCCCGCGCTCGCGCAGCGGGCGGTCGTCGGTGATGGGCACGTAGCGCACGCCGCGCACCTCGTAGGGCTTGTTGGGCCCGCCGACGCGCAGCGGCTCCACGCGCGGCACCGCGTCGGGCGTGCGCGCCAGCCCCGCCGGCACCTCGGCCGGCGGGCCGTCGCGGCCGCCGTCGGCGGGGCCGCGGCTGGCGCAGCCGCCCAGCAGCGCCAGCACCAGCAGCAGGGCCGGCAGCCCGTGCGGACGGGCGGTGGCGGCCGTCATGGCGGCACGCTGCGGCTGGTTTGCAGCCGCACCAGTTCCAGCCGCTCGCGGCGCAGCAGCCGGGTGCTGGCGTCGCGCTCGACGATGTCCACCGCCACCGGGTGCCCCAGTTCCGGCGAGTACCAGACCGTGCGCCACCAGCGCACGTCGCGCCGCGTGCGCTGCGGCATGCGCCATTCGCGCACCCAGCCCTCGCCCTCCATGGGCAGCACCTCGAAGCGGCCGGCCTCGGTGTCGATGCGCGTGGGCTCGCCCACCTCGACCTCGCCCTCCCAGCGGCGCTCGCCGCGGCCATCGGGGGTCTCGAAGGTCTCGGTGAACTCGACGTCGCGGCGCTCGCCGGCCCGCGGCCGCGCCCACCAGAAGGTCTCCACCGGCGAGAACTGCGAGCGCCCGCCCGGCCCGCTGCGGCTGCGCACGCGGCCCTGGGGGTCCAGCGCCTGCACGTCCTCGCCCTCGCCTGCGTCCATGCTGCCGTCGGGCTGCAGCTGGCGCACCACCTGCGTGACCAGGCCCACGGCCTCACCTTTCCACGTGTCGATGCGGCGGTAGGTGAACTGGTCGCCGGCGGCGTAGCCGTAGGGGTTCATCGGGGGCGGCACGGGCGCGGCCGGCGCGCGCGGCGGCGCCGGCGTCGCGGGGGCTGTGGTCGGGCGGGGTGCCGTGGCGGGTGCGGCGGCCGGTGGAGTCGCCGCGGCGGGGAGGCCGTCGCGCACCTCGCGCACCTCGCGCGTGGGGTCGGCGCCGCTGGGCGCGGCCGGCGCGGCGCGGTCGTCGCGGCTGCTGCGGTCGAGGGCCTGGGCGGCGGTGGCGGCCAGGCCGAGCACGGTCTCCGCGGCCGAGGCCAGCGGTGCCGCGGGCAGCAGCGGCGGCGCGGCGGCCGCCAGTGCCGCTGGTGCGGCCGCCAGCGCGGCCTGGCGGCCGGCCTCGGCCAGGGCCGCAGCCGCGGGCCCGGCGGCTGCGCCGGCGGTGGCGGCCACCGCCGCACCGGCCGCGGCCAGGCCGGCCGGCGTCGCGGGTGCGGGGGCGGCCAGCGACGGTGCCGGTGGGGACGGGGGTGATGGCAGTGACGGCGATGGGGGCGGCTCGGGCGCGAGCGCAGCCGTGGTGCCGGGGGGCGGGACGGGGGGCGGCGGGGCCGGCGTCGAGGGGACGGCCGGGCCGGTGGGCGAGGCCGCGGTCGCCGGCGCCTCGGCCACCGGCGGCGTGCCCAGGGCCCCGGGCCGCGCCTCGCGCCGCAGGGCCTCCAGCGCCTGCCCGCCCAGGGCGCCGATCGTGCGGCGCAGCGCGGCTTCCGGCCACTGGTCGATGGGCAGGCGCGGGGCGCCGAGCGCGTCGCCGTCCTCGCTGCGGCCGCCGATCCAGGGGTTCACGGCACCGCCGGTGGCGTCCAGCGCCAGCCGCCGCGCCTGCTGCAGCACCTGCGGGCCGGTGAGCTCGGCGGCCAGCAGGGCGTGCACGAAGGCGGTGCCGAAGGGGCTGCCAGTGGCCTCGCGCGGGTCGTCCGGTGCCGGGGCCGGCAGCGGTGGCGGTGCCCAGCGCGGCTGCGCCTGCCCGGGCGGGGCCGAGAGCAGCGCCATCACGCCGTCGGGCAGCCGCGGCGCGGCCAGGCCCTGCTGCGCAGCCGGCAGGCCGGGCAGCGGCGTGGCGGCGTCCACCACCAGCAGCCGCAGGCTGGGCGGGCTGATCTGCAGCGCCTGCACCAGCTCGTCCAGCGGCAGGGCCACGGCCTGCAGTGCGGCCAGGTCCCCGGGCGGCTCGGCCGCCGCGAGGCTGCGCGTGAGCAGCCAGCTGCGGCCCTCCCGCCGCAGGCCGCTGCCGGCCACGTAGATCAGGCCGGCGCCGCCGGGCTCCAGCCGGTCGCGGAATTCGCGCACCGCCTGGCGCAGCGCATCGAGGCCCACGTCGGGCCGCGCCATGACGAGAAAGCCCACCCGGCGCAGCGCCTCGGCCACCGCCGCGGCGTCGCGCCGCGCGGCAGGCAGGTCGGCGGGGCCCGCGCGGCCCAGGCCCACCACGAGCGCCAGCCGCTGCCGGCCCAGGCCCAGCGCCTGCGTGGCCGCCTTGACCTCCGCCGGCACGGGCAGCACGGGCAGTGCCTGGGGTTGCGCCGACGCCGGGGCCAGGGCCGCGGGCAGCGCCAGCACAGCCAGCAGCGCCGCCCCCGCACCAGCGCGAGGCCGCTGCGCGACCATGGCCCGCCAGCGCCGGCGCAGCGCCAGGGGTGTCAGGCAGGGCAGGCAGGTCCGGCGCAAGGCGCGCCGCAGGACGGTGGGCACCGGCATCACGCTCCAGCGTGAGGGGACGGGCGGATGTTAGCCGGGGATGCGGGGCGGGGTGTCGCAGGCCGCGCAGGGGGCCAGGATGCCGCACTGGACGGGGGCGTGACCGCGACGTCGGCCGGGCAGGACCTGCCCGGCACCGGCCTCAGGGAGAAGCCGCTGGCGCGACCGGCAGGAATCGAACCTGCGCCACAGCCTTCGGAGGGCTGGATGATATCCACTTCACCACGGTCGCCAGAGCGCGGATTCTAGCCCGCCGCGCCCGCGCCGGTGCGGGTGTTCACGGCGGCGTGCTGCCGCCCAGCACGCCGCGGCGGAACTGCAGTGCCTCGGCCACGTGCACCACGTCCACCGCCGGTGCGCCGGCGAGGTCGGCCACGGTGCGCGCCACGCGCAGCGTGCGGTGCAGGCCGCGGCCGGACCAGCCCAGCCGCTCGGCCGCCTGGCGCAGGAAGGCGCTGGCCGCGGGCGTGGCCGCGGCACGGCCTTCGAGGTCGGCCGGTTCCAGCATGGCGTTGGGCCGGCCCTGGCGCTGCAGCGCGCGCTCGCGCGCCGCGGCCACGCGGGCCGCCACCGCGGCGCTGGGCTCGCCGTCGGGCTGCGCCAGCATCTGCGCCGGCGGCACCGCCGGCACCTCCACCTGCAGGTCGATGCGGTCGAGCAGCGGGCCCGACAGCCGCCCCTGGTAGCGCGCCACGGCCTCGGGCGTGCAGCGGCAGCTGCGGCACAGCGCGGCCGGCGCGCCCAGCCAGCCGCAGGGGCAGGGGTTCATGGCCGCCACCAGCTGGAAGCGGGCCGGGAAACTGGCCTGGCGCGCGGCGCGCGAGATGGTGATGCGGCCGTTCTCCAGCGGCTCGCGCAGCGCCTCCAGCGCACTGCGCGGGAACTCCGGCAGTTCGTCGAGGAAGAGCACGCCCCCGTGCGCCAGCGAGATCTCCCCCGGGCGCGGCGGCACGCCGCCGCCCACCAGCGCGGCGGCGCTGGCCGAGTGGTGCGGCGCGCGCAGCGGGCGCTGGCCGAAGGCCTCGGCCGCGCCGGCCGCACCCTGGGCCAGCCCGCGCAGCGCCGCGCTCTCCAGCGCCTCCTCCTCGTCCATCGGCGGCAGCAGGCCGGGCAGGCGCACCGCCAGCATCGACTTGCCGCTGCCCGGCGGGCCGGCCAGCAGCAGCCCGTGCAGCCCGGCCGCGGCAATCTCCAGCGCGCGCTTGGCGGCGGCCTGGCCCTTCACGTCGCGCAGGTCGGGGCCGGCGGGCGGCGTGCCCTGCGCCGCCGGCACGGCCCGCGGCAGCGGCTCGGCGGCCTCGCCCGGCTGCAGGCTGGCCACCACCTGCAGCAGGTGGCCGGCGGCGCGCACCTGCACGCCGGGCACGCGCGCCGCCTCGGCGGCGCTGGCCTCGGGCAGCACCAGGGTGCCGCCCCCGTCGCGCCGCAGCCCGAGGGCCAGCGCCACCGCGCCGCGCACCGGGCGCAGGTCGCCGGCCAGGCCCAGCTCGCCGGCAAACTCGGCCTGCGCCAGCCGCGCCGGGTCCAGCCGGCCATCGGCGGCCAGGATGCCCAGCGCAATCGGCAGGTCGAAGCGGCCCGACTCCTTGGGCAGGTCGGCCGGCGCCAGGCTGACTGTGATGCGCTTGTTGTGCGGGAAGCCGAAGCCGCTCTGCTGCAGCGCGGCGCGGACGCGCTCGCGCGACTCCTTCACCTCGGTTTCCGCCAGGCCCACGAGCGTGAAGCCCGGCAGCCCCGGCGCCAGCTGCACCTCCACCTGCACCGGCGGCGCCTGCAGCCCGTCGAGCGCGCGGCTGCGTACCACTGCGAGCGTCATGAATGCGCCCTCCTTCCCTGCGGCGCGATTCTGTCGCCGTCCGGCGCCGCTGCGGCGAGCACGCAAACGGTGCAGTGACGCGGCTTGCACCAAGTAGGTGCACCAAATGGGCGCATTGCGCACCGACTTCGCATGGCGGCAACCCTTGCGCGTGCGCGGCGGCATGGCATGGAAGCTGCAGAACCGCCCCCGGTTGTTGTTTGTTCTTCACCCATCCCACGTTCGGAGCGCTCATGAAGAAGACCCTGATCACCCTTGCGGCCGCCTCGGCGGCCCTGCTGGCCCCCGCCGTGGCGCTGGCCGATGTGTCGGCCAACATCGCGCTGACCAGCAAGTACAAGTTCCGCGGCCAGGACCAGAGCGACACCGAGAAGTCGGTGCTGCCCGCCATCCAGGGCGGTTTCGACTGGACCGACGGCGGCTTCTACCTCGGCAACTGGAACTCCAGCGTCGGCTTCCTCGGCGGCACGGAGATGGACTTCTACGGCGGCTACCGCGGCGAGGCCGCCGGCCTGAGCTACGACGTGGGCCTGCTGTACTACTACTACCCGGGCACCGACAGCAGCGCCAACACCACCGAGATCTACGGCAGCCTGGGCTGGGGCCCGCTGTCGGCCAAGTACTCGCGCACCGTCTCGAGCAAGTGGTTCGGCTTCGACGGCGGCAAGGGCACGGGCTACTTCGAGCTCAACGCCAAGCTCGAGGTGGCCACCGGCATCAACCTGATCGGCCACGTCGGCACCACGCAGTTCTCCAGCGGTGCCAAGAACGGCGGCGCGGTGAACTACACCGACTACAAGTTCGGCGCCGGTTTCGACATCGGCTCGGGCTTCGGCCTGGAGGCCGCCTACGTCGGCGCGACCAAGAAGTCCGACTGGGGCGACGTCAACAAGGGCCGCGTGGTGCTCACGCTGAGCAAGGCCCTCTGAACCCCTTCATCCCCCCAAGGAGCAAGCCATGAAGATGGTGACCGCGATCGTCAAGCCGTTCAAGCTCGACGAAGTGCGCGAGGCCCTCAGCGCGATCGGCGTGCAGGGCATCACGGTGACCGAGGTCAAGGGCTTCGGTCGCCAGAAGGGCCACACCGAGCTGTACCGCGGCGCGGAGTACGTCGTCGACTTCCTGCCCAAGGTGAAGATCGAGGCCGCCGTGGACGACGCCATCGTCGACCGCGTGGTCGAGGCCATCGAGGGCGCGGCGCGCACCGGCAAGATCGGCGACGGGAAGATCTTCGTCGCCAATCTCGAGCAGGTGATGCGCATCCGCACGGGCGAAACCGGCAAGGACGCGCTCTGACGCGGCCGCCTCCACCACAGAAGACAACCATGCGAAAGATCCTTCTCATGCTGGCCCTGGCCGTCTCGGCCCTGGGCCTGTCCACGGGCGTGTTCGCCCAGGACGCCGCGGCGTCGGCGGCTTCGGCCGCCGTCGAGGCGGTGGCCGCACCGGCTGCGGAAGCGGCGGCACCCGCACCCGCACCCGCCCCGGCGGCCGAGGCACCTCCCGCCCCCACGGCCAACAAGGGCGACACCGCCTTCATGACCGTGGCCACCGCGCTCGTGATCCTGATGACCATCCCCGGCCTGGCGCTGTTCTACGGCGGCCTGGTGCGCAGCAAGAACATGCTGTCGGTGCTGATGCAGGTGTTCGTGATCTTCGCGCTGATCTCGGTGCTGTGGGTGGTCTACGGCTACTCGCTGGCCTTCACCGCGGGCAACCCGTTCTTCGGCACGCTGGACAAGCTGTTCCTGGCCGGGGTGACGCCGGATTCGCTGGCCGCCACCTTCAGCAAGGGCGTCTACATCCCCGAACTCACCTTCATCGCCTTCCAGGGCACGTTCGCCGCGATCACCGTCGCGCTGATCGTGGGTGCCTTCGCCGAGCGCATCAAGTTCTCGGCGGTGCTGCTGTTCGCGGTGCTGTGGTTCACGTTCTCGTACATCCCGGTGGCCCACATGGTGTGGTACTGGGACGGCCCGGACGCGATCACCGACGCGGCCAGCCTCGAGGCGGTGACGGCCAATGCCGGCTTCATGTGGGCCAAGGGTGCGTTCGACTTCGCCGGCGGCACGGTGGTGCACATCAACGCCGCGGTGGCGGGCCTGGTGGGCGCCTACATGATCGGCAAGCGCGTGGGCTACGGCAAGGA